>OFGC01000998.1_pt1 | contig 22743 bp, 18 predicted proteins | sample 1521691 | NCBI WGS metagenome assembly OFGC01 (sample SAMEA3504121, study PRJEB24116) | mouse gut metagenome | biome: mouse gut; feature: mouse-associated habitat; material: faeces | place: Denmark | collected 2011
GGGCCGCGAGGTGTTTTTGTGCGCTGTTTGCACAAAAAACCGAGACAGCACGCGCCAAAATGAGCATTTTTTGCTCATTTTGTGTGCATCCTGTTGCTTTGAACGGCGAAGCCGTGAAAAGTAACAATTTCAATATTCAGAAGGGACTGAGTCTCTGACTCATTCTTGCAAAATCAGGTCAAATATGCTACACTGATTTCAAAATCTGAAAAAACAAATGTGGGGGAGACGATATGGGATTTTTAAGCAGACTCTTTAAGGGAGATACGCAAGAGCATGCGCAAAATCAGAATAAGACCTCTGGCAGTTCACCCTGGCCTGAGCATCTGAAGGGTACAGACCGCGACCCGGACGAGGAGCCCTGTTGGTATGCGGAACGCATTCTCAGGAATCGGCTGGAAAGAATATTCTCGGAGGAATGGAGCGGCTATGAGGTGCGCAGGGACATTCCCGCCGCACAGCTGGGCGCGCCGGCAAAAAGCCACGACTACAGCTACGGCCTGTACCTGCAGGGTCAGCCCAAGGCCATGATCATGGTGCTGGAGGACAAGGACGACTATCGGCGCAAAAGCGTAGTATCCTCCCACAGGGCCTGTGAAAGCAAGGGAATTTTCTGCATGAATCTGCTGCCCCATATGCCAAACCGCCGTTCTTATATTTCCAAACGTCTGAAAGAAAACGTGGGATAGTCCGGCACATAAAAACTTTATTACGCAAAAAAGAAAGAGAAATGCAGTGAACGCTGCGCCCGCGGGGGATAAAGCATGTTCCGCCACCATTCGGCGTTTTGCGGGCAACGGGAATATGTTCAGTCCGGTGGCAGTTAGCACGGCTTAACTGCTTCAAAGCCGTTTCTCTTTCTTTTTTTATTCCCGCGAGCAATGAGCCAAGCGGCCGTGCCTGCACGGACAGTTGGCGAATGCCGCGAGGGTCAAATACCCCGCCCCTTGGGGCGCTTCAAGCTTGATATCCCGTTGCTTGCAGCGGGGTCTTTGATTGCTTCCGGAGTCAGCAGACGAAAAGGATAACACATGACCATTTTGGAAAAAGCCTCCTGCCGTGAAAGCTGGCAGGCATTCTTAAATTATAAGCTGGAGCGGCAGCACCTGGACGCCGGACAGGAGCGGGAGCTGCGCGACTTTATGGAGCGCGGCGCATATCTGCCCCTGTGTCAGGCCTGGGCCCGGGGCGAATTCCCCGCCCAGTACCCCACAAAGCGCGTAATCAATAAACAGGGAACGAAAAAGAAGCGAATCGTCTATTCCTTTACCGGAGATGAGGGTATTTTTTTGAAATTCATTGCCTTTCAGCTCTTTGACTTCGATGATTATTTTTGCGATAACTGTTATGCGTTCCGCCGTGGTTTCGGGGTAAAGGACGCTCTCCGCCGCATCCGACAGCAGGCCGGAATTGGCGGAATGTACTGCCTGAAGGTGGATATCAGCAACTATTTTAATTCCATTTGTGTGGAGAAGCTGCTGGAAAAGCTGGCCTTTGTCCGGGAGCAGGATGAAAAAGCCTACGAGGTGTTTGAAAGGATTCTGTCCAGGGAGCAGGTGTGGGAAAACGGAAGGCTCGTGCAGGACCGCCACGGCGCCATGGCCGGCACTCCTGTCTCTCCCTTTTTTGCCAATGTGTACCTGCGGGATATGGATGCCCATTTTCAAGGTCAGGGCATACTATACTTTCGCTACTCCGACGATATATTGATTTTTGCGGACACGGAGTCCCTTCTGAGCCTGTATCAGACACAGCTGTACCGTATGCTGGACGAGCTTTCGCTTTCCGTCAATCCGGAAAAGCTTCATGTTTCCCGGCCCGGACAGCCCTGGGAATTTCTGGGTTTCGGTTATCGGAACGGTGAAATCGGTCTGTCGGAAATGACCGTCAAAAAAACCAAGGCCAAGATCCGGCGGAAAACGGAGACCCTGCGCCGCTGGCAGAGAAAAAAGGGACTATCCGGCGATAAAGCGGCCATCGGCCTGATCCGCGCCATGAATCAGAAATTTTACGGAGCAAGGAAGCCGTCAGAGGAATTTCAGGAGGTCAGCGCCTTTACCTGGAGCCGATGGTTTCTCCCGAACCTTACCGTGGATACGGACCTGAAGGAGATCGACACCTATTTTCAGGAATACATCCGTTATGCGGTGACAGGGCGGCATTACAAAGGAAATTACCGCATCCGGTATGAACAGCTAAAGGCCTGGGGCTACCGCAGCCTGGTCCATGAATTTTATTCCCGCGAGCAGTGAGGAAAATAGCCATGCCTGCATGGGTATTTGACGAATGCCGCGAGGGTCAATACCCCGCCCCTTGGGGCGTTTCAATTTCCATGCCCCGCTGCTTGCGGCGGGGTGATTGACTATGAACAAAAACTGAAAAGAGGTGCAGCATGGCAAGAACCGTTTGAATCGGAATACAGGAGTTCGGTAAAATAATTGACCTTGATCCCCCCCCGCCGATTCGGCAAGACTCTGACCATGAGTATGGTAGAACAGTTCTATACGATACGTCCATGCAGGAGGCTTATGCAAATAGCTGCTGGAAGGAATTGGCAGAATAAAGGTTTTAATCGGCCAGGGATAATGCTCGCTTCACGCCATGTGACCAGCCTTGACAATAGGAGAGATAGCATAGTAGACTTGGATAAAAGAAGTCATGGAAGGCTGGAGTAAAACGGGAAGAGGAATGGGCAATGTCAGGAGATGTGCAGAAAAACGGGGCGGCGCGTCTGCCCCGGACATTTTTTTCCAGAGACGGTATCACGGTGGCCAGAGAGCTTTTGGGCAAGATTCTGGTACATGAGACGGAGGCCGGGGCGGTCCGGGGAATCATCACCGAGGTGGAAAGCTATATGGGAGAGCAGGACAAGGGGTCTCATACCTACGGCGGAAAGCGCACGGAGCGCACGGAACCCATGTATCATGCGGGAGGCACCTCCTATGTGTATCTGATCTACGGAATGTACAGCTGTATGAATATTGCGGCAATGAGGGAGGGGATTCCCCAGGCCGTGCTGCTGCGCAGTGTGGTTCCTGCAGACCGGGAGTCGGAAGAAGTGATGACTGCGCTCAGGCTGGCGGAGATGAACCGGCGCAGAATGAAGAGCGGGAAGGAGCCGTATCCTGCGGACAAGTGTCCTGCTTCCCTGAAAGGACATCTGGCGGACGGACCGGGAAGGCTCTGCATTGCCATGGGTATTACCCGAGCGGATAATGATGTGGACATGACAAAGAGCGGAAGCTTTTACGTGACGGAGGGAATCCCTGTGGAATCCGGGCAGATTCGGGCAGGGAAGCGGATCGGCATCGACTATGCAGAGGAAGCCGCGGACTATTTGTGGAGATTTTACTTATGAGTCTGAAATTTATCTTTGGCCCCTCGGGGGCGGGAAAAAGCAGGTATTTATATGAAGAGATCACCCGCAGGGCCGCTCAGGAGCCCCGGCGGAATTTCCTGATCATTGTGCCGGACCAGTTTACCATGGAGACCCAGAAGGATCTGGTGCTGTTAAATGACAGAGGCGGGATTCTGAATATTGATGTGTTGAGCTTCGGACGCCTCAGCCATCGCATTCTGGAGGAGGTGGGGGACGAAGAAATTCCGGTGCTGGACGACACGGGAAAGAGTCTGGTGCTGCAGAAGGTGGCGGCAGGTCTGAAGGATGATCTGCCTGCACTGGGAAGCTTCCTTCACAGACAGGGCTATATCCATGAGGTGAAAAGCGCCATTTCCGAATTTATGCAGTACGGTATCAGCACGGAGGACGTGGCGCTGCTGGCAGATTACGCGAAAAAGCGGGGAGCTTTGGTACAGAAGCTGAAGGACCTGCAGGTACTCTACAGGGGCTTTCAGGAATATATAGAAGGGAATTTTATCACTACGGAGGAAAAGCTGGATGTGCTTTGTCGTTCCCTGCACAAATCCAGGCTGCTGCCGGGAAGCGTGGTGGCCTTCGACGGGTTTACGGGCTTTACTCCCATCCAAAACCGGGTGATCTGTGAGCTGATGCGGTGCAGCGGACAGGTGATTATGGCTCTCACGCTGGGGGCGGGGGAGGATCCCTATCGGGTGGATGGAGAGCAGCAGCTTTTTCATCTGACAAAAAAGACGGTGGCATCCCTTGACAGACTGGCGGAGGAGGCAGGGGTGGAAAGAGATCAGGATATATTTCTGCAAAATGACAGGGATCGTTTTCAGGAGGCGCCGGCCCTGCGGCATTTGGAGCAGAATCTGTTTCGGTACGCCTGCCGGCCTTTTACGGAAGAACAGCAGCAGATCCGGCTTTTTGAAACCACAACGCCCCGGGAGGAGGTTCATCAGACCGGTCTTTTGATCCGGGAGCTGATCCGCAGGGAAGGACTGGCCTACCGGGATATGGCTTTGATCATGGGAGATCTGGAGGGCTACGCCCCCTATGTGGAGACCGAATTTTCCCGGATGGAGATTCCCTGCTATATTGACAGGACCAGGGCCATTGTGCTGAACCCTATGATCGAATATATCAAAAGCGCGCTGGAAATGTTTCTGAAGGATTTTTCCTATGAATCCGTATTTCATTATCTTCGCAGCGGACTTGCGGGCATGAAGCCGGAGGAGGTGGACGTGCTGGAAAATTACTGTATCGCTGTGGGAATGAAGGGCTATCGTCGGTACAGCCGCCTGTTCACTCACAAGACGGCCCGGATGAAGGAGGGGGAGGAGGCTCTTGCGGAGGTGAACTGTCTCCGGGAGCGGCTGATGGAGCAGGTGGAGATGCTTCATATGCAGGAGCAGGAGCCGGTAAAGAGCTATGTAAACAAGCTTTATGATTTCCTGGTGCAGAATCATGTGCAGGATCAGCTGGCGTCCTGTCAGGCATTGTTTGAGCGGCAGGGTCAGCCCGCAAGGGCCCGGGAATATGCCCAGATCTACCGCCTTGTGATGGAATTGCTGGATCAAATTTATCAGCTTCTGGGGGACGAAACCATCACGCTTCGGGAGTTTGCGGATATTCTGGAGGCAGGCTTCGGGGAGATCCAGGTGGGGACCATCCCTCAGAACGTGGACCGTGTGGTGGTGGGAGACATGGAGCGTACCCGCCTGAAGCAGGTGAAGGTTTTGTTTTTCCTGGGAGTGAACGACGGAAATATTCCCAAGAATGCCTCCAAGGGAGGTATTATCTCCGACATGGACAGGGAATTCCTGCGCCAGTCCAAGCTGGAGCTGGCACCCAGCCCCAGGCAGAAGATGTATATACAGCGGCTGTATTTGTATTTGAATATGACAAAGCCCTCCCGACAGCTGTATCTGTCCTGGTCCAAGACGGGAAGCGGCGGAAAATCCCTGAGGCCCGCTTATCTGGTGGAAACCGTGAGAAAGCTGTTTCCGGGGATCCAGGTGGATTTTCCGGAGCAAAGGAGCGCCTTGGAGGGAATTGTCACCAGGCGGGAGGGAATGGGATATCTGGCCAGGGAGCTTAGAGAGTATGCATCAGGCCCTCTGGAGCCGGAGAGAGTAAAGGAGCTTTATACCATTTACAGCGCTTATGGAGAAAGTCAGCTTCAGGGGAAGAGAGACTTTTTGACGGAGGCGGCCTTTAAGCGGTATAAGGACGGCGCACTGTCAAAGGCGGTGGCCCGGGCGCTTTATGGAAAATATCTGGAATGCAGTGTCACTCGGCTGGAAACCTATGCGGCCTGTGCCTACCGGCATTTTCTTCAGTACGGTCTCACCCTGCAGGAGCGGCAGGATTTTTCCTTTGAGACTGTGGACATGGGAAATGTGTACCATGGCGTCCTGGAGCAGTTTGCCCGTAAACTGGAGGAAGAGCACTACACCTGGTTTGACTTTCCCCGGGAATTTGGGGAGCGGGCGGTAAAGGAGGCTCTGGAGTCCTGTGCCGCCGCCTATGGGGACACGGTGCTCTACAGCACTGCACGGAATGAATATGCCATCACCCGGATGGGCAGGATTTTGACCCGGACGGTGATGACTTTGCAGAAACAGCTTCGCAAAGGAAGCTTCAGACCGGATGCTTACGAGCTTTCCTTCCGGTTTGCGGACGATTTGAAAAGCATTCGCGTGACGTTGTCCGATCAGGAGAAGATGCGGCTGCAGGGGCGCATTGACAGGATCGATGTGACGGAGGATGACACCTGCGTCTATGTGAAGGTCATCGATTATAAATCCGGCCAGAAGCACTTCGATCTGGCGGCAGTGTACTATGGGCTTCAGCTTCAGCTGGTGCTGTATATGAACGCGGCGCTGGAGCTGGAGGCGGGAAGGCATCCGGGAAAGGAGGCGGTTCCGGCGGCATTGCTTTATTATCATGTGGAGGATCCGTCGGTGGAAACGCCTGTGGAGCTGACGGATGAGGAGATTCAGGAGGAGCTGTCCAGGCAGCTGCGCATGCAGGGAGTGGTGAACAGCGATGCCGGAATCGTGGAGCGTCTGGACGGCGAGATGGAGACCCGGTCAGATGTGATTCCGGTGGAGCGGAAAAAGGACGGTACCTTTTCCGCCCGTTCTTCCGTTTTAACCCGTCAGGAGCTTCAGCTGGTGTCTGATCATGTGAACCGTAGGATCGCCGGAATCGGCAGGGAAATTCTGGACGGAAGGATTTCTCTGGATCCGTACAAAAAGGGCAGCGAGGAGGCCTGCACCTGGTGTGCATTTAAGAGGGTATGCGGATTTGAACCTGCCATGCCCGGCTTAAGCATGCGAAAGCTGGAGGAGCTTGACCAGAAGGAAATCCTGGAGAGAATGTCGGAGGGCGCGCCGGCGACAGACATTGGATGAGGCGCGGTGCCTGACATCGGATGAAGTGCAGTGATAGACGTCGGATGAAGTGCGGCGTCTGACATCGGATGAAGTGCAGGCGGCAGACAGGAGATAAAATGTGGATAACAGATGGGAGTATTTGAAAGTATGGCCATATCATTCACACCGGAACAGCAAAGAGTCATTGAATTACATCATTGTAACATTCTGGTTTCCGCGGCAGCGGGCAGCGGCAAGACAGCGGTGCTGGTGGAGAGGATCATACAGATGGTCTGTGACGGGGAACATCCCGTGGATGTGGATCGTCTTCTGATCGTTACCTTTACCAACGCAGCGGCGGCGGAAATGCGGGAGCGGATCGCCGCAGGGATTGCCGCCAGGCTTGCACAGAATCCGGAGTCAGAGCATATTCAGAGACAGGCTACGCTGCTGCACAATGCGCAGATCACTACCATCGACAGCTTTTGTCTTTTTCTGCTGCGGAATCATTTTAATGAGATTGGTCTGGATCCGGCCTTTCGGATCGCCGACGATGGAGAAATCCGGCTGATGCAGCAGGAGGTGCTGGCAGAGCTGATGGAGGACGGATACCGGGAGGGCGGCGAGGCCTTCCGGTATTGCGTGGAATATTTCTGCCCCGGAGGAAAGGAAAGAACCCTGGAGCAGCATATTTTAAAGCTGTCCCGGTACGCGGCAAGCTTTCCCTGGCCTGCCCAATGGCTGGAGGAGAGAAAGCAGGATTATGCGGCGGGGAATGTGGAGGAAATTTGTGAGAGTGATTACGGCAGATATCTTACCCGATATCTGAGCCGGATGGTCAAAGGGTGCGCGGAAAAAATGAAGCAGGTCCAGAGACTGTGCCAGGCCCCGGAAGGTCCGTATATGTATGGAGAGATGGCGGATCAGGAGCTGGAAATGCTGGAAGAGCTGGCACGGTGCCGTTCTTTGGCGGATTTCGAGAGGAAGCTTCCCGCGGCGTCCTTTGGCCGCCTTTCCTCCAAAAAGGACGATAGTGTATCCCCCAGGCTGCGGGAGCAGGCCAAGGCGCTTAGGGCGGACGTAAAGGACTGCATTCAGGATCTGACGGAAAAAATATTTGCAACGCCTCTGGCCCTGGCGGCGGACCGTGGAAAGGCCTGCGGGGAGCCGGTGTGCACACTGCTTGATCTGGTGCTGGACTTTGACCGGCGTATGCTGGAAAAAAAGCGGGAGAAGAAGGTGATTGATTTTTCCGACATGGAGCATTTTGCCCTGGATATTCTGCTGGAGCATGAAGACGGAGAGATCAGACCAAGCTCCGTAGCCCGGGAGTACCGCCAGCATTTTGCGGAGATCCTGATCGACGAATATCAGGACAGCAATCTGGTGCAGGAATATTTGCTGCAGGCCGTCTCCGGGGAGGAGGACGGATGCTTCAACCGTTTCATGGTGGGGGACGTAAAACAGAGCATTTATCAATTCCGACTGGCCAGGCCGGAGCTGTTTATGGAAAAATACAATACGTATACTCCGGAATTTCCAGAGAGTGTCTCTGTGGCTGCCGGGGATGCTTCTGCGTCTGGGGACAGAGCTTCTGCGCCTTCAGAATGCATATCCATGCCCTTGGCTGGCTGTCGGAGGATTGATCTGAGCAAAAATTTCCGAAGCAGGGTGCAGGTGGTGGAGGCGGTCAACGATGTGTTTTCACGTATAATGAGCCTGGAGGCAGGAGGGATTGCTTACGATGAACGGGCGGCTCTGTACCCTGGGGCAATGTATCCGGAATGGACGGGAAACGAACCGGATTTGGGGAAAACACATGCGGAAGAAGAGGAACCAGAAGAACCAGGGGAACCAGGGGAACTGCGTCTGGAGGAAGAGCCTGGGGAAAGATCCGGAGCGGGGGTGGAAGATGCGCCGGATAAAGGGGGCGAAGCAGCCGTAGAATGGAGCAACGATACAGAACTGATTCTGGTGGATAAGCCGGACAAGGCTTCCGGCGCAGAGGCAAAGCAGGCAGAAGCAAGGGCCATAGCCGCAAAAATCAAAAAGCTGAGAGAAGGTTTTTTTGTGACGGATCGGGAGGCCGGCGGAATGCGTCCTGCCAGGTATTCCGACATGGTGATTCTGCTTCGCACCAACAGCGGCTGGGACGAGGAGTTTCAGTCCGTATTGGAGGGGGAAGGAATTCCGGTGCATATTACCGCCAGGACCGGGTATTTTGCCGCGACAGAGGTACAGGAGCTGCTGCAGCTGCTGCGGGTGCTGGACAACCCCCGGCAGGATATTCCGTTGTTCGGGGTGATGAGATCTGTTTTCGGCGGTTTTACCGAGGAGGAGATTGCTCTGATCCGCAGCGCCCTGCGGGACTGCAGCCTATACGAGGCCCTGGAGGAGTATGCGCAGAAGTCCTGTGAGAAGTGCAGAGAGGATTCGGAAGCCTTTTGCATGTCTATTGCGCAGAAGACAACGGATTTTCTGGATATGCTGCGGTCTTATCGGGCCTGTACGGTTTATCTGCCCATTCGGGAGCTGCTCACAAAGCTGGTGGATGACTTTGACTATCTGGATTATGTGACGGCGCTTCCCGGGGGCAGCAAGCGCCGGGCCAATGTGGAAATGCTTTTCACCCGCGCCTCGGATTTTGAAAAAACCAGTTATTTTGGGCTGTTTCACTTTGTACGGTATATAGAGCAGCTGGAAAAATATGATGTGGATTATGGTGAGGCGGGGCTTCTGGATGAAAATGCGGATGTGGTACGGATTATGAGCATCCATAAAAGCAAGGGCCTGGAATTTCCCATTACCTTTGTGGCCGGCTTAAGCAAGAGATTTAACATGCAGGATGTGAACCAGCCACTGATCGTAGACATGGATCTGGGGCTGGCTGCCGACTATGTAGATCCGGTGCGAAGAGTCCGGGGCAGGACGCTGCGCCGGGCTGCAGTAGCCTGTAAGCTGCGGGAGGACAGCCTTGCGGAGGAGCTTCGGGTACTCTATGTGGCAATGACCAGGGCGAAGGAGAAGCTGATCCTGACGGCGGTTACGGAAGATGCTTTTGAGAAGGCGGAAGCGCTGGCGGCAGAGAGGGCGGAGGGAGTGGAGAAATGTCTGTCCTATGTGGATTTTACCCGAGCCTCGGGATTTCTGGATTTTTTGCTGCCGGTGATAAGCCGCACCTGTGTCAGAATATCCGCCACAGGCGCGGAGGAGCAGGCCGCCGGGGAACTGAAGGAGCAGGTGGAATTGTCTGACAAAAGGCTTTTGCTGGAGCAGGCGGAAAGCCTGGGGGACGGAGAAGCGCTGGAGAGACTGCGGGAGAGGCTGAACGCTGCCTATCCATACGCAGGTCTTGGAGGCTTGTATACCAAAACAACCGTATCGGAATTAAAGATCGCCGCCATGGCAGACCGGGATGAGGAAGCCTATCATACTTTTGAGGAAAAGGAGGTACAGCCCTACATTCCCGCCTTCCGCAGGGAGGAAGAAAAGACCAGCGGCGCCGTGCGGGGAAGCGCCTTCCATAGAGTCATGGAGCTGCTGGATTTTGAAGGCATTTTAGGGGCGGCAGCAGGATTGGACTGTGACGGCGGCAGTGACGGAGATTTTCCGGCGGATTATCAGGAATATTCAGTACGTCTGGACTCCCGGAGGCTGGCCGGGCTTCTTCATGGTTTTCTGGAGGGAGAGGTGGAAAGCAGGCGCCTGAGCCGGGAATATTTTGAGGCGGTGAGGGAGAAAAAAATTCTGCATTTTCTGGAAAGCTCTCTGGCCTTTCGCTTGTGGCGTGCCCAGCGGGCCGGAAAGCTGTACCGTGAACAGCCCTTTGTGATGGGAATCAGCGCCCGCCGGCTGGGAGAGGAATTTCCGAAGGAGGAAAAGGTGCTTATCCAGGGAATCATTGACGTGTTTTTTGAAGAGGAGGACGGTCTGGTGCTGCTGGATTATAAGACGGATACAGTGAAGACCGGAGGGGAGCTGTGGAACCGTTACGAGACTCAGATGGACTATTATCAGGAGGCTGTGGAGCGGCTTATGAAGCGCAGAGTGAAGGAGAAACTATTGTATTCCTTTCATTTGGAGGAGACGGTGGAGGGATAAGAACAGCGAGAATTGCGTTATTGAGTGGAAAGGATGAAAGATGAAAGAATAGTATTTACAAAATAATATGGTCATTGTATAATCAAAGAGCGCATTGTCTTTAATGGAAGATAACAAAAAATGAACTGAAAATGAAGTAAAGTGAACGATTCGGTTGACTTAGTGTGTGGGACATGTTAAAATGAGGATACAAAAAGAATGAAAATGACAAAAGCACAGTCTGTGTCTTTGATGAATGCAGTGGCGATATTGTTGAGCTATATCAGTAAATTTTCCAAGCCGTTTCAATTTATTCACGCTTTGTCCGGATTTGAACCCGCGGCGGCAGACATTTATGCAGAGATGGAGGAATGTCTGAAGCAGGGCAGGGATGTTGATGAGTTTATAGTAAAATTACAGGAAAAAATAGAAGTCGTAGTATTTAAGGAAAGCCAGGTTAATATGCTTAGGGCATATCATCTTTGCATGTGGCTGGATGATATGATAACTTATGAAGATGTGGCCGGGCGTAAATTGTCAATATATAATCTGGTTCCATTAAGAGCATTTTCCTATGTGGCAATAGACACATTGAATGACAACTGTACGGAAACCGGTATATGTATTCATCCCAAACTGCCTATATTCAAATCATTTTCTATTATGGATGATGGTACGGAAAAGGAAAAGACTATGTCATGCCGGGATGCATTTACCGGAATGAATGGAGAACTTCGTAAAATCAGCTATTGTAAATGGAGCAGTGAGTACATTGTTCACAATGTAATTATACCATATGAATATGTGGAGAAGGATGAGAGGAGTGCCAAGGGAAATTTAAGGATAGGATTTATTCCCATATCTGATAAAACGGACTTAATCGTTCCCGATTACAAAATTGTTAAAGATGGTAAATATCAGATGAATAAGATGTATATTGATCATCCGAGACATGAGGAAGTAATACACACTCGTTTGAGGCATGGACTTGAGCTGGCTTGCAGGAATAAGGCTGATATTGTATTTTCGCCGGAAATGCTGGGAACGGATCAGACAGAGAAGCAGCAGGGCAATTATAATGAATTTGTGCGGCAGGTATATGACGAAGCAGTTATGAATGATCATAAGCCTCCGATGATCACGGTAGTGCCGACGCGCTGGTGCAGGGGAATTAACAGCGCCTCCATTGTATATCGGGACGGCCGTATCCTGGGAAGGCAGAAAAAATATACGCCGTATATTAATTTTAAATGCTGTTCAGCAGAGGGACTCCGCCCGGAAAAAACCAAAGAGTTATATTTGATACATGTATATGGCGTTCATCGGATTGCAATATCGATTTGCGCGGAATTTATAGATGGATTTGACAGTAATTTTATTTGCGGACAATTAGGAGCAACATTGGTGATTGTCCCTTCCTTTTCTCATGGGGAAAGAGATTTTGTCAATCAGTTGGGGACGCTTTTTCCTTATGGAACCAGTGTAGTCTGGGGAGATTGCTGCGGGGCTGTTGTTCACAGCCCGAAAATTATCGGGGGATGCAGTCTTATCGGAGCGAATGAGATACATAAAATGGGAGACAATTGCAAATGTAAGTTTTCATGTGACGGCAGTAAAGGTTGTCTGTTTTTGATAGAACTGCCTTTGCAGGTAATGTATTCCAAAAGCAGGATGTCATCACATCAGCCGGTCAGGCATATATTACAGTGATATAGGTATTGATGAGGAGGATTTCATATGGATGAGACAAGCGTAATTCAGAACAAGATTGATATTGCACAGGAATTATCGGATAAAAATTATGAAAAGCTCATTGGTTACGCAGATGAAATCCAAAAAGAAGTCATTCATCATTGGCAGACCAAGGACAACAGGGCATTAGAGGGATTGATATTAAAGAGCAGAAATATTTTAAATTTTTGGACGGACTCTATCATAAAAAAGAGATTATGGGTTGCCCTTGTAAGATGCGGCGCATGGATTGGGACGCTGGAGACCATCGAAAAATCACTTTATGAGGAAAGCATGGATTTGTGGTCGCAAAAGCGGCTGTATAAAAATATTTCCTCTATAAAGCATCTCACGGAGATCATCAGGCTTCTGGAAGTAAAGGGTGTGATGACTCATAGTGAAATGGTAGAGGAGCTGCATCTGAGGCATGCTTCCACACTTACAGAGATCATGAAGAAAGTTGCGGAGCTGGAACTTGTGGATGTACGAAGAGCAGGAAAATACAATCTGTATTCGCTGACAGATGCAGGAGTGCGTTATGCCAGGCAGATGCGTGCGGGTGAGGACAGGCAGAATCTTCTGAAAAAAATCAAAAGTGAATACGGCATAAGGAGAAGTGAGGCATCATTGGATTCTTATCTGCAGTCTGCAGACGAGGGAATGTCTGTCAAACCAGGACAGGCATTAAAGATTAAATTAGATGATACCAGACCTCAGAATGTGAAAGTGGAGGCCATGATGAAGGAGATATCGTATGATGAAGAAATAGAATATATATCCTTCACAACTAAAGCGGCCAAAGAGAAAAAGTTTGTTTATGAAGCGGGGGCATGAGTATATGGAAAAGGAAAGCTTATTAAATACACTGGACAAGGCGACTGCAAACGCTGTTGATGTTTACTTTGATCTTTATACAACATATTTTGAAGATGGCAAAGAACCGGAAGAAGCGTTGAGGACGATTTTGGAATATCCCAATGAAATAGGAGATACGAAGGATAAAAATCCTCAAAGCATTTCGCTGCAGGATGAGACAAAGCTCTTTTTTTCATTGGAAGAACTGATATGCGGTATAGCTGAGCGGTTGGCAGAAATGAATCTTCCACAGGACGAATATTATAAAAAGCTTTATAGAAATGTTTTCAATTCTGACAATGAACTCTATCCGCAAAGTAAAGAAGAAAAAGTAATTGCCCTAAAAATTTTATCGGAAAGGGCCGTGGCAGTTCCTTATTTTCCCATTGAGGAAATGGATAAGATTTCCAAGGAGGAATTTGAGCAAACAGTCCAGGACTTGCGTCCCAGTATACAGGAGGCCTTTTGTATGCTGCAGCGGCGGTTTTCTAACATGCCTGAACGTATTGCTCAAATTTTAAGAATAGCAGATAAAATAACTGACAAAAGAGAAAAGATTATTTTTTGGACAGTTATCATAAATAAAATGCGAAGCGTAAATAAAAACAGAGAATAATGTATTTTGAGCCATAAAAACGCTTGCAGGCAAAGAGCTGCTTTCTTTTGTCATGCTGATCCGGTAATGCGGAGGGCTGCTGCAGAGTAGGAAGAATGGCGGGGGCACCTCCTGTTGGGGTGCTCTTTTTGGTCTGCTGAAGGAGGATAGGATTGTCCGGCGGAAAATCAGGAGATATTGTAAGAGATCACGGAGCAGATCCGGGACACGGTGGAGATTACGGAGGGTTCAGCGTTAAAAATCGGGAGGGTCAGTCTTATGAGCCGGGTATGGGGCTTGACAAATCCGGTCCCGGGGAATATAGTTCACTGTGGCCGGGTTTGATGCCTGGCAAAAGACGGCTTCAGGTCTGAGAAATGCTTAGGGGATACATCAAGAGCACCTGCGCCGGCAGGGAGGGCGGTTTTGGAGAAAAGGACGATCAGCACTTATGAGGAAGCGGTGGATTATATCAATGAAATCCCCCGCTTTACCACAAAAAATACCATGGACGATACCAGGGCGTTTTTACACCGTCTGGGTGATCCTGATCAAAGCATGCGGATCATTCATGTGGCAGGCACAAACGGAAAGGGCTCCGTCTGTGCCTATATGCGCTTTATTCTGGAGGCTGCCGGATACCGCACGGCGGTCTTTACTTCCCCCCATCTGACAGATATACGGGAACGGTTTGTAATAGATGGGGAGATGGTTTCGGAGAAGGCTTTTTTGGGAGCTTTTCTGCGTATATATGATCTGCTGGACGCAAAGACGCCTCACCCCACCTTTTTTGAATATTTATTTTTGATGGCCATGATTCTGTTTTCGGAGAGCCGCCCGGATTTCTGCATTCTGGAAACCGGGCTGGGAGGCAGGCTGGATGCCACCAATGCCGTGTCCCGCAAGGAGCTTGCGGTGATTACCCGCATCGGGCTGGACCACACGGAATATCTGGGTGATACCCTGGAAAAAATCGCCGCGGAAAAGGCGGGGATCCTGCAGAAGGGAGCGCCGGTGGTTTATTGGGATACCTGCGGCGAAACCACGATGGTTTTCAGGGAGCGTGCGGCGCAACTTGGGATTTTGGCATATTCCGTGTCGAAAAAGGACTACACTTTCTTAAATTTTAAGAAGAAAAGCATTGATTTTTTCGTAAACACTGAGTATTATTGTTATATTAATCTCACTTTAAGCACCGTGGCGGCATATCAGATGGAAAATGCATCGCTTGCCCTGCGGGCAGTGGAGGTTTTGGACAAGGGCAGAACGGTTCTGGCAGAGCATATCCGCCAGGGGGTTCGGGACTGCTTTTGGGCCGGCAGAATGGAGGAGGTTTTGCCGGATATCTTTGTGGACGGAGCCCATAATGAGGACGGGATACGGGCCTTTTTGGAAACCGTGAAGCAGGACGGATATGAGGGCCGCAGAAGTCTCCTTTTCAGTGTGGTCAGGGATAAGGAATATGTGAATATGGCCCGGATGCTGGATTCATCAGGACTTTTTGAGAGAATTGCCGTAGCTCCCATGCAGACCGGCAGAGGTGTTCTGGCACAGCAGCTGGGAGAACTGTTCGGCGTATGCGCCGGATGCGGATATAGTGTTTTTGATAATGTAAAAGAGGCTTTTTATTCGCTGGCGGACAGCCGCAGACCGGGAGAGCGGCTTTACGTGGCAGGGAGCCTGTATCTGGCAGGCGAGGTCAAGAAAATATTGGATCAGACTATGAAAAACGAATGTGACACAGACGGGAGCGAAAATGATAAATTTTGAAGAGGAATTGAAAAAATTTCGTCCCAGCCTTGAGGTGGAAGAGGCGGAGGACGCCATTTATAATCAGGATATGACAGATATGGTAGATCTGTTGGTAAATATGATCAGAGAGTCTGAAGATAAGACAGATGAGGTATAATAATCATGTTTTGCTATAACTGCGGTTACCGGCTATCGGAGCATGACTTCTGTACTGCCTGCGGAGCGGATGTTTCTCTGTATAAAAAGATTATTCATGCCTCCAATATGTATTATAATGAGGGATTGGAAAAGGCTGGCGTCAGGGATCTGACAGGAGCGGTCAACAGTCTCCGACAGAGCTTAAAGCTGAATAAAAACAATATCAAGGCCAGAAATCTGCTGGGGCTTGTGTATTTTGAGATGGGCGAGGTGGTAACGGCCCTGCGGGAATGGGTTATCAGCAAAAACCTGCGTCCCGATAAGAATATTGCCGACAACTATATCGAGAAGCTTCAGGCCAATTCGGCCAGGCTGGATTCGATTAACCAGACCATCAAAAAATATAATCAGGCGCTTGTGTACTGTAATCAGGGCAGCACGGATCTGGCGGTGATACAGCTGAAAAAGGTGCTGTCTCTGAATCCCCGGTTTATCCGGGCCCACCAGCTGCTGGCTCTGCTGTATATGGACAATGAACAGTGGGAGTACGCAGAACGCGAACTGCATAAGTGCATGGACATCGACAGGAATAATACGCAGACACTCCGCTATTTGAGGGAAGTGGAGCTGATGCTGATGCCTGACGAGTCGGTAAAACAGCCCGGGCGGCGCAGGAAGGAAGAGTCGGTGCGCTACCAGAGTGATAATGAGCTGATCATCCAGCCTGTGAATGTGAAGGAGCCCAGGGGCGGAGGACTGTCCACGGTGGTGAACCTTGGAATCGGCCTTGTGATCGGTCTTGCGGCGGCTTACTTTCTTTTGGTGCCCGCTGCAAGGACCAATGTGTGGCAGGAGGCTCAGCAGAGGATTACGGAGATCAGCAATGCTTCGGATGCCAAAACCATTCAGATTCAGGAGCTTGAAAGCCAGGTGCAGAATCTTACGGGAGAGACGGAAGCCCTCCGCCAGGAGATTGAGAGCTTTGTAGGGACGGGGGGGACGCTTCAGCTTTATGACAGTCTGCTTGCAGCGGCAGCCACCTACCTAGAAACCAGAGATGCCCTTGCGGCGGCAGCCGATCTGGGGGGAATCGGGCAGTCGGCCAATATAGAAGAGTGTACGGAGGCTTTTCAGAGGCTGTATCGTATGCTGGTGGACACCATAGGGCCGGAATTGTCCTCCACCTATTATGCGGAAGCATTTGAAGCTTACAGAGCGAAGGATTATGCCCTTGCTATTGAGAGCTTTTCAAGAGCCTTCGACTATAATGAGACCAATATTGATGCGCTTTATTATCTGGGGCGCGCTCTTCAGGACAGCGGGGACAGGGAAAATGCCATTACCGTTTACGAGAGGCTTGTAGAGCTGTTTCCGGGCACCGAGAGGGCCAGAAACGCCCAATGGTACAGGAACCAGCTGGGCAATTGACCTTCAGGGCAGGCCTTGACCGGTATAACCATAAAGAGAACTGCACATAAAGATACGAAAGAAGAGAACCTATTGTTTTGTTCATAGGTTCTTTTTAATGTGTGTAAAGAGCATGCTGTTTCGGGTTTCTGTGCAGACAACGCACAAAAACACCTTTAAACAAGAGCTTCCCCATGTGTGCCGGGGGTCAGAAAACGGGAAAGGATGTGATTGGTATGGATCAGATTACGACAGAGGACTTCCGGGTGATCAATAACTGTCTGATGATCAGGCTGCCGGAGGAGGTGGATCATTATGGAGCGGGCTACATTTGTGAGAACGCGGACAAGTATCTTATGGAAGAGGATGTTAAGAACGTGGTATTTGACTTTGAAAATACCCGTTTTATGGATTCCTCCGGAATCGGTATCATTATGGGACGGCACCGGAAAATATCCTGTTTCGGAGGACATGTCTATATCATTCATGCGGACAGGCAGATCAGAAGGATCCTGAAGGTGTCGGGACTAGAAAAAATTGTGGAGGTACTGGAGTCATGAGAAACGAAATGGAAATAAGCTTTGATGCGGTCTCGGTCAATGAGGGGTTTGCGAGAGTGGCTGTGGCCGCCTTTGTATCTCCTTTGAATCCTACACTGGAGGAGCTGGATGATATTAAAACGGCAGTGTCCGAGGCTGTGACCAATTCTATTATTCACGGGTATGAGAATCTGTACGGATACGGGGGCGCCAGAGGAATTCCTCACGATCAGGTAAAGTCTGATCCCGGAAAGGTTCAGGTGCATTGTCTGCTGGAAAATGATATTTTACATATTCGGGTCACCGACAAAGGAAAGGGCATTGAGGATATCGAGAAGGCTATGGAACCGCTTTTTACCACAAAGCCGGAGCTGGAGCGTTCGGGAATGGGGTTTGCCTTTATGGAGGCCTTTATGGATGATCTGGAGGTGGAGAGCCGGCCCGGGGAGGGAACTATCGTGCGGATGAAGAAAAAGATGGGCGCCGGTGATTGGATAAATGAGTAAAGAGAGAGCTTGTATATGGAGGATATGTCAGTACTGATCGCAAGGTCACAGGCAGGAGAGAAAGATGCAAGAGAGGTACTGATAGAGAAAAACCTTGGGCTGGTGCATCATATTGTGAAGCGCTTTGCCAACAGGGGACACGATCCGGAGGATCTGTTTCAGATCGGGGTGATCGGGCTGATGAAGGCCATAGACAAATTTGATCTGGGGCTGGGGGTGATGTTTTCCACCTACGCGGTCCCCATGATCACAGGAGAAATCAAGCGTTTTCTGCGGGACGACGGGCCGGTGAAGGTATCCCGTACGATTAAGGAAAACGGTTTTAAGGTAAAGCAGGCCAGACAGAAGCTTCAGGCACAAAACGGGCGGGAGCCCACTATACAGGATATCGTGGATGCCACAGGGCTGTCCAGGGAGGAGATCGTTGTGGCCATGGAGGCTTCCACAGAGGTGGAATCCATCTACAGCTGTGCCTATCAGGAGGACGGGAGTGAGGTATACCTGGTGGACAAGGTGGTCCGGGGAGCAAGCGGCAGCGTGGGAAGCAGTATGGCCGGAGGCTGCGGCAGCTCAGATGAGGAGAAAGAGAAGCTTTTGGATCATATGCTTCTGCGTCAGCTTCTGGACACCCTGGAGCCCTCGGAACAGCGGCTGATCAGCATGAGGTATTTTCAGAACATGACCCAGACACAGATCGCAGGGCTGCTGGGGATCAGCCAGGTACAGGTGAGCAGGCTGGAGAAAAAAATATTGCTGCGGCTGAGAGAGAGAGCCGGAGGGTAATTTCAGACCCTCCGGTTCTGTGCGTAATAGAATGACTTATTTAATTTTTTATAAAATGTAAAAATTTCCGCTTTTCCCGAGAGGCAATATCATATATTATGTAAGATGTAGGTTACTATTCACGGTCTTGATGCAAAATAGAAACACAATGCACGCAAGATGAGTAAAGAACTTTATTTTGACGCGTGCCGGGAGGGATACATATGGATAACGAACAAAATATGGACAGAGAAGAAAAGCTGAGAGCGGCGGCCAGAAAGAACAGGCGCAGAAGGTCTGTGTTCGGCACGTTTTTGGCTATGCTGGGGTGCCTTGTGGTGATGGTGGGGATCATGTACGGCGGAGTAACGCTGTATTCGAGGCTGGCTGATCAGAAAGACGTGTCTTCGGAGGAAAGCCAGGGCCATGGAACGAATGAGAGCGGATCCGATTTGGACGACGACACTGTGGGTGCCGTCTCGGAAAAGGTGGTTTATTCCCAGGAGGAGCTGGATGCACGGGTGGCGGAGGCGGTGCTTTCCGCCCAGGGACAGGTATCAGCTCAGATTCTGGAGGGGATCAAGGCCGGACTTTCCGAAGGAAATACTGTACTGGAGACTTTGCGGCCCCTTTATCCGGATGATCTTATAGTGGCCAGCGGGGGACGCTATCATTTTGTTCCCATCAACAGGAGCCTGAAGCAGAATCAGCTGGATATCGCCAATGTAAACATTCTGGAGAGCGGCGAATATCAATACCTTGTGGACGGACAGATAATTTCTCACAAGGGAATCGATGTATCAAAGCATCAGGGAGCCATTGACTGGAATCTGGTGGCCCAGGACGGCGTGGAATTTGCTTTTATCCGGGTGGGCTTCCGGGGCTACGGCAGTGAAGGAAAGATGGTGGAGGATGAATATTTTGTAAAAAATATTGAAGGAGCCCTGGCGGCAGGAATCAAGGTGGGAGTATATTTTTACAGCCAGGCTATCACGGAAGCCGAGGCCCAGGAGGAGGCGGAGTTCGTAATTGAGAGGATCCGGCCCTATGAAATCGCCTGTCCGGTGGTTTTTGATGTGGAAAGAGTCAGCGGAGCCCAGGGCCGGATGAACGACATATCCGTGGAGGAAAGAACAGCTCTGGCAGTTTTGTTCTGCCAGACCATAGAGCAGGCAGGCTATAAACCCATGATCTATCACAATACGGAAATGGGGGCGCTGATGCTGGATCTGACGCAGCTGGAGGGTTATGATAAATGGTATGCATCCTACAGCGATCAGATATTTTACCCTTACGCGTACAAGATATGGCAATATTCCGATAAAGGTTCGGTGCAGGGAATCAACACGGATGTGGACCTGAACATCAGCTTTGAACCGCTGTGGGAATAGAAATTCACTTGGAGCGTCACTCCCATGGAGCAGGGCAGTCAGACAAAAAGAGTGCGAAGCACTCTTTTTTTGTGCATATTTTTATGTTTTTTGGAGGAAAATATAGCTTACGAGAGATCAAAAGCAAAAGTATATGGCGGGAAGGAGGAGAGCGGCGTTGGATGTTTTAAGGTTCGGCTTTCTGGCAGTTATGGGAGCAAGCTACGGCCTGCTGGCGGCAGCAGGAGTTTTTACCGTTTTGGTAGCGGTGGGGCTTGTTCCCCGGTTTGCCGGTAAGACACATACCGCCGGTAAGGTTCTGCTGTATGAAGAAATGGTAATTTTCGGCACTATAACAGGAGGGATCTTAAGCGTGTTTTCCAGATACTGCCAGTTCGGTGCCTGGTGGCAGCGGCATTTTCCGGATCAGACAGCGCTGTGGATGGGACTGGGAACCGGGGGGCAGCTGATTTTCGGTTTGTTTGCCGGTATGTTTATTGGTTGCCTGGCGCTGGCTATTGCGGAGATGCTGGACAGTATTCCCATTTTTACCAGGCGCATTTCCTTCCGCCACGGAATCGGACTGGCCATTCTCACCATGGCGGCGGGAAAGCTATGCGGATCCCTGTTTTATTTCTGGTCGGAGTTTCACAGGACAGCATAAAGCGGCCATGGGAATTTCGCTGTTTCTGCATGGGGAGATGTCGTGCGGCAAGCAGGATTCCTGGTTTTGACAAGGAAGAAATACCGGAAAGAAAGGAAACACCATGCCAAATATAAATGTATACATTAAATGTGACAGAAATGTAGAGGTACAGAGCGAGGATGTATTTCTGTCGGACCTGGGAAGCCTGCGGTGTGCGGATGCCAATATCAGTGCGAAACTCAAAGCGCTGAAGGTACACCACTTTGGAAAGAAGGGTGGAAAGAGATGCGTTATCGGCGTCCTGCGCCTTGTGGAGCTGATGGAAGATACCTGTCCGGGAATCAACGTACAGACTGTGGGGGAGCCGGATGTGCTGGTGGAATGGGTGGACGTGGACAGACATAAGGGCTGGCAGCAGTGGCTGAAGACCGCGCTGGTGTGCCTGGTGAGTTTTTTCGGAACAGCCTTTACCATTATGGCCTATCATAATGATGTGGGAATCAATGAGGTGTTCACCGAAATGTATCAAATGGTCATGAATCGGGAGCCCCAGGGACTCAATGTGCTGGAGGTGTCCTATTCCATCGGACTGGCGGCGGGGATTATTCTGTTTTTTAATCATGTAGGAGGAAGGCGGCTGACCAAGGATCCCACGCCCATCGAGGTGGCCATGCGCAATTATGAGGAGGATGTGGATAAGGCTCTGATCGCCACTGCCGGGCGGGAAGGCAAGGAAGAGGAATGACACGGACGGCGCCAAAATGAAGAAGGAGCGAGGCTGTGAAGTCAAGAAGACAGGATTGATGAGCCGGAATGAGAAAGGATGGGCTGTAATATGGAAAAGACAAATGAACAGAAGGAAAAACAAAAAGAGTATGCGCAGTATGTGAAGGAGGTAACACCTACGCATAATCTGGGGCTGCAAATGCTGAAGGCGTTCGTCACCGGAGGAGTCATCTGCTGTATCGGGCAGTTTATCCTGAATTACGCAGGAAATGCGGGGCTGGATAAGCAGACGGCCGGCAGCTGGTGTTCGCTTCTTTTGGTGCTGCTTTCCGTTGTCCTGACAGGCTTCAATATTTATCCCAGGATCGTGAAATGGGGCGGTGCAGGGGCGCTGGTTCCCATCACCGGCTTCGCCAATTCGGTGGCCGCCCCCGCCATAGAGTTTAAGACGGAGGGTCAGGTCTTCGGCATCGGGTGTAAGATCTTCACGATCGCAGGTCCGGTGATCTTGTATGGAATTTTTGCCAGCTGGCTGCTGGGACTGATTTACTGGATTGGGAAGTGTTTTGGGGTATTTTAAGGAATGTCACAAAAAAGATATAGAAACTGAGCTTGTATTATGGGCAGGGTAGCGAATGAAATAATTCGTTAGCCTGTCTTTTTGCTCTGGCGTCTTTGCCCAAATGCCGCAAGTCGATTTAAGGATTGTTTAACCTGAATTATTCATGAGCCTATAAAAACGCTTGATACTACAAAGCCTTGAAGCAGTTCCCCTAAAATCAATCGAGTTATCCACAAAAATGGGCAGACTTTCCCCTTGGAATTAATAATGATGGCAGGTACGGCAACGTCATGTGTACCGCACACGCCATTGAAGCGAGGGACTTATTCAACG
>OFGC01001011.1_pt1 | contig 22516 bp, 13 predicted proteins | sample 1521691 | NCBI WGS metagenome assembly OFGC01 (sample SAMEA3504121, study PRJEB24116) | mouse gut metagenome | biome: mouse gut; feature: mouse-associated habitat; material: faeces | place: Denmark | collected 2011
GAGTATCACGACAAACTTATGGGAGAACTCGACGGCAAACAAAAGGTCAAGATATTGCTTGCCCAGGCTTTGTTCGGCAATCCCGATATACTCATACTTGACGAACCTACCAACAATCTCGACGCCAAGTCGATAATGTGGCTTGAAAACTTCTTGCTTGACTTTAAGAATACTATCATAATCGTATCGCACAACCGTCACTTCCTCAACAAGGTTTGCACGCACATATGCGACGTCGATTACGGACATATCAATATGTACGTCGGCAACTATGATTTTTGGTACGAGACCAACCAACTCCTTGCCAAGCAGGCGAGAGAAGCCAACAAGAAGGCGGAGGCGAGAGCCAAGGAGTTGCAAGAATTTATCGCAAGATTTTCCGCCAATGCCAGCAAGTCGCGCCAAGCAACGTCAAGAAAGAAAGAGCTTGAAAAGCTTACTCTTGAAGATATCAAGCCTTCTATGCGCAAATATCCGTATATCAACTTTGAATTTGAGCAAGAACTTGGCAAAGACATCCTTACAGTCGAGGGACTGACGAAGAAAGGTTTCTTTGAAGACGTGACTTTCACGTTGCAAAGGGGCGAGAAAGTCGCCTTCCTTTCTGATAAATCTATTAACATATCTATGCTTTTTGACATACTTATGGGTATAGAGCAACCTGACGCCGGCACGTTTAAGTGGGGCAAGACAGTATGTTTGAGTTACGTTCCGCAGAATTTCGACAGCTTTTTTGACGGCGTGCAGCTCTCACTCGTAGAATGGATAAATCAATATGCCGTAAAGGACCATACTGAGAGCTATTTGAGAGGTTGGCTTGGCAGAATGTTGTTTTCGGGCGAAGAAGCCAAGAAGAAAGCGTGCGTACTCAGCGGCGGAGAAAAGGTGAGATGTATGATGGCAAGGGCAATGCTGCAAGGCGGCAACTTCGTCATACTTGACGAGCCTACCAACCACCTTGACATCGAGAGTATCCAGTGGTTGGAGAACTTCCTTTCCACCCGTGCCAATGCGGTGGTGCTTGTCAGCCACGACCGCGCCTTTTTGAACAATGTCACTACGCGTACCATCGAAATAACTTGTGGACGCATTTACGACTATAAAGTGAAATACGATGAGTTCGTGGTGCTTCGCAAGGAGCGCCGGGAGCAGCAACTACGTGCTTACGAGAATCAGCAGAAGCAGATACAAGATACGGAAGATTTCATCGAACGTTTCCGGTACAAAGCTACCAAGGCTGTGCAAGTGCAGAGCCGCATCAAGCAGCTCGAAAAGATAGAGCGCATCGAAGTGGATGAGGAAGACAACTCCTCTTTGCGCCTGAAGTTTGTTTGCAGTAGCCGTAGCGGTAATTATCCCGTTATCTGCGAGGATATGGAGAAATCCTACGGTGGGCACGTTGTTTTCCACGATGTGAATTTGACTATCAACCGAGGAGAGAAGGTTGCTTTTGTCGGTAAGAACGGCGAAGGTAAGTCTACGCTTGTAAAGTGTATTATGGGTGAGATTACGGATTATACCGGTAAGCTTACACTGGGACATAATGTGCAGATTGGATATTTTGCCCAGAACCAGGCACAGCTTTTGGATGAGAGCCTGACTGTATTCGATACGATTGACCGCGTGGCCGTAGGGGATATCCGCCTCAAAATCCGTGATATTCTAGGTGCTTTCATGTTCGGCGGTGAGGCTTCGGATAAAAAGGTGAAGGTGCTCAGCGGTGGAGAGCGTACCCGGCTTGCCATGATAAAACTGCTGTTGGAGCCGGTGAATTTCCTGATTCTCGACGAACCTACGAATCATCTTGACATGCGTTCCAAAGATGTGTTGAAGGAGGCTATCCGCGATTTTGACGGAACGGTGATAATAGTCAGCCATGACCGTGATTTTCTGGACGGATTTGCGACTAAAGTGTACGAGTTTGGTGGTGGACTGGTGAAGGAACATCTGGGAGGAATTTATGATTTCCTGCAAAAGAAGCAGATAGAGAGCCTGAATGAGTTACAGAAATCCCCTTCACTTTCCGCTTCGCCCACTGCCGGTAAGGCGGCATCGGGAAATGTTGGTGCAGAACCGGTTCAACCCTCGGCAGCCAAACTCTCTTATGAGGAGCAGAAGGAGCTTAATAAGAAGCTCAAGAAACTGGAACGTCGCGTTGCCGATTGTGAAGCGGAGATAGAGCAGACGGAGGCTGCCATTGCCATTCTTGAGGCCAGGATGGCCACACCGGAAGGTGCTTCGGACATGTCGCTTTATGAGCAGCACCAAAAACTGAAAGAGCAGCTTGACCGCGTGATGGAAGAGTGGGACGCGGCTACTGTAGAGTTGGAGAATCACTAACTATTATATTTTATATATTTATGAAAGCAAATCATTTGTTACCCATTGCAGCATTCTGTCTGATGACGGCATCCTGCAACACCGGCAAGCAGCAGGCTGAACTTACAGCAGGCATCCAGCTCGCCAATCTTGACACAACGGCTCTACCCGGAACTGACTTTTACCAATACGCATGTGGCGGTTGGATGAAGAACAATCCGATTCCTGCTGAATACTCACAGTACGGTTCTTTTACTATCCTTGCAGAAAACAACCGCAAGCAGATTCAAGGACTGATTGAAGAACTTGCCGCTACCCAGCACGAAGCCGGCAGCGTGGCACAAAAAATCGGTGACTTGTACAAAATCGTAATGGACAGCGTGAAGCTGAACAAAGATGGTGTAGCTCCCATCAAGGCTGAACTCGACCAGCTGGCTGCTTTGAAGGACAAGAAAGAGCTTTATGCCTTGCTGGGCGATATGCAGAAGAAAGGCATCATCGCCTACAACGTGCTGTATGTTGGCGCTGACGAAATGAACAGTAGCATGAATGCTGTACAGACCTATCAGACCGGGCTGAGCATGGGCGAACGTGAATACTATCTGGAAAATGATGAGGCTACTGCCAAAATTCGTGATGCTTTCCGTACACATGTACAGAAGATGTACCAGTTGGCTGGTTTCGACGAGGCTACTGCCAAGAAAGGTATGGAGGTGGTGATGGATGTGGAAACACGTCTAGCCAAGGCTTTCCGCTCTCGTACGGAGTTGCGTGACCCGCATGCCAATTATAACAAAATGAGCATGGAAGAGCTGAAGAAGAATTATCCTACTTTCGATTGGGATGCTTATTTGTCTGCCATGGACTTGAAGGATGTGAAGGAAATTATCGTAGGCCAGCCCGCTTCGCTGAAAGCTGCTGCCGATATTCTGGATACGCTGCCCATTGAACAGCAGAGCCTTTATCTGCAATGGAAATTGATTGATTCTGCCGCAAGCTTGCTGAACGATGCTATGGCAGAACAGAACTTCGACTTCTACAGCCGCACCATGAGCGGTACACAAGAGATGCAGCCCCGCTGGAAGAGAGCGGTAAGCACTGTAAGCGGCGCGCTGGGCGAAGCTGTAGGTCAGATGTACGTGGAGAAATATTTCCCTGCTGCTGCCAAGGAGCGTATGGTGACTTTGGTGAAGAACTTGCAGGAAAGCCTGGGCGAACGTATCCAGAATCTTGCCTGGATGGGTGATTCCACTAAGGTGAAAGCTCTGGAGAAACTGGCTACCTTCCATGTGAAGATTGGTTATCCTGACACTTGGAAAGACTACTCCACACTGGAAATCAAAAATGACTCTTACTGGGCAAACATGGAACGTGCCAACGAGTGGAGCCATGCCGAAATGATTGCCAAAGCCGGTAAGCCGGTGGATAAGGATGAATGGCTGATGACTCCGCAGACCGTCAACGCTTACTATAACCCGACTACGAACGAAATCTGTTTCCCCGCCGGTATCCTGCAATATCCTTTCTTCGATATGAATGCGGATGACGCCTTTAACTACGGTGCCATCGGTGTGGTAATCGGTCATGAAATGACTCACGGATTCGATGACCAGGGCCGCCAGTACGACAAGGACGGTAACCTGAAAGACTGGTGGACCGCTGAAGACGCCAAGAACTTTGACGAGCGTGCCCAGGTGATGGTAAACTTCTTTGATAGCATCGAGGTTGCTCCGGGTGTATATGCCAACGGACGCATGACATTGGGTGAGAATATTGCCGACCACGGTGGTCTGCAGGTTTCTTATCAGGCATTCAAGAAAGCTACGGCTGCCAATCCGCTGCCGGTGCTGGACGGTCTTACTCCCGAACAACGTTTCTTCCTGGCATACGCAGGTGTATGGGCTAATGATATCCGTCCCGAAGAAGTGCTGAACCGCACAAAAAGTGATGTGCACTCATTGGGCGAATGGCGCGTAAACGGTGCATTGCCGCAAATCGGTGCTTGGTATGAGGCATTCAACGTGACAGAAAAAGACCCGATGTTCTTGCCGGTAGAAAAACGTGTATCTATTTGGTAAACCAACAAAATAACCTTTAAAAAAAGGCGGCAGACTGGAAACAGATGCCGCCTTTTTTAATTATACCTAATTTATTGTGTATGAATGTATGTATGAATAAACAAAATTTGTAACTTTGCACATCAAATACTAATATACGCATACTTTAATACGCAAATCCATGTCTGAAACAAAAAGAATCAAAACAGCTCTGGTATCTGTTTACCATAAGGAAGGTTTGGACGAAATCATTACCAAACTGCATGAAGAAGGTGTAGAGTTCCTCTCAACCGGTGGAACCCGTCAGTTTATAGAATCCCTGGGTTATCCCTGCAAGGCAGTGGAAGACCTCACTACATACCCTTCCATCCTGGGCGGACGCGTGAAGACTTTGCATCCGAAGGTTTTTGGAGGTATCCTTTGCCGCCGCGGATTGGAGCAAGACATGCAACAGATTGAAAAATATGAAATCCCCGAAATAGACCTCGTCATCGTTGACCTCTATCCGTTTGAGGCTACCGTTGCCAGTGGTGCCGAAGAACCTGCCATCATCGAAAAGATTGACATAGGTGGTATCTCCTTGATTCGTGCCGCAGCCAAGAACTACAACGACGTGGTTATCATCGCTTCGCAAGCACAATATCAGCCGTTCCGCGACATGCTGATGGAACACGGAGCCACTACTACCATCGAAGAGCGCCGTTGGTTTGCCAAAGAGGCGTTCGGAGTGTCTTCACACTATGATTCTGCCATCTTCAACTATTTCGATGGCGAGGAAGGTTCCGCTTTCCGTTGCTCTGCCAACAGCCAGAAGACTTTACGCTATGGCGAGAATCCGCATCAGAAAGGTTATTTCTATGGCAATATTGATGCTATGTTCGACCAGATTCACGGTAAGGAAATCTCTTATAACAACCTGCTCGACATCAATGCTGCCGTTGACTTGATTGACGAATTCAAGGATACGACTTTCGCTATCCTGAAACATAACAATGCTTGTGGACTGGCTTCACGTCCCACTGTGCTCGAAGCATGGAACGATGCGCTTGCCGGTGACCCGGTATCCGCTTTTGGTGGTGTGCTCATCACGAATGCCGTGGTTGACAAGGCTGCTGCCGAAGAAATCAATAAAATTTTCTTTGAGGTGATTATCGCTCCCGATTATGATGTGGATGCGTTGGAAATCCTCGGTCAGAAGAAGAACCGTATTATCCTGGTTCGCAAGCCGGCAGCTCTGCCTAAGAAGCAGTTCCGTTCTTTGCTGAATGGCGTATTGGTTCAGGACCGCGACCTTAAGGTGGAAACTCCTGAAGAATTGAAGACTGTAACTACGAAGGCTCCCACTGCACAGGAAATCGAGGACATGCTCTTTGCAAACAAGATTGTGAAGAACAGTAAGTCGAATGCCATTGTGCTGGCAAAAGGAAAGCAGTTGTTGGCAAGTGGTGTAGGTCAGACCAGCCGTGTGGATGCTTTGAAGCAGGCTATCGAGAAAGCCAAAAACTTCGGTTTCGACTTGAATGGCGCTGTAATGGCAAGTGACGCATTCTTCCCTTTCCCCGACTGCGTGGAAATTGCCGGCAATGAAGGCGTAACAGCCGTCATCCAGCCGGGTGGAAGTATCAAGGATGAACTCTCGTTTGAATATTGCAACGAGCATGGCATTGCCATGGTAACTACGGGATTCCGTCACTTTAAACACTAATTCGGATTTACGATTTGACGATTTACGATTTACGATTGAAGTTACATCGTAAGTCTGAATCTCAAATTGTAAACAAGAGGAATATCAATCGTAAATCGTAAATAGTTAAATCGTAAATATTAATGGGATTATTCTCCTTTACACAAGAAATAGCGATGGACCTTGGCACAGCCAATACCATCATCACCACGAATGGCAAGATTGTGGTGGATGAGCCTTCGGTGGTGGCTTTGGACCGTCGTACCGATAAGATGATTGCCGTGGGTGACAAGGCAAAGATGATGCACGAAAAGACCCACGAAAACATACGTACCATCCGTCCGTTGCGCGATGGTGTGATTGCCGACTTCTATGCCTGCGAGCAGATGATACGCGGACTTATCAAGATGGTGAACAACCGTAACCGTCTTTTCTCTCCGTCACTCCGCATGGTGATTGGTGTTCCTTCGGGCAGTACCGAAGTGGAGCTGCGTGCCGTGCGCGACTCTGCCGAGCATGCCGGCGGGCGCGACGTTTATTTGATTTGGGAGCCGATGGCTGCTGCCATCGGTATCGGTATCGATGTAGAGGCTCCCGAAGGCAACATGATTGTTGACATAGGTGGTGGTTCTACGGAAATTGCCGTTATCTCTTTGGGAGGTATCGTAAGTAACAACTCCATCCGCATTGCCGGTGACGACTTGACTGCCGATATTCAGGAATACATGAGCCGCCAGCACAACGTGAAGGTCAGCGAGCGTATGGCTGAGCGTATTAAGATTAATGTGGGTGCTGCCTTGACGGAACTCGGTGAGGATGCTCCTGAAGACTATATCGTTCATGGTCCGAACCGCATCACGGCATTGCCTATGGAAGTGCCGGTATGCTATCAAGAAGTGGCGCACTGTCTGGAGAAGTCTATCTCTAAGATTGAGACAGCCATCTTGAGCGCATTGGAAAATACGCCTCCCGAATTGTATGCCGACATCGTTCACAACGGTATCTACCTTGCCGGTGGCGGTGCATTGCTTCGTGGACTGGATAAGCGTCTGACTGATAAAATAAACATACCGTTCCACATTGCGGAAGACCCCTTGCATGCCGTTGCCAAAGGTACGGGCGTGGCATTGAAGAACGTTGACCGCTTCTCATTCTTGATGCGGTAATGCGGAATTTATTAAACTTTCTCATTAAATATAATTACTGGTTCCTCTTTCTTCTGTTAGAGGTTGCCAGTTTTATTTTATTATTTCGCTTCAACCATTACCAGCAGAGTGTGTATTTCACCTCTGCCAATGGCGTGGCGGGGAAGGTTTATGAAATATCGGGTGGCATCACTTCCTATTTCCACTTGAAGACGGCCAACGAAGACCTGCTCGACCGCAACATGTGGTTGGAGCAGCGGCTTTCGTTTCTGGAAAATGTCTTGAAGGAGAAAGGATTGGACTCCGCCAGGTTGTACAGCATGGAACGGCTTGCTCCTACGGAGTATCAGATATTCAAGGCGAATGTCATAAAGAACAGCTTGAACAAGGCTGACAATTATATCACTTTAGACCGTGGAACAACAGAAGGTATCCGTCCTGAGATGGGAGTTGTAGATGCCAATGGCGTGGTGGGTATTGTGTATAAGACCTCTCCCCATTACTCGTTGGTCATTCCGTTGCTGAACAGCAAGTCGAGCATCAGCTGTAAGATTGTGGGCAGTGATTATTTCGGTTATTTGAAGTGGGAGGGAGGTAATTCCCGTTTTGCCTATCTGAAGGATTTGCCCCGGCATGCCGAATTCAATCTGGGAGATACAGTAGTGACCAGCGGCTATTCCACCGTGTTTCCAGAAGGTGTCATGGTGGGGACGGTGGATGACATGTCTGACTCGCACGACGGGCTTTCGTATCTGTTGAAGATAAAGCTGGCTACGGACTTTGGAAAGGTGAGCAATGTGCGTGTCATTTCCCGCAACGGGCAGGATGAACAAAAAGCATTGGAGTCGAGGGCGGACGAGAAGTGACTAAGAAATTAGGGATTAGGGGTTAAGGATTAGGGATTAATCATCTTTATATCTTATAACTTATACACTCAATAACTTGTAACTCGTAACTTATAACTCATTAGCGTTGTTAATTAATTATCTGCATAAAATAGGATGGTTCATAGGCTTGGTACTGTTGCAGGTGCTGATATTGAACAATGTGCATATTGCAGGATATGCCACTCCATTTCTGTATATCTACTTGATACTGAAGTTTGAGTCGGACACTCCCCGTAATGCGTTGATGTTGTGGGCATTCTTTTTGGGGTTGGCTGTCGACGTCTTTTCCGACACACCGGGGATGAACGCTGCCGCTACGGTGTTGCTGGCTTTCTTGCGCCCCACTTTCCTGCGGCTGTTCGTTCCTCGTGACACGCTGGATACACTGGTTCCGGCCATCCGTACAATGGGGATTCTTCCTTTCCTGAAATATCTGGTTGTGAGTGTGCTGGTACATCATGGCTTGTTGCTTACCCTCGAATTCTTCTCTTTTGCCCATATCGGTACGCTGTTGTTGAGAATTGCGGCAAGTACCCTGCTTACTGTGACCTGCATTATGGCTGTTGAGGGAATAAGAAAGAAAGGATAAAGGGATTAAGGATTAGGAATTGATGAAAGACTATACACTGGAAAAGCGGAAATATGTAATTGGAGCGGCGGCTATTGTCATCGTTCTTATTTACGTGTTCCGGCTGTTCGACCTGCAAATCATGACTGATGACTACAAGAAGAACGCGGACAGCAACGCTTTTCTGAACAAGATACAATATCCATCACGGGGGGCTATCTACGACCGTAACGGTAAGTTGCTCGTGTTTAACCAGCCTGCCTATGATATTACGTTTGTGCCTCGGGAGGTGACGCAGCTGGATACACTCGACCTTTGCAGTGCCTTGAACATTACCCGTGAGCAGTTTGACAAACGGATGAAGGACGTCAAGAACCGCTGGATGAACCCCGGTTATTCCAAATACACCCATCAGGTGTTCATGACGCAGCTTTCTGCCGAAGAGTGCGGTGTGTTTCAGGAGAAGCTGTTCAAATTTCCAGGTTTCTATATTCAGCGGCGTACTATCCGCCAATATACCTATAACTCTGCCGGCCATTTGCTGGGGGACATCGGCGAAGTGTCCAAGAAAGACATTGAGAACGATGACTATTATATTCGCGGAGACTATATAGGCAAGCAAGGCATCGAGAAATCCTATGAAAAGTATCTGCGTGGAGAGAAGGGGGTGGAGATTCTGCTTCGTGACGCTCACGGGCGTATCCAGGGACACTACATGGACGGACAGTTGGACCGTTCCTCCGTACCCGGCAAGAACCTGACGTTGGGCATCGACATTGACCTTCAGATGTTGGGAGAACGACTGCTTCAACACAAAATCGGTGCCATTGTGGCCATCGAACCGGCTACGGGTGAGATTCTATGTATGGTTTCCTCGCCTACCTTTGACCCTCATCTGATGATAGGGCGCCAGCGGGGAAAGAACCACCGCCTGTTGCAGATGGACAAGCGGAAGCCTTTGTTGAACCGTGCCATCATGGGAGCTTATCCGCCGGGCTCCACCTTCAAGACGGCGCAGGCACTGACTTTCCTTCAAGAAGAGATTATCCACGAAGATTATCCGACTTTCCCTTGTGCGCATGGTTTCAATCATAAAGGCCTTCATGTGGGATGTCACGGACATGGTTCGCCTCTGTCGCTGATTCCTGCCATCGCGACCTCTTGTAATTCCTATTTCTGTTGGGGATTGTATCGCATGTTCGGTGATAAAAAATACGGTTCGCCGCAGAATGCCATTACCGTATGGAAAGACCACATGGTATCGCAGGGCTTCGGCTATCGGCTCGGTACCGACCTCCCCGGCGAACAGCGTGGACTGATACCGAATGCAAAGTTCTACGACAAGCCCTATCGGGGTTCGTGGAATGGTCTGACGGTGATTAGTATCTCCATCGGGCAGGGAGAGATTCTCGCCACCCCGTTGCAGATAGCCAATCTGGGTGCCACCATTGCCAACCGGGGGCATTTCATTACTCCGCACATCGTGAAGGAGATAGAAGACAATGAACTGGACAGCATCTATCGCAATCCCCGTTATCCCACCATCGACCGCGAATATTATGAAATGGTGGTGAAAGGCATGCGTGCCGCTGTAGACGGAAGTACGGGTAGCGCCACTTGCCGCATGGCGGGAGCCATCCTGCCGGGTGTGGAGGTCTGCGGAAAGACGGGCACGGCACAGAACCGCGGCAAGGACCATTCTGTCTTTATGGGCTTTGCCCCGATGGACAACCCTAAGATAGCCATTGCCGTCTATGTGGAGAACGGTGGTTTCGGTGCCACGTATGGCGTACCTATCGGTGCCATGATGATGGACCAGTATCTGCATGGAAAGCTGTCGCCCGAGAATGAGATACGGGCGGAAGAATTCAGTAACCGGGTGATACTTTACGGAGATGAGGAGAGATGATGATTAGGGATTAAGGATTAGGGGTTAGGGATGAACGGTGAGTGACTTCAATAGTAAATAGTAAATCGTAAAATCGTAAATAAATTGGTGACAAGGAGAGATAGCATATGGAAATCATTGGACTGGGTGACGATTGTTGTTTACCTGCTGCTGATTGTATTCGGCTGGTTCAGTGTCTGTGGGGCGAGTTATGATTATGGTGACCGTGACTTTCTGGACTTCTCTACGCGTGCCGGCAAGCAGTTTGTCTGGATTATATGTTCCTTCGGGCTGGGGTTTGTGCTGCTGATGCTGGATGATTCCCTCTATGACATGTTCTCCTACCTTATATATATAGGGCTGATGCTGTTGCTGATTGTCACGATATTCATTGCGCCCGACACGAAAGGGTCGCGGTCGTGGCTCATTCTGGGGCCGGTCAGTTTGCAGCCGGCGGAGTTTGCCAAGTTTGCCACGGCGCTGGCGCTTGCCAAGTATATGAGCGCCTACTCGTTTACGATGAAGAATTGGAAAAGCTCCCTTATGTTGGCTTTCCTGATTCTCTTCCCCATGTTGCTGATTATCCTACAGCGGGAGACGGGTTCGGCATTGGTGTACTCTGCATTTTTCCTGATGCTTTATCGGGAGGGAATGCCGGGCGTGGTACTGTTCTCGGGTATATGTGCAGTGGCCTACTTTGTGGTGGGCATCCGTTTTGATGCGGTGATGATTGCCGATACACCGACGCCTATCGGAGAATTTGCCGTACTGCTGATGGTACTGCTCTTTGCCGGAGGTATGGTGTGGGTTTATAAAAAGCGCTGGGAACCCACACGGAATATTATCGGCGGTTCGCTGGGAGTGCTGCTCGTGGCTTATCTGATTTCGGAATACGTGGTACCCTTCAACTTGGTGTGGGTGCAGTGGGGGCTTTGTGCACTTGTTATCGGGTATCTTGTCTTTCTTTCTTTAAGCGAGCGCCATTTATCTTATTTTCTGATTGGGCTGTTTGCTTTGGGTTCGATAGGTTTCCTCTACTCCAGCGACTACTTCTTCAATAAAGTGCTGGAGCCCCATCAACAGATACGTATCAAGGTGGTGCTCGGTATGGAAGAGGACCTTGCTGGTGCCGGCTATAACGTGAACCAGTCGAAGATAGCCATCGGCTCCGGGGGGCTGACCGGCAAAGGTTTCTTGAACGGTACGCAGACAAAGCTGAAGTATGTGCCGGAGCAAGATACGGACTTCATTTTTTGCACCGTGGGTGAGGAGGAAGGATTCGTAGGGTCTACGGCTGTACTGTTACTGTTCCTTATTCTTATTTTACGGCTGATTGTCGTGGCCGAGCGGCAGCAATCTCCCTTTGGCCGGGTGTATGGTTATTCTGTGCTTAGTATATTCTTGTTCCATCTATTCATCAATATAGGCATGGTGCTGGGGCTGACCCCCGTCATCGGTATCCCGTTGCCTTTCTTCAGTTACGGAGGTTCTTCTCTCTGGGGATTCACAATCTTGCTGTTTATCTTTCTGCGGATTGATGCGGGACGTAATCGTCGAATTTAGTTATGACCGTTTCCTTGTGGGACATACGAATGGACTTGATTATCATTACATTGCATTTACACATTGTTTACATCGTAATGTAACGGCCGTTACACCGCATTGTAACGTCCTTTACGCTGTATCGTAACGACTTTTACGCTATATTGTAACGCCCTTTACATGCTGGTGTAACGGTCGTTACATCCTGGCGTAAAAGACGTAACGCTATGAGGTAAGAGGGCAAGTTATGATACCCCGCCCGTTTCCGCTTCAAGGAGACGTGAGTGGGAGACTGAGATGGTTGTTAGAAGAAGGTGATAAAGAACAATAGGGAGTTCCTATCTCTTCAGTTTGATGCCGATGTCATTGATTCCTTGCAGCCTTTCGTCCGGTAGCGTATAGGCCACTTTAAAGAGGTAGGTGCCGGGTTTGCCGATTCGAACGCTTCCTGCGGAGACGGCAGTCTGATAGAGACCTCCCCAGCCGTCACCTTTCCAGATTCCTTCTTTGTCCGCGAGGATTAGCTGTATGGTGTCCGTGGGTGACGGAATGGAATCTGCGGTGGTGTAGCAGATGGATAGAGGTAGATTCTGATAGGGGTAGTTGCTTCGGTTACGAACTTCCAAAGACAGTTTGTAGTAGGTCAGTGAGTCGGTGACCTTCACGTCGAAAGAGAGCGTGTCTTCGCGCAGCCAGCCTTCGGTGGGAAGGGATTGGAAGGAATGGTATACAGTCTGTTTGTCGCAAGCGCTCAGCAGGCTTGCGACAAACAGTAGTATGATACCTTTCAGGCAGAGATTCCTATTCTTGAGCCGGTTTGTCATTTTGGGCAGGTCTTTCACCTTGAGGTTTGGGCTTATTGTTACGGGGCGGACGACGGTTGTTATTGTTCCGTTGTTGACGTTCGCCTTGTTGCTGTTCACCTTGTTTGGGTGCTTGCCGGTCTTGTTTCTGTCTCGGTTGCCGGTCTTGCCTGGATTGTTCTCTCTGGTTGTTGGATTGCGGAGCACCCTGCTGCTCACCTCCTTGCGGACGACCGTTTCCACTCTTTTTCTTTCTCTTGTTACGGTTTTTGTTGCTGTTCTCTCCACCGTTGCCGTCACTGCCACTCTTGCCTTTCCGGTTGCGGTCAAAGCGAGTGAGACTCTCTTGTTCCAGCAAGTCCACCGGCTTTTTGGGTTCGGAACGATGGGTTTCTTCTATCAGGCTGTCGGGCTTGATGCCACGTCTGTTCAAACCGATAATCTCGAAGGCGCGTCTGCCGCTGATGGTCACCAGGTTGGCAGGGATGTTCTTGTCGCTCGAGTAGGTTATCTGGTTGCTCAGAATGTCGGCTTTGAAGAAGAAGAACTCGCCGTCTTTGGTTTCCAGGGTAATCTCGCGCGAGGGCAGGCGTTTCTGTGCTTCCACGTAGCAGTCTACTTCGTAGTTGAGGCAGCACTTCAGTTTGGCGCATTGTCCGGCAAGCTTCTGCGGATTCAGTGAAATGTCCTGGAAGCGCGCCGCGCTGGTGGATACCGATACGAAGGAGGTCATCCAGGTGGCGCAGCAGAGTTCGCGTCCGCAGGGACCGATGCCACCGATGCGTCCGGCTTCCTGGCGGGCGCCAATCTGTTTCATCTCGATACGCACGCGAAAAGCGTCGGCAAGTACCTTGATGAGCTGGCGGAAGTCCACCCGTTCGTCGGCTATGTAGTAGAAGATGGCCTTGTTGCCGTCTCCCTGATATTCCACGTCTCCAATCTTCATGTTGAGGTTGAGGTCCAGGGCTATCTGACGCGAGCGTATCATGGTGGAGTGTTCACGGGCTTTTGCCTCGTTGTACTTCTCCATATCCACAGGCTTCGCCTTGCGGTAAATGCGTTTGATGTCTGCCTCGGACTTGATATTGGCTTTCTTCATTTGTAGCGGCACGAGCCGTCCGGTCAGGGTCACCACACCGATATCATGTCCGGGGGTGGCTTCTACGGCTACGATGTCGCCTTTCTCCAGAGGTATCTTGTTGCTGTTGCGGAAATATCCCTTGCGGGTATTCTTGAACTGAACCTCTACCAGCTCGCTCTCATCGGCATTGCCCGGAATGTCTGCCAGCCAGTCGTAGGTGTTCAGTTGCTTGTCCTGCCTGCCGCAACTCTTGCAGCAGAGACCTCCGCTTCCGTTATGTAGTTTAAATTCCATCATCTGTTTATTTACGATTTGACTATTTACTATTTACGATTTGATACTTTGCATTTCATTGTCTTGCCACTTTTCATTGTTTCAATAAAACAATCATTTTGAGAGAGAAGTCGAAAAACACCATGCGGGCGTTTACGTTCTGCTCGATGTGGCGTTGCGCTTCACTTAGTTCGTCCATGATACCCATGACGTTCCGTTCGTTGACAAAGGGGGCGAAACGGGTGGCGAAGTTCTGTTCGGGCAGCGTCATGTAGTTCATCTCCTTGCGGTGCAGGTTGTAGATGAAGTTCTCGCGGGTCATGCGCTGGCAGTAGTCCAGGAAGTTCTTCTGCCGTTCGCGTCCCATGGCAGCAAGCTGCTCGCTCCATTGTTTCATTTCCCGTATCTTGCGCTGGTAGGAGAGTCGCATCAGGCTGACAAAGAGGTTGAAGAACAGTTCGTTCTCTTCGTTCAGATGGATGGTCTCCAATGCTTTGATGAAGTCTCCGTTTGCCAGATGGGCTATCGTCTCGCTGTCGCGGGGCTGCACTCCGTACTTCTGCTGCAGAGCTTCGGCTATGTCGGCTTCTTCAATCTTGGGAATGTTGAAGCGCTGCGTGCGGCTGAGGATGGTGGGCAGTATCATTTCCGGAGCTTCGGAGATGAGGAGGAATATCGTTTTCTCGGGTGGCTCTTCCAGCAGTTTCAGCAGCTTGTTGGCGCATACTTCATGCAGCTTTTCGGGTAGCCATACGATGGTGACTTTGTAACCTCCTTCACTGGATTTCAGACTCAGCTTGCGGGTTATCTCGTCGCTTTCTTTGGCATAGATAATAGCTTGTCCGTTTTCGGCATCCATCTCGTTCAGCCAGTGGTTCAGCCCGAAGTAGGGGCTGTTCAGCAGCAGGTGCCGCCAGTTGGCGATATAGTCGTCGCAGACTTCCTTTTTCCCTTTGGCACTCTTGACGATAGGGTATACGAAGTGTACGTCCGGGTGCACCAGCTTGTTCCATTTCACGCAGGAGGGACAAGTACCGCAGGCATCGGTTTCCGTCCGGTTGGGACAGCAGATGTAGCGGGCATAGGCAAGTGCCAATGGGAGTTTTCCTACTCCGGCAGGGCCGCAGAAGAGTTGTGCGTGGGGGATACGTCCTTCCTGCACTTCTTGTATCAGCCTTTGCTTGGCTGGCTCTTGGCCTATTATGTCCTTGAAACTGAACACGGGTTAATTAGTTATAAGTTATTACTTGTGACACTGCCTATTGTCAATTGTCAACTGTTGATTGTCCATTGTTTAGTAGATTTGTTTGGCTACTTCCTTGATGCTGTCTGTAGCTCCTACCGAGTAGAAGTGGAGGCTTGGGACGCCATGGGCTATCAGCTCTTTGCACTGCTGCACGCACCATTCGATACCCACTTGCTGAGCTTCCGCATCGGTGTTGCACTTCAGAACCTCTTGGGTCAGTTCCTCGGGCAAATCTACTTTGAACGTCTTGGGTATCATGCTGAGTTGTGACAACTTCTTGAAGGGCTTGATGCCCGGGATAATCGGGATGGTGACACCGGCTTGACGGGCACGTTCCACGAAGTCGAAATATTTCCGGTTGTCGTAGAAGAGCTGGGTCACGGCATACTCTGCACCCATTTCCATTTTCTTCTTTAGCCAGTAGATGTCTGTATCCATGTTGGGGGCTTCTTCATGCTTTTCCGGATAGCACGCCACACCGTATGAAAACGGGGTATTGGTAACTTTCATCTCGGAGCCGTCCACAAAAATACCTTTATTGAAGTTGTTGATTTGCTCTTGTAGTTCGACGGCGTGGTGGTAACCGTTGCCCACGGGGATAAAAGAGGATTCGTGCTTTGCCTTGTCGCCACGAAGCACCAGCAGGTCGGTGATGCCGAGGAATTGCAGGTCGAGCAGCACGTACTCCGTCTCCTCGCGGGTGAAGCCGCTGCAAAGGATGTGCGGCACCATGGTGATGTTGTACTTGTTCTGGATGGCAGCAGCTACGGCTACGGTGCCGGGGCGGCGGCGTAGGCGGTTTCGCTGGAACAATCCGTTGCCGAGGTCTTTGTATACGTACTCGCTGCGGTGCGTGGTGATGTTGATGTATTTGGGGTCGAATTCCCGTAACGTATCTATGGTTTGATACAGCTTTTCGATGCCCGTACCTTTCAGTGGTGGCAATATTTCAAAGGAAAAAGCTGTTTTTTCGTTACTGTTTATCAGGTCGATTACTCTCATTTCTCTTTCGTTATCTTTGTCCGATTGGCAAAAATCTTGCACATTGGGAACAAAAATACAAAAAAGAAATGAGAAATGTCGAAATTGCCGGCTATTCTTTTATACAACGGATGGAAAGAGCTTTATAGTAGGGCTTGCCGGTGACATGGGCGGCGCTTGATACAAACTCGGCGCTTTCTCCGAGAAAATAAATGGTGCTTTCCGAAAGGGTATGCTTTGTGTAGTCCCAACTCCAGAAGGCGGTCATTTTGTTTGGGCTGTTGTGCCCCTTGTTGTACCACATTCCTACGGGAAAAGCATTGAACCGGGTATAGTTGTTGACGGGGGCAACTTCACCGGATACCATTGCCTGCCATTCTCCTGCTTTTAGTATGGAGGCATCGTTGCCGGTGTAGTTTTTCAGCTGTTCCCAGTCTGCATCCGATGGAATTTTCCAGCCCTCGGGAGCCAGCTCTCCTGCCAGTATGGATTCTCCATTGTAAAAATAAATGTCATATTTGTCCGGCTTGTAATATCCGGCTTTGTCTGTTCCCAAGTCACTCTGTTTTTTCAAGGGAGCTCCGTCACGGTAGGTGGTGGCATGGAGCTCTTTACCCATCCAGTATTGGGCTCCAATCTTGACAATGGGGTATTCGGTAGACACTCCTTTTCTGATGTCTCGAAGGGTGTAGCATGCCACATTCACTTTGATGGCGTTTTCCGGTTTATCCAGAAGTAGCTTATGGTTATTGTCTATATAGAGCTTGTCTATGCCGGTATATTCCCCTTTAGTGTAGGTAAATCCATAGTCGTCTGTATTCCAGCTTATTCTTCCTCCGCAGATGGTGTCTTTACGGTCTGCAAGCTGTAGGATGACTCCATTGCTCAGGTCGGCCTTTTCATTTTCGCCTATGGGATAGGCTATAACGGCTCTGGAAGTCAATGACGCTGATTTGAGATATTCCTTGCAGACTTCTGCAATGGGTATCCCTTCGTGATAAATTCTGTACACATTTGAAAGAGAAAAGGAGAGAGCGGAGATATGTATGGCAGTGTAATCTTCCATATTGTCGGTGTCGATGGGAGGGAGGCTGCTCCATTCCTTGATTTTTCCGGCAAAACTGCTCAGTACGTTGCTGTTGCTCTGCATGGCTGATATGTTAATGATACATTGCGTGCTGCTACTCATTTCCACTTCGGGTATTGCACAACTGTATATACGTCCGCTCCACTCCATAATGAAGGATTGCTTGCCATCATTTATCGTTTGGGGTATGATGATGAATTCCTTGCCGGTAAGTTTGTTGTCTTTGACGCTCCATTCGCCGGAGGCTATGATGTCTTGTGTCCCCGTAAGATTACTGAAAGTCCCGTCTTCCAGATTATAATCGGCCGAGGTCTTGAGCCCGGTTGCGATGATACGCGGATTGGCTTTCAGCAAATCATTGGCAGAGTTGCTTACGTCGGGTGTCAGAGAGATTGCCAGTTTGGACAGCTTGTGTTGGAACTCCAGGGTTACAGATTTGGTTTTACTGGTGATTCCTTGCGCTTTAGCTACCAAGAAGTCACTTTGTGCGCGGTTTTTCTCATTGCTCTGGTCTATCTGCACAGATACGGGAAGAACGGGTGTACCGGCAGCTACCCCTTCGGTTTGGTAAGGGTGGTAACTGATAAAGTCCAGTGACACATCTCCTTCCGGATAGAATACTGTCTTTTTGGGAACCAGTGTGGAGCCTTCCGTATATTCCAGGGCCAGATTGTCAATATACCGTTTTCCCTTGATGGAGCCGGAGGAAGTGGTTGCAAACAAGCCCATTCTGTCTCCTTTTTCAAAGGCGGTGTTTGTGACCTTGGTACTGGCCTTTTCCATTTTGATAGAGAACGTGATAGGTGTCGTCCCTTCCTCGATTTCCGCTTCTGATTCTTCGTCAATCCGGTTCACACAAGCTGTATTCCCTAAGGACATGCAGCAGAATAAAGAGGCAGCCAAGACTCCTCTTGCAAGAATAAGTTTCTTCATTATATTATTATTGTGGGGCAACGGTTTTTCCGCTTTCCCAATTATACTCAATGAACCTTGTCTTAAAAATATGGATTTAGCAGAGCTATAACCGGTATGGAAAAGTCTTTTACGCTTTTGGATGCTAATTATCAGTATCACGCTTGATGCCGCAGTGCTTTTTAATCTTATTTTTTAATAACTTTTAATAGGTTTCGGGTACAAATGTAATTAAACGTGTTAAATGAAGAGGGATAAATCGATAAAACTTTTATAATTTATTTATCACACTCTGATTTTTTGCCTAACTTTACACGCTAAAATCGTAGACAGTAATAAGTTAAACCATAGATATAAACTCATGCCTTTAAATTTACCCGATAAACTACCCGCTATCGAGTTGCTGAAAGAGGAGAATATTTTTGTCATTGACAATTCCCGGGCAACCCAGCAGGATATCCGTCCGCTGCGTATCGTGATTCTGAACTTGATGCCGCTAAAGATTACAACGGAAACGGACCTGGTGCGTCTGCTTTCCAATACTCCGCTTCAGGTGGAAATCTCGTTCATGAAGATAAAAAGCCATACTTCCAAGAACACTCCGATAGAACACATGAAAACATTCTATACGGATTTCGACAAGATGCGCGGTGAAAAGTACGATGGCATGATTATCACCGGTGCTCCGGTAGAGCAGATGGATTTTGAGGAGGTGACTTATTGGGATGAGATTACTGAAATCTTCGACTGGGCGCGTACGCATGTCACCTCTACGCTCTACATCTGCTGGGCGGCGCAGGCAGGGCTCTATCATCATTATGGAGTGCCGAAGTATGCACTGGATAAGAAGATGTTCGGTATCTTTGAACATCGTACCTTGCAACCGTTGCATCCCATTTTCCGTGGATTTGATGATATGTTCTATGTGCCGCATAGCCGCCACACGGAAGTGCGCCGGGAAGATATACAGAAGGTTCCGGAATTGACGCTGCTTTCCGAGTCGGAGGATGCTGGTGTATATATGGCGGTGGCCCGTGGAGGGCGTGAGTTCTTCGTGACCGGCCATTCGGAATACTCCCCGCTGACATTGGATACAGAGTATCGCCGTGACTTGAATAAGGGCCTGCCCATTGAGATACCCCGTAACTACTATGTGGACGATGACCCGGACAAAGGAGTGCTGGTGCGTTGGCGTGCCCATGCCAATCTGTTGTTCTCCAATTGGCTGAATTATTTTGTATATCAGGAGACGCCGTATAATATTAATGAAATAGGGTGAGTTACTCGTAACCAAACGATGATAAAGCAACGTAAAATAGAGCTGCTGGCTCCTGCCAAGAATTTGGAGTGTGGCATAGAAGCAGTGAATCATGGGGCAGATGCGGTATACATCGGTGCACCCAAGTTCGGTGCGCGTGCGGCTGCTGTCAACTCTTTGGAGGATATTGCCGCTTTGGTGGAGCATGCCCATCTGTATAATGTCCGTATCTATGTGACGGTCAATACCATTCTGAAAGAAGAAGAGCTGAAAGAGACGGAGAGGATGATTTGGGAGCTGTACCGCATCGGTGTGGATGCACTGATTGTACAGGATATGGGGATTACGCGGTTGAATTTGCCGCCCATTCCGTTGCATGGCAGTACGCAGATGGATAACCGTACGCCGGAGAAAGTACGTTTCCTTGCCGATGCCGGTTTCCGTCAGGTGGTGTTGGCACGCGAACTTTCTTTGCAGGAGATACGCGGTATCCATGAGGCGTGTCCCGACGTGCCGCTCGAAGTCTTTGTACACGGGGCTCTTTGCGTCAGTTATAGCGGGCAGTGCTATGTCAGCCAGGCTTGTTTCGGACGGAGTGCCAACCGGGGGGAATGTGCGCAATTCTGCCGTTTACCCTTCAGTCTGGTAGATGCCGATGGCAAGACCATTGTGCGTAATAAGCATCTGCTTTCTTTGAAGGACCTCAACCAAAGCGAGGTGTTGGAAGAACTGCTGGATGCCGGAGCCACTTCGCTGAAGATAGAAGGCCGCTTGAAGGATGTGACCTATGTGAAGAATGTGACGGCGGCTTACCGTAGGAAGCTCGATGCCATTTTTGTCCGTCGCAAGGAATATGCCCGTGCTTCTTCGGGCACCTGCCGTTTCGATTTCCAGCCACAGTTGGACAAGAGTTTCAGCCGCGGTTTCACCCATTATTTCCTGCAAGGAAGGGGAGGGGAGATCACTTCGTTCGATACGCCCAAATCTTTGGGAGAGGAGATGGGCACTTTGAAGGAACAGCGCGGGGGATATCTCACGGTGGCAGGCGTAAAGCCTTTCCACAACGGAGACGGTGTCTGTTTTCTTGATGAGCAGGGACGTTTGCAAGGTTTTCGCATCAACCGGGTGGATGGTAACAAACTCTATCCGGCAGGGGAAGTGCCTCGTATCAAACCCCGTACCCGACTTTATCGTAACTTCGACCAGGAGTTTGAACGTATTCTTACCCGCAAATCCTCCGAACGTAAAATCGGTGTTTGTTGGGAGTTGTCAGATACTTCTTTCGGGTTTAGCCTGACGGCTGCGGACGAGGATGATAACCGCGTGACGCTCTCTTTCCCTTATCCGAAAGAGTTGGCACGTACACCGCAGGTGGATAATCTGCGTAATCAGCTGGGTAAGTTGGGGAATACTCCTTTTGAGATAGCAGGATATTTGTCTGAAGATGCTTCGGGCATCAGGCTCAATCTTTCTGCTAACTGGTTCCTTCCTGCTTCTGCGGTGGCGGACTGGCGCCGGCAGGTGATAGATAAGCTGATTGCGGCTCGGCGTGTTACTTATCGTCGTGAGCTGGCTGTTTGGAAACCGACCAGCCATGCTTTCCCGGCTACTTCGCTGACCTATCTGGGTAATGTGATGAACGGTGCTGCCCGGAGTTTCTACCGTGAGCACGGGTTGTCGTCCATAGCACCTGCTTACGAGGCACAAGCGGTTCCGGATGCTGTACTCATGTTCTGCAAACATTGCCTGCGTTTCAGTATGGGATGGTGTCCCACCTATCAGAAAGGACATTCTCCTTATAGGGAACCTTATTATTTGGTTGGGACGGACGGCAAGCGTTTCCGCTTGTCTTTTGATTGCAAGAATTGCCAGATGAAAGTCATTGCTCATGAAGAGCCGCTTTAATGAAGGATGAAGAATGAGGAATTACTAATAAAGACTTGAAAATGAGGAGTGAGGAACGGGCACATAATGAAAGGCTGGCAAATGACCGGTACCGGGAAGCGGGCAGGGACAAACATCCTTTGCGTTCACTGCGTTCCCTCCTATTCTGCATTCTTTATTTTTCATGCTTCATTGCTTTAGTTTCCTGCCATTATTCCCGTCCTAATCTTGAAGATGAACATCTGTCTAAGGAGACGCGTGATTCGCTGGCCTATCTTTTTGAGCGGCATTATACTTGGAATACCAATCTGGAAGTGCTGGCAGATTCTGTGAATTTGGCTTGTCTGCCCGTGAAGGACTGCTATAATATGCTTTATCGGGGAGACCGCGTGGTGGTTGCCGAGTTCGCCATCCATCCTGCCGACAGTGTGGATAGTGTATGGGTGAAGCTTGCCCATTCGCAGGAAGTGCAGGGTTGGTTGCGGGAGTCCGAAATGATGCATGCCTTTGTTCCTACAGACAGCATTTCGCAGGCCATCTACTTGTTCAGTGATACCCATGCCTCTTATTTTATCATTATTTTTGCCTTGTTTGTGGCAGTCTGGCTGTTCCGGGCTTTTCGGCGCAAGCAGTTGAGGATGGTGTACTTTAATGATATAGACAGTCTCTATCCGTTGTTGCTATGTCTGCTGATGGCGTTCTGTGCCACTATTTACGAATCTATACAAGTGTTTGCGCCGGAGACGTGGCAACACTTCTATTTTAATCCTACCTTGTCGCCGTTCAAGGTACCGCTTGTGCTTTCTGCTTTTCTGATGGGTATCTGGCTGTTTATAGTGGTGTTGCTGGCGGTACTCGACGATTTGTTTCGCCAGTTAAGTCCGGCGGCGGCCGTATTCTA
>OFGC01001019.1_pt1 | contig 22250 bp, 27 predicted proteins | sample 1521691 | NCBI WGS metagenome assembly OFGC01 (sample SAMEA3504121, study PRJEB24116) | mouse gut metagenome | biome: mouse gut; feature: mouse-associated habitat; material: faeces | place: Denmark | collected 2011
TAAATTGAATTATCGACCAAGGCCACCTCTATTGCCGATTCGCTGAATAGTTACCTATGCCATACGAGATATAGGCAGCCGCCAATAGCGCGAGGAAGTATTGATAGCCGTCGGCCATCTCTGCCGTCAGGAATATTGCCATCAAGGGCGCTTTCACAACTCCTGCCATCACCGCCGCCATGCCTATGAAAGCCATGTTTGAGGCCGGGATGTCTAATCCGAATGTCGTATTGAGCAATGTACCGAAGAAGAAACCGGCTATGGCTCCGGCGAACAATGCCGGTGCGAAATCACCGGCGACACCGCCGCCCGAGTTTGATGAGCATGCAGCTACAGGTTTGAATACGAGTATGGCGGCTGTAATAGCAATCAATATCCATGGCTTTGCCCCGAGACTCGCAAAAAGCCCGGCCTCGGTCAATATGCTGTGATGGCCATTGATAAGTCGCGAAAGAGATTCATAGCCCTCGCCGTAGAGTGTGGGGAATGTGAAAACAAGCACGGCAAGCATGCCTCCCGACAAAATGTTGCGGACTATCGGCCGGCGCAATGACTCGAAATATTTCCTGAGCCGGTGCATTACCTTGGAGTAATAAGCCGAGTAGAAGCCGCAGAAGATACCGAGCACAGCGACCCATGGCATTATGCTGATATCAAAAGGTATGGTTTGGTTGAAATTGATGTCGTAGGTGCAGCCGCTGAGTACGTAGGCCGTCATGGCCGAGATTATGCAGCCTATGAATTGGGCCAGAACTGTTGTTGTGGTAAGCTCAAGCCCCAGCACCTCAAGGGTGAAAAGCACGCCGCCGACAGGCGATTTGAATATTCCGGCAATGCCGGCGCCCGCGCCGCAGCCTATCAGCACACGGACGGTCTGAGGGCTCAAGCCGAGTCGTCGGGCAAATCCGCCTCCGATGGCTCCTCCTACTGTCGCTATCGGGCCTTCCGACCCGGCCGACCCGCCGAAGCCGAGTGTGAGAGTGCTTGCTATCAGCGGGGAATAGATGTATTTACTTCCGAGGTTATATTTCTTTTCTTTGAGTCCGGCTTCTATTCGCTCTACTCCATGCTCTATATTGCGCCGGATCACATAGCGCTGGAAGAGACCCGTCAATACTATGCCGGCCAAGGGATAGAGGAGTAAGACGTAGTTGAAGTGTGAGCCCGAAAGGTGGCCGGTCATAAAGTCGGTGGTACACCCTATCATAGCCTTTAGCAACCATGCGCAGAATCCGCAGGCAAGCCCTATGATTACAGACACTGCAAGTACAAACGCATTGCTGCCGCGGTGACTTTCAAACCACTGCCGCAAAGTCGTCTTTTGTCCTGAAGTATCCACCTGATTTGATTTTGAGTTATGAGAATGGGAAAAAACAATGAGTTATATTATCCGAGCCTTATAGCCATTGTCTGTCAGGAATTTGAGGACATCCTTGCGGCGGTCGCCCTGAATGAGAATCTCGCCTCCGCGGGCCGAGCCACCTGTGCCGAGGCGTTGCTTCAGAGCCGACGCAAGGTCGGATATAGCGTCATCGTCGATTGTGAATCCGCTAATTATGGTCGCGGTCTTGCCTGCGCGGCCTTTGCGCTCCAATATAATGTCGAGACGCGAACATTCTTTTACCTCCGGGGCTTCGATGATTTCCTCGGTTGTCTCTTCTTCTGCGTAGGCCGGCATATTTGCCATAAGGGCGCCAAGCTTGCTGCGCCAGTCGTCGTTTGCCATCAGTAAAGCAGTGAGTCGGGTTCTTCAATAATGCTGTCACCTTCTACCCGTGCGTTCGACAAGGCGTTGACTATCGCCATGCGCGCACGGTCGTCTACCGGCACATTGTGCAGGTAGATACTCGTCGAATCGCTGTCAAGGCCGTAGGCGGCCACAAGAGCCCGGGTTGCCATTGCCGTATTGCCTTGCTCATCGTTTGACTTCTCGCCAAGGCGTATGAAGAGCAGCGACAGACGGCACAGCTCCGATACATTGAGCTTGCCGAATGTCGTGCCGAGCATTATGCTGTCGGCGATGTTCTGTGCTTTCGAATAACGCCCTTCGCTATAGGCGGTCTCGGCTATTTCCAAGGGCTCCTGTTGCTGCCCGGCATGTCGTGCACATGCCGGAAGCACAAGGAGAACGAGTATTACAAGGTATAGCGCTGTTTTCATATCATTCTTCAGGAGAGGGCGGTGTGGCGGGGCTTGCCGTCGGCTCGGTGATTTCCTCTTTCAATGTCTGGTGTGAGGCATTCTGCCAGTCAGCTTCGCCGGGGGCATCTGAATTGGCTTCGTCGATTTGATACTGCTGTTCTACATTATCGCCGTTCACACTGTCTACATGCGTGTTGTTGTCGAACCAACCGATATAGCATAATGTCGCTACAGCTATCGTAGCTACGATAAGGCCGATTACAATCCAGACCCACAGGCCCGATGATTTCTTTTCTTGATTCTGTGCCATTGTGATGCGTTTTAATATTTCTATTTAAGTTTCGCAAGCGAAACTTGGTTATTTTGAGTTTAATAGGTTAAGGAGTTTATGTAAAGTTAAACTGCCAAAACTTGATAAACTGCGCCGTAAGCGCTTTTGAACCTCAAGTTTTGCAACTTGCAAAACTTGAATATTTATATTAAAACGCCCGGGCCTTACATATTGTTTACCTTTTCTACAAAGTCATACATCTGCAGGGCAGCGGTTGCTGCTTCCGAGCCTTTGTTGCCGAGTTTGCCGCCGGCACGGTCGAGAGCGTCCTGCTCTTGGTCTACTGTCAGTACTCCGAAGATGATAGGTATATCGCACTCGCTGTTTAGATAAGCGTTGCCTTGGGTCACACTCTGGCATACATAGTCGAAGTGAGGTGTGCCGCCTTTTATCACACATCCGAGGATGATGATGGCATTGTAATTGCCGGTGTCTACAAGTTTGGCGGCTGCAAATGTGAGTTCTACAGCGCCGGGCACTTCAAAAACGTCGATCATATCGTCGTCAATTCCGGCGGCGCGCAGTGTCTCTTGAGCGCCGGCGAGAAGGGCTTCGGTGATATGGCTGTTCCAAAGGGTACGTACTATGCCCACGCGCATGTCGCGCTCGGCGGGCAGTGCCGTGATAGGTGCTTTGTCAGGTGTTGACATATTGGTATTTTTTTTGAATCTGTTTAGGTTATGATATTCTCTGCCAGTCTTGCGAGAGGTCTTTGGCGGCGTCGTTGGCGCTCAGGGCCGCCGCGCTCAGAAGTGCCTGGCGCAATTCCTCGTCGGGCGAGTCGAAGCTTGCCGGTTTAAGTTCACGCCGGGCTATGGCACCTGCTATGCCTGCCACGGCTCCGGCGTTCCAAAGCAATGTACTGCTTGTGCTCGCGCTTATGCCAACTGTTGTCATCTCCTTGCCGCTGTAGTAAGTGATAGAGTCACACTCGTTGTCGATATTGATCAGCGAACGGCAATAGAAATCGATGTGGTCGTGGTAGCATGTCTGCGGATGTTTGACGCCGAAAATCAACTCAAGGTCTTTGTTGCGCGTCACAACCACATGTGCCATTTCAAGATTTTCAAGAATCTGCGGCATTACACGTGTGATACGCGGCTCCTGCTGAGGCAGGAAGCCGGGCAGATATACCATTACCGCTCCGCGCTCGGAGGCATGCTCGAGCAGTTTTGTCATGCGCTGGCGCATACGCCTGTCAAGAGCATAGAAACCGCCGTAAATAATCACATCACCCGATTCTATGCGTGGCCAGATGATATCGAACGCCTCTTCAGGATATGACTCATAGCGTGTGAGCGTGGGCATGGCGTCGGCTTTGTCGGCCGCTTGCGACACAAAAACATTAAGAGCCGTGCGACCCTCGGTAAAACGGTCGATTGATTTGACGTCGACTCCGGCTTGCGACAGGAAAGTGACTACGATATCGCCTATCGGATCGGCCGAGGCTTCCGAGGCCATCAAAACCTCGAATTTATTTCGCCCCAAAATGGCGGCGGCATTGGCGATTCTACCGCCGGGCATTGTTCCAAGGGGCTTGCCCTCGTGGTCGAGCACAACATTGAGCGAGCACTCGCCGATACATATTATTTTTTTCATATACTTTTTGCTCTTGCCGCCGCTCCCAGATATCCTCCGTGATGGCGCTTGGCATAGTCTTTCACTGTGAAGCCTATGCTCTTCATGGTATTTACTACAAGCACGTCGCCGATCACCGTCATTACCGTCGTGGATGTTGTCGGTGTGAGGCCAAGCGGACATACTTCCGGGGCATTTCCGGTAAACAATGCAATATCGGCAGCTTTGGCAAGGGGGCTGTCGGGCGCTCCCGTGATCACTATCAGCGGAATATCATCATAGAGCCCACGCAAAAGGTCGATCAGTTCAATGATCTCACGCGTTTTGCCGCTGTTAGATATCAGAAGCACGATATCGTTGGGCTGCAGCACACCGAGGTCGCCGTGCTGCGCTTCCGACGGATGAAGATTGACGGCCGGAGTGCCGGTCGACGAAAAAGTGGTGGCAATGTTCATCGCTATCTGACCCGCTTTGCCCATGCCGGCGGTAACCAGCTTGCCTCCTCGGCGGTGGACACGATCTACGATAGCTGCTACAGCAGCCTCGTAAGCATCTGTTATGGGGATGTTTAGGATGGCCTTGCTTTCGGCTTCAAGTATTTCTCGCATTGACTCTGATACGTCCATCTATGCTTGTTCGTTTGTTTCAGTCGACAAAATTAATCAAACAATCTTAAATAGACAACTCATTTTTCCCGCTTTTTTAATTTCTTACATTGCCGACGCATTTTTTTGAGGTTTATAAATCTGTATAAATTTGTATAATGCCGGATTTTTTGTAATTTTGCATTCACCAATCGCAAGATTTGTAAAAGACATAGAGCTTCAGTGGAGGCTCACATTTAGAATATAGCGTTTGCTATTTGTTCCATCCCCCTGAAATCGCCAAATTTTTACGGAATGAGACGAACAAGTTGCAGATGTTCGCATAAGCGAGCATTTGACCTTGCTTCATTCCAGGCTTTGGCGAGCCGCAGGGGAGCACATACCATTTTTAGGTAGGTCTGTGCTCGTTTTTTTGTGGCTCGACATTGTCTGGGAAGTGGCATTCGCAAGTTGTGTAACTAATCGAATGTCATTCAGCAATGGATTTAAATCGTCATACCCATACTGTTTCGGTATTCCTGATTCTTAGTCATTTATATGTCTGAGAATATTGATGTGCCAACCCTTGGTGTCCTCAAGTCCAACCAGCTTGGGGAAGCTTGCTTTGCGCCTGTAGATATACAGGAGAATGATATGGGGGAATTACTGTCAACTTTGCTCAGAGATCATACTACGCAGAGCAACATCTTTTGGGCAACAAATGATTATGCTGACCATGGAGACGGGTATCAATTTTTCGACCGTATTACTGTAGAAGCTATTACTGGCAAAAAAGGTAATATTATTGTTCCGCGCTCATTGAAATCGCGCCATCAGCAACACCAGCGTAGCCGCGAGATGGCAGAGGTGTTCACTCCTTCGTGGATTTGCAACAAACAGAATAATCTAATCGATAATGCTTGGTTTGGTCGTGAGAATGTTTTTAACGCCGAAATAGACAATCCAGACGGCTCGCATACATGGTTGCCATCAGAAGAAAAAATTGAATTCCCCGACGGCAAAACTTGGCGAGACTATGTCACCGAGAACCGCCTTGAAATCACTTGTGGGGAAGCTCCATATCTCGTAAGTCGATATGACTCTGTAACCGGGATTCCTATTTCGGTTGAAATGCGAATCGGTCTACTCGACCGCAAGCTGCGCATTGTTGGTGAAAACACCGAAACTTCAGGGGAATGGCTTGCTGCCGCAAAAGCCGCACTACGCTCCATTTACGGATATGAGTGGCAGGGCGACAATCTCATTATTGCACGTGAAAATTTGCTTTACTCTGTCTGCGACTTTTACAAAGCGAAATTCGGCCGTAAAATTCCAAGGCAATCTTTGCATGGTATCGCCTATATAATTTCTTGGAATATATGGCAGATGGATGGACTTAAGGGCGTGCTGCCTAATTCTTGTGGAGAGCGACGCATAGTATCGCAAGACCTTTTTGGCGAATGTGTCAATATAAGCCAATGCCAAGGCTGCAAAGACTGCGACATAAATAAACACAACGGTATTTACGCTTTGATTGTTGATTGGCCTTGCGATGTCGCTTCTTCGCAAGTCAGGCATAAAGATCCCATTCGTTTTATCGACCTTATAAAATAAACGGCCATGGAATATTTCTCATCATTAAAGCCCAAGCTGATTTATGTGTTCCGCATACCTGATACGGCTCACAATGACTGTCTAAAAATAGGCGAGGCCACTTTTGAGGACGGCAACATCACGCTACCGCCCGGCAGCTCTGCTCTTAACAAAGCGGCTAAAGCCCGCATTGACCAATATACCAAGACTGCCGGAATAGCCTACGAACTTCTGCACACCGAAATAGCGATAACTATCCGTGGAGGTGCTGTTCTCGGATTCAATGACAAAGAGGTGCATGATGTGTTGCTTCGCAGCGGTATCAAACGCAAAGTATTCGCCAATGTTAATGGGGCTAACGAGTGGTTCTGTTGCGATTTGACAACCGCCAAACTTGCTATAGCCGCTGTTAAAGAGGGACGAAAATCTCTCCATGCATCTGAGATAACCGACGATTATTCGCCTATAATTTTCCGGCCTGAACAACGCGAAGCTATCGACAAAACCCTCAAGCAGTTCAAGAAAGGAAATCAGATGCTCTGGAACGCCAAGATGCGTTTTGGCAAAACACTCTCTGCTCTTGAAGTGGTCAAAGAACGTGGCGACTTCTGCCGCGTTCTTATCCTCACTCATCGACCTGTTGTCGATGCCGGTTGGTATGAGGACTTTCAAAAGATATTCTACGATACACCAGACTTCCTCTATGGCTCAAAAACAAACGGCGAGACTTTTCTCGCGCTTGAAACTCGTGCGAGAGCCAAGAAAAACCGCTATGTTTATTTCGCTTCAATGCAAGACTTGCGCGGTTCAGAACTTGTAGGTGGTAACTTCGATAAAAACAACGATGTATTCTCAACCTCCTGGGATCTCATCATTGTTGATGAAGCCCACGAGGGTACACAGACTAATCTCGGCAAAGCAGTTATGGCTGAATTGACCAAGAAAGATACAAAGGTTTTGAATCTTTCAGGCACTCCGTTCAATTTGCTTGACAACTATGATGAGAACGAAATCTACACGTGGGATTATGTGATGGAGCAGCGCGCCAAAGCCCAATGGGATATTGACCACCCCGGCGACCATAATCCATACGCAAGTCTGCCTCGTCTGAATATCTACACCTACGACCTCGGCAGACTTATGAGTGACTATGCCGATGAGGATATAGCTTTTAACTTCCGAGAGTTTTTCCGCACAAAAGAAGATGGCTCTTTCGTGCATCATTCCCACGTTGAGAATTTCCTTAATCTCCTCACCAAAACAGATGAGGAAAGTATGTATCCCTTTGCCAACAAGCGCTATCGCGACATCTTCCGTCACACTCTTTGGATGGTTCCGGGTGTCAAATCTGCAAAGGCTCTTTCGGCTATGCTCCGAAATCACCCGGTTTTTGGCATGTTTGAAATTGTCAATGTGGCTGGCGACGGCGACGAGGAAGAAGCCACTGAAGAATCTCTCCGCAAGGTAGAGAAAGCCATTGGCAAGAACCCCGACGAAACGCGTACTATTACACTCTCTTGTGGCCGTCTGACCACAGGAGTAAGCGTTAAACCGTGGACGGGCGTATTCATGCTCTCCGGCAGTTTCAACACTGCCGCCTCGGCTTATATGCAGACTATTTTCCGAGTGCAGACACCGGCTACAATCAATGGGCGAGTCAAAGAGGATTGCTATGTCTTCGATTTCGCACCTGACCGCACCCTCAAAGTGCTTGCCGAAACTGCTAAAATCTCCACTAAGGCCGGCAAGCAGGGAGAGTCGGAACGTCGCCTACTTGGAGAGTTCCTTAATTTCTGCCCGATAATCTCCATGGATGGTAGTCAGATGAATCAGCTCGACACCGAGCACATGCTTCAGCAGCTCAAGCGTGTTTACGTTGAACGCGTCGTTCAAAACGGTTTTGAAGACGGTTTCCTCTACAATGATGAACTTACAAAGCTCAATGATATTGATATCTCCAAGTTTGATAAGCTTAGCAAAATCATTGGGCAGACTAAGGCGATGGGCAAACGAAACGATATTACCATCAACGACCAAGGTCTAACCAATGAGGAATATGCCGAAAAAGAAAGGCTTGAAAAGAAAAAGAAGCGAGAGCTTACTGAGGATGAGAAAGCTCGTCTTGCTGAATTGAAAGCGAAAAAAGAAGGCAGAGACAAGGCTGTGTCGATTCTGCGCGGCATTTCAATCCGTATGCCCTTGTTGATATATGGTGCAAATATTACGGATGAGGACAATGAGTTGACAATAGAAAACTTCACCGAGCTCGTCGATGATTTGTCGTGGGAGGAATTTATGCCACCAAAAGTCACTAAAGAGTTATTCAAAGAGTTCGTGCAATATTATGACCCCGACATCTTCACCGCCGCCGCAAAGCGAATACGTGCAATGGCACGTGCTGCCGACCGTCTTTCTATCGAGGAGCGCATAGAGCGCATAACAGCCATTTTCTCCACATTCCGAAATCCCGATAAAGAAACGGTGCTTACGCCGTGGCGAGTGGTGAATATGCACCTCAGTGACACTCTCGGTGGCTACACATTTTATAATGAGGATTTTACTGAACCTATCAGCGAACCGAGATTCGTTGATCGTTGCACTGTCACGACAGAGGTTTTTACTCCCGATAGCCGGTTGCTCGAAATCAATTCCAAGTCGGGTCTATATCCTCTCTATCTCGCCTACAATGTCTATCGTTCTCGGCTGCGTAATGCCATGTTCTCGCCTGAGACACTTGAAGAACATCAGGTTATATGGGACGCAGCTGTTGCAGAAAACATATTTGTTATCTGCAAGACGCCGATGTCCAAAGCAATCACCCGACGAACCCTACTCGGATTCCGCAATGGACGTACCAATATGTGGGCGCCCAATGACCTTATCAACAAAATCAAAAACCAACCCGAACTTTTTATCAAAAAAGTCGGCGACTTAGTAGGAAAGAACGTGAAAATAAACGCAATAGTCGGTAATCCACCGTATCAAGAGGAAGGAGAGAGCACCCGAAAGGCTCCGATATACCATCTATTCTATGACATGGCCTATAAACTTTCAGATAAAGTTTCGCTTATTACCCCGGGGCGCTTCTTATTTAAGGCCGGTCAAACGCCAATTGAGTGGATGGAACGTATGCTTTCAGACCCACATGTTAAAGTCGTAGATTATTTTCAAAAATCTAATGAAGTTTTTCCGACTGTTGATATCAAAGGTGGCGTTGCTATTACATATCGCAATATCAAAGAAACCCTTGGCCCAATTGGATTCTTCTCTGAATATCCTGAATTAATAAGCATTACAGAGAAAATTTACGCGCACTCCACTTTCAAAAAGGGAGAGTTTTCCGAAACAGTATCCTCTCAGGGTATTTATAGATTCTCTGAATATGCCCTTGACGCTTTGCCACACATTCTAAATGTCCAAGGGAAAGGAACAGCTTCGAAAATCACATCTAATGCTTTTGAAAATTTGCCTGATGTGTTTTTAGAATCTGTACCTCGCGATAACTCCGAATATGTAAAAATAATGGGTAGAGAAAAATCAATTAGAACATATAAATGGATAAAATCAGACTACCTACAACCTTGTGAGTATCTTGACTATTTTAATGTATTTGTCCCCGAAGCCAATGGCACGGGTGCCATTGGTGAGGTACTGAGTACGCCAGTAATCGGCACGCCAGTAATCGGACACACTGATACTTTCCTAAGCATTGGTAAATTTACATGTGCAGAGGAAGCTGGTGCTTGTCTTAAATATGTTCGGTCAAAATTTGCTCGATGTCTATTAGGTACACTCAAGGCTACCCAACACAATCCAAAGAATACTTGGGCAAATGTCCCGCTCCAAGACTTCACTTCGGAAAGTGACATTGATTGGAATAAGTCGGTGGAGGATATTGACGCACAACTCTATGCCAAGTATAGGCTAACGGATGAGGAAATTGCCTTCATCGAATCAATGATTAAGCCGATGTAGTCGGAAGAGTCGAGTGGACGGGGAGTGTAAAGAACATATTGAGAGATAAATTTCCGATTTTTGGCAAATACGTGCTCTCTATACGGCAAAAAAACGCTACCTTTGCACTTCGAAGAATTTTACTTTTTACTTCTATGGCACAGAAACCTTCTACCCCTAAGGGTACCCGCGACTTTTCGCCAGTCGAAATGTCAAGGCGCAATTATATTTTCGATACTATCCGTCAGGTTTTCGCTCTGTTCGGCTACCGGCAGATTGAGACCCCGGCGATGGAAAACCTTTCTACGCTTATGGGTAAATATGGCGAGGAAGGCGATAAACTCCTCTTCAAGATTCTTAACTCAGGTGATTTCATGCGCGGCGTCACACCCGAGGCCCTCGCCGGCGACCCTGCCAAGCTTGCCGCCAAATTGTGCGACCGCGGCCTGCGCTATGACCTCACCGTGCCCTTCGCCCGCTTTGTTGTGCAGCACCGCGAGGAGCTCCAAATGCCTTTCAAGCGTTTCCAGATTCAGCCCGTATGGCGTGCCGACCGTCCGCAGAAAGGCCGCTACCGCGAGTTCTATCAGTGCGACGCCGATGTTGTGGGCTCTGATTCGCTCGTCAACGAGATTGAACTCCTCCAGATTATAGATGAAGTTTTCCGCCGTCTAAGAATACGCGTGGCCATAAAGCTCAACAACCGCAAAGTTCTCGCCGGCATTGCAGAGCTTATCGGTGAGCCAGACAAATTGATTGATATCACCGTAGCCATTGATAAGATTGACAAAATCGGCCTTGAAAACGTTGAGGCAGAGCTTGCCGAGCGCGGTCTTTCTGCCGACGCCATCACCCGCCTGCGTCCGCTCCTGCAGATCGACGGCACTACCACTGAGCGCCTCGACAAACTTGCCGAGCTTCTTGCCCCGTCGGAGGTCGGTACTCTTGGTGTGGAGGAATTGAAAACTGTAGTTTCAGGCACAGAAGCCCTTGGCCTCGACGCACAGCTCGACCTTGATGTGTCGCTTGCCCGCGGTCTCAACTATTACACCGGCACCATTATCGAAGTAAAGGCTCTCGACACAGAGATGGGAAGTATCTCGGGTGGCGGACGCTACGACAACCTCACAGGTGTATTCGGCATGCCCGGCCTTTCGGGTGTCGGTATTTCTTTCGGCGCCGACCGTATCTACGATGTCCTCAACGCCCTCAACCTCTATCCCGAAGAGACAGGCCGCTCTACCCGTGTGCTTTTCGCCAACTTCGGCAAAGACGAGGCCATGGCTTCAATGCGCATTATCAAGCAGCTGCGCCAAGCCGGTATCGCTGCGGAGATATATCCCGACGCAGCCAAGATGAAGAAGCAGATAAGCTATGCCAACGCCCTCGCAGTGCCCTTCTTTGCTATGATAGGCGAGAGCGAGCTTGCCGACGGTACTGTCTCGCTGAAAAACATGACTACGGGTGAGCAGACAACAGTCGCAGCTGCCGATCTCGCCGGCGCCCTTGCCTGAATGACATAGAAAATTACAGCGGAGGTGTATCTCTTGGAGATGTGCCTCCGCTGTTTTTATAGTTGTATCAGCTCCAAGATAAATGGTGTCAACAGCGCCGTGAGCAGGCCGTTGATTGTAAGGCCTAAGGATGAGAATGCGCCGTAGCGCTCGCCGCGCTCCATAGCCGCCGATGTGCCGATGGCATGTGCCGCCGTGCCGAGTGAGAGGCCTTGTGCTATAGGGCTCTTGACGTGTGTCATCTTGATGATTCTGAAGCCTGCCATGCCGCCGAAAATGCCGGTGCATATTACAACTGCGGCAGTAAGAGCCGGAATGCCGCCCACAGCCTTTGATATTTCTATGGCTATCGGCGTGGTTACGGCTTTGGGCGCAAGCGACATGATTATCTCATGCGACGCTCCGAGCAGTTTCGCCACCAAGACTACAGATATGATACCTGCCACACAGCCGGCAACTTCCGACAGCAGGAGCGGAAGCAATTGCTTGCGTATCGACGATAATTGGCGGTAGAGCGGCAAGGCGAGAGCTACGACCGCCGGCTTCAACCACAGCTCTATATATTCACCGCCCGCTTTATAGGTTTCATAATCAATGCCTAAACTTTTCAAAAAGATGATCATTGCAATGATCGATACAAGAATCGGGTTGAGAAGTTTGATACCGGTGCGGCGCTGAAGAAGCTGTGCTCCAAGAAATGAGATGAAAGTGGCCGCTATAAGAAACAGCTTATTGCTTAGAAACTCCATAGTCTGTAGTATGTTTTTTGCCTGAAAGGCTCTTTCTTACCAAGCTGTGCGTCCAGCCTGTGACTGCTATTATCACAACTGTGCTAACAATCGAGGCTCCAATGATCGGAAGCCATTGATCCGCTATGATACCCAAACAGTTCATCAGGCCGATACCCGCCGGCACAAAGAAAAATCCGAGGTTGTGGACTAAGAAGTTGGCAAGTTTTTCCACATAGCGAGGTTTTATAATCCCCGTCTGCAATGAGAGCGTAAGCAGAATCATGCCGATTATGCTTGAAGGAACCGGCACACCGGTGAGCCATACCACAAATTCCCCGAGAGCTACAAACAGAAATAAGATACCGAATTGCAATATCATGATTAAAAAACAAAAAATGCCCCATGAATAACTCTTCGTTTTTCATGAGGCGGTGATTAGGTGCGGCAAAATTACGCATTTTTTCTTATTCGGGCAAATTTGCTGATTTTCAGAGGGGTTTGAGAGGACGTGGGTACTAATCATGTACTTTTGTGGAAGTTGACGGAAAGCCGAGAAAATCAGATTTGATATTTTTGACTTCCGTTAATGATTTTTAACTGCCGCAATTTGCCTGTTTTTACCTCTGCCAACTCAGAAAAGTACACCTTCTCGCAGCCCCATAACCGGAAATATTTATGAAGTAGCCATATTCCCGAATTGTAATTTTGCGCACAAAAATATTCATAATTTTTGGAATGAGGCAATCTCAGACGAATAAATCTGATATACGCTTGATGCGGGACATCGAATATCCGTGTCGCCGTAGGATGTGCAACCGGGGACGGTTGTCCGCATCTTACGACTTAACACGGTCATTCCATGTCCCAGCAGGTAATTCAATCCACGGGGATAAAGACCGTCATTTGCACAGCGCCTCCGCTACTCTCCAGCTTGAACAAATGCCGGACATTATCCTGTTCCGGGAGTGCATACTCCATTCTTTTTCTTATTGTCTTATTGTTGTCCTTGACAGGACGATTCCGGATTTCTATATTGCCTTACTGCGATGCAGGACATAGAATATCCGTGTCGCTGGAAGATGTGCAACCGGGGGCGGTTGTACGCATCTTACGACTTAACACGGCCATTCCGTGTCCCGCAGGAACTCAATCCACGGGGATAAAGACCGTCATTTGCCCTGCGCCTGCGCTGCTCTACGGCTTGAACAAATGCCGGACATTATCCTGTTCAGGGATTGCACTCTCCTTCTATGTTGTATTCCAAAATTCTCGTTGAGATTTAGAAAAGATTAACGTTAAAAATCAATTGCTTATATTTCTGTGCCGATTGTGTAGGCACAAAAGAGTCATGATCGAGGCCTCTGCCCCAATCAAATAACCGGCAATCGGTTAGAGCCCGAAATGCCTTGTAGTAAAAAAAGTCCTATCAGGCAAACTTCTATCAGTCACGCCCCATCGGGCTGACAGTTTACTTATTCAGCATAATAGGAAAGACGCCACAACCTTTCTTTTAGATGCAGCCAAGGCTCATCAAGGAGGCGAGAGTAGCCGTCTTACTGTATTTGCCTATAAGACTTTTGTGTGTCGCATTATCTAACGGCATTCATATCTGCGGTTTGATTTCAGTACGGAAAATATTATGTTGGAGAGCTTGCGGGCTATCCGGATTATGGCTTCCTGCGACTTCATTCCGCGAGTGCACAATGCGCCGAACTTTGCGGAGAGTTCCGCGTCGTGCCGTATGGCTATCCATGAGGCCTCGACTATTTTTGGACCGAGGAATTTGTTTCCCCGGAAAGTCTTCTCACCGACGTATTCCTTGTCGCCGCTTGACGACATCATCGGCACGAGTCCGAGGAACGATGCGAACTGGCGCTGGTTACTGAAGCGACCGATGTCATCAATCTCGGTAAGCAGGCTCATGGCAATTGTCGAACCAATGCCGGGAACCGACATCAGGATGCCGTATTTCTCGGCATACCTGTCGCTGCGCGCCAGCGAGCGCAATCTGCGGTTGACATCAAGGAGGCGTTCCCTGTAATGGAGTACCTCGGCAATGAGCAGGTCAAGCGAGACCCGGGTGTCGGAGAGCAACCGCACGTCATTCTGCAACCACGTTATGAAACTTCTTGTCCAGTGGCGGTTGCTTCGGAAATATTCTTCGGGGTACTCCACGCCGTTGTTGTACAGCAGATGCTTGATTCTGGATTTTATGCCGCCGGAAAGCTTCACAATAGTGGCGCGGTGGCGTACCAGCGCACGGTCATCGAGGCTGTCCTTCGAGTGAATGTACACACTGCCGAGCTCGCCGCGCATAAGGGCTTTGGCCAGCTTTTTTGAATCCACCGGGTCTGACTTCGAGACCTTTTCCTTCTGGGTGGTCGGAACGTCAGCCGCATGTACCACGGTGCATTTTATACCAAGCTCAGTCAGGGCATAATAGGTCGAGAAGCCCGAAAACCCCGTCTCGTAGGCTGCATGGTAGCTACCGTTAGGATAATGCTTGTTCAAATGTTCAAAGAGCTCTTTGGCCGAAGCCTTTTGAGTATGAGTGCGCATAAACCCAGAGGGGGTGAGCACCGTGACACTCCATGTTCTCAGATGGACGTCGATACCAATAGAGATATTTTGTCCGCTGAAATCTTTTTTGTTACTTTGTACCATAGACGTATCGGTTTTGCTGTTAATGTATTTTGCTTTTACAAATTTACATGCAATTGCCCTTACGTCTATCTTTTCTCCTCACTCCTCTCGGGGGAAAGCCTTAGCGGCAAGGGGGCAGACAGCCCCCGTTGAGCGCCCCGTCAGCTAATCTGATGCAAACATAGTGACTTTCTAAACCGTTAATAAAGAAACTCACCGAATACCGCGAGCTTTATAAGCCGAAGGTATGGATGTTCGAGCGCACTCCCGGCGAACAGTTCACCGAGAGCATAGTGTCCAAACGGCTGAAAGCCGCCGCGAGGGAGGCCGGCATAACAAAGAGGATTTATCCCCACCTGTTGCGCCACTCTTTCGCCACACACCTTATTGAGCAAGGCACCGATCTGAAGATTGTCAAGGAGCTTATGGGGCATAACAACATCAAGACCACCGAAATGTATGTCCACATAGCCGACACCTTCAAGAGCAACATCAAAAGTCCGCTGGACGACATACTGGAGGAGGACGGACTATGATACTTAGAGAAAATAACAGCCAAATCCGCTGTTAGCATTACGTTATAAGCAACAGAAAAACGGAAACAATATGATAAAATACATTTCGGGAGATATATTACAGAGTAAAGATGAGTACATAGCACAAGGTGTAGCTGTTGGCTCACAAGAAGGATTAGGAACTGGGCTTGCCTTTAAGCTATCAAGTCAATCCCCTGAAATCCAAAAACTCTTTAAGAAGTACACACGAAACACTAAATTTCAAGCTGGCGATGTGTTTATAGGAGAAATCAAAGGTTTCTCTCCAGGTATAATTTACATCGCTACACAACCCGATATGTATCATGCGGAACTCACATATCTGAATAAAGGTTTGAAACGCTTGAAAAAAGTGTGCGAAAGCAGAGGTATCAAAACTGTGTCGCTCCCGAAAATAGGTGCAGGTTTGGGTAAGTTGGATTGGAATAGTGAGGTCAAACCTTTGTTTGAAAGTATTTTATCTGATTGTGAAACGGTATTCAATGTATATGAAGATTACAAGATTGAATACGAAATTTAGCTTATAACATGCACCTGCTCCGCCTAACGGCGGCAAGCTGCAACCCATTACTAACGCATAAAATAAAGAAAGATGAAATATTATACTGTAAAAAATAGAATAATGCCTTGGGGAAGTTATGGAGAAATGCTGTGGCAAGGTATTTACTGTTATGATAAAGATACAAACTCCCACATGATTTTTAGAACCGGAGCGTTTTGCCCTTCTATCTACCGCTCTCAATATAACAGAGAAAGTCCTGTGTTAATTGTCAAGGAGGATGTTTTACAGTATATTATAGAATCAAATCTTACAGGCTTTCAACCGGTAAACAAGGAAAAGATTGTAAAATTGGATTGGGAGAACTGGGATTTACAATCACCGGAGCCTTTGATATATCCGTCTGGAAGTATGGATGCGGAAGAATATATTACACGGCGCAAACATAACGAAACGGTAGCGGAGCAAATAGGGAATTTATTTGCGTTGATACCTCAAAAGGACGGACTGCTTTATTGCGAGCAAGAACGTGGTTCTGCCAAGTTAGTAGAACAAAGCCTTTCAGGATTGGATATTTTCATTGATAGGATTTTTTGCGACTTTTGCTCTGAAATTTATGTCAGTGAAAAGGCTAAAGACGTTTTATCTAAATATTATTCTGATCTGCTTATTTTCCAAGAAGTCCCAATATTTGTTGCAGATGAAAATCTCTTGCTTCAATTAGAACAGACGGCTAAACGTAAAGAATATCAGAAGCAACGAGAAGCGGAAATGACAAAAAACGATTGGCAAAGGTGGTTTCGTTTGAAAGATGATGCGAGAAAGTTAATAGAAGGACTTTCCCTGCTGAAAACAGAATCCGCTAAATCCAAACGAAAATTGAATATCAATGATAAACTAAATTCTGCCAATGAAATATATCCTTTGGAATATGAAAGTTGGATGCAAGAGTATTGGAATAAAAAATAAAGCGTTAGTAACAAACAGCAAACCGACCGGATAAGCGGAACGCTGCAAACCATTAGCCACTCTTAAATAGCGAATGATATATGTATTCAGAAGAATGGAAACAAGTCATAAAGACTTATGAAGCATATAAAGAAAGTCTTTCTGTATTCAGAAACTATGATAACAATACAGCTGATCTTTCAAAATCATTGCATAGTAGAAATATCAATTGTTACTATGCTTTGGAGGCATTAAGATATATGCCCGATAAAATATGTATTCAACTCTTGGATGATTTGTTTCATGTGTTAATATACGGCAATATTTCTTATTCATTTTATGCGAAATCAATAATTTTAGGACTTATCAATAATGAGTTAGTCAAAACAATAGATGGTTTGGCTAATAGATATTCACAAACTACAACAAATAGCGATGAAATAAAGACAATAGCGCAACTATTATATGAGTGTAAGAATAAAAATAGTAGATATAAAGAAACTTATTCTCTTTTTTCAAAAAAACATCTTGACACATTATTAAAGGAAGATTTCTTTGAAATAGAAGAATATAATGATTTGATAGGAGTGGCTAACAAACAGCAAACCGACTGAATAAGGCGGGACGCTGCCGAACATTATCAATGTGCAAAATAAAAGTAGTATGGAACTGAAGCAATATCTTAAAACGAATTGCCACTGGGAAAATCGGGTAATCATAAGCCCAAATGAGCTTATGGCGATTTATTCTAACGCGAACTACCAACCGACTTCAAAGTTGATAGATTTCCTTATTTATTTCTACAATCAGGAATTTCAGTTTCCAAAAGTGGATGTGCATTTTAATCTAAAGAAAACATTAAACGATAATCCGCATTACTTATTCTACGACCAATTTTGTGAACTACTCCATGTTTCGGATATTTGTCCTTTTGGGGAATACGAACATGGATATATGGTCTTGCTTGTTGATAGTAAAAACAACATATATGGCGTAATGGATGATTATGTTGAAGGGTTTGGAAATGATTATTTCAAAATGCTAAATCAACTTTATAATCGGTAAGGCATTGCTAACAAACAGCAAACCGACTGAATAAGCGAAACATAACGAGAATGTTGTCGGCAGACAAATCATTACTAATGATGATTAGTTGCGAAACAACATATTAAAATAATACGCCATAGTAAATATTATTGCGAAAGGGATAAGGAAGAGCAGAATACCGATGATGGGATAGAAGCTGCGCTTGGAGTAATGTTTCATCACGGTTTTTCCGCGACGGTGATATATCCATTCAACCCAACTGAATCCGGCAAGGACAACAATACAGTATATGATAAGCTGTGCTATTTTCGTGTCAGCCGAGAAAAGTCGCAACGATAAAATCAACAACGGCATGATGATTAGAGCCATAATATATCCAAACAATACCATACACCCGTCCATTCGCGTTTGAGGCCGGAGCAGATGAATCCTAATCATCTCACCCTGCCACCAAAGATAATCCCAGAGGTAAAACCGTAGCTTGCGTTCCTGTGGCTTCATCGGCATAAATATATGATCAGTGAGAGATTGGCAACCGTCAAGGCGATGGCTATAAGTATTATTCCGATGAGCCTCCGGTCGGGATGCTTCATCTCACGGTAATGTTCTTGGAGAGCTTCGCGCCGTGCGGGGGTATAACGGAGTTGGCAGAACACCGAGAATCAGCGAAGACACAGCAATAGAAGGTCCGAAAAAATGGCCCAACGTAAGTCCAAGCGGCATTATAATCACGAAGAGCCAGCACATGAACAGTAGCATACCTCCGTTTAGGTTGTTATGCTCCCTCTCGCTGAATCTCTCGGCAACATACCACATATGATCGAGAAAGCAAACTCGATATTTCCTCCGCGTCTTCATGTTAGCCCTCACTCCACAAAAAGAACAAATCAATAAGGCACAAAATCAATATTGCGCTGAGCAGTACAATATATATGCGGCGTTTTGTTTTCGGCTTGCAGTCGTCGAAAAACCACAGTTTTCCCCAATACGTCCACTGGCACGCCCATTTCCTCCGCAGCAACACCCCCGTCAGCCAAAAAGCAATCAGAATTACGCCCAACAGATGTGAGATTTTCGGGTTAGCCTGCGCCCACTCGAAAAATTCACCCGCCTTGCTGTTGACAGCCTCCCATATTTCAGTAATTCCGTTCATTGCTGATAAAGATTGCTAATTGAAAATGCAAATTTAACGATTTCCACTGACATTCGGGCGATTATGCGCAATAAAACCACTTCATACCGTGCCATTTGTGCTGTAATTTTAGTAACTTTGCACAAGGAGATACCATCCATTATAGATTTTAATCATATCAAATGACAAGGATTCTCAACTGCATAGTAATCGCTGTTTCAGCACTGGGCTTCGCCGGGTGTGGCAATGGAGGCCAACGTGAGGCGGACAGGTCTGGGACGCCAGAGGCTCAACAGATGCAGTACGCCGAACAGATTACTATCGACGAGCTGCCCGACGCGTTACGTCGGTTGAAGGAGGGACAGATGGAATTTGGCTTTTTCGGCATCTGCTCCAGCCCGGTTGCCTGTATATACTTCATGCAGGAGGATGGCAGATTTTATATCGACTATGAGGCGATTGGGTCAGACCAACTTCCATACATAGACAAAATCCGTCGGTATGCGGCGGAACAAGGCTACCGCGTTGTCGATACCACATACGGAAATACGCCGATTGACTTTGATAATCCGGCACAGGCCCCGGTTCTCAGCCTCCGCATAGACGCGGACATTGACAGCATAGCCAAAGTCGGCAAACAGCTCATGCAGACCGTCTTCCACAACACCGACACCACTCCCTACGATATAGTGCCATAATGGTACTTTGAAAAAGATGTGAGTAACAGGTCTTCATCCGCATACAATTTTCAAAAGTACGAATGGTAAGTTTTGTAATGTCATCGTTATGATAATAACCACATCGAAAATATTAGAATCTAAGGATATTGATGAACGATTGAAAGATGAATCATTTGTCAGTTCAATCTGTGACGATAAGTTCCAAAACAAAAGAGGAACTACATATCTTGTAAAGTCGGGTGAATATAAATTGGAGTTTTACTTTTCTAAAGATAGTGACTTCATTTTTTTCATGGTGGAACAATATAACAAGCATACTGTAGAAAATGAATATCTTTCTTTCCTTGATGATATTGCTATCTTTTCTGATAAAGATTTTGTGAGAAAACATCTTCATGACCATGAAAATGTGGAACACGGTTGCGTTACATCTGACAACATAGAGTACTATTTCACGGATGGCGTGTTAGATAGTCTGTATGTCTTAAAATCTTAACAGTAGTACAGTGAGAGCAAAGATATTGGAATTGAAAAATTTAGGCCGTATGCCTAATGAATCAGTCAGTGACGCAGAAAGTATTGTAGAAGTAATCAAACAATATGACGATTTGCTGGCAAAGATAATACAAAGGTTGGGACTCCAACGGAGATTTATTATTGAGAGGGAACTATAACGACCGTTGTGAATCTCAAAAGATAAAGGCCAAAAAAGTAAAAACATTGTTATCAAAACTGGAATAACATTCCTGAAAAGAAAGGAGAGATTTTTATGAGCTCAAATTCCGACAGCTTGCTTACTTTGATAGATAAAGCAATACATATCAACGCCGGCATATCTTCTCTGCAATCAGTCACAGGCCCAGTAGAGGTCAAGACCGACAGGATTCCCACATTAGAGCCTGATTGTTACAGAGCCATAACCCCGATGCTTGATGTGAGATTCGGAATGTTCAGTTATTGGAGGAACGCAACTCACGGGGATTGGCTGAGTGTATCGGAAATGAAAAGTCTGTGGTCTGACAAAAAGGATGACTACATACAACGAATAGCCGACAACGTGAAAGCTGCGGCCGATAACTGGGCGAATGACGCCTACGGACTGTTCCTTCCCAAAAGGTTAAGCCTGTTTGCCGGCAGCCCTGACATTCTTGAACGGATTTATCTTCTATGGCTTGACAATGCCGATGAGCCGGAACTGTTGGTGTATGACTGTAACGGCATGGCCCGATATAAAGATTTGGAAGAATACCTCACGGCATACATAATTGATGATCTCAGTCGGTATAATAATTAAGATTAGTCGCAGTCAAGATAAGTATAAATAAATTATGAGGCGACAGGTTACGATAAGCGACGGAGTTTTCTATCGGCTGTGGCGTATGGTTCCGGCAGGAGGTTTCCCGGACAGATGCTTCGTGATAATGGCCGTGATTCAGTCGGCATGGATAATGCTGCCGATCCTGGCAATCGGCAACTTGCCGCTATGCAGGATATTTCCGGCGATAAGCCCGTATTATCCCGACATAATCCTTTGGCCGATACTACCACTGTATATCGCCCTGCTTGTATATGGTTCAAGGCGATACAACGAGAATCATTATATCCGCCTGCATAAGACGGTCACCGACCTGCCATTACACAAATGGAGAAGCCTCCGCCGACGTTCCACTACCGCTATATGGCTTTCCACCGCCGCAATCATCGCCGACATCCTGCTTGCAATCCGGTTATTCTAATACCCACATCGCCGCCTTTTGGCGGCCGAAATTTTTGAAAATCAAGGTGGGCAACTTCATCACGAGGTCGCCCACCTTCTCTATATTACGACTTGGCAAATGTTCGGTTAAAATCGGGTGTATAACCCCGTCACATCAGTGAAGATGTCCTCCAACATATCGCAATAGACACCTTCGTATGTCTTGATATCCTTTGTCTTGACCTCAAAGGTCTTGTGGTTCATACTCTGACGGTAGAAACGCAGGTCGTAGAGGTCTGCGCCCTCGTCATAGATGATTTCCAACCTATTAGCCGATGTCTTGTTACGGCTAAGGCTCATTCTCAGTCCGTTGCCGAGATTTATGAAATCGTGACTTCCTGTCATTGCCACAAACCTGCGCCCTCCGATTTGTTGGAGTATGATTTTTGCTACTTGGTTGTCCATAACGATTTTATTTTGAGTTTTTGATTTTCTTGTTAAGCCATTCATCACGGCGGCGTCTGCACTCGTTTAGAGTGTCCGCCACGCATGAGTATAATTCTCCATCAGTGTGGCGGTAATCATATTGGTAGTGTTTCTTTCGCCGTGAGCGGTAGCCGGTGT
>OFGC01001073.1_pt1 | contig 21303 bp, 20 predicted proteins | sample 1521691 | NCBI WGS metagenome assembly OFGC01 (sample SAMEA3504121, study PRJEB24116) | mouse gut metagenome | biome: mouse gut; feature: mouse-associated habitat; material: faeces | place: Denmark | collected 2011
AAGACCACCACTTCCAGCGCCCTTCTCGCCGGCCTCCAGCAGCGGGGGAACCGGGTGCTGGGCGTGGACCTGGACCCCCAGGGGAGCCTGGGCTTCTGCCTGGGCCTGGACATCGACAACTGCGCCACCATCTACGACGTGATGAAGGGCGTTCAGCCCGTGCGGGACGTGATCGTCCACTCGGACTGCGGGGACATCCTGCCCAGCAACATCCTTCTGTCCGGGGCGGAGCTGGAGTTCAACAAGCCGGGGCGGGAGTTCCTCCTCAAAAACGCCCTCCAGGAGCTGCAGGAGGAGTACGACTATATCATCGTGGACACGCCGCCGGCCCTGAACGTGCTGACGGTGAACGCCTACGTGGTGGCCGACGGCCTGGTCATCCCCATGGCCCCGGAGATCCTCAGCCTTCTGGGCGTGGCCCAGATCCGGGAGACCATCGACACCGTCCGCCGCTGTTATAACTCCCGCCTCCGGGTACTGGGCATCCTGCTGAACAAATTCAGCCTGCGCCTGGTACTCAACCGCGATGTGCTGGACATGGCCGAGCAAATCGCCAAACAGCTGGACAGCAAGGTCTTTCAGGCCCGCATCCGCAGTGCCGTCGCGGTGGCTGAGTCCCCCGCCCATGGAGAAAGCGTGCTGACCTACGCCCCCAGTACCAAGGTAGCCCGGGATTTCCGCCTGCTTTTAAATGAAATTACCCAGGAATACGGCAGATTTACTGCCCCGCCCATTCGATAAAGGTTCTCAATGCTAAACTTTGGAAAGGAGAGTGGCTGTCATGGCTTCTGGCAAGAAGGGCGCCAAAGGCAATAAGACCGCCCATGTTTTGAATCTACTCACTGCCCCTGGGGAGGTTGCCTCCACCCCCGCCGAAGAGGAGGAGGTGGAAGAAACCGCGCCTGAAACGGCTCCCTCCGCCGCCAGCCGCTTTGCCGCCGCCAGCACCGCGCTTTTTACCTCTCCGTTCAGCCCTGGCCCAAAATAATCCCTGGGGATACCGATCCGCATCCCCGTCACGTTCTCCTCCAGGGCGGAGGAAAAATCCGTATCCTCCCTGGCCAGGGAAGTGGAATCCTTTCTGTCGTGGGTGGCTATCGCCTCCAATACCACTGCGCAGTCCTCCACCGTCTTTCCTAAGGATCCCACCTGATCCAGAGAGGAACCGTAAGCCACCAGTCCATACCGGGACACGGTTCCGTAGGTGGGCTTTATCCCCACCACACCGCAGTATGCCGCCGGCTGCCGGATAGAGCCTCCCGTGTCGGAGCCCAGAGCAAAAAAGCATTCTCCGGCGGCCACCGCAGCCGCCGAGCCGCCCGAGGATCCCCCGGGTACCCGCTCCGGATCCCGGGGATTTCGGGTGGGTCCAAATGCGGAGGTCTCCGTGGTGGAGCCCATGGCAAACTCATCCATGTTTGTTTTTCCCACCAGCACCGCCCCTGCCCGCTTCAGATTCAGTACCGCCTCCGCGGAGTAGCCCGGCACGAAATTGCCAAGCATCCGTGAAGCACAGGTCGTAAGCATCCCCTCGGTGCACAGATTATCCTTCACCGCCGCGGGAACCCCCGCCAAAGGACCGCTCAATTCCCCTGCCTCTATTTTTCTCTGAACTCCTTCCGCTTCCTCCAGCGCCTTCTTTCTGTCAATGGTTATATAGCAGTGAAGGATTTCCTCCGTTTTGTCTATTTGTTTCAGTACAGCCTCCATGGCCTCCCGGGCCGTAGTCTGCCCTTGCTGTATGGCTGTGCCCAGCTCCACAGCCGTAAGAGAAAGTAAATCCATTTTAACCTCCATGCCGCGGCTCTTGCGGCAGCGCGATGCGAAATTCCCGCAGGCTTCAAAATGTCCTTGGCACTGAAAACATATTATCCCTCTGCTCCGGCGCATTTTCCAATATCATACTGCTTTCGTCTCCGTTTGTCACCACGTCCTCCCGAAACACATTTTCCAAAGGCAGCACATGGGACAAGGGCTCCATATTTCCCGTGTCCAGCTCTGCCAGCTTGTCAATGTACTCCAACAGCCTTCCCATATCCCTTCCCGCCTGCTCCTTCTCTTCGGGGGAAAGCTCCAGCTTTGCCAGAATACTCACATAATCAATCGTTTCTTCACTGATAACCGCCATTTCTGCTCCTCCTTCCCTGGACCATTCTTCCGCAAAAAAACCTGCTCCTGCTGCCGGCTAATCCCTTACCCGGATATGGACCTCTCTGAGCTGCTGCTCTGTCACCTCTCCCGGGGCCTGGCACAAAAGATCCTGGGCGGAACCGCTCATGGGAAAAGCAATGACCTCCCGAATGTTTTCCTCTCCCCGCAGAAGCATCAGCATTCTATCCACTCCGGGGGCCATGCCTGCATGAGGCGGCGCACCGTACTGGAAGGCCTGATACAAAGCGCCAAACCTGCTTTTCAGCGTATCTGTGTCATAACCCGCCAGGGCAAAAGTCTTCTCCATGATGGTGATATCATGGTTGCGCACCGCTCCGGATGAAAGCTCCACCCCGTTACATATTATATCGTACTGGTATGCCAGAATCTCCAGAGGATCCTTCTTTTCCAGAGCCTCCAGTCCACCCTGGGGCATGGAAAAGGGGTTATGGGTAAACATCAGCCCGCCGGTATCCGGATCCCGCTCATACATGGGAAAATCGTTGACGTAGCAGAAACGGAACGCATCCTTCTCAATAAGTCCCAGCCGCTCTCCCAGCTCATTCCTCAGTCTTCCGGCGTAATAGTTTGCTCTTTCCTCCTTGTCGGCGATAAAGAATATAGTGTCTCCCGCCTCCAGACCCGCCAGCTCTCTCAGCTCCTTTTTTCGTTCCTGTGGAATGTATTTATCGATTGGCCCCTTATAGGACAGATCCTCCTCCACCTCCAGATAGCCCAGTCCTCCCATTCCCAAAGAACAGGCAAACTGCAACAGCTTCTCGTGAAAGCCGTTGCTCATGCAGCTTCGAACCCGGATGGCACGCACACATTTTCCCAGAAAGGGACGAAAGGTGCAGCCCTGGAAAAAGTCCGTCACATCCATAATGCGCAGAGGATTGCGCAGGTCGGGCTTGTCGGTGCCAAATTCCAGCATGGCCTGTCGGAAGCTGATAACGGGATATGGACCTTCGTCTACCGCAAAGCCCTCCGGCGCAAACTTTTGAAACACCGCCGAAAGCACTTCCTCTCCCACCCGAAACACATCCTCCTGGGCAGCAAAGCTCATCTCAAAATCCAACTGGTAAAACTCTCCCGGAGAACGGTCCGCCCGGGCATCCTCGTCCCGAAAGCAGGGCGCAATCTGAAAATACCGGTCTATCCCCGAAGCCATCAGCAGCTGTTTATACTGCTGGGGCGCCTGGGGCAGTGCATAAAATTTCCCCTTATACTTTCGGGATGGCACAAGATAATCTCTGGCTCCCTCCGGAGAGGAAGAAGAAAGAATCGGCGTCTGAATCTCCACAAATCCCAGCTCCGTCATTTTCTGCCGCAAAAATCCCAGCAACCGGGCCCGGAACAAAATGTTATCCCGCACCCTGCTGTTGCGCAGATCCAGATAACGGTATTTCAGGCGCACCTCCTCCCTGGTCTCCCGGGAGGTCATCACCTCAAAAGGCAACGGACGGCAAACCCTTCCCAGCACTTGAATCTCCCGGGCCTCCAGCTCAATGGTTCCGGTGGACAGCCTGGGGTTATAAGTATCCTCACTGCGCTTTTCCACCACTCCCTGCACGGTAATACAGCTTTCCCTTGACAGCCCCTCCAGCAGCTCCCCCCGGCGGATAACTACCTGAAGCACCCCGTACATATCCCTCAGATCCAGAAAAGAAACACCCCCATGATCCCGGATATTCTCGATCCATCCCGCCGCCCGCAGCGTTCTGCCAATGTGTTCCTCACCGATTTCACCGATGGTAAAGTCCCTGTAACAGTTTTGTCTTTTCATAATGACCTCCCTGCCGAAGCCGTGCTGCATAGCCTTTTTCATCCGCTTATATGACAGACAAAACCGGCATTTCCGGCTTTCCAAACTTGCTGCTCCTGCGGCTAAATGCCCTGTGTCATACACATTTGCGCAAAGAGCAGCAGCGCTCGCATCCCGGGACGAACCTTCTTTCCTGTACAATATGCTATAGCTCCTTGTACAGGAACCTGCCCATAAAAAATGCCCCGAGACACAGTCTTCTGCATCCCGGGACGAATAATCATCAAGAATTATCCGCGGTACCACCCGCCTTGAACAGCCTGCCATTCCTCTGCAAACCCGGAAATCCGGAAAATCCGTGCAGGGCCGCTCCACTCATACACTTAACGCGTGCAACGTGCTGTCCTAACAGCCGCGAAACATTTTCCTGCTCCCGCCTCTGCTCAGACAGCCTGCTCCAGAGTGTTCCCTTCGCCAGTTCCCGCTGACAGCGCTCTCAGTCGGTGACGCCGTCTTCCTGTCGTTTTCCCTGACAAGAGTCTCTTTCAATGCATTTATCCTTATTTTTTTCGCCAATCCGGCCTGATAAAAAACCAGAATACTCCCGGTCAGGATCACCCGCCATTGAGTATTCTGGTTTTTTTATTCTACCTGCCTTCTCAAAAAATGTCAATACATAATTTTGCAAGCTCTGCCCAATATTCCTCCCTTCCGGCAAGTTTACTGATATAGATCATTCGGAATATAGTTAGTATGAGCCATAAAGCAATACACATAACCGGAAAAGCCACATTGGGAATTCCAGGTATACTAATTTGGGGATTTCTGAAATAAAATAAATTCAGCAGCAAAAGGAGCAATGAAAATATAATAATACGGATTCTGTTTATTGCCTCGTTTATTTCCAGATTTTGAAAGACTCGTCTTTTTCTGATAGACGGCCTCCTGGACAAATATTGAAAGAGAAGGTATATCCCTGCCAATATGATCGCACATATGGTAACAGTAAGACTGATTGGTGTAAACAGCTATCTTGTTATGGCAAGCATGACGAAAAATACACCTGCCCCGACCAATAATACGCTTCTTACATCAAATACAAGAAAGTCTATCCAGCTCTTTTTAGGACATTTTTGTATTATTTTCTCAGATACAGCTCTCGGATCACTGCCAAAGAAATGGGTCAGACTGTTTTCTCCGGATTCCTGCTGTCTGGCAATGCCGATTAACTCATGCAGACACATTTCACGGGCATAAGGATTTATATCAGAAAAGCCAGTGTATATCATCCATTTTTCCAGCATAGCCTGATCTGTCCTTTTTAATTTTCCCATATCCGCCCTGTTGTTTTTCCTCAATAAAGACAGTTGGTCAATCATACTCGCTCTCCTTATTTAATGGTGTGGTGATCCCGCGTTTATAGTTACTATACGTTTTTTGTTATAATATATTATACTATTCTTTTTCTTTGCCGCAATAATTATATTCAAATAATTTTTCTGATGACATTAAGAATGTTTTGTAATTTTCAGAAAATACAAGTTCTGTATCAAAAATTACCCTGCGTAAGCTAACACCGTGGATGGTGGAAATGCTGTCTGATTCAATGGCAGAAAATGGGCTGATTGTCACAAATGTTCAAGTAGACGCCCTGACCTCATGGACACAATTTTTTAAGAATATTCCTATTGTACTGATTGCCTTTGTACTGATCTACAGCGATATATTTACCAAAGAATACAAATCTGGAACATTATTGCTTGTACTGACAAAAGGGGTGTCGAGATATAAGATTGTGCTTGCAAAAACTGTGCTGCTACTGTCTCTTTGGACAGTTGGCTATGGAATTTGCTTTGCCATTACCTATGAATACACTGCTTATTTTTGGGATAACAGTATTGCGAATAACTTATTCTTCTCGGTAACTATATGGTGGCTGTTCGGCGTATGGGTCCTATGCCTTATTGTTCTATTTTCATCCTTGCTGCAAAACAGCACAGGTGTTTCCCTGTGTACTGGCGGAACAGTGCTGTCAGCATATTTATTGAGTATAATACCGAAAATAAAAGCGTATTCTCCCACTGTGTTGATGCATACCAGCTCGCTTTTGATGGGTGTGGAGGAAAGAGAAGCATATATTAAAGCTATTGTTATTGCTGTTTCCTTGTGTATAGTATGCGTTGCTGTAAGTATTCCAGTTATAAACAAGAGGCAGCTTTAAGTATGAGTGTATAGGCTGCGAAAACCCAAACCCGTTATTATGGGAGAGCGGAAAAACAAAAGCTGTCCGCCGCCTGCTATATATTCATAACCAGCTCCACAGGGCAGTGATCCGACCCCAGGATCTGCGAATGGATCCCTGCTCCTTCCATACGCTCCCGCAGACTCTCCGACACCAGAAAATAGTCGATGCGCCATCCTGTGTTCCTCTCCCGGGCATGGAACTGATAGGACCACCAGCTGTATGCCCCTTCCGTATCCGGGTAAAACCAGCGGTAGCTGTCCACAAAGCCGCTGTCCAGCAGACGGGTCATTTTGTCCCGCTCCTGATCAGTAAAGCCTGCATTATTCCGGTTGGTTTTGGGATTTTTCAAATCGATCTCCCTGTGTGCCACATTCAGATCCCCGCAGACAATAACGCCCTTTTTCTCCGCAAGTCCGGTAAGATAATCCCGGAAGGCATCCTCCCACTGCATACGGTAATCCAGGCGGGTCAGCTCTCTCTGGGCATTGGGAGTATATACCGTCACCAGATAAAAGTCAGGATATTCCAGGGTGATAACTCTCCCCTCCCGGTCATGCTCCTCCACGCCAATCCCGAGAAAAACACTCTCCGGCGTTCTCCTTGTCAGAACCGCCGTTCCCGAATAGCCTTTCTTTTCCGCATAATTCCAATACTGCTCATATCCCGGCAGCTCCAGACTGATCTGCCCCTCCTGCAGCTTGGTTTCCTGAAGGCAGAAAAAATCCGCGTCAAAATTCCGGAAAACCTCCAGGAAATTTTTTCCCATACAGGCTCTCAAGCCGTTCACATTCCACGAAATCAATTTCAAGTTTTTATACTCCCCTTTCCCGCTTCGCCGCACATGATTCTCCGCGGAATCCTCCACGAAGACCTCCGCGAAAGTCCGACGCTCCATCGGGGCTGTTATATCACGTCCGGCTGGAACTGATCCGGATATGTCTCGCTTCCCTCATATCCACAGACTCCCATCCGCGGAGAATTGCACACGGGCAGGAAAAACTCCGTCTCCGCCATCTCTTCGTCCCATTCGCCCTCTTCGTCGTATTCTTCCCCGTCTTCCTCGGCCGCTTCCTCCCGCCTCTCGGCCAAAAGGCACTCATCACACCAGTACGGATCTTCCTCGTAAATTCTTTCCGGATCCACCCAGCGGGCGCTGTTTGTGCCGCAATGGCCGCATAAAATCTCCGGCGGATTGTTTCTTGACAAAATCACCACCGGTTCCTTTTGCCAGACACCGAACCGATGATCCTGCACCTTAATCACCAGCTCCGTAGTGGATCCAAAATCATATTCATAGCTTATGGCCATACCGTCAGAGAAAATCTCACCAACCTTACACCCCATGCTTTTAGAAGGCGGCCCCCAGATATTTCCTCCTTCCGAATGTGACTCGTACATCACACCCCCGATCTGAAAGGCGCTCAAATGCCCGCAGCACTCTACCCAAATATTTCTGATAAACTGATCCAGATCCTTTAGCAAAGCATCCTCTCTAATCTCAACGACCAGCCAATAATCACTATTGTATTTGGCGGAGATAAGCAGCAGATAATAGCATGCCTTACGCTTCCCTTCCTCCGCTTCCAATACTGCCATGCGCCTCTTACAGGTAAACAGATGCCGCATCATCCCGCTGCGTGTAAACTCTTTTCCGCAATACTTACAAAATCCCCTGGTCTCATTTCTCATCCTTTTTCTCCTCAGTATGTGCTTTCCCCAGCCGTACCACCCACAATATTTCTTTTTTCAGGACTTATTTCTTCGCTGGTGCAATATAAGATTATGGTATCATACCCCCATAGGTCTGTCAATATCCAGAGGATTTCTATTCTTAAAACGGGTAACACAAGAACTATAAAACAGGAAAATACTCATTTTCAGCCAGCCGCTTACTGTTCAGGCCCAGCGCCACAGCCAGCGCCGCTGCTTCCAGGCACCAGTAGCCGTAGTACACATCGCTTTTGCTGTCAAGAGTATCATACCAGGAGCAGTCCTCACAATTGTCATACCAGGTTTCCAGCCAGGAAAGTAAAGCTTTCTCCCCGGCCTCCCTTGTGTCGGCGGACAAAACCTCATCCAGGCCGCCGTAAACTTCCGGGAAACTGTATTCCCCCTCCCAGACTGCTTTGTCCTTCAGTATATAAGTACTGAACCCGGATAAAAGCTTGTCGGAGGAGACTATGTCCTCATACCTCTCCAGCACCGGCTTCACCGCCCATATATTGTCCAAAATGATTCCCAGGGAGGAAAGCGCCAACACATCCGCGTATGTAAGCCTGGAGGCCTTTAACGCCGCCTCACAGGCCTTTTCATGCATGGCCTCCAGCCGGGTCTGGTCTGCTCCGTAAGAAAAGGAAGCCATGATCAGATTCATGCGGTAAAGCAAAATACTGCCCCAGATCCGGGAAGCCTTTTCCTCGTCCTGACAGGCGCGGAGTCTCTCCAGTCCCGCCTCCAGGCGCCTTTTCTCACAGGCAATATATGCTTCAAAATACTCCTTTGATTTTCGCGTGTCTCGCATTCTGCTCATAATGATTCCCCTTTACGCCCTGATTTCATCAGCCTGATCCAGGCGGCCATTTCCTTTATAATAAAGCTCCACTCTTTCGCCATCCTGGTAGATCTCTACTGCAATTTCGGGACCGTCCTTTTTCCCATCCTCATTCACATGATAGAGACTGCCGCAGGCGCTTCTATTGTTTTCAAAATCAGCGTCCGGCTTAAAATGATAGATCTGTGTGACCACGTTATCCGGATTTTCCTCCCGGGCCTGACGAATCTCGTCCGCCTTCTCCTTGCCCACCGCGTCGTCCAGGCGCTTGTTGATCCAATCCCAGGACATCTGTCGTCCATCCTGGGTTTCTTTTGAATTAACTTCAGCACGATCATACTTTGCATCTGCTATAACATATTTATCGCCCTTTTGATAGACGCCGTCCAGGCCATGATGTCCCGCATCATCCAGTGAGGTGACACGATCTTTGTGAAGAGGCGTATAGCCCTGGCTGATATAATACTGATCCATCAGCATCTCGCAAAGGTTTCCCTTTTCCAAATTGGTAAGCTTTTCTCCCCGCAGAATCCGCCCAAAAGCATCCTTGATGGCTTCCCGCTGTTTTGCGTTGATTTCATCCTGAGTCATCTCGCGGTTTTCCTTTGCCTCCGGATCCAAAGGCTCCTTGCTTTCGCCGCTCTGTCCGTTCTCCGCCTCCGGCGCTTTTGCATCGATCTTCTTTGACTCCGGTGTCTCCGGCGCTTCCGATTTGTTATTCTTTACTTCCGGCATCTCCGGACTCTTTGCGCTCTCTTTCAAACCGCTCTCCAGCCCTCCCGGATTCCCCTGACGGGCAGCCAGATCCTTCACCAGTGACCGGTCCAGCTGGTTCAATGTAATATTGTCCATAGGAAAATTCTCGGACATCACCTTCAGCGGGAACTCCGCATATCTGCCCAGCTCCGCACATTTAAAAAAGGCATTCATAGGATTCCTCCCCTTCTCATAACGCTTTCCCGCCACTGAGCGTAAATCGTAAGATCCTCCTGATGCTCCAGCACATACTCCTTCATGAGGCACTGGCACACGGCGAGACAGACCTCCTTTGACACATCGGGGATATGCTCCCGCACCAGCCCGGAAAGAGAATCCGTCAGGCTGTCATAATCTCCGGCCTCTCTCACACGCCTGTCCACCCGGCTCTTTACGCCCAGCAGCTCTCCCACCATCCGGGACAGCTGATCAAACCAGGCATCCTCCCAGATTTTCAGTCTTCCCGTCTCCCGGTATTCCTTTAAAAGACGCAAAATCCCGATCTTGTTTTTCGTGGAAAGCTCCGCCGCCGGCAGCGCGTCCTCCAGCCGGTCTATGTCTGTCTCCAGCTCCTCGTTAACTCTGCCCTTCAAAAGAAGCTTAATTAATTCCTTGTCAAACCATTTCCAATCGTTCTTTCCTGTCTGCTTCCGCTCCCCGGACTGATAGGGCCTCTCTTCCCCGGCATACTTTTTGATCTTGCACAGCACAGGCTCCAGCCAATCGTTCTGATATACTACCGCCACACCCTTCGGCAGCTTGGCGATCTCATCCAGCTGTTCCTCCCTAAGAGCCGCGGACCTGCCTGCCAGACGCCGGTCCGCTTCCTCCGGCAGACGCATGATGATCTTGGTGTTAGTATTTCGGATAGCAGAAATATCCACAGCACCGGGAGACTGATCCGCAATGATAAAGCCTTCGCCGTAGGTTCTCATCTCCGCAATGGCGTTGGACAGCATTTCCACGGATTTCCCGGCTACGTTTGCCCCCTCCGGGCCGCCGTCTCCGAAAGTGGTGCGCTTCAGAATGTTATGGGCCTCCTCCAGCACCGTCACATGGCGCAGAGGCACATTCATCCCCTCCGCCTCCGACATTCTGCGCTCGTTCAACCGCATGACCAAAATGCCCATGATCAGGGATTTGGTCTCCAGGGAACCGATGCGGCTCAGATCCACAATCACGTTCTCATCGAACAGCACCTCATTGTCCACCTCGTCCGTGGCAAATATCTGACCGTTTAAGCCGTTGGCCAGAGACTGGATCCGGGTCTGCAGGGAGCCCTTGTAATTGCTCTTGACCTCCTGGTCATAGGCCGAATTGTCGATCACATCCTCCAGCTCCGCGCACAGATCCCGGAAGGTGGGAAACAGATCCTCATCATACTCATTTTCCGAGCTTTGCAGATCCCATCCGCATACCTCATAGGCCTGCAGAACGGCCTGCTTCAAAACCGCAGGCATGGCCGCATACATGGGCCAGCAGACATTGAAAATCTCAATGAGCCGGTCCACGTGCTCCAGCACATGGATCCCCTTAGGAAATCGGAAGGGATTGATCCGAAGCAACTGTGTGTAATCCGGGTTGGTGCCGAACACAGACACCCCGGGCATATGCCCGAAAACGTTTTTATACTCACCCTTCGCCGGCTCAATCACCAGAAAATGGATCCCCACCGTATCCAGCTGACGCAGAATTTCATAGACCGTATTACTCTTCCCTGAGCCCGTGGATCCAGTGACAAAGGTATGCATGGACAGGCTGTTTCGATCCAGCCTGACAAAATTTTTACATTCGCTTCCCATGTGGAACACCCTGCCCAGATTTACTGCCGCCCGGGTCTGCTCATGGGTGTAGCTGACCACCTCCTTGCCGAAGTCGGCATGCTCGATCACAGGCAGACCGCACACGGATTTTCTGGGAAGCCCCATATGTATGGCCAGCTCGTTGCCGCTGACCAGGGAACAGGGATTTACCTGAATCTCTCCTGCGTCGCTTCGGTAGGAAAACACAGGATGCATCAGGTTCAGGGCATATTCAGAAAGCATCCTCACCTTTTCTTTCTCAAAGCTGCGCCAGGAATTTACCGCACAGACCTCCACCCCGGAATTTTCTCCGCGCATCAGCGCCTTGTAGGTGGCGGCGGCAATCTCCGCGGTATGGGGCTCTTCCGACATAAAATAGGCGGCGCATTCCCACATGCCCAGGCTCTCAAATTCCTGCAGACGCTTCAGCTGCAGATCGATCCGTTGCAGCATATTGGAGATCGCCTTGTCCTCCATATGAAAAGTGAGTGTTTCACCGGTGCCCCGGGTAATTCCCTCCGTCCATGTGTCGGTTTCGGTATCCGCTTTGTTCTTGCCCTGCGCTTCGCCGACGGTATCCGCCTCATTTTCGGTATAGCTCTCTCCTTGAGTGGTTCCCTCCGTATGGGTCCGCTGCTGAAGGGCTGTTCCCAGCAGTCCAAGCCCTCCGGAAACCACCCCGCCTACCATCAGACTTAAGCCCCCGGTGACCGGCGCCAGAGCCGACCCCAGGATTCCCGCAGCGCTGGCCAGACCCGCAACCGCAATACTGCCCTTGCCGGTGCGGGCGTCGGATATACTCACCGAGCTGCTGGTGGAATCAGCGCGTCCCTTTGTATGAGATCGGTTGAAACTAAGAGAACTTCCTTCCGTATGGGACTTGGAAAAGGAGCGGGCAGTATTCCGGGATGAATTCTCGGAATAAGCCGCCTGGGTTTTGGCAAAAGGCGACAGCTGGGAATAAATATTCTCATAGCTTTTCCTGGTCTGGTCCAGCTGCTGCCGGGAAGCCGCATTGGCCAGAATCACAGCCGTATAGCGCTCTCCCTGCATGGCAAAGGCCAGCTTTTCCAGACCCTGTACAAAGGCACGGTTTTGCTTGTTTTCTTTATCCTTGCTGTTGGCCACACAGGAGACCACGGAGATGTTGCTCACATCCTTTTTCAGAAGCCTGTGCATATCCTCATCCAGAAATTCCTGGGTTTTAATACCGGGAAACTGGCCGGTCATGGCATTTTTCAAGGTATTCTTCAGGGTATTGGGCGTCAGCTCCGGGTCAAAGGACCGGATTCCCATATAAAAATCCGTCTTTTCCCCGTCGGAGTCAAGAATAATAAACACGGCGCAGTCCGTGGTGGAGAGGGCGTTGAACACACTGGCAAACTTGTAGGTGGCAAATTCATCCTTCTCATAAACCATTTCCGTGATCTTAAAAAGCCGCACATTATTCGAGAGATCGTCCGATTTTGTCTTTTCATCCAGCCCCAGCGGAACAATGGAAAAATCGTGCAGGCGCTGAACATAATTCTTTAATACCACATCATCCACCACCTGCAGAGCCGCCCTAAACTGCTGGTTCAGCTGCTCATACTGCGGAACCGGAGGGGACTCTTTCTCCTGCCCCGGCAACGCCTTCTGCTCCGGCTGCTCTTTCTGTCCCGCCTGCCCCCCGTGAATTACTATTTCACTCAAATGAATGCACCTCCCTATATGTCCTTATCTTTATCCTGCTCCAGCTTCCCATAGCCGAAAATGGAAGGAAGAAGATTTTGATTTTTTCGGATCGAGCGGTCTATGGCATCGATCAGCTCCTCTGCGGAGGCCTTGCCGGGGATCTCCCGCAGGGGAACCATGTCCCCGAAATGCTCCCGAAATCTCTGTATGGCGCCTAAAAGCTCCTTTGTCAATTCCACCATTCTCCTCACCTCTTATGCCTCTGTCAAAATCTGCCTGTACACCTCTACGGTTTTCGGCATCATTCTCATTGTGTATGATAAGCCCTCCGGACTGCAGGCCATCTGCTCTGTAATCTCGGCGAAAGCCTCCCTGGCAACGCCCTCCGGGCCCCTGAGCATCCAATATTCTTTTGAATGCACGTATGCGCCGACAACCTGATTTCCGGTCAGTCCACCGAACACATCGGACACACAGCTGGAGGCATAGGGATTTGCCATCAGCTCCATGCTGAGCTTCTCCTTGGCCTCCTCCAGGGTACAGCCCTCCGACTTCATAATTCCGGACAGCGCATTGTTCAAATCCGTCTCCATCGCGGCGATCAGGCGGGGAGCTGAGGTAATGTACTCCTGCCCCTTTTCCTTTCCCATCAGCCAGTCGATCATATGACCACTTTCATGAAAAAATGTGCTCCCGGGCCCCAGAGGATTATCCAAATCTGAAGCTGCGTCTACCCGGAAGCCTCCCTCCTCCCCGGAAAAATAGGCAGTGCCCGGGTATGCGGTATCCAGACAGACCAGCCGTTCCCCATAGCGGTCAAAAACTCTGATCAGCAAAGGATCCATTTCCCGGAACCGATCCTCCAGCACCTGCCGGTATTCCCGGGAAATATTCAGGGAATCCAGCTTTCCCGCCAGTGGCCTTCCGGCTTCCGCCTGTGAATCTTCCGCCCGGAAATCCTTCGCTTCAGGACTGCCCTGCGCTGCCCCTTCCGCCAGCTCCTTCACCACAGACTTGTCCAGGGCGCTTATGTCCGGGGGGTCCTTTTCCAGAGAACGAGCCAGCTCCCGCAGGGGAAAATCCTGCCATCCCGTCTCGGTAAACGAAAAAAATGCATTCATATCCCCGCTCCCTTCTCCCTGTCCTTACAGGCAGGATTTATCTACTTGTTTTTCACAATAATGACGCCGCCCACAGCCGCGATCCCTAAGCCTGTAAGCGCCCAGGCCACCGGATGAGAGCTGAACAATATGCCGGCCGCGGCAACGGTGACACCGCCCACAGCAAGCCCTACGCCCACTTGGGTAGCTCCAAAAGAACTGTTTTTGTGTTTTTCCACAAATTCCTCCCGGTCCGCCTCCTGGGCTTTCTGGGCATAAACATTCCGTACCAGCTTTTTCAGAAAAGCAACCCGCTCTCTGGAAAAATTGCCCACCACCTTCACCATCTGCTGGTCCAGAAGCTCTTGATTCCAGGCAATGATGTCGCTGGTAAATACTTCTCCGTCATGATCATCATAAAGATCGCTCATCTTTCTTTCCGCATAGGCCAGACGCTCCTGAAACTGTTTCAGGGTAAGATCCACCAGCATGCTGTCCTTGAGCATGATCCGGGTCATAATGTTATCGTGAGAGTCCACTGCATTGATAAAATCCGAACTGAGTGCCATTTGTCGTCCTCCTTATATATCCAGAATTTCCTGGATTCTGGTCTGAATATTTTCCAGCCATGCAAGACGCTGCCTGGTCTGTTCCAGAATCTCGTCCACATTTTTCTCATCCATGGCGCAGGCCTCCAACTGCTTCAGCTTGCTGCCCAGCAGCTGATCCAGCTCCTGGAATTTTTCCCGAAAAGCTTCCTTGACAGCCGCCGCCTGCCCTTTGGCGTAATCCACCGCGCTCTTCTGATTGGTGTACAGCTGTTTCTGGAAGGGGGCAAAAAACTTATCCGCCAGTGCTGCGGCGTCGATATATTCCTGCTCCTTGTAATCATCCACGTCAATCTTCCAGGGTTTCCAAACCTTGAAAAACCCAAAGAAACCCTCTCTCTCCGGATTCTTCTCCTTGTGGCTGCCCACCTTTACCTTCTGCTTCTTTGTGGCAGTGCTGACCAGGGAAGCCACATCGATATCCGGCAGTTCCCCGTCCACCAGCTCAAAGGCGTTGATCTGAACCGTTCCCACAGACAATTCATCCGAAAGCTCCTCCAGTCTCCTGCGATACTGATCCAGAAGCTCCTGGGCATTTTTCTGTACATGCCTTGTAATCAGCTCCTCCAGCTGAACCTGGACGCCAGCCTGGAGATCCCCCGCAAACTTCTCAAAAGTGCGGATCATGCTCTCGGCTTCAAATTTTTCCCATTTCTTTCCTTTGGCTCCGCTGATCTGACCGGAAATTTTAGATTGTGCGGAGGTAATCACATCCGTAGATATCTTGTTGATCTCGCTGTCATAGGAAATCCTGTCAATTTCCGCCTTGAATTTCTTTGCCTCCTGCCCGCTCTTCAGCTTGGCCTTAATGGCGCCGATCTGCGCCAGGATTTCATCCTTCTTATTCTGGTTGGATGCAATCTCCTGTCTGGTCCTTTCAAAGGAGCTGGCGCTCTCCAGCCTTTTGGAGAAGGTATCCACAATGTTCTTGATCTTTGCGGTCTTGGCATATTTCTGTACATACATTCTGATGGCAGCCTCAATGGGGATTATGCCGGAATGGATCAGTGCCAGCTGCTTCATTCCCTCAGACCGCTCCCCGGGATCTTCCTTTTTCGTCAGCTCTTCCGCCCGGGCCGCCTGTCTGGCGATCTCTGTTCTGACGCTGGGAGGCAGCGGGGCATACTGCTCTAAATAAAGATCAGGGGTTCTATTGATCTTCTTTATGGTGGCAATCACCCTGTTAATCTCCGGATCCAGCTCGTCCAGCTCCTCCTCGGTATAGCCCACCACCTTAAGTCCCCGGAGCACCGTGCGGATATCCAGCGCCGCAAGGGCCGATGCCGGATAAATATTGGGATTATTAATTCCCTTGTCTTCCAGATATTTGCGCACCCTCTCAAGAGAAGCGGCCGCACTGTCCCCATCATCCTTTTTAAAATCATCCAGCTTGTTTACCACAAAGAGGAAACGGTCCCTGGACTGCTTACCTCCCACCTTCATGCTGTCTGCCACATGGTTCAGAAGATTATCGTCGTCGTTCACCGCCAGCTGTGTGGCGTTCAAAATGTAGAGCACCAGGGTTTTGGAGGATTCTGACAGCATCCGGTAGGTTACCGCCTTGTGCTCCGGGTCCCGGGAATAGGTAGGGCCGGGCGTGTCCACCAAGATCAAAGACACATCCTGAGAGCTCACGAAAGGAATATCCCCTTCGGCTTTGGTGAGAAACACCTCAGGGTTTTTATTTAAGGTTCTCATGTCCTCCAGCGTAAGCTCCGGTATTGTCATAACCAGGCCGCCGTTCTTATCGTAAGCCTCCGCGTGGAACTCATCTGATTCGTTATCCTTCAACTCGGTGATTTTTGCCGTAGTGGCCTCCGCGCCGGTAGGCATCAGCTTCTTACGAAGCAGGGCATTGATCAGCGTGGACTTTCCGGCGCTCATGGTAGCCACCACGTTTACGGGAAAATCGCTGGTCTGGGCATTCCGAAAAGCCTTCACCACATCCGGTGTTTTCAGCTCTTCAAAGGGACCTGCCTGAATCTGAGCAAAAATATCCTCGATAGCTCTTTCCTTATCCTTTACCTCCTTGGCATGCACGTAATCGCATTCTACCTCAAAGCCGTCTTTCCTGGCTTCGGCCATCACCCACTGAAAATCCTCATAGTCCAGAACGGTTCCCTGAAAGGTAATGTGGAAGCTTTTGGTGTTGCACTCTTCCAAAAGGTTCTGAGGAAGCTCCTCGATCCATTCCTGCAGCCTGCGGTCCTCCTTATTGAGCACACTGCTTTTCTTCACCGGATTTCCGTCGATGGTAATAAATGTCTCCACCTTATAGGGGTTGTACTTGATAAAAATCTCTCTCATTTCCTTTGTCCCTCACTTTTTGTCAGTATGTATTCTAATGGCAGAATGCCGCATTGAAGCAATAGCCGAACATATTTCTGCCGATGAAGATCCGCCTGATCCGCCGCTATTTTTTCACAGACCTCCTTTACCTCCCGGGGGTAATAAGCTGACAGGTCGTACTCCTTCCGCCGGAAAATACGGCACATAACATCCAGCTCATCCTGCTCTTCTTCCTCCAGCCCGCCGTCAAAGAGCGCCTTCTTGGCCAGGTATCCCGCGTATGCTGATACCGGGCACACTACGGCGTTTTCAAAGCCCAGCCTGCGGATATCCTCCCGAATCCCCTCCAGAGATCCGGAAATGCTGTCCTCTCCCGCACGGAAGCCGTCCAGCTTATTGACGGCAAAAACCATGGGTTCCTTTCCCCGGGTTTCAGCCAGATAAGTCATGTAGGCATATTCGTCGTTGGTGGCGATAGCGCCGGCATTAACCACATACACCAGCCGGTCAAAATCTCCCTTTTCCACAGCCTCCTTTGTAATTCTCCCATGAACCTCATTCAGCGCCGAATTCACCCCCGGCGTATCCTGCAGGCACAACGGCCCGGACTGGCCGCACATAAGACGGAAATAAGCGCCCACCGAAATTTTAGAGCTTTCGTTGCCCGCATCGTCCGTCATCAAGGTCATATAGTCTGCATCCAGATTCAGGACGTTGTCATCCTCCGCGGTAAGGCCGTCCTCGAAAGGCTTGTTCCAGATATAATGAAGCTTGGCCGTACAAGCCATACTCTGAGACTTATTTACCTTTTTTCCGATCAACGCGTTGATCAGGGTGGACTTCCCGGCGCTCATATTGGCAGTGAACAAAATTTTTTTCGCCGGCTTTTGAAAAAACAGCCGGTTTTTCTGCCATCGCTCGATCAACGGTTCCACCTTGGCAAAACGCGCTCCGTTGTCCCGGACATAAAGCCGCTCCCATAAAAGCCTCAGCTTCTTTTTATACATCCACGCAAGTCCGGACTCTGCCTCCAGTCGCTCCAACAGGGATAATGCACGCTCTTTGTCGTCCAAGGCATTCAGAAACCAGAGATCCATGCACAGGGCAAACCGATATCGAAACAGCCCTTTGATGGAAGGACTCAGCGGGGGCTCAAAGTCTTCATCTCCCAGAATCCGCTTCCGGTACAGCGCCAGCATAGACTCCGTCAAACGGCTTACTCCCTCAGGCGTATACCAGATCAGAAAGCCCATATATTTTTCCCGCTTGGTCCGCTTCTTCTCCTTTAAAATAGGATGCTCTCCCAGCCAAAATGCCATACTCACATTGCTGATCTTTTTGTCCATCTTAATGTCCCCCTGCGGCAGATGCTCATCAGCCATAATTTTTCAGCATCTGCTCCAATTCTTCTTTTATTTCTGCGGCAAACCCGGCAGGTTCCAGAACCTTTACCCAGCGCCCCTGACTGAGCAGCCACATCTTGATTCCGTCGCCGTAAACCTCCGCTTCTATCACATAATTTTTTCCTGTCTGTTCCAGAATCCTGGCCGTGGGCAGCTTGTCCAAAACCGCCTGAACGGAAGGTCCTGCCCATTGCCGCACTTCCGGTGAACCGTGATGCTTCGGATCCTGTCGACTCTGAAATAGAGAGGCTTTTCCCGATCCTCCTGAGCAGGAAATGCAATCAGATAAAAATAGTGATCCGCAAACATCACGGAAGCCGGCCTCAGCCGATGAGTAACACAAGTCCTGTCGGCGCGGTAATATTCTATAGAAATCTCCCTGCGCTCCCTGATGCAGTGGGCCAGCTGCCAAAGGTTGTCCTGAACACTGTCACAGTCATGCTTTACCTCCGAAAAGCAACGGATCTCATTCCTTATCAAATCCTCTAAAAGAGCCCTGTCCACTGCGGACGTAAAGCGTTTCAGCTTCCCCGCAACCTGAAGCGTCTCCAGCTTGGAAAAGGCTCTTGATCCTATCATCACCTCCACCAGCGCAAACAGCTCCCTGCTGCTCAGGAAATCATCCATGCTCAGATAATAGCATTTCCTCTGATATGAATAGGCCAGCTCCACGTTACCGGCCAGCTCCCGCTGATCGGCAAAAAAGGCCTTGATATCATTAAGGTCGCGGGTTATGCTCTTTGGAGAAATTCCATATTCATCCGCAAGCTGACGAACAAACAGCTCTTCTCCCCGCATCCTCCCTGTCCTTTGTTCTTTGTCCCGCTTCCTGATTTTCTCCAGTATAACAGACAACAGGGACAGACACATGTCCCGGTAAAAAATTATTTTTTCTTCTTGTATTTCTTCTCAATCACTGCCGAATATACCACCATGGCCCCAATACTCTCAAACATAACTCCCAAAAAGATAATTACAACCCATGGCGAGTTCTGCCCGGCCAACGCATGATTATATCCTTTCACATCTTTTTTTCATTTTTACCAACAGCCCTTCTCCCAAGTATACCTCTCGCTTACAAAAGTTCCATATTAATTGATTTCTCCGTAAATCCATATTTGGAATAAAATTCCCGGGCCGCGTCATTTTTTGCATTAACCTGCAGTTCGACTCCATCATATCCTTTCCTGTTTTTCAGTTCTTTCAGGAAATCAAAAAACGCATGTCCGATTCCTTTCCCGCGGTACTTCTCGTCCACCGCCATGGAATCCACAAAAATTACATTTCTTGTGACCTGATTCGGACTTTCTATATGACGGTACATGACAAACAGAATCCCTGCTACATCCTCATTGTATTCTGCCACAAAAAAGGCTTCCTCCTCCACTGCCTTCTCATATACCTCCAGAGGCAGAACCGTTTCACTGTATTTATAAATGTCCGGCCTCCAATTGATATGCATCTGCTGGACCTGTTTCATAATGGCCTCTACCGATTTATACTCATCTGATTTTGAAATTCTTACGCAAATATCCGCAGACGCCATTTTTACCCCTTCCTCTATTTACCTGCTGCCTGTTTGGCAGAAAAAAACATTTTTCATTATAAAAAACTGCTTTAAACTATATTATAACTCATATCTCCCGAAATGTTAATGATGCGGCCCTGCCGCGCCCTTTTTCGCCGGAAAAAGAATGACCGCAGATAGGTTATCTACCGTCATCGTTTATTTAAAATTTATTTTTTATCTGCAAAATGAAGGATTTACCTCGCCCCTGCTTACCTTGCAAGAAGTTCGGAATTCTTTTCATACATTTTATATGCTTTTAACAAATTTTTCGTATTCATCGACAAAATCCCCAAAGCCTCCAAATGAATTTTCGTCACATACCGCATTATAAATATCATCCTGGGAGCGGTGTTTCAGGGAGGGAATATACGTGGAATTGGGCAGATTACTGTGCAAATCTATAGCCAGCCTCTCCGGATGATAATCGTCTGAGCAGGGACATATCAGTGTGGGGATTTTAACTTTCCGCAAATCACTGTCGCATAAATTCGCTCTGTAGAACAGTGGATTTCCCATCCACTCCCCCCAGCTTTGCATGAGCCGCGCAAATGCTTCATTGTCTATTTCAAGAATTTTACTGCTGTCCCTTCGGTACAGATCCGCAAGCCACCGTGAAACGCCTCCAAATCTTGTGGGCAGTGGATTTTTGGAATAGGCAACAGCATCTGGCATTGATTTTTGGGCCTGTTGGGCAATGTCGAAATACCGCGCCTTGATAATCTCCCGCTCAACCTCGCTTGCAGTGTCGGTAGGACGATACATGGCTAAACTTTTCACTTTATCGGGATAAAGATGGGTGAAAAGCACCCCCATTTCTCCGCCGCCTGAGCAGCCCGCAATATGGATCGTTTTCTCACCAAGAGCATCCAAAAGTCCTGCCAGGTATTCGCAGGCAAGGTGGTACTCGCTGGCTGCGCTTTTTAATGTCACCCCCGACTGTCCATTATTAGGCCCGTCCCAGATGATTACTCTAAAATTATTTGACATTCTGCCCGCAAAATAGTAAGCGCCTGGATTTATACCGCCCAGCACCGACTGCAAATATACGATGGTTTCTCCATGACCATAGGCTTCGTACATAATATCTATATCATGGACAAAATGTTTTGGCATAAACTGCCACCTCCATTAAGGTTTTAATTGTCAGTGATTCCCTGACCGTAAAATCAGCAAAAGAACCTGGCGGTACAAAAGCGGCAGCCGGACTTGGCATCCCAGAAGACACCTCCTATTATACTATATTCCCTTTTTCGTTTCCAGTTCTAATTTACGCTGGTTTGTGTCAACGGGAATTGTCACAAGGGAAGGAGTATGGTAGAATATCGAAGAGGAACAACAAGCGAAAATAAATAAGCCTACCTTGTTACTTGGCGGTACAGGTAGGCTTAT
>OFGC01001080.1_pt1 | contig 21165 bp, 23 predicted proteins | sample 1521691 | NCBI WGS metagenome assembly OFGC01 (sample SAMEA3504121, study PRJEB24116) | mouse gut metagenome | biome: mouse gut; feature: mouse-associated habitat; material: faeces | place: Denmark | collected 2011
GGAGTTACAGGGAAAGCCTCAGCTCTCTGCCGGCCTCTCCACTGCCCGGACAAATTCCACGCCGGGATAGCAGGTCTCCAAAAACGCCTGCCCGTCCTCAGTTGTTGTCAGCGCCTCTTCAAGGAGGGAGCGGAAGTGTTCATCCAGCTCCTCCCTCCCGGTACTGGACGCCAGGAAAAAGTCCTGATCTGTATTCATCAGCACTCCAATTGCCGCATCCTCCTCCGTAGTCAGAAGATCCGCCGCGGGCAGGAACGCTACGTCTACGCCTCCATCCGCCAGCGCCTGGGCCGTGATGCCCCCGGCGGTGCCGATGGTCACAGTGGCAGGCTCCCCTAAGGTGCAGCCTACTTCCTCCAGCGCGCCGTCCAGCAGACTGGATAGCTCCTCCAAGCTTTCCAGCATCCGGTCCGTATCCTCCCAGTCCACCATGACCTCCACGCTCAGGCTCTCCAGGAACAGAGGGCGGGACTTCTCCGTCGGCTGATTTTCCTCCGGCTGGACAGAGACCGGCGGCGGGGAAGGCTCCGGCGGCGTCTCCGGCTCCGCCTGGCGGCACCCGGCCAGCAGCAGGCAAACCGCCGCCAGAGCCCATACGATCCTTATCTTCATCTCACGCCAGCCCCAGCTCCGCCATCTCGGCATTCACCCTGTCCTCGCAGGACCGCATGGCCGAAATGGTCCGCTCCATCAGAACATCCAGCTCCCAGCCCAGAAGCTCCGCTCCCTGCCGGATCACATCCCGGCTGCATCCGGCAGCAAATTTCTTATCCTTGAACTTCTTCCTGAGACTGCTGACTTCCATATCCTGAGTGCTTTTGCTGGGGCGCATCCGGGCGGCGGCGCCAATGAGCCCCGTCAGCTCGTCAGCGGCGAAGAGGACCTTTTCCATCTGATGCTCCGGCGCTACGTCGGAACACGACCCGTAGGCGTGGCTGACGACAGCGTGGATCAGCTCCTCACCGGCCCCGGCCTCCTGAAGAAGCTCCGGTGCTTTCCTGCAGTGCTGTTCGGGCCACTGCTCGAAGTCGATGTCGTGGAGCAGGCCCGCCAGAGCCCAGAAATCCGCCTGGTCTCCGTGGCCCAGCTCCCGGGCGTACCATGCCATGACGCCCTCCAGTGTCAGGGCATGGAGGATATGGAAGCTCTCCTTGTTGTACCGGCGCAGCAGGGCCAGTGCCTCTTCTCTGGTGTGCAGCATGATGGTATTCTCCTTATGTTCATTCTGGTAATATAGTCTGTGGGGACCGGCGTCAGCAGACGAGCCTGCCCAGCAGGGCCATGAGAGCCTCTGCACGCCGGTAGGACTGCTCCGACAACCGGGCGAACAGCTTGCGCAGGCAGATATCCATGGTCTCCTCCGAGGCCCGCTGGTAGTTGAAGCCATTGCAGGCCTCCTGGTGGTAGCAGGCCCGGAGCGCCTGATGCAGATTCTCCCAGCACAGGCGCTCTACCGAGACGGCCGGTGTGTAGCGGTTTCCGGTAATCAGGAAGTAGGCCGCGCACAGCTCCCGGGCGGCAGCGCGCTTCTCCGAGGCTGCCTGCCGCAGAAGTCTGGCGGCCTCCCGGTTTCCTGCCCGGCAGGCCAGAGCCTGACAGCACCGGCTCTCTGCCGTCTCCTCCTGGAGGAAGGACTCCAGCACCTCCAGGGATTCCCTGGCTTCGGTGCCCATGCAGCAGGGATTGGGCTCCGCCCCGGGGAGATTTCCCCCTCCGCCCTCCTGGGCGGGAGCCGGGGCCGCCGTCCGGGGAGCGGGAGCCGGGACGGTTTCCGGAGCCGCCATACCGGCGGCGTCCGGGTCCGGGGAAAAGGGGTCCGTACCGGGCGCGACCCGCTGCCAGACACGGTCGTACACGCGATAGTCATACGCGGGGGACGGCTCCTGTCCGCCGCCAAAGGGTGTGGTTTCCATAGCAACAGCCTCCTTTACTAGGCCATTGTATGCGAAAAAGCCGGGGTTGGTTATTCCTCCGCCGTACCGATCACACCGCTTTTCAAGGCCAGCAGATGCTCCGCCGCCAGCCGGTAACCCTCGAAGCCATACCCTGCAATGGTTTTACAGCAGGCCAGCCGGACATAGGACACCTGCCGGAAGTCCTCCCGCCTGCTCACGTCGGAGATATGGACCTCCACCGCCGGAAGTCCCACCGCCTTCAGCGCATCCAGCAGGGCCACGCTGGTATGGGTATAGGCGGCGGGATTTATCACGATGCCGTCCATCCGCCCATAGGCGGACTGGATGGCGTCCACCAGCGCCCCCTCGTGGTTGGACTGGAAGATCTCGCACTCGATCCCCAGCTCGCCGCAGAAGGAGCGGATATAGTTCTCCAGATCGGCGTAGGTCTGTTTCCCGTAAATATCCGGCTCCCGGATGCCCAGCATGTTCAGATTGGGACCGTTGAGGAACAGCAGCTTCACCGGCCGTTCACCTCCTTCAGAACAGTACGGACCGTATCTTCTATCGATCCGTTATTGTCTGCCATCAAGTCCGCAAAGGACTGGTACAAAGGCTCCCGCCGCCGCCACAGCTCCCGAAGGTCCGTGCTTTGGGACACCGGGCGTCCCGCCGTGGGCAGCTTTTCCAGAGAACGGGTCAGGTGGACGATAACGCCGTTTTGATGAAGGGGAGCATAGTTTTCCGGGCGTGTCACCACACCGCCGCCGGTACTGAGGATACAGCCGGTACGGGCCCCGGCCTTTCGGACGGCGGCGCTTTCCAGCGCGCGGAAAGCGTCCTCCCCCTCCTCTGCGAAGATTCTGGGAATAGGCTTGCCGGCATCTGCCTCAATCAGACGGTCCAGATCCAGAAACTCCTTTCCCAGCCGCCGGGCCAGCGCCCTGCCTACGGCGCTCTTGCCGCAGCCGGGCATCCCGATCAGCACCACGTTCCGCATCTGTGCGTTCAGGCTGGAAACGACCTCCTCCAAACGGTCATCCGGGATATCCGCCCCGGTGAAAAGCTCGGCGGCCCGTCTGGCCTGGGCCACCAGCATGGGCAGGCCGCAGGAACAGGGGATGCCTCTGGCCTCCGCCTCCATGAACAGCGCCGTGCGCAGCGGGTTGTAGACCACGTCCAGCACGCCCTCCAGCCTGGGAAAGGCCTCCAGGGAAACGGGGGACGCGCCGCACCTGGGATACATCCCTACCGGCGTGGTATTGATGACCACCTGCGCGTCGGCGTGGCGGGAGAGGTTTTCATAGTTGTCCTCCCCATGCCGGGAGATCACCACGACCTGCGCCGCGCCCAGCTCCTTGGCGGCGGCCCGGGCCGTGCGGCTGGTGCCGCCGGAGCCCAGGACGATCACCTTTTTCCCCGCCATCTCCACACCGGCCCGCTTGGCCAGATAGATCAGGCCATCGATGTCCGTATTATACCCGATGAGCCGCCCGTCCCGGTTGACCACCGTGTTTACCGCGCCGATGGCCGCCGCCCGGGGGTCCACCTCGTCGCACAGGGGGATCACCGTCTGCTTGTAAGGGATGGTCACGTTCAGTCCCTTGAACGCCCGCCTGCGGAACAGCTCCTCCACCGCGTCCGGCGGCGTGGGATACAGCTGGTAGCCGTAGTCCGCCAGCGCCCGGTGGATCTGGGGAGAAAAGCTGTGGCCCAGCGTCTCCCCCAACAGTCCGTATTCCATTCAGAAAACCTCGCTGTACGCGCCCAGGAAGGTAAAGAAGTCCTCCTTCTCCAGCTGGCTGAGGACGGTCTGGGTGTCGGGATCGTGTACGGAGGCCTCCACGTCGAAGTAGAAGCGGAACTCGAAGTCCTTGCCGGGGATAGGACGGCTCTCCAGCTTGCAGATATTCAGCCCACGGGTGGCAAATTTGGCGATGAGGCTGTAGAGGGAGCCGGGACGGTGGCTGGCGGAGGCTACGAAGGTGATCTTGTTGGCCCCGTCGTAGATCTCCAAATCCCGGGAGATACAGATGAACCGGGTGTAGTTGTGGTCGGTGTTCGCCACCCGGTTGGAGAGGATCTCCAGCCCGTAGAGGTCCGCGCACCCGGCGGAGGCGATGGCAGCCAGGTCGCTGCGCCCGCTCTCGGAGACGTACTGGGCGGCCCGGGCGTTGTTGTCGAAGACGGTGACCTTCACGCCGCTGCTCTTGAGGAAGTCCCCGCACTGGTTCAGGGCCTGCTCATGGGCCACCACCTCTTTGATGTCCGCCTGCTTCACGCCGGGACGGGCCAGCAGGCAGTGTTCCACCTTCAGCTTCAGGCTGCGGACGATCTTGCAGTTGTACTTCTCCATGAGGTCGTAGACCTCGGTGACGGACCCGGCGGAGGAGTTTTCGATGGGCAGGATGCCGTACCGGCACATGCCGGCCTCCACCGCCCGGAACACGCCGTCAAACCGCCCGAAATACATGATCTGGGGCAGGGCGAACATCTTGGTGCAGGCGATCTGAGAGTAGGCCCCCTCGGCCCCCTGACAGGCCACTACCGCCCGGCTGGGGAACTGACCGGAGGACTTCGCCGCCTCCGCGATCTCCCGGCACAGAGCGGACTCCCCGGTGTTCAGCCGGTTCTCCTGATAGTCCCGGCTCAGCTCCAGCAGGGTAGAGAAGAGGATCCTGGTGTATTCCTGCAATTCCTCCCCGCACGCGCCGGTGACCCGATAGAGGATGTCCCGCTCCCGGCCTGCGTGCAGGACCGGGGTGTTATGCTCCTTCTTGTAGTCCGCCACGTTCCTGACGGTCTCCATGCGCTGTGTGAACAGCGACACGATCTGATCGTCGATCTGGTCCAGTTGGGTCCGGTAATCCTGTAACTCCATGATAATTGTCCTCCCAATATTCTGTTTCTGTTTTGTTTTATCAGAAATTCAGCAAGCTGCCTGTATGAATGTCCAGGGCCTGTTACCCGGACTTTTTCATCAAGCGGCATATTATACCCCCACGATACCACCTTCTGAATCATCTTTTTTGCAGAGGTTTTCCCACTTAATTCACACCCGCCAACAGCCGCTCTTCCGGCAGATCAGCAATTAAAGAAAGCAGTTCAAGGATTTCATTTTTCAGTACCCCATCATGAATTGCCTTCTTAAAAAAGCAGAAGTTTGGCCATTGTGCCACCATAACGATCCACGCATACCAAATCATTGCCTGCCGTTCTTTTTCGGTTGCGTGATATATTCGCAGCATACGGCTGATTTGATCGTGAAAATATCGAATCGCAAAATCCAGCCGGGCTTTGGCACCTTCCGGGTTTGTCTGCTTCTCATCATAATCAAAACCGGCCAGATTGACCAGCTGATTGATAATTACTTCCGTTCCTGCTAAATTGAAATCAATAAAACCAACGAAATGCTGTGCATCATCAATAAGCACATTCGAAAAATTCTCGTCCCCCTGAAACACGCAGCGAGGCAATTCGCGGAAAACCGCTTTGAGCTTACATCGAATGTCTGTATGCCGAATCTCCAGCCGGACTGCCAGATCATCTTCTTCCTCGTTCCGAAGAAGACGGATCAGTTTATTAAAATTATCCTGTTTTTCATCCACTCCGTTCGGAACGTCAAAGGGGGACAGTTCAAACAAACTGTACATTCCCATTGTTTCGGATAAGTCAACATCCCGATATGTTTCAGCAAACAGGGCTACATTCTCTGCCACCTGAAAAGTCAATTGTTCTTCATCATTTAATTCCATATCGCCTGCGAGAGGCCGGTCAATATATTCGGACAAGTAACACAGGAATTGCTTCCATGGGTGCAGATAGTTGCCGTTATCATCCGCAATAAACGCCGGACACAGGAATCCCATTGCCCGATACCTTCCAATCAGACGGTTAAGCTCCCCCATGCGTTTTTCTGTCATATCCGGTGCGTTGCAGAACCGTAATACCCATTTTTTATCAATGATATAATTGAGGCGCACATCCAGCGCGTCATGGGTGGTATCGATCAGTTGAATTGCATTTGCGCTCCCAATGCCAAACCTGGAAAGTTCGATCAAAATATCTGCACGTTCGGGCACTTCCATTTCTTTTGGAAACCGTTCGCTTAGTTTCAGTTCATACTGATCCTCTATCATAAGTCAGTCCCTTAGTTCTTTCTCCTGCATATCACAAAATTCATTATGCGTACCAGGCGTCCTCCAAAGCAACAGGCGAAAGCTTTTTAAGCAGGTCACTCCAGCATCATATCCAGCACCGTCAGCGCCGTCACGGCCTCCGCCACCGGCACAGCCCTTGGCACGATGCAGGGATCGTGCCGCCCGTGGATGACCAGCGGGGCGTTTTCTTTTGTCTCCAGGTCCACCGTCTCCTGCTCCCGGGAGATAGACGCGGTGGGCTTCACGGCGATGTTGACCACCAGTGGCATTCCACTGGTAATGCCCCCCAGCACGCCACCGGCGTGGTTGGTGCGGGTCCTCACCCTGCCGTCCTCCATGATAAAGGGGTCGTTGTGGACGCTGCCTCGCATTCCGGCGGCGGCAAAGCCCGTTCCGAAGGACACCCCACGCACGGCGGGGATGCCGAACAGCGCCGCCGCCAGACGGTTCTCCACCCCGCCGAACATGGGCTCCCCCACTCCCGCCGGGAGCCCCAGGACAAAGCACCGGATCACGCCGCCCACGGAGTCCTGCTCCATCCGCGCCGCCTCGATGGCCTGCCGCATGTTCATCCCCGCCGTATCGTCAAACACGGGGAAAGGCTTGTGGAGAAGAACCTCCAGATCCTCCCGTTTGACAGCAGCGAAGTCCGGAGGAGCATCGACAATATTCTCTATTTGTCCAATATGGGCCGCGACAGTAATACCTCTCTGCCCCAGAAGCTGTAAAGCAAAAGCCCCTGCAAAGCACAGAGGAGCCGTCAGGCGTCCTGAGAACTGTCCGCCTCCCCGAATATCGTAATTTTCGCCATATTTGATAATAGCGGTATAATCAGCATGGGAGGGCCGGGGGGTGCGCTTGAGGCCGGAATAATCCCTGCTGTGCTGGTCGCCGTTGTGGATGACCATGGCCACCGGCGCGCCGCAGGTCCTGCCGTCCACCAGCCCGGAGAGAACCTCCGGCGTGTCGCCCTCCTTCCGTGGGGTAGACCAGGCATTCTGCCCCGGAGCCCTCCGGGCCATGAAGGCGGCCACCTGGTCCATATCCGGCGCGAAGCCCGCCGGGAGGCCGTCGATGACGCATCCGATGGCGGGGGCATGGGATTGTCCGAAGACGGTGACTTTCAATTTATTCCCCAGTGTGTTCATGGAATATCCCTCCTAACAGGCGGTAGTGTTCCCAGAAATCAGGATAGGATTTCGCCACGCACTCCGCGCCCAGGAGCGTCACCGGCTCCCGGCAGCGGGTGGCGGCAATGGCCGCCATCATGGCGATGCGGTGGTCGTTGCAGCAGTCCACGGTCCCGCCGGTCAGACCGTCCTGTCCGTAAATGGTCAGGCTGTCGGGGTATTCCGTCACCCGCGCCCCCAGGGCGTTCAGCACGGCGGTGATGGCGGCAAGGCGGTCGCTCTCCTTGATGCGCAGGCGTCCGGCGTTGACCAGCCGGGCCGTTCCCTGCCGTACCGCCGCGGCCGCCGCCACGGGTGGGGCCAGGTCCGGGCAACCGGACATGTCGATCTCAGTATCCCCGGGCTGGGACAGCTCCAGGCAGAGGGACTCAATCACCCGGTCGCCCTGTGCGGAATGTTGGGAAACGCCCCGCACATCCACCGTACACCCCAGGCAGTTGGCCGCATGCCAGAACGCTGCCTGAGACCAATCCCCTTCCACTGTGGCCTCCGCCGTTTGATACCGGCTGCCGCCGGAAATGAGATAGTGCGGCGGAAGGGAGCGAGTGGAGGCAATATCTATGCCAAATTCGCGCATTGCGTCCAGCGTCATGCCGATATACCCCTCACTCTCCATCCGTGTGGTAGGGATGATGACCGAAGGCCCGTCCAGCAAAGGCAGGGCCATGAGCAACCCGGTGAAAAACTGGCTGGATACATTCCCCGGCAGGCGGTACTCCCCCGGCGTCAACCTGCCTTCTACAGTAAGGACGCCCTCCTTCTGTTCGTACCGGATGCCCTTTTCGTCAAATATGTCGAAATAGGGCTTCTGGGGCCGCTCCATCAGCCGTCCGTGACCGGTGAAGATGCCACCGCCCCGAAGGGCAAGGGCAATGGGGATGAGGAAGCGGAGCGTAGACCCCGATTCCCCGCAGTCGAATTTTGGCAGATCGATACGTTCCGTGTTCAATTCTGTCAGGCACCGCCGGGTAGCCCGGATGTCCTGGGAGTCCGCCAGACCATGAATCACACTCCCCTCCCCCGCAAGGGCGGCGCAGATGAGCAGCCGGTGGGCCTGGGATTTGCTGGGGGGCGGCGTGACGGTCCCGGAGAGTTTTCCGGGAGTAATGGTGAGATTCATAGAGCGGCCTCCGTAAAGCGCCGCAGGCCCTCCAGATCCAGCCGGACGGTCTCCGCCCGGCCCACCTCCTTCAGCACCACCACGTCGATGCTGCCGCCGTCCCGCTTCTTGTCTCCGGTGGCGGCGGCGTAAAGCTCCGGGGCGGTATACGGGCACTCCGTTGGCAGATCAAACCGGCGGCAGGCGGCCCGCACCGCTTCCAGCATCCCGGCAGGGCTGTACCCCAGCCGCTCCGCCGCCCGGGAGGCCAGCACCATGCCGGTGGCTACCGCATAGCCGTGGGCAACGGTATAGCCGCTGCACTTCTCGATGGCGTGGCCCAGCGTGTGGCCGAAGTTCAGAAGCTTGCGCTTCCCGTGTTCCCGCTCATCCTCACCCACCACAGCGGCCTTGATCTCCACATTACGCCGGACCACTTCATCCATATGGGCGCGGACATCCCCGGTCGTGAGAAAGCGGTAAAAATCCCCGTCGGCGATGAGGCCGTGCTTGAGGGTCTCCGCCATGCCGCCGGCAAAGGCGTCCGGAGGCAGGGTCCGGAAGGTATCCGTATCACAGATCACCATTTTTGGCTGATGGAAGGCCCCCGCCAGATTCTTCCCCGCCGCCAGATCGATGGCGGTCTTCCCTCCCACGGAGGAGTCGGACGCGGCCAGGAAGGTGGTGGGCATCTGGATATAGTCCACCCCTCTCTGGTAGACAGCGGCGGCAAACCCCGCCATATCCCCCGTCACGCCGCCCCCCAGGGCAACTACAAAATCGGAACGGGTCAGTTTATTTTCCGCCAGAAATTCCAGCATCCCGCCGAAGATCCCCAGATTTTTGCTTTGCTCCCCCGCCGGGAAGGCGTGGAGGCACACCCGGAAGCCCGCCTCCTGAAGGGAGCGGCACACGGCGGCGGCATAAAGCTTTTCCACCGTGGTATCGGTGATGAGGGCGCAGGTCCGGGAGCTGGTCGCTCCCGCGATCAGCTCTCCGGCCTTTTCCAGCAGGCCGGGGCCGATGTAGACGGGATAGGGCGTGGACGCGTTGACGGCAATGGTCTGCATAAAAATCACTCCCTGGTCAGGATATCGAGGCTGTGGTTGGTGGCTCCAATGAGGTCGGGGCGCTCGCAGATGGAGAGATGGTATTTGACGTAGGCCTGGTACACCGCTTCGGAGAAATTGGGGAGCCGGTCCTTGATATAGCGGGTAAACAGGTCGGAGGCCACGATCTTTTCCCGCTTCAAGCCCGCTTCCCGGTTTAATTCGTCAATGTCCTCCAGCCGTACCAGCTCAAAAATTTCCGCCGGTTCGGAGATGCAGTGGTAATCCGCCGTCAGCAGTCCCCTGGTGAGATAGTTCATCATCTCGCCGCCGTCACCGGCAAAGATATACTGGATGATGGTGGCCTCGTTCATACAGTAGGCGGCGAAAATGCGGCCGCCGGGCTTCACCACCCGCCTGGCCTCCCGGAGGACGGTCAGCTTGTCCTCTTTGGTATAGAGGTGGTACAGCGGCCCGAACAGCAGCACCGCGTCGAAGCTCTCGTCCGCGAACCGGCTCAGATCCAATGCGTTGCCCTGCTCCACGGGGATCTCCGCGCCGCAGGCTCTCAGGTTCTCCCGGAACACCTCGATATTGTGTTCCACCAGCTCGATGGCGTGGACGTCGTAGCCATCCATAGCCAGAGCCATGGCGTAGACCCCGGTCCCCGCGCCCACATCCAGAATCTTCGCCCCCTGGGGTACGTACTGGCGGATATACTTCATGTTGGTGGTGAACTCCACGCTGCCGTGGCGGGACTTGGTCCGCTCATCCTCGTTGTAGTTGTTGTAGTAATCGGTAATATAGCTGGTATTCATAGCGCTTCTCCTTCCTCAACGATCCTTATCAATAGCTTCTTTGATCTCCCGGGCGTGTTTGAGCATGTCCTTCAGCCGCTCCCGGTCCCCCCGGCGAATGGTGTACGCAAAGGCCGCAAGCTCCTCTACCAGTGTGTCGATCTCCCGGACCAGGGCATCCTGGTTCTCCAGGAACAGCTCCGTCCACATCTCCTCATTGAGCCGGGCCACCCTGGTCATATCTTTGAAGCTCCCGGCGGAAAAGCCCTCAAAATTCGGGGCCGAGGGGCTGCCCACATAGGCGCAGCTCACCACATGGGCCAGCTGGGAGGTATAGGCGATGATGTGGTCGTGTTCCTCCGGCGTGGAGAGCTGGAGGCGGCCGAAGCCCAGGCGCCGGGCAAAGGCCCATATTTCATCCAGGCAGCTTTGCGGCGTGCCCGGGTAGGGCGTCAGAATCAGGGACGCCCTCTGGAACAGCTCCGGAAAGGCAGATGAATATCCGGAGCGCTCGATGCCCGCCATGGGGTGCCCCCCCACGAACCAGAACCCCGCGTCCTTCACCACGTCCGCCAGAGGCGTACAGACCACGCCCTTCACGCCGCCGCAGTCCATGACCGTGCCGCCCTTCCGGAAATGGTCCCGGTGGGCCGTGACATACTCCACCGCTGCCTGGGGGTAGAGGGCAATCACCACCAGTCCGCACTCCGCCAGCCGGTCCGCCGTCAGGGCGGCGGACACCACCCCCTCGTCCAGAGCCCGGCTGAGTACCGCGCCGTCTGTGTCATAGCCCAGGATGGTGCAGTCCGTATATTGACGGATGGCCTTGGCCATGCTGCCTCCAATAAGGCCCAGGCCCACAACGCCCACTGTCTCAATCATAAGCGGTTCCTTCCTTTCTGATGAACAGCAGTATATCACACTTTCCTCTTATTGTGGAGACAAATATGGGCTGTCCCCTAAATTTTATCATTTTTTCCAAAATCAGGTTGCATGTTCCCCGCCAGATGTGGTATGGTAATGGTAAGGCAGAAGATAGAAAGCGATTTCCCTGATCTGTGATGAAAGAAATGAGGAATGTCCGTGGCCAGAGGATATCAAAATTACCGGGGCCGGCATTCGGCGGGGACGCGGGCAGCCATCGCGCTGCTGGTCCTGATCCTGATTGCCGCCTGCGCCTTTATTTTCGCGCAGCAATATATTTCCTATGCGGACGACGGCAGAATTTACCTGGAACTCCCTTATTTCGGCCGGGTCTATCTCCCCACGCCCCCACCCCCGCCGCCGGAGCCGGAAACCGATGCCGAACCGGAGCCGCCCCCGGTCCAGCTGATTATCGATGAGCCGGAGACCCCGCCGGAGCCGGAACCGGAGCCCGAGCCGGTGGATCTCTTTGGGGATCACCGCCTGGCGGAGCTGTCCGTCCTGCCCGCCGGCAGCCCGGCTCTGACGGAGCTGCTGGCAGAGAAGGGGGCCAACGGGTTCGTCTACCCTGTCCGGAACAACAAGGGCGAGATTTTCTGGGCCTCCCCCACCGGCCAGAAAAAAGCGGTGAAGGCGGACGAGGCGGCCACGGAGCAGCTCCGCGGGCTGTGCGGGACGGAGAATGTCTGGGCCGTGGCCCGGTTCAACGTCCTCCACGACAGCTACTACGCTTTCGCCAACATGAAGGACGCCGCCATCTGCCAGGCCAACGGCTATGTCTGGTATGACAACCACTCCTGGCACTGGCTGGAGCCGGAAAAGGAAGTGGCCCGGCAGTATGTGACCGGCCTGGCGGCGGAGTGCGCCCAGCTGGGCTTTGACGAGCTGCTGCTGGAGGAGCTGTGCTACCCCACCCGGGGCAACACGTATAAAATCAGCTATAAAGACAACACCATGGAGAAAAAGGACGCCTTGGCCTTGGTGCTGTCCGATCTGCGCACGGCGCTGGAGCCCTATGGAACCAAGCTCTCCCTGCTGCTGACCGAGGAGCAGATTCTGGAGGGTACCAGCGAGGAATCCGGCGTGGATCTGGCGGCGCTGCTGCCGCTGGTGGACGGGGTATATGTCCAGGCCTCCGATCCGGAGGCTGTCCGGGCGGCGATGGCGGCCCCTCCGGGAGCGGAAAAATGGCCGGAGCTGGTCCTCATCTCCCCAGAGCCTGGGGACGCGGAAAACTGGTGCATCCCAGCTGGCTGAGCCGGTAAATGCGGGCCTGCATTTCGGGCCGCGGGCAGAGCTGTCCGCGGCCCTTTTTTTGCAATGGAATCCGCAGTACGCAAGGGCTGTGGACATATCTGACAAAACAGAGCGGGATGTATTTTTGATTCTGCGTGATTTTGACGAATTGCGTAAATCTTGGCAAAATATCTGGTATTGCCAGGGGGTTTGTGCTATACTATTTGTTACCTGTGCTATTGCCGGAATCGGTTGGCAAAACCCGCCTTTCCGACCGCTTCGGCGGCAGCAGGCACACAAAAAATTCCAAATCAGATCGGTAGAAAGGGGTGAGACAATGTCACTGGAAGCCATAACCAAAATCCGCTCTGTGGAGGAGAACATGGACCAGGCCAAAGCCGATGCAAAGGCCCGCGCCCAGAAGCTGACCGCCGAAGCCGAGCGGGAAGGGCGCGCTTTGCTGCAAAAGGGCAGGGAAGAATCCGCAAAGTCCGCCGCCGCCGAAATGAAACGGGCGGAGGAGGATGCCGCCAAGCGGCGGGAAGAAATCCTGCGTCAGGCGGAGAAGGACTGCGAAGCGCTGAAACAGCAGGCCGGCTCACGCATGGACAAAGCGGCGCAGGCGATCTTAGGAAGGGTGGTAGGAAACTAAAATGGCAATTGTCAAAATGAAACGGCTCCGGCTGATCGCCCTCGCCCAGGACAGGGACGCTCTGCTGTCGAGTCTGCTTCATGTGGGCTGCGTGGAACTCCGGGAACCGGAGGGCGAGCTGTCGGAGGAGAACGGGGCGGCCCTGCTGCACCATGACGTCTCCCTTCTGACGGATGCCAAAGGGGACTTGACCCAGCTCCAGCACGCCATCGAGGTGCTGGACAAATACGCCCCCCGGAAGAAGCCGCTTCTCTCCCTGCGTCCTACCATGAAGGAGACCGAGCTTCTGGACGAAGCCGCCCGGCGCTCCGCCCTGGAAAAGGCGGGCCTCATCAACGGTCACGCCCGGACGATTGGGCAGCTGAACGCCCGGGAGACCCGGATCCATGCCGACCGGCTGGCCCTCCAGCCCTGGGAGAACTGCGATATCCCTCTGGAGACCAAGGGGACCTCCAAAACGGAGATCCTGCTGGGCGCCGTGCCTGTCACGGTGGATTTCAGCGCCCTCAGCGGCGCTCTGGACGAGGCCGCGGGAGCGGCGGAGGTCCGGGAGCTGTCCGCCGACCGGGAGCAGCGGTACTTGGAGATCCTGGTACACAAGGACTGCCGCCAGGAGACGCTGGACGCCCTGCGCTCCTTCGGCTTCAGCTTCGCTCAGCTGAAGGACCTGACCGGCACGGCCAAAGACAACATCACCCGGCTGGGCCGGGAGCTGGATGAGATCTCCAGCCAGCGCAACGAGGAGACCGAGGCCGTCCGCCAGATGGGCTCCTGCGCCAGCGAGCTGCAGCTGGGTCTGGACCGGGTGGAGCAGGTCATCGCCACGGAGAGCGCCAAGGAGCGGCTGCTCACCGGCGGGTCCATCCTCTATCTGGAGGGCTGGGCCTCCGTCCCGGAGATCCCCGAGCTGGAAAAGGCGCTGGCGAAGTTCGACTGCGCCTGGGAGCTGGAGGAGCCCGTGAAGGAAGAGTACCCCCAGGTGCCCGTGGAGCTGCGCAACGGCAAGCTGGTGCGCCCCATGAACATGGTCACCGATATGTATTCTCTGCCGGCCTACGGCACTGTGGACCCCAACCCCCTGATGGCTCCCTTCTTCATCGTGTTCTACGGCATGATGATGGCGGACATGGGGTACGGTCTCATTATGATGCTCCTGTCCCTGATCGTCATGAAGAAGTCGAAGCCCAACGGGGCCACCATGCGGTACATGATCCCCCTGATGGGACTGTGCGGCATCAGCACCTTCATCTGGGGCGCGCTGACCGGCGGCTTCTTTGGCGATCTGATCCCCCAGATGCGGGGCATCCTCACCGGCGTAGATCCGGAGAGCGTCCCTCTGTGGTCCCTGTTCTCCCCCCTGGACGACGCGCTGATGGTGCTGATGGGCTCCCTGGTACTGGGCGTCATTCAAATCTTCACCGGCATGATCGTCAGCATGTATAAGCAGATCAGGGCAGGCGAGACCATGGCGGCCCTGTGCAACGAGGGCGCGTGGTTTGCCGTGTTCATCCTGGCCGGTGTGGGCTTCGCCATTGGGAAGCTCAGCTGGGGCCTCATCGCCGGACTGGTGATCCTGGTGGTCGCCAACGCCTACGGCAAGAAGGGCTTCGGCATCATCACCGGCGTCTTTGGCGCCCTTTACAACGGCATTACCGGTTATTTCAGTGATATCATGTCTTATTCCCGCCTCATGGCCCTGATGCTGGCCGGGGCGGTGGTGGCCCAGGTGTTCAACAAGCTGGGCGCCATCACCGGCAACGTGTTCTTCTTCTTCATCATCGCCATGGTGGGCAACGCGCTGAACTTCGCGCTGAACATCCTGGGCTGCTTCGTCCACGACATGCGCCTGCAGTGCCTGGAGTTCTTCGGCCGGTTCTATGAGGACGGCGGCAAGCCCTTCCGTCCCTTGAATATCAACACAAAATATGTCGACATCGAGAAATAATTAAGGAGGAAATCAATCATGAGTTTTCTGGAATCTTTTGGCGGCCTGGCGCTGGCTCTGCTGGGCTCCGGCCTGGCCGTCGGTCTGAGCTGCGTCGGCTCCGCCAAGGGCACCGGTATCGCCGGTGAGGCCGGTACCGGTCTTCTGTGCGAGGACCCCTCTAAGTCCGGTAAGGTCATGGTCCTGCAGCTGCTCCCCGGTACCCAGGGCCTGTACGGCATGGTCGTCTGGTTCTTCGCCCTCATCCGCATGAACTTCATGGGCAACGCCGCCGCTGTGGCCGGTTCCATGACCGTACAGCAGGGTCTGGCCTTCTTTGCCGCCTGCATGCCCATGGCCATCGGCGGCCTGCTGTCCGCCATCGCCCAGGGCCGCGTGGCTGCCGGTTCCATCAACATCCTGGCCAAGAAGCCCGACGACTGGTCCAAGGGCCTGATCCTCTGCGGTATCGTTGAGTTCTACGCCATCCTTTCTCTGCTGGCTTCCATGCTGATGCTGCTCCAGCTCTGATTATCCCACCAAGAAAAGGGGATTCGATATGAACGGAATTGAAAAAATCACCGCCCGCATCGAAACCGACGCCAAGGCGGAGGTAGCTGAGATCCTCCGGGAAGCGGAGGAAAAGGCTGCCGCCATCCGCGAGCAGTACAAGGCCCAGGCCGCAGCGGAGGCAAAAGCCGCCGAAGCCGCCGGGAAGGAAGCCGCCCAGCGCCAGACCGAGCGTCTGGAGAGCGCCGCCCAGATGGAGGCGAAAAAGCGTCTTCTGGCCGCCAAGCAGGCCTGCCTCAACGAGGCTTTCAGTAAGGCCCAGGAGAAGCTGCTGGCCCTGAGCGAGGGCGAGTACGCTCAGCTACTGGCCCGTATGGCCGTAAAGGCCGCCAAGACCGGCAAGGAGGAGATCCTCCTCAACGCCAGGGATCGGGAGCGGGTAGGCTCCCAGGTGGCCGCCAAGGCCAACGCCATGCTGGCGGAGGCCGTGAAGCCCGAAGCCGCCGAGAAGGCGGGCAAGGTGGGCGGCAGGGCCGGTGCGGTGCTGTCCGCCGTAGTCACCGGGGCCAGCGCCCTGCTCCAGGGCACGGCTCAGCTGACCCTCTCCCAGGAGACCCGGGAGATGGCCGGCGGCCTGACCCTTCGGGACGGCAACGTAGAGGTCAACTGCGCCTTTGAGACGCAGCTGCGGGTACTCCGGGAGGAGATGGCGGCCGAAGTGGCCGGAATTCTCTTCCCCTGAGCAAAGCCAATCCATTTGAATGCAACTGCAAGAAAGGAGGATGGCTTTGGCAAAGAAACTGAAAGACACCGACTATCTGTTCATTTCCACTTACCTCCACAGCCGGGAGCGGGACCTGCTCACCGGGGCGCGGATGGAGCGCATGATCGAGGCACCCACCGCCGCCGACGCGGCCAAGGTCCTTGGGGAGATCGGCTACGGCGAATTCGACGCCTCCAGCCAGCGGGAGCTGGGCTCCATCCTGGCACAGGAGCAGGAGAAGCTGTTCGAGGATCTCTACCGCTTCGTCCCCGACAAGGCGGTGGTGGATGTGTTCAAGGTCAAGTATGATTATCACAACCTGAAGGCCCTCATCAAGGCCCGTGCCACCGGCACGGACGCCTCCGACCGGCTGCTGCTGGACGCGGGGCGGGTCAGCGCCGAGGACATGCGCCGGGCTGTTTGGGAGGGGGACTACAGTGTTCTGCCTCCGGCGCTGCGCCAGTCCGCCGTGGAAGCGGCGGAGACCCTCAGCGCCACGGGAGACCCCCAGCTGGCGGACTTCCTGCTGGACCGCGCCTACTACGCGGAGATGCTCTCCGCCGCCCGGGCCACGGGGAGCGATTTCCTGGTCCGTTACGTGCGCTTCACCATCGACGCGGCCAATCTGCGCAGCGCCGTCCGTACCCTTCGGATGAAGAAGGGGTCGGATATGCTCAGGCGGGTGCTGGTGGAGGGCGGCTCCATCCGTGTGGACAGCGTCCAGGGCGCGGCTCTGGGCGGGAACCTGGAGGAGCTGTACCGCTCCACCGAGCTTCGCCAGGCGGCGGAGCTGGGCGCGGCGGCGGTCGGCGGCGGCAGCCTCACGCCCTTTGAGAAGGCCTGTGACGACGCGGTGACCGCCATGGCGGCGGGCGCCAAGAGCGTGCCCTTCGGGGTAGAGTCCGTCATCAGCTACCTGGTGGCCAAGGAGATCGAGTTTACGGCGGTGCGCATCATCATGTCCGGCCGGATGGCGGGCATTGACAGCGACACCATCCGGGAAAGGCTGCGTGAGGCGTATGTATAAGATCGCGGTATTAGGCGACCGGGACAGCGTGCTGGGCTTCAAGGCCCTGGGGCTGGACATCGTTCCCACCGAGGGCGTGGAGGAGGGCCGTCAGGCGCTTCACAAGCTGGCCAAGGAGGAATACGCCATCATCTATGTCACCGAGCAGCTGGCGCAGTCCATCCGGGCGGACATTGACAAGTATAAGACATCCGTTACTCCCGCGGTGATCCTGATCCCCGGCAAGGGAGGGAGTCTGGGCCTGGGAGCCCAGGCGCTCCAGAGCGCCGTGGAGCGCGCCGTAGGCGCAGATATCGGCTAACAGGGGGCGTTCTTTTCGTGCGAACGAAAAGAACCAAAAGATCGCTTAAGGAACTACGTTCCTTAAGAATCCTCCTTCATTACGGGGGTTACTAGTTTGCGCCCGAGGCACAGTCTGGTTTTGTCTAAACATACTGCCGTCCGCTCTGCCTGTCTTCTGCGTCTATTTCAGCGTGGTTGACGATACCCCCTACCGTTTTAGCACGGCAGACTCGCCGTGGTGCGAATTTGCAGAATGTATCGTTAGGCCGCGTGACCCTTGCAGGCAGTCTCTCTTTGAAAGGCCGGCAGGCGGAGTTCTACAAGTACCAGAGCGGCAGAAGGAGGACTGTCAATTCGGAGGCTTCGCCCGACCAGGCGAACCGCCGCACAGTCCTTTAGCCCTCGCCGAGGATTTGCCGAACAGGCAAAGCCGAGAAAGGGATTCTTAAACCGCAGGTTTGAGTGACTTTTTGCCTACTTTTTGTTCACACAAAAAGTAGGCGCAGGGCGTCCGGGGCCGCGCAGGCCCCGGGGCATCAGGGAGAACCACCCCGCCCCGCGCCCGCAGGGCGCGAAAGGACCTACTCCCCTGCCTCCGCCAGCTTCGCCGCCTGCTCGGCGGTAGTCAAAGCATCAACGATGGGGTCCAGCCCGCCATTGATAACAGAATCAATGGCAAAATTCTTGTTGTCCCCGGTGAGCCGGTGGTCTGTCACCCGCCCCTGAGGGAAATTATAGGTCCTGATCCGCTCGGACCGGTCGCCGGATCCTACCTGACTGCGCCGCTGGGCGGCAATGGCCGCATTCTGCTTCGCCAGCTCCGCCTCGTAGAGGCGGGTACGCAAAATTTGCATCGCCCGGTCCTTGTTCTTGTATTGGCTCCGCTCGTCCTGGCACTCCACCACCACGCCGGTAGGCAGATGGGTGATGCGGATGGCGGACTCCGTTTTATTGATGTGCTGTCCCCCCGCGCCGGAGGAGCGGAAGGTGTCGATTTGCAGGTCCTTGGGGTCGATGGTGAACTCCACCTCCTCCGCCTCTGGCAGCACGGCCACCGTGGCGGCGCTGGTCTGAATCCGCCCCGAGGACTCGGTGACCGGTACCCGCTGGACCCGGTGGGTCCCGCTCTCAAACTTCAGCCGGGACCAGGCCCCCTCACCCTCCACCAGGAAGCTGATCTCCTTGAGGCCCCCCAGCTCCGTCTCGCTGCGGCCCACCACCTCCAGCCGCCAGCCCCGGCTCTCCACGTACAGGGCGTACATGCGGAAGAGGTCGGCGGCGAAGAGCATGGCCTCCTCGCCCCCCACGCCGCCCCGGATCTCCATGACCACGTTCTTGCCGTCGTTGGGGTCCCGGGGCAGGAGGAGGAGCTTCAGCTCCTCCCGCAGGCGCTCCATGTCCGCCCTGGCCCGCTGGATCTCCTCCTGGGCCATCTCCTTCATTTCGGGGTCGTTCAGCAGCTCCTGGGCGGAGGCCAGATCCGCTTCCGCCTGACCGTAGGCACGGTAGGCCTCCACCACCGGCTCCAGCTCCTTCTGCTCACGGGTCAGCCGGCGCAGAAGGTCCGGGTCGGCGTAGGTCGCCGGGTCCTCCATCTGGGTGACCACGGCCTCCAGGCGGTCGGAAATCGCCTGCAGCTTATCCATCATGATCGGACTTCTCCTTTCCTCCGCCCCGGATACTGGTCAGGAACTCGTCCTGCCAGAAGGCGGCTCCCACCGTGTTGGGCCGGATGGTCACGGCGGATACCCGGGGAGAGCGGACGTAGAGGTCCATCTGGTCAAAAACCTCCTCGTAGCGTATATCGCTGCTGCGGGTGATGACATAGGCCGTGCGGCGCAGCTCCTCTCCGTACTGCATCAGGAAGCTCCTCACAGGAGCGGAACACCGCCCCGCCCAAACGGGGGTCCCGATAATCACCAGATCGTACACCCCAAGGGGAAACGCCGTTTTAAGCGGCTTCACCGGGGGCAGGCGGCGGGCCATGGCCTGCATCCCGCTGCGCATCCAGCCCGTCAGGCCGGCGCGGTTCACGCCATCGTCCAGCTTAACCGCTTCGCATTTCAGCCCGGCGGCAATCTCCCGCATGAGCTTTTCCGTGTTCCCGGTGCGGCTGTAGTAAACACATAGGATATAGGGCATCGTTTCATCCTCTTTTCTTCTGCGCGCAATTTATGAATGGGCAAAACATTCTCAAAAGAACAATTCCGCCGCAATGCCGAAGGCCTCGCGGATATAGTAATTGACCTCCAGCGGCAGGTACCGGGCCGGCATCCGCGCCGCCACTGGGACCATATTGCCGGGCATATACATGGACGCCCGGCACAGGTGGTATCCACTGGAGACCACCGCGACGCCGTCCCCGGCGTCAATGCCGCGCTCCGACAGGAGCGCCAGGGAATAGCCGATATTCTCCCGGGTATTGTCCGCCTGCTCCTCCAGTATGATCCGCTCCGGCGGGACGCCTCGGGCCGTGAGCCATTCGTACATACACCGGGCCTCGGAGATATCCTCCCCCCGCCCCTGGGAGCCGGAGACCACGACGGGAACCTCCGGCTTGTCCTGAATGTAGTCCAGGGCCGCGTCCAGACGGGTGCGCAGGCTCAGGGAGGGCGTCCGGCCATTGACACCGGCCCCCAGGACAATGACGGCTGAGACATCCGTCTCATAGTCCGTGCGGGACCAGGAGAGTACCCGGCACTCCAGCACGGCAAACAGGGCGAACCCCGCCGCCAGCATCGCCAGCAGCACGCGCCGAGCCCACAGCGCCCCCCGGCAACGTTCCTTCCAGCGCGTCAGCAGGGCGAACAGCGCCAGCGTCACGGCGGCGCACCAGAAGAGGAAGCCGGTGAAGCGCACGGCGGTATACACGAACCGCATCAGCGTCCCCAGGAGCAGGCACAGCGCCGCCAGGAGCCAGCAGAGTTTTTCGGTGTGTTTCACGCCTCCGCCTCCTCGGCCAGCTTCTCCCAGCGGTCCATCAGCTCCAGGAGCCGGGCGTCCAGCTCCTCCTTTTTCGCGTAGGCCGCGCTGTATTTCTCGTAGTCGCAGGCGCTCTGCTCCATCTCAGCCTCGGCGGCCCTGATCTCCGCCTTTCTCCGCCGGCAGAGCGAGGCGGATCGGGCGCTGTTTGTCCGGCGGTACTTCCATTTGGAGCCGCTGAAGGATTTGGCCGGCCGGTTCGGGCTGACCACTGGCCAGGTGAAGTCCAAGCTCCACCGGATGCGGGGCAGATTGAAGCAGGAATTGGAGCGGGAAGGGGTGGCAGTATGACAACAGAACATATTTTAGACGCAATCGGCCAGCTGGACGATGCCTTGATTCAGGAGGCGGAGGAATACTGCCGTCCCAAAGCAGGAGACCGCTTTGGGCGCTGGCTGGGATTGGCCGCCAGTTTCGCTGTGGTACTGGTGTTGGGCTACGGTTTGACCCATTTGGGGATGGGCGGAGGTATGACGCAGATGGAGAACACCAGCGGCGCCCAATCCGGAACTGCGGGGGATGAGAGTCAAGCCAGTAATTCGATGGCCGGCGTGGCGGATTACAACGGGACTGCGGAAAGCCTTGTCCCCGACGAGGGGGAAGAGTGGCCCGGCGGCGCACCGGAAGCGATGGAGGATTGCCATGCGATCATGGTGGATGGCGTGCTGTACTGGT
>OFGC01001084.1_pt1 | contig 21097 bp, 17 predicted proteins | sample 1521691 | NCBI WGS metagenome assembly OFGC01 (sample SAMEA3504121, study PRJEB24116) | mouse gut metagenome | biome: mouse gut; feature: mouse-associated habitat; material: faeces | place: Denmark | collected 2011
TTTTCTATATACGTTAAGTTAACTCTTGCTTCATTGTATCCTTTCACTGTAAATTGATAAACTAAGAAATAATATAATAAACAATAGAGGATAATATTTACACTGATAATACCGGCAAAAATTTTATGCTGTTTTAAAACATTTTTATAATCAAAAATAAATGGACTGAGACAAAAAACAACAAAAATTCCAAAAACAGGCTCTTTATAGTAGCAAGACAATACGGCAAACAATGAAGCCAACAATGTATAAATTATATTTTCACTTTGTATTCCTTTCCAATAAAAATACATAAATATACTCAACAAACATAAAATATTACGTTCAGGAAAAATGACGTCCATAAAAACATATAATACCGATGGAGAAACTATTAAACAAAAAAGAAAAAGAATACTCCAAAAATTGGCTGACTTCTGAATATATCTTTCTGACAACTCTTTCAAAAAAAGTGTAAAAAATAATACTGTAATAAAAAATTCTAAACAAGAAATACAATAAAACCAAAAAGGATCATTTAATGAAAACAAAAATAGTAAATTAAATTCTTGGAAGGCTAAAGGGAAAAAACGCCCAATACTTGCAAAAATAGGGGAATTTATATATTTTTTTAACATCACAGGAAGATAAAATTGTGTATCGTCACCTAATATCCAATTAGCGTTTTTCAAAATATAAAAGGAGCAAAATCCAACTAAGAAAAGCCACAAAGCTGTAGTGATAATTTTTTTTAAATTACATTCATATCCTGAAATTAGCAGTTTTTTATCAGTAAAAAGGCTAAGAGCATATAATTTTTCTTCAATTGTTTTATACCAACAGATATAAAATAAACTTATTGAACAAATCAACAAAACAATACTTGCTATTAATGTTGGTAAAAAAGCATTCCGCAGCATAAACTTTGTTTTATACCGGACACTAAGCGAAAGTGTTTCATCTTTTTCTGTCAATATATCCAGCGAGCAGGGTCTTTCAAACCATATTGTTTGTTTTTTTGAATTGTATGATTTTCCATTAACAACAATATCTTTTATATCAACAGAAAATTTTATTGTTTTATCACCGTCTTTTTTTTGCCGGCTATAAAATTTTAACTGTACCTTTTCATTCTCCGTATTTTGGATCCGAATAGTTTTTGTTTGGTAAAGAAAGGCAGATGGCAATTTAACAGTATATTTTTTTTCACTGTTTTTTGTAATGACAACTCCTTCTGCCGAATTTTCAAAATTTATCACAAGAGGCTTTTCGGCGGAAATATCTAGATATACGGTTTTGTTAATGTTACTGTGGTAAAGTAAAAATAATCCCGCAATCAATAAAAAAAATGCAATGCATGTAACCAATACTCTTTTTTGCAGCATAGTTTTCAACCTTAAAATTTTATTCACTTATATTTATTACTTCATCGACAATATAAAGAGGTCTGTTTTTCACTTCTATCATAATTCTGCCAATATATTCCCCAAAAATGCCAAGAACTAAAAGCTGAATACCGCCAAAAAACAAAATTAAAATAACTAACGTTGGAAAACCTTGTACAGTATCACCCCAAATAAGAGTTTTAATCAAGAAAAACAGGGCAATAAAAAAAGAAATGAGAGCAATTCCCCCGCCTAAATATGTCCAAATTCTAAGTGGAAAAGTGGAAGTAGCAGTTATTCCGTCCAAAGCAAAATTCCACAATTTCCAAAAATTAAATTTAGAAATTCCTGCAGCTCTTGCTGCACACGCATACTCAATAGAATAAGCTTTATACCCTACCCAATTAAAAATACCTTTCATAAAAAGCTGTTTTTCTTGAATTTTTAATATAGCATCAACAACTTTTCTATCCATCAAGCGAAAATCACCGGCATTGTAAGGGGCTTTTTGTTCAGCAATTAAATTATACAACTCATAGAATTTTTTGGATAAAAATCTTCTCAATCGCCCTTCATTTTCTCTGTTTTTCCGAACGCCGTAAACAATATCATAACCTTCTTCCCATTTATTAAGAAAAGCATTAATTACTATCGGAGGATGTTGCAAATCAGCATCAATAGGAATAACAGCATCGCCGGAACTGTATTTTAAACCCGCATAAAGGGCTCGTTCTTTCCCAAAATTTCTTGAAAAACTGACGACTTTAATTCTTTTATCTTCTGTGGCATATTTTTTTAATATATTCAACGTATTGTCACTGCTGCCGTCATTGACACAAATAATTTCATACCGATAGGAGCAAGTGGCCAAAAATTTTCTCATTTCCGCAAAAAAAATATCAATAGCAGCTTCTTCATTATATATCGGCGCAATAATAGAAATAAGTTCCCTTTTTTCCATATTTTCCTCAAATTCCCTCATAAAATTTAAATTCAAAAATTTTTGTAAAAACTTATATATATATATATATAGAACAGCAAAAAATCAAGAACTTTTAATCTTGAGGAAAGGAAGCTATGGACAAGGATTTTTAATTTTGCTAAAAAGTTGCCCATACAGGATATATGTTATTGGGCTTTTTTATGCTTGAACTGTCACCTTTTTTATATATTTTCATCGGGATTGCGGTTATTTTTGGCGGAATACTGCGGGGAATTTGCGGTTTTGGTTTTTCCCTGACCCTTGTTGTTGCCCTGACATTTTTCCTGCCTCCTCTGCTTACAACCAGCCTTATTTTTATCTGGGAAATTCTTGCCAGTATTCTCCATTTGCCTTTTGTTCGGAAACATGTTGACTGGAAAGCAATTAAATGGCTTTGCCTTGGCTGTTTAATCGGAACTCCCTTTGGGGTTTACTCTCTTCTTCTTATTCCGCCGGCTCCCATGACCATGATCATTAACCTGACAGTTATTGTTCTCAGCCTGATTATGCTCAGAGGCTATACCTTAAAACGCAGTCTCAACGCCTGTGAAATTGTGGGAACAGGCGCTATTTCCGGCATCATTAACGGAGCGTCTGCCAATGGGGGACCGCCTGTCATTCTGCTTTTCTTTTCAAGCCCTGCAGGAGCCGGTGTCGGGCGAGCTTCGCTCATAGCCTATTTTCTTTTTACAGACAGTTTCGCCTCCTCAATCCTCATTCTCAAAGGGGCAATGAATATGCAGATTTTTGCAACAGCCCTTTGCTATATTCCCTGCCTTGCCCTGGGAATTTGGATAGGTTCGAAATTTTATCACCGCATTGACGAGCAAAAATTCAAACGTTTTGTTATCATCCTGCTTATTATTATTTCCAGTTTTGGCTGTATCAAAGCCCTCTTGGCATAAAAAAAGCCCCATTTATTGAAAAACAGCAATAAATGGGGCTTTTTTAAGATTTCAGTTTTTTCTTATGGACGAATGACTTTATCTGCCAAATCAAGAGTAGTCACAATATCGAGCATATTGGTTGTTTCGCCGATTTTCTTTTCCTCAAGCAAACCAAAATGATTTAAACACGTACCGCAAACATTAATTTTTACCCCTTGTTCAGCTAATTTTTTCAAACTTTCAAGAGGCTTTCCTTCTTTTACTGCTAAATGGACACCGCCATTAACCATAATAATTTGCCAAATATCCATTTCTGTCAGCGTGGCAAGGAAATTTTCCATCAACTTGGCTCCCAGCTCGTCATCACCATGTCCAAGCTTATCCGTGGCAAGAAGAATCACTGTTTTTCTTTTTTTACTGCATGATCCCGCATGTACGGAATTTTCTCCGTCTTTCAAAAACATGGGATTTTTATTAAAAATTTCCGTATCAGTGAAAAAATGTGTTTTTTCAAAGCTGAGTGTTTCCTTATGCTGGTCCATGGTGCTTTCAACCTGCTGAATACTGAGCTCAAAACAGGCGTCATCCGTTTTATTGACATGTTTCACCATATAACCGTTATTATTCACATAACGTGTAATATTTTCCACCGCAGGAGAATTATCAACAATAACCAAAAATTCAAAAGGATTTTGTTTTTCAATAAAGCCCCGTGTGCGCAGTACCGGTTCCGGACAGGCAAGTCCTTTGCAATCAAGTATTTTCATATCATAACCTCATTAAGAAGATTTTTTCTTTTTCAATGCTTTTTTCAGTGAACGGCTTTGCGGAGAATTAGGGTTTCGCAAAGCAGCTTTGACCGTTGTTCGTGAACCGGGCTTTGCTTTCGCCTTGCCCGCAGTTGCCTTTTTCACTGCTTTTTCCGCCTTTTCAGGCTTTTCTGGTTTTTCCTCTATCCTTTCTTCAAGATATTGGGATTGTTCTTTTATTTCAGGCAGTTCACCCTTCTTTACAGACGCACGTTTGTCATTTTTCTTGGTGTGAGAAGAACGCAGGTGTACGCGCATGGGGGCATGCTCTATGGAAAATAAACGCCGCAGGGATTTTTCCAAATACCGCAGATAAGAATCCCCAACCCGTTCGGCATCATTGACAAAAAAAACAAAAGTAGGCGGTTCGTTTTCAGCTTGGGTCAAATAATAAAATTTCGGACGGACACGGCGCACCACAGGCGGCTGGTGCTTGGTCAAAACCAAGTCCATGGCACGGTTTAATTGTCCGGTGCTGACGCGCACGCCGCATTCTTGCTTAATTTGCTCAGCCATGGGCAGCAGCATTTTTAATCCATAGCCATTTTTTGCAGACGCAGGCATGACAGGCACATGCTGACAAAAAGCCAAGGTTTCGGTAAATTGTTTTTGCAGATTTTTGCGCGCGGAAGCAGGAACCAAATCCATTTTATTCAGCACAATGAGAAAGGGTGTTTTGCGCTCATCCAAGAGCTCCACCAGCCGCTTATCCTGCGCGGTTAAACCCTGCACAGCGTCAATAACCAAGAAAATAACATCAGCTTTCGTGGTACTTTTCAGGGAAGAATTAACGGAAAAACGTTCCACAGTGTCCGTAATTTTAGAACGGCGCCGCACACCTGCAGTATCTACAAAAATATAGGTTTTATCCTTCCACACAAGAGGAACATCCACACTGTCCCTTGTTGTGCCTGCCACATCACTGACAATCATGCGCTCTTTGCCGATAAACGCATTTAAAATTGAAGACTTGCCCGCATTTGGTCTGCCCAAAAGACAAATTTTTAATTGTCCCGTTTTTTTCTCTTTTTCTGCAGGTATTGCACTGTCATGACGGACAGTATCTTCATTTTGCGGCTCTGTTTGCAAAAGTTCAGCCTCATCAAAATCAACAAGAAAATCCTCTTGGTTTATATTTTCAAAATCCAGAGAAAACTCCTGTTCATCGTCATTGCTTTGCTCTTTAGCCGCCAGTGTCTCTTCTTTGAGCCTGCGGGCTTTTTTATCTGCTTTTTTCGCTTTTTTTTCTGCAATGGCTTCTTCATCTTCTTCCAGCCCATGCATAATTTCATCTTCATCATAGTCAGGCAGTTCCGGCAATAAATCCACTATCAAATTTTCTAAATATCTGATTTGATTGCCATGTTCAGCGGAAACAGCCACAAGCGGAAAACCGAGCACATGAAAATCCGCACAGAGAAGTTCCTCTTTTTCCATACCGTCCACTTTGTTTACCACCAGTAAAACAGGCTTACCCAGCTTGCGAAGATAGGCGGCAATATGTTCGTCAAAAGGCATGAGCCCTTCCCTGCCGTCAACAACCAGACAAATAGCACTTGCTTCCTGCATGGCTTCTTCCGCCTGACGCAAAATTTCTTTTTCAAAGCCGCGTATTCCGTCGGGACCTTCTGCCACCTGAAAATGCCTGTCAAGGGTGACGCCGCCTGTATCCACAAGGATAAAAGGGCGATGAAACTTGCTCTTTACCGTGCCTTCCATTCTGTCACGGGTAATCCCTGCCCTGTCATGGGTTATGGCACGGTTACTGCGGATAAGTCTATTAAAAAGGGTTGATTTTCCCACATTGGGACGCCCCATAAGAACTATTTTATACATATATACCTCAAGCCCAAACAAATTTAGGGTGAACGTTCTTTTGCAACAATAGCGCGTTTTATCTATATCTTTTTTTTGACGCTTTGTCTATTCTTGAAAAAAGGCAATAAAAAAAGGGGAACTCTCCCCTTTCTATTCAACATGCCGGTAGCGGCTTTTTTGATTATGCAGGATTAAATATTTGCATGTATAATAATAATCATCGGAAATTTGCCGAAATTCCTTTGCCAGCTCAGGAAATTCCCCGATTAAATTTGTATCATTATCCTGTGAAATATCATACAAAATATCATTTTTACGCTCAGTATCGCTGACAGTTGAAATATACGCATACGTATCTTTCAATAAAAGACTTTGCCCTTCTATTTTTGCTATGTATACATAATTATTATATAACTCATCAAGATTTTGATTATATACATATTGCTCCCGTCCGTTTTCTTCCTTCACTTCAAATTCACGGGGAATAAATACCGTATCGGATATTTTCTGCAGCATGGAAGAACCCAAGGTCGTATTTAAATATGATACGCCTGCAAGTTCTGCCACTGTAGGGAAAATATCCACCTGTGAATGAAGAGCCGGATTTATCCCTGCGGGGATATATTTGGGACAATGAATGAAAAACGGCGTATGCCACCATTGTGCGGTTGCAGCTAAATACGATTTATTCATCAGCGCATCGTATTCAATTGTTCCATGGTCGCCAAACAAAATAAAGACAGTATCTTCATACCATGCTGTTTGCTCTGCCTTTTCAAAAAACTTTTGGAGAGCATGGTCCAAGAAACGCAGGGCATGAAATTCCGCTTCGGAACTAAAGCCCCATGCATCCAAAACTTCCTTGCTCGGGCTCTTGGCATAGGTAAAGCCCTCATTATCCTGAGGAATGGTAAACGGTCTATGATAGCCCGCTGTCTGGATAAAAGTTATAAACGGTTTTTTGCTTGCACTCAAAACGTCAATACTTTCATTAAATAACGCTAAATCGGAGATTCCCCAGACATCAGTATTGGGAGACTTCCAAAAGTTTTCTTCCAATACCTGCAAGTCTTGAATATTATTCTGGAAAAGACCGCGGATATTTGCCCAGTTTGCACTTCCACCAATCATATAATAGCGTTCGTAGCCTGCAAACGCATTAAAAATGATATGCTGGTCGACCATTTTGGAATTACGCGAACTGGAAGAACCCAAAAAATTTGTATCTGCTATACCTGTTAACGTGGAAAGAATACCGCGTGCAGTGGTTCGTGAGTTGGCATAAAAATTGGGATAATAAAGAGAATTTTCCAGTAATTTTCGGGCAAAGGGCGTTGGGTCAATACCATAACGCGCAAAAAGTTTCTGATAAGTATCCGCATCTTTTTTTGCCCCTGTTCCATGAGGAAGGCTTGTCTTGGGGTTTGTCCACGATTCCATCATAATAATGACAATATTGAGGGGCTTTTCCGGTTTTTCCAAGGCGGAGTACCGTGAAAAATCAACAGGTTTATTTTTCTCGGGAACATTGAGCAATTTCTTCATACGCAAAAATGCCTCAAAGGCATATTCCTCGGGAGGAATAATAAAATCAACAGCATTGCGCGTATCATATAAATTTTGTATAGGATTTAAAGCAATAAGCGCTATATTTTTATCCACGCTAAAATAGGCGTTGCTCCAGCGCAGGGGAAAGAAATTGGAACTCACCTGCCCATAGCCGAAAACAAAAAGCAAAACGAGTGCGCAAAAACGCAGGGCAAGGGCGGAGCGCAAAGAAATCTCCTCTTCTCTGCGTTCGGAAAAAACAAATTTTTTCCGATAAATACGTACAGGGCTGTGTTTTTTATAAATTTTGTTCCAAAAGAAAAAATAACTAAGAGAAATAATAAAAAATGCCAGACTTATCCAAACAACAGGATAGGATTGCCAAACCATGGTAAAACCGATATCCGTTTCCTTAAGCAAATCCAGCAAAGTCATATCAACACGCTGATTTAAATAAAAATAGACATAGATATCAATAAGATAAATAAACAGCATGCACATAAAAAGCGCAGTCTGCATAAAACAAAGCACAGACCTGAACAACCTGCTCGTTACCAGTAAACGTTCAAAAAAAGGAATAAGCAGACATATACTTGGTATAAGGATGAGAAAAACCACATAACGCATATCAAATTTCAGCCCGATATAAAGCCCTTCAAAAATTGCGTCATGATCAGTTATTTGCGGATAAACAAAAGAAAAAAGAATTAAACGAAAAAAGAAAAAGAGTGCGGCATGACCGCATAATAAAAAGGCAATTAAAGGCAAGGGAGAAAATTTTCTCATGTTATATCTAATCCTTTCATAACATGTTATAATTCTTGACGATATTGCAATGATTGACGCAAGGTTTCCTTATCCATGAACTTTACTTCTGCTCCCAGCGGAATACCTTGGGCTAATCGGGTTACTTTTATCGAAGGAAAACGTGCCGTTACTTTTTCACGGACATAAACAGCCGTTGCTTCAGCTTCAGCCGTTGCACCCAAGGCAAGCACAAGCTCTTTTATTTCCCCTTTTGCAAGCCTGTTCATGAGCCTGTCCATTTCCAAATATTCATAGGAATGGCTGTCCAAAGGAGAAAGCAAGCCCCCTAAAATAAAATATTTTCCTTTATAAAAACCGCCTTCCTCCAAGATCAGCATGCTGTCCCATTCGGAAACAAGGCATAACATATCATCGGAGCGCATGGGATCAGAACAAATATTGCAGGGATCAACATCGGACAATGCCCCGCATTCCTGACATAAATGAAGATTGCCCCGTAAATCATAAATATTTTTTCCAAGACGCATGGTTTCTGCTTCCGGCCATTTTAATAAGGTCATCGCCACACGCATTGCGGATTTTGGACCAAGCCCCGGCAAGCGGGCAATTTGTTCCACAAGGATTTTTAACGGTTCCGGTATTTTTTCCATATCTACCCTTTTATCTGCAGCACCTTAACTTGAAAAGGCTTTTAATTTCAAACAGTTTCAATTTCAAAAAGCTTTAATCAAGCGGAGAAAACACAGGATGTTCCGGCACATTTTTGCAATACTGCAAAATAAATGTTCCTGCGTATTTTCCGCCCTTATATATTTCCAAACGATATTGATTTCCTGATTTATCAAGGGAAAAGCGCTCTTGAAACGCTTTTTTATAAATTTTTATTCCGCTTTCATCACCGCGGGGTCCATTTCCCACAACAGCCCCGATAGCATTCAAACGGTATCCTCTTTGCGGCAATACATTGACATAATTTTTTGCATATAAAATATCACCGAACTTTGCCGTATACACGTTTCCGTCCAGTTCAACCTGCATGGTTTTCAGCTCTGTGTCCCGCTCCAGCCATTCTACTTTAAAATTCGTTACCCTGTTATTTCCATAATGCACCTGCATGGTATTTTTTTCTGCGAGTGCTGTTAAAATAGGGCTGTTTCCCTCAGCTGCATAGTTTTTTTCCATGGGAAAAACCCCAAGCTGCGGGCGCCTGATGTCATCTAAGGGCAAAATCAGGCTGCTGTCCATAAAACCAAGATAAATATCTTTATTCAAAGCCTCATGAATACCCTTTGTCGTCAAGGGAAAATCACGGGCAAACTCAATGCCGGCTTCCTCAAAAAATGCCTCAATCGCGTGCAAATGGTAATACACCCGCCCTGCGACATTGATATTTTTTGTTGCTTCAATTCCAAAGGCCGGCTTTCCCTGTCCTAAAGCAAACCATGTCAGGGATTTTTCCATTTCCTTATCGCCTTTGCCAGTTTCCGTATTTTTTAAATGGTAGGAATGATCCTTTTCCAGCAAATTTTCATTAACTTTGGCAACAACTTTTCGTCCTATCTCTCCTAAATTTCCAAAAGGAACAGCACCACATTCCTCTTGGTCAATAATCACGGAATTTCCCCAGCGTTTGGGATTTTGCATATCATTGATATAGGTAGGGCTGTAAAATCCGCTGCCGTCATGCAAATTTAAAATCAAATCCACTTCCGGGGAACGGATAAGTTCCTGCACCCGTTTCACGGCATGAAAATCAGGGTCTTTTTCACTGAGTTTTGCAAATTTTCTGTTCATATCTCCGGAAGTGCCGCGGTTTCTATTAATAATGGAAAGAAAATTTAAATTGGGGATAATCGTCACATATCCATTTTTAAAGGTATAATGCGTGCCAAGAAGCGATGCAGCAGAAAAGCCGCCGGGTTCATCTCCCTGTATTCCGCCAATAACAAGAATATGCGAAACACTGTCCATAGTAACGGTATCAGGATGAGAACCGTGCTGCAAAACAGTAAAATCCAAAGGGTGAGCAGAAAGATTTTTCACAAAAAGAGAAAAACAACAAAGCAAAACCACATAAGCAAGCAAAATTCTTTTCACACAACATCCCATATTAAAAATTCTTTTTTCATCTTATCCTTTAAAATAACAAGGTGCAAGAGGAAGATAACCGGCAAAATAAATACCGTCTTTTTGGACATCTGCGACAGCAGCATACACTTCAACACCCATGCCATACGCTTTTTTTAACTTTTCTGCATAGACATTGTCAATAAAATCAGCAGGCATAAAACACGCGGCGTCCGTTCTTTGCACGACATAGAACATAATTGTCCTGTCCCCTTGCTTTTTCAGACGCATAAGAGTTTCCAAATGTTTTTGTCCCCGCTCACTCACTGCATCAGGAAATGCAGCCGCATCATATTCCACCATGGAAACATTTTTACATTCAACCCATGCTTTTTTGCCGCTGTCTGAAAAAAGACAGGCGTCAAGGCGGCTTTCGCCATTTTTTGCTTCCATTTTTATCTGCTGAAAATCTTTGGCAAAAGGAAGCAGCGTATATTCAAATGCAGGGTTAAGTAAAAAAAGCTGCTGCAGAAAGCGGTTGGGAACAGAGGTATTTACGCCAAGCCACAGTTTTTTTTCCCCGTCCTTATTTAAATTAACTGCTTCCAGCGTATAGGCAAGTTTTCGGGCAGGATTCTCGGCTTTGGACAATAAAATGGAGCGGCCTTTTTTAATCAGCCCAAGCATGGAGCCGGTATTATTGGTATGGGCAAATTCACTTTTATACTCTCCTGCCGCAAGAGCCGCATCACTGACATTTTTGTGGACAAATTCAATAAAAAAACGCCGTTCTCTTTGAATAAGTTTTGCTTCAAAAAGTTCCTTTTCAAATGAAAGGACTTTAATATGCATCATTTTCTCCCTACCTCATTTTGCCGGACAATGACGGAGAAGTGTTTGAAAAACACCGTCAATATCCAAATCTGAAGTATCTACAATAATTGCCGTTTCATGGGGCTTCAGCGGATCAACAGCCCTGTTTCTGTCCTGTTCGTCACGGGCAATAATATTTTGCAAAATGTCCTCATACTTTTCCGTCTGTCCTTTTTGCAAAAGTTCGTCATAACGGCGTTTTGCCCTTACTTCAGGGCGGGCGTCAAGGAAAAATTTAACAGACGCATGGGGAAAAACAACAGTGCCCATATCTCTTCCCTCTGCAACAAGCGAAATATTTTTCCCTATTTCCCGCTGAAATTTCTGCAAAGCTTTGCGGGCTTCCGGTAATTTTCCCATAATAGAAGCTAAACGGCTTGCCTTTTCCGTACGGATTTCATCGCCAATTTTTTCATCATTGCAGTACAGGACATACTGATCGGCTTCTTTTTTCAGAGAAAATGCATACTTGGAAAATTCTTCCTGCATTTTACCGTCACTTAAATCTGCTATTCCTGCGCCAACGCGTAAGCCCAAACTCCTGTACATGGCGCCTGTATCCAAATAGGCAATACCTAAATGCTTTGCCAGTTTTTTTGCCAGCGTACTTTTTCCCACTCCTGCAGGTCCGTCCACTGTGACGATGAAATGTCCTTTGCCCAGAATATCCTTGAGTTGGACTAAAAATTCATCATTTTCTTCTGACGTGCCAATGGAAACCCGCACAAGATGGGCTAGCCCGTAACTGGAAAGAGCACGGACAATTATTCCCCGTTCCAAAAGTTTTTGGCATACTTCTTTTGCCGGAAGAGAAGCAGGTTTAAACATGATAAAATTGGAATGGGAGGGATAAACCGTACAGCCCAGTTCCTGTAATGCTTTACTCATCTTTTTGCGCGCTGTTATGGTATGAGTAATGGTTTTTTGTTTAAATTCCTCATCTGCCAAAGCACAGACAGCCGCTTCCTGCGCCAAAATATTAATGGAAAATGGCAAACGGATACGCCACAAATAATCAGCCACAATTTCCGGTACAAAAATATAGCCGATACGCATGCCTGCAAGCCCATACACCTTTGAAAATGTCCGCATCACGGCAACATTTTCAAAAGCGGCAAGTTCCCCTATAACGGAACACTCCTCTTCCCTGCCTGCAAACTCGATATAGGCTTCATCAACCACAAGCAGGCAGGTTTTAGGCAAAGACCGTGCAAAAGCAAGCAATTCCTGCCTGTCCGCAAGCCGTCCGCTGGGATTATCAGGACTGGTCACAAAAACAAGGGCGGTATTTTCATCCACCAAGGCTCGCAGTCCTTGAAAATCAAAAGAAAAATCTTCTTTCAGCGGCACAGTGCGGATTTCGCAATTCTGCACTTTTGCCTGTGTGGAATAAAGTCCAAAACAAGGTTTGAACATAACGGCATTATGCTTATGCGGAATAGTCAGAACACGAAATAAGAGGTCAATGATTTCATCTGAACCATTGCCCGCAAAAATTTGTTTTTCTTTAAGAAAAGGATATTTTTTTTGATAGTATTTGGCTATGGCTTTTACAAGCTTTGGGTTTCCGGCCTGAGGGTAGCGAAAAGCATTGCAGGCATTTTGCATCATGCTTTCCTTCGCAAGAGAAGAAGAACCAAAAGGGTTTTCATTACTTGCCATTTTAATAACATGGTCTAATTGGTATTTTTCTTTAATTTCATCAATGGATAAGCCTGCAACATAGGGCTCAAACAATTGTATATGCTCGCAAATTGGTAAAACGCTTTTCTCATCAGCCATAAAAAACCCCGTAAAAGCCAAAAAAAATACAGAAAAGAAGAGCTTTGACAATGCCAAAGCTCCTCACTTTTCTATGATAAAATTACTCTGTCGGACGAATGGTCAAAACAGGAACAGTTGAATTTTTAACAACCTTTTCAGCAACAGAACCAAAAAGCATGCGGTCAATACCTGTTCTTCCGTGTGTTCCCATAATAATAAGGTCAGCTTTTTCTCTTTCCGCACAAGCTAAAATTTCTTCAGCAGCATAGCCAATGACAACATCAGAGCTTACTGCCACACCGGAAAAGTTTTCTTTTACGAATTGTTCCATGGTTGCCTTGGCTCCATCAACGATTTCGCTCACAAACGTATCAATGGAATTAGGCGGAACGTGAAAACCGGTATACTGTGTCATGGTAGGAGCAACATAAAGTGCCACTATGCTTCCACCGGAAAGTTGTGCAAGCATGCTTGCATAAGAAGCAACTTGCTTGCTATGCTCTGCTAAATCTAAAGCACAAACAATTTTCTTAAAAGATGCCATAAAAAACCCCTTTCCAAAAATTTAAGGTTATAAAAACTTCTTCACACCATAATAGGTATTTTTTTCCGTCTGCACAAGTTATTAATGAGAATTTGCAAAAATATTTTTTTCAGAGGAAAAATTTACAGGCTTACTCCCCTCAAAAAAAGCGGATAAAAAATCTTAAAATAAGTAAAATCAATATACTAGAAAAAGTCTAGACTTTTTGGCAAGGCTTTTGCATAAGGAAAAGCAACCAGATTTAAAACTATACTTTTTGCCCGGTTCGGCATATAGTTTTTTTATGGATTGCGTGAGGGCAAATTCTTTCAAAAGAAAAAGCCCTAAGGAGTGACGTATGAAGATTAACTCAGAACTGGAAAGAATTCTTCTCGCTCAACAACAAGCCCAACAGGCAAAGACAAAGAGCGCAGACAGCTCCACTGCTTTTGAAGACATTTTACAAAGTGCCATGCAAAAGCCCGACGCAACGAATGCAAATGAGGAAATTTCTTTATCAACCCTGGCGCTTTCAGCCCAAAATATGGGTATTGAAAATGAAACCATTGCTTCCACACAAAGTGCAAGCGAAGCAGATTCTGAAACTGCTTATACCCGGAGAGCTCTTATGGCTGATATTGAAAATTCCCTTTCAAGCCTTGATATGTATACCCAAAGTGTACAAAGTCAAAATGCTGCTTTCGATTTGAAGCAGGCATGGCAAGGGCTTACAGCGTTTAACCGAAGTGTAAACGATCTGCGTCAAAACTATGCAAGTCTTTCTGAACAAGATTCTTCTCTTGACGCCATGATTAACGATTTGGAAATTATGGCAGTAACAGAAACTTACAAATTTAATCGTGGCGATTATAGTCTGTAATTTTTCTTGAAAACAGAAAAAAAAAAGGAAGCCTTTTCCGGGCTTCCTTTTTTCATTTAAAGGCAAAAGTTTTTCTTTTCAAGTGCCAAGCTTTATTATACTATCGGCACAGAAAAAAAATACGAGATAAGAATGGACAGAACGCAAATTGGAAATTTTACCGTGCTTGCCGCAGATGGAAATGCCCGAGCAGGACTTTTACAGACAGCCCATGGCAGTATCGAAACGCCTATTTTCATGCCGGTTGGCACCGTTGGCAGTGTAAAAGCTATTGCTCCCGATGATTTAAATGCCCTTGGCGCACAAATTATTTTAGGCAATACCTATCACCTTTATCTTCGCCCCAATGACGAGCTCATTGCCCGCCGCGGCGGTCTGCATAAATTTATAGCATGGAATAAGCCTATTTTAACAGACAGCGGGGGCTTTCAGGTTTTTAGCTTAAGTTCGCTTCGGAAAATGACCGATGAATACGTGGAATTCCGTTCCCATCTTGACGGCTCCAAACATATCTTTTCCCCTGAAAAAGTTATTGCTATCCAGCGTAATCTCAATTCCGATATTATGATGCAGCTGGACGAATGTATTGGCTATGGAGCAACAGAAAAAGAAGCATTAAAAGCCGTAGAGCGGAGCACCGCATGGGCAAAGCGCTGCCGTGAAGCCTATCCTCCTCATTTTGTCAGCAAAATGCCCTGTGATAAAATGGCAGTAGGTGAAAAATCACGAGGCAATCTTTTGTTCGGCATTGTTCAGGGCGAAACCTATTCCCATTTACGGGAAATGAGTGCAAAATCCCTCATGGAAATCGGCATGGAGGGTTATGCCATCGGCGGGCTTGCGGTTGGAGAACCAAAACATAAAATGGTAAAAATTATCAAAGAGCTGAATCCCATTCTTCCGCAGACAAAGCCTCGTTACCTCATGGGTGTGGGTACTCCCCTTGATATCCTGTATGGAATTGAAAACGGCGTGGATATGTTCGACTGCGTTTTACCTACGCGAAATGCCAGAAACGGAACCCTTTATACGTATAATGGCAAAATCAACATCAAACGCAAAGAATTTGCTGAAGACGACAGCCCGCTTGATGAGCATTGCAGCTGCTATACCTGCCGTACTTTCAGCAAAGCCTATTTGCGGCATTTGTACACAAGTCAGGAAATTTTATCCTTCAGACTTAATTCCCTGCATAATCTGACTTTTTTCCTTGATCTTGTCCGCGGAGCGAGAAAAGCCATTCTTGAGGGAAGGTATCAGGAATACAAAGCCCATTTTGAACAGGCTTATGCTGATGAAAATGAAAAATTTTTAATGGAAGATGAATAACAATATAAGAGAAGAGAAATGAGTACAATTACAAAAGAAGAATTACAAGACCTTATCGGCAATAAAGATTTGGTCGGCAAATATTTCCAAATTGAAGTTGTCAGTTTTTCAGACACATCCGCCGAGTGCATGATGCCTCTTACTGACAAGCATAAAAATCCCCTTGGCATTGCCCACGGCGGAGCAATTTTTTCTCTCGCAGACATGTGCTTTGAAACAGCCTGCCATGCAGCAGGGCGCTTTTGCGTTAACACGCAAAGTTCCATTTCCTTTTTAAATAAAGGCATTGGCGGCAAACTTTTTGCCAAAGCAAGCCTGCTCAAGAACGGTTCGAAACTGGTTGTTTATCAGGTCGACATCACAGATATCCGAAACACCCTTGTTGCACAGGGGCAAATCACAGGCTACTGCCTTGGCAATGTTGCAGAATTAATCGAAAAAACAAAAACCAGTTCATATGATGGATAAAAAAGATACCATTGCTGCCATTGCTACCGGCGCTTCCGCAGGCGGGCTTGGAGTTATCAGAATTTCCGGACAGCGGGCAAAAGAAATTTTATTGGCTGTTTTTCGTCCGAAAAAAAGGGCAAATTTTAGGCTTATGCCCCGCTATATGCATTATGGTTCCTTTTGTATGCAGCAAAGTGGGCAGGAGCAAATTTTAGACGAAATTCTGGCTGTTTATTTCCCTGCTCCCCATTCCTACACAGGGGAAGATGTTGCAGAAATCCATGCCCACGGCAGTACTATTTTACTGCATACCATGCTTGACTATATTTTTTCCCTCGGTTTACGGCAGGCTGAAGCGGGAGAATTTACCAAACGGGCTTTTTTAAACGGGCGTATTGACTTATCTCAGGCAGAAGCCGTTGCCGAAATTATTTCTGCTCCCAGCGTGGAGGGTTTACGCCTAGCCTCTGCGAAACTCCACGGGCAATTAGGAAAGCGTATAGAGGAACTGCGCACACAAATTGAATATATACGCCGCCGTCTTTGCCTTGCCATTGATTTTCCTGAGGAAGAGGGCGAGTGCCTGCCCCATGAGGAATTTCACAGTCTTGTCAGTGCATTGCAGCAAGATATCCAAGCCTTGATTAATGCCTATGAACGGGCAAAACCGTGGCAGGAAGGAGCTTTGGTTGTCCTTGCAGGACAAGTCAATGCAGGAAAATCCAGTCTCATGAATGCCCTTTTAGGCAGAGAACGTGCCATAGTCACCGATGAAGCGGGCACAACCCGTGATTATTTAGAAGAAGCAAGCTCTTTCAAAGGCTTGCCCATTCGCTTGACTGACACGGCGGGACTTCGTGAAATTGCTTGGATTATGGAGCATTATCCAAACTCAAGCGTTTATTTTGACGAAAAACGGGCAAAAGAAATAAAGGAAATTCTTGCCGGTATAAAAACACATACGCTTTTCGGGCAAAATACCCCTATCAATCCCATAGAAGCAGAGGGAATTTGCCGAAGCCTCGCACTCATTGAACAGGCGGATATTGTTTTGCTTGTTTTCGACGGCAATGCCATTTTAAAAAAATGCGGCAAAAATACGAACGCCATTTTTGAACACATGCAGGCAGAACTTTCTTTGCTTCCTGAACATGTCAAAAAACTTTGTATTTGGAATAAAGCGGATATAGCCCCCCTTGCCAAAGAACAGGCAGCAGCCCTTGAAGACAAAACACAATGCCCTGTGCTTTGTCTTTCCGCCCGCCAAAAACAGCAAGGCGAATATTTCCACCACAGTATTGATGCGTTAGCCCAAAAAGCATACTCCATGCTTATAGTCAGCAGCGGCGGACAAAATGAAATTGCCCCTAACCGCAGACAGGCAAAACTTCTCCGGCAGGCCTATGATGAACTTGCCGTTCTGCAGACGGAAATTAACATACTGCCTCCTGATATTACGGCTATCCGTCTTGAAAGTGCTGCCCGTTTTCTTGCCGATATTACCGGCTTATGTAATGTTGACGAAACATTTAATGCCATTTTTGAGGAATTTTGCATTGGCAAATAAATTACAGCAAATGCTTTCGGCTAAGAAAAAAATTTTTTCTGCAAAATAACTAATGCATTAATAAAAAAAATACGGTATACACATTTTGATATTGCCAAAATATCATTCATGATTATTTTTTTAATACCGTTTGGTAAATTCTTTTTTGGAGGCTTCAATGCTTACCTCTATTGCGTATGCTGCAGCCGGAAATCCGGGTGCTGCCGGTGACACTGGCGGAATTTTTGCGTCCTTTGTGCCACTTATTCTTATGTTTGTTGTGTTCTATTTCTTATTAATCCGTCCACAACAAAAAAGAGCAAAACAACACAGAGAAATGTTAAACGCACTGAAAAAAGGTGATTATATTATTACCTCCGGTGGGTTACTTGGTCGTATTGTTGACATTGACGGCGATATTTTCACCATTGACCTTGGTGACACAAAAGTCCGTACTCCCCGTTCCTATGTAAGCGGAACATACGACCCTAAAAATTTGGATACAGTCGCTAACGAAAATCCAGAAAAATAATACAAATGTACCTCTCCTTATACAGGGGAGGTTTCTTTGTAGCAAAAACCAAAATTCTATTTGGGAAATTTCATGAAATCAATAACCTTTCGTCTTATCCTGTCCATTCTTGTTTTATTGGCAGGCTTATATTATGCTTTACCCAATATTCCTGCTATTGGAAACAGTATTTTTAGTGATATACTCCCTACACAGCGAATTAATTTAGGACTTGATCTCAAAGGGGGAATGAACCTGACCCTTGGTGTTGATGTGGAAAAAGCGCTTGAAAGCACACTTTCCATCACAGGACAAGGAGTTCGTGAACGTGTGATTTCTGACGGGTTAAATATTTTGCGTCCGCGTATTACTGAAGGACAGCTGGAAATCATTGTTCCAAAAGCTGATTCAGCAACAGCCGTCAAACAGACTATCCAAAAATGGTACCCCAATTTACAGCTTGAATCCGAAACAGTGTATAATGCCGGTTCCTCTGAGGGGCTGAGCTTAAAATATGTTCTGAACGACATGGCAAGAAAAGAAGCCGAAAACCTTACCCTTGACCAGGTTGTCCGCACCGTTCGCAACCGTATTGACCAATTTGGAGTGGCAGAACCTGATATCCGCAAACAATCCAATAATCAGGTACAAGTACAGTTACCGGGACTTACGGACACAAGCCGCGCTATCCAAATTGTCGGTCAAACTGCACACCTTGAATTTCGGCTTGTTCGTGACGATGTGAACGCCAACAGCATGGTACTGCCTGCGGGCACAAGCCGTTTTCCCATGCTGGACAGAAAAACAGGACATTCTACCATTATCCTTGATAACGAAGTCTTGTTAACCGGTGCAGATATTGCCAATGCCCGTCCTGCTTTTGATCAGTACGGCTCTTCCTATGTTTCTTTGAAATTCAGCCCTCAGGGCGCAATTGCCTTTGAAAAAATAACCGGCGAAAATATCAAAAAACGCCTTGCTATTGTGCTTGACGGCGAAGTTTATTCCGCCCCTGTTATCCAAGACAGAATTGCCGGCGGTGAAGCAAGTATCAGCGGTGATTTTACCACGGAAGAAGCCAATGACTTAGCCGTTGTTTTACGAGCCGGTTCCCTTCCTGCTCCGGTCAATATTTTGGAAGAAAGAACAGTGGGTCCTTCTCTTGGACAAGAATCCATTACGAGCGGTATCACGGCTTCCTTAGTCGGTGCCTTGCTGGTGCTTGGCATGATGCCCTTATTCTATGGTTTTTCAGGGCTTGTTGCGGACGTTCTTCTTTGCGGAACACTGACCCTTTTATTTGCAGGGCTTTCCATGTTTGGTGCAACACTGACCCTGCCCGGTATTGCGGGGGTTGTTCTGACTATTGGTATGGCTGTTGACGCAAACGTGCTGATTTTTGAACGCATACGCGAAGAATTACGGCTCGGCATGAGTTCAGCCGAAGCTATTTATGCCGGCTTTAACCGTGCAAGTATTTCCATCATTGACTCAAACCTGACAACCATTATTGCCGCCATTATCCTCTATCAATTTGGTACGGGACCAATCCGCGGCTTTGCGATTACTCTGAGCCTCGGTATTGTTGCTTCCATGTTTACTTCTGTTTTTGTCTGCCGTGCCTTCTATGAATGGTGGTCAAGCAAAAATCCTGACAAAACCTTGAGCGTTTAGGAGAAGTATATGCCTATTCAACTTATTAAAGATTCTGTGAATATTGACTTTGTCGGCTATCGAAAAATTGCCTATACGCTTACCTCTCTGCTTATCATCATTGGCTTTCTTGCCATTATTATGAATAAAGGCTTGAACTACGGCGTTGACTTCGCCGGCGGCGTTATGGTGCAAATCGAATTCAAAAACGAAGTCAGCGATGAAGAAGTAAAGGGGGCACTCAAAGATATTGAAATGCCCGGGCTTATCGTCCAAAAAATTGGTGAAGACAACCATCATTATCTCCTGCGTTTCAGCGCCTCTGAAAGCGGACATAAAAACCTCAGACAGGATTTAAATAAAGCCCTGCAGGAAAGTTTCCAAGGTAATGAGGTAGAAATTACCCGTCTTGAAATGGTTGGTCCGAAGGTTGGCTCCGAACTGCGGGACATGGCAGTGGAAGCAGTTTTCTATTCTATCTTGCTGATTACCGTTTACATTTCCGGTCGTTTTGAGCACAACTGGTTTACAGCAGCAGGAATTGCCGTGCTTTTATGGGGAATTATCTTTATTTTAGATTTTCTCTCCTCCCAGTTTGGCATTGTGCTTTTCAACAAAATATACGCCATTTGTTTTGCTCTGGTCGTCACGCTTATTTTGGCTTGGAAAGTAAAGCTCAATTATTCTCTGGGGACGCTGCTTTCCCTTATCCATGACGTTTTTATCACTCTTGGTTTGCTGACTTTGTTCGGCAAAGAAATTGACCTCAATGTTATTGCTGCCCTGCTGACCCTTGTGGGCTACTCTTTGAACGATACCATTGTTATTTACGATCGTATCCGCGAAAATATTGCCAAAGTTGCAAAACAAAGTGTAAAACCGACTATTGGCGAGGTTATCAATATGAGTGCTAACCAAACCCTATCTCGTACGTTAATGACCTCTTTTACCACCCTTGCAGCTTGTTTAAGCCTGTATATTTTAGGCGGCAGTGTTATCAATGACTTTGCTCTGACCATGCTTATCGGCATTATTGTCGGTTCCTATTCTTCTATCTTTGTTGCCAGCCCCATTCTTATGGCTTTTGGTGATATCGATCTCTATATCAATCAGCAAAAGAAAGAAGAAGATTTTGAAAAGCCCGGTGCCCACGGCGTTGTCTAACAAAACAAAAATATCCTTATAGAAGAAAAGCCTTGGCAAATGCCAAGGCTTTTATATTTTAACGCGTTGTTGCAAAAAGCGGTGGATAAATAAATTTTGTTTTGTTTTAGAGCATTTCCTTGTAACATTAAGAATAATACCCACAAGATTTAAACCAGTTT
>OFGC01001115.1_pt1 | contig 20716 bp, 26 predicted proteins | sample 1521691 | NCBI WGS metagenome assembly OFGC01 (sample SAMEA3504121, study PRJEB24116) | mouse gut metagenome | biome: mouse gut; feature: mouse-associated habitat; material: faeces | place: Denmark | collected 2011
TGTCCGTATGCCGGAGCTCCTCGACGAGCTGAGCATTGCCCGCAGCGGCGGCGAATTGAAGAAGTGTCTGGCCTCCTACAAGAAGGTGGATCTACTCATTCTGGACGAGTGGCTCATCCGGCCGCTCTCCCCCCAGGAGTCCTATGACCTGCTGGAAATCGTGGAGGCCCGCTGCCAGCGCTCCATGATTTTCTGCACCCAGTACCAGTCTGAGGGCTGGTATACACGCATTGATCCCAATCCTGACTCCGGCAGCCCCGTTTCCGAGGCAATCATGGACCGCATCATCCACAACGCCTATGAGGTCCTGGTTGAAGGCCGCGTCTCCATGCGGGAACGTAATGGCCTGAAGTCTTCCCACGCCAAAGGCGGTGAGCAGGATGCCTGACTGCCCCTTCAATCCCTCCGATTCCCCCTGTGACCTTGAATTGGATTTGATGATCCTGCGTGAAGCGGAACGGGAATCCTTGGAAATCTTCTATGCCATGCGGGAGGAATTACACTTTTACCTGAATCGCACTCAATTACTGGAGACTGTTTTGACTGCCAACGGCATCCCCATCCCCGACTGCGATGACTGATCCCTGGCTCTGCCCGCCGCCTCGGCTGGCAGGGCCTTTCCTCTAAAACTGCTCGTGGAATAGTGGGGCTCCTTTCCGGCAGGGTGGGGCTAATACTCCGTGCAGACGGGGCTCTCGGTCCGGTATATGCATATGCGGAGTATAACAGCTTCCCCGTCAAGGATGGCCTTCAACTCGTGATCAACGAGATATGTCTTCCCACACCCCCATTCCCCTGAAAGCAGCACTGCTCCTACAGGTTCGCTCTCTCTACAATAATAAAGAAGTTCATCATTTCCTTGCTGTCCGGCTTGCGAAATTTTGGACGAAAAAAGATCCCCTCCCCTATCCCCCGAAAGGGAGAGAAGGGAGGGGCGTATTGCGTCAGGCGACCTCGATAATCATCGTAGCCTGCCGTAGAAAGGGATTTCTTCGTTTTTTGTCAGATACAAAACCAGATATTATGTGCTGCCAGGAAATCAAAACTCGATGTCCCTTGAACACACCCGGGTATGAGCAGTTCTGGAATCACTCCCAAGAGCGTGGAAAATCCGGCACGTTGATCTTAGCAAAGCAGCCGCCCTTATCATGGTCAGCCGGATTTGGAATCGACAGATTTGACTGCGAGGGCCGTCTGATTACATTAGAATACAAAGACTATTATATCATCAATGTATATGTCCCCAGCATACACCCCCACAGCGCCCCGGACCGTCCGGGCTTCCGGCTGGATTGGGACACGGCCCTGCGCGAGTATATCGCCAAGTTACCGAAGCCAGTGGTTTTGTGTGGGGACCTTAACGCCACCAGTGCATATATCGACAGCTATCCCGACAATAGCAAGAATGAGCCAGATGACCCGCTCTTCCGCTCGGAGGTTCGGGATGGATTGAAGAAACTCTTGTCGGTTGGTTTAGTCGATGCGTTTCGAGTGTTGCATCCAAATAAAGAGGGTGCCTATACCTGGTGGGAACCCAAAAATAAAAATCGCTCAGAAAATCGCGGCTCTCGTCTGGATTATTTCTTGGTATCCGGGGAATTGCTGTCTTTTATTCAGAGCATCAAATTCCATAAAGACATCCTTGCATCCGATCACTGCCCAATCTTCATGCTGTTCTATCCAGTCAAGCCCAACCGCGAAATGGATGACGATGATATGGCAGCGGTCTGGCGTGCTATTGACTGGGAACGTCTGGAGGATATTCTATTATCTATGCAGCAGGATCTGTCCTATGCCGCCTATAACCGGGAATGGGACAGGGTTGACCGACTTCAACACCAGTTAGTCAACTCATGGACAGCGCGGGCCTTAGCGATTCGGGAAATGCTCAGGAGAAGCATCTCACCGGGGGTAGATGGTGTACGCTGGACAACAGATGCCCAGAAAGCATGCGCTGTCCAATCCTTGGTCAGCCGTCCGCTCCCATATCTCTATATCCCTTTTCCTGAGTATGAGAACTGATCCTTGGGCTCTGCTGGCTTCCTCTGGCTGGCAGAGCCCTTTCCATTCATCCCCCTTTTTGCGCTTGTTCGACAAAATGGGAACTGTAGAGCCTCACCACTTTTTCCTCCTTCCTGTACCCTGTAGGCAGGAAGGAGGTCAATGAAAATGGTGAGAAGTACGTTTAATAGAGTTGCTTTCCGCTCCACTCGTAAAAAAACAACCAATCTCATGCTCTCGTTGCCGAACTGGCGGATGCCTCTATCCGTTACATTGGCGCTCTGGAACGCGGCGAAAAAACTAACCCCTCAGCTGATCTGGTTTCTCGTTTCAGCATTATCTTCGGTGTTCCTATTGACGATTTGATGTCCGCATCTGATGAGGAATGAAGACCAAGGCTGATTCTCAGCAGATAACCGTGTCTCTGCACTTCCTGCTATCCCTTACTCACTTCCGCATTCCTCAAACGGTCTCCGATCTTATGGTTTTCCCGGATACCAGCTTCTTTGTTTGTCCGCAATGCGGCGTTACTCTTGAGCGTGAGTTCATGAAATATTGCGACCGCTGTGTCCAACGCCTGGACTGGAGAAACTACAAGAACCCCCGCATTGTTTAATGCACAGTCCAGTCATTAATGAGTTTTCATTCGAAAAATAGTCAATGCCCATCAAGAAGAGGGCGACACTGCGCCCTCCTTCTTGATACGCCTCACTTCCTCTCGTCCTCTTTTTGCCGATTCTCAAGCTTATCGACTATAGCACCCAACTCCAGCCGTGGTACCTAAAAATCACAAAAGCAATGCCAGGATATCCTTAATGATTTGATCGAAGGAAAATTCAACAGTACTATACCTCTTCTGGGAATCATCATATCTCAGCAAAATCGAGTTTCCTTCGCATGAAATAGTCATATCGAATTGCAAATCAACCTGATCACTGCAGACTAATACTATATCAAGCTTATAATAGTTTGCCAATGAACAAATATATGAAGAAGCAACAATAGGCATCACCCAAAAAATCATACCTAAACAGTATGCTTGCGGCCAATCAGAAAATACTTTGCTTCTATATCCGTTAACAATCAATTTTTCATGTAAAGATTGAGCCAAATATATCGATAGCATGGATGAACCATGAAATAAAATCTTTATAGCTGTTGATTTATCGGATTGCTGAGGAAACCTAATTGCTGCCCCGATATATTCTGACTCATCCCAAAACAGGCATCCTATTTGTCTCGCTATTTCTTTAATATCATCCGTTGCAGTACCAGCGTATACCAGTCCTAACACTTTATTTTTATAAGAGATTATCTCTTTCTTTACAAGTTCTACATCTAATGAAGTATTGGGAAATACAGCCAGAAAAACCGGAGAATCTCTTTTCTCTCCTTCTGTTTTAGAAAAGGTTAAAAATTCTTGAGGGTATTGAGGCTGTCCTATCATTACAGCTGTATCAATAAAATCGGGACATAGCTTGATGTGAAAACCGTTATCTGTAGATTTTTTTTGTAAAAGGTGGCGTAGTCTTTGAGTTGGCAGTTTCCCGAACTCCTTAAAAAGCCGATATACTTCAGCAGTAATAACCGGAGCAGCATGGCTATTCTGAGAGGAGAATGTTTTAGAAACTTTCTCTGAAGTGATAAACATGTGTGTGCTTGACGCATAAAAATCACTTCCAAGAAAATTCTGCTCTTGTGGATAGTATTGATTTCCCCACAATGCTTCCCCCCTCTCCACAGAAATTGGCCAAGAAAACTCTGTAAAAATAGACGGAATTTCGTCATTGGAACAAGCACAGATAAGAGGTATGTTAGCTCTGACCAAATTTGTAATTGTTGGGCGCAGATATACCCAATCCTCAAAATTGACATCACCTATACTGAGATTAATCAGTGAGACATCATGAGAAATGCACCATTCTAATGCACAACGAATTTGCCTAATTGAGCCTTTTAAAGTTACAGGGTCTATCACCTGAACACTAATCAATTCTGCATCTGGGGCATATAAGCGTATAATGGCAGCACACAATGTCCCGTGAGTTATTTTATCTGGCTCGCATACTTTGGAAATGATGCCTTCGCTTGTTACAGCAATTGAATATTTTATATGTTTTAAAAGAGGAAAACAAGAAGAATTTATACCATCATCCAAAATTGCAATTGTGAACATGCTGTCCTCCTATTCTTCCGAGTTCAGATAGATGACGGTTTCTCCGTTCTTTAAGGGTAAATTGCTTTCACAGACCAATTCCTCATAAAAACCCAGATAGTAATTTTCCACCAGGACCGCATCCTCCCGCTCATCTAAAACCAGGACTTCTTCCGCCTCCACATAATCTTCGGTACTGGTAAACTGCCCGCCCCGCTGCAAAACCCGATATAGGCATACCGTATCTTCGCTGCCGCTGGGGAAGACGCAGTCTCGTGGGATCCATGCAAAAGTTTCCCATAAGCCGTACCCGTCCAATAGTTTGCCGACTTCCTGCTCTACTGTCCGTGTGCGCACTCTGGGTAAGGACGCCTGATATACAGAATTAGAAATGACAGTAAATATTAGCAACACAAGAAGAAATAGGCACGATATCCATCGGATAATTCTCTTCCGAACCATAACAAATCCTTTCCTATAAATGAGCAAATTCGCAAAATGAAAAAAGGAAGGCATAACCCTGATGTGCTATACTGGAAGCGCCGGTAACCACAAAACACAAGGGGGAATGCCTTGTGGAGATCATAGCGCCGAAAGAGCAGATACGCAAATTCTTTTTTGAGAAGCACTTCGATTTTTTGACGAGCGCGCCCCAGCGGCGGCACCAGGAGATGATCCTGTCCAGCTGCGTGAAAGAGAGCAGCTGCAAGATGACGGACTACGCGGAGACCGGTTCGGTCCACCGGACAACCTATAGCCATTTGGAAGTGGGATGATGCCCGGCTGGAAGAAACGCAAAAATGCGAGAGCTTCCAGGCGGGCACAGAGCTTGCGCAGACAAACAAGATGCCGGTCTTCGTCAGGGCTACCATAGCGATTGACCGTCTGCAGCTCGTCCTCGCTCAGGCTCACTTCTTCTTCTCCCTTGGCCTCATTTTGCCCTTTTCCAATGGCCTTCGTCTTTGTGGGTCCTGTTGTTTTGGTGCTTTTTGAATTTGCTCATTTATAGTCCTTTCTATAGCTGTGACAGGGTAACTCCTTCCGTCAACTCCTGATCGTAGTACAAAAACAGCAACACCACTGGCAATGCCGCCACCACACCGCAGGCACACTGCACGCCAATATTTTGACCATCCATTCGGGCAAGGAAAACAGACAATGGATAGCTATACTCGCTTTTCAGATACACGATAGGCTGCTCTACCATATTCCAAGCATCAATAAAGCTCAAAATAACCAAAGAGATGACGCCTGCCCGACACCTGGGAATAAGGATTCCAAGAAGAATACGCAGGGTCCCCGCTCCATCCAATTGGGCCGCCTCCAAAATGTCACTTGGGCAGGTATCAAACACTTGCCGGAGCAGAAACACCCCAAAGGGGGAGAACATCCCCGGAAGGATCAAGGCCCATTGACTTCCCACCAGCCCCAATTTGTCCAGCATCAAATAGTTGGAAACCAGCGTCACCTGATAGGGCATCATCATTAGCAGAATCACCAAAAAGAATAATACTTGTTTCCCTGGAAAGCAGAATCTGGAAAAGCCGTAGCCTGCGAGGCAAGACAGAAAAATCTGTCCCAGAACAATTGTTACGGCAAGACCTATAGAATTCCAGAATTTAGCAAGATAGTGCGGCCGGTTCCACAATACCTCTTTCCATCCCTGTATTGACCAGCATTCAGGAAATAGTCCGTAGGAAGCACCGCATGAAAAAGAATTCAGAAAAGTATACAGCATTGGTCCCAATGAAAAAAACGCCAGTAATGCCAGGACAAGGATCTTGAACAGGGTGCGAGTCCGTTTTACTTTCATAAAATCACTTCAAACTTTCTCTTCACACGAAATAGCAGCAGAACCAGGAGAAAAATTGTAAGGAAAATCAGCAGAGCAGCTGTGCAAAGGCGTGGATAATTCAAGTTTATAAAATTATTGTTCATGAAATGTTGGAGCATATAAATACTTTCATGGGGCCTGGATCCCCCCAGTAAATAAGCTTCTCGAAAGGATTTGAACGCGTTGATGACAGAGATGACGGACACAAAGAAGAAATTGGGGACCATCAGAGGGAGGATGATTCTACGCAGGATGCCGCTCCTTGAGGCACCATCGCAGATCGCGGCGTCAGTAAAGTCCTGGGGAATAGCGCTGAGTCCCGCCAGAAACAGAATCATGTTATATCCGCAGTTCTTCCATATGTACAATCCCACCAACAGGGGGAACGCCAACTCGGACTGCATCCAGCTTTGCAGCGGAAATCCCAGTAGCTCCAGCATTCTGTTTACCATCCCGCTGTCTCCAAAGAACGCCTGAACCACAGTGACCACAGCGGCAACCGGAATCACCATGGGCAGCAGAAACATCGAGCGAAAAAGGCTTGCACCCCGAAAATTCTGGTACAGGGCCAAAGCCAGGGAAAAGGATAGCGCCATAAGCAGCGGAACACCGACGATAATGAAGCGCAGTGTATTTTTCGCCGCCAGACGGAATGCGGAGCTCCGGAATAAATCAAAATAATTCCATGCTCCGACAAACCGAACGCCGCCTACCCCGGCAGTGAAAGTCTTTTGGACACTCCAGCCGAAAGGGATGAGATACAGCAACGCAAATCCAATCAGAAAGGGGAAAACGAGGGCGACTCCTTTCAAAGAATCCTGTTTTTTCAGTTTCATGCTTATCCCAAATCTCCCATTATTCTGTAATATATATCTCCAACGTGTGCTGAGTTACCTTCAGCGTCTCCTCATAGTCTACGCCTTCAAGTAAAAAAGGACGCATAAGGTTATACAGGTCTGAATGACTGCCGTAATAGGTTCCGGTAATCTCCTGAGCAAAACTCACTAACTGCTGATACTCGTCCAAAGTGGGGCAGTCGGTAGCATAATACGATTCGACTGTGCTGGTAAATTGGTCTGTGCCCGCCATAGCAAAGTGTGTATCTCCCCGAGCCGCTTTCTGATAGAAGTAGTCATTGGCGGAATTTAGAACAGATAATACCTGGCGGTTAATTGCGTGCTGTATGTGCGGACTGAGCAGGAGCTTTATATAATTATAGGCATTCTGTAGGTTCTCGCTGTTTCCTCTGACGGCCACACAATACTGAAGTTTTGCCTGAATACCTCCATTCACATCTCGAATCGGCATCATAACCGCATCCCCCAAAGTTTTAAGAGCGCCAAAATCATAGTAAAAGCCGTACAGCGGTCCAAGTATCGTATTTGTCCATAGCGCCTGACCATCCCGGATAGCTGCCGCGCCACCCAGACCACCGGTAATATCATATATTCGCTTTGGATCCTTTTCCAATAGAGTTTTACGCCACTGAAGCATTGGCTGAAGCAATGGCGATGACAGGTCAACGCCTCGGGCGTCATAATCGATAATGGGAATGCCAAAGCATTCGCTTTCTTCGGAAAGGACCGATGATGTACCATAGAACAGGCGGCGGGTCTGTGCAGGATCCTCCAGAAAGCGCATCGTTTCTTCCAGAAATCCCTTAAAGTCTTTGCAGGCGTTCACATCAAACCCTGTATCATCCAGGGCCGCCTGACTGGTAATAAGGAGCGGGAAAGTATAACTTAAGGGGATAACAAAGCGTTTGCCGTTCCAGACACCTCCATTCATTATTGTTTGGTTATATGGCTCCCAGTCAAAATGATCCGCCTGAAAAAAGGGGTCCATATCAGCAAAAATTCCTTGCCGGACCAGCTTTTCGACATCCATTACTTCATCGTTGATGATAAAGACATCCGGTCCCTCACCGGTCATGATTTGGGCGGCAGTCTGGTTATATAATTCCATCATGGCTTCATAAGACGCACCTGCGTCCGATTTGATTAATCCCACTTCCACATCAGGGTACAGCTCCTTATAGCTGGCCAGCGCCGCCCTCATCATTTCACTGTCTTTATTCTCTCCAATATAAAAGATCGATAATCTTTCATTGCTCTGAGACACAACAGCGGGATCCTGCCAAATCGAGTCAGCCATTTGTGACGTGCCACAGGCTGGCAGCAGAGCGGCCAACAGCAACAGAAAATACAGCATTTTTTTCTTCATAGCGGTCATCGCGTCAACCGTAAGTAAACAGTTGATTTCCTTTCTTGTAGAATGATCTTTTGGGCATAAATATAAAGAAGTATCATTTTTAGAATATACCATCTGTTAAAAAAGTCTATTTTTTGAGAATCTATAATACTTTGACATGTCTTTTACCCCATGCTAGTCAGTTGTATATTTTTTCGCCTGATATTGGTAAAGTTCGCTAAAACGGCTATCTTCTTTTTGGAGAAGTTCTTGTCGAGTCCCTTGTTCAATGATATGTCCATACTCTAGTACCATGATCCAATCCGCCAAATGGACATTAGTTAACCTATGCGAAGTGAGTAATGTTATTTTCCCTATTGTGCGCTCTTTTACGTTAACAAATTCAATACTTTCAATCCTCTCAATACTTCTAGATCCAGAGACAATAGTTTGAATGTAGTTTTGTTCGAAAGCAGAAATATTATCAATTCTAAGTTTATTGTTATACACGGTGATCATTGATTCAATCAGTATCATTGTACTACTCAAAACTTGTGACATCACTCCACTATAAAATGTATAATCCCCAACAGTTAATTGTTGATTTAATAAACTTTGGAGGAGCTCCACGCAATTTTAACACAGTACCAGATGGATCTAGCTAACGATTTAACTTGGTGTAACATATTTATAATCCGCCTTTCTGCGAAAGGCACCAACGAGGTGCTGAAACAGGGGGTGCTTTCGCTTATAAAATCCGCTATACTGACCATAGGAGATTCGGCAAACTTACACCCCGGTGGAGGTGAGTGGCGGGGCTGTATAGCGGCAACCCCCGCATTTTTATATGGTTCGGACATCTGTAAAGGCGTCAACGATTGGCACAAAGGAGTAGCCCGAAAAGCTATCTCTTTCAAAATTTTTTCGATTTGGACGGATACCCAGTCATTGCCTATTTCCATAATTTATCTATGTCGTGGGCTGCTGGGCACACACATGGTGTAAATTCAACGAAGCCTTAATCGCCCTACCGCCTGACAAACGGGAGGGTTACACCGCACTCACCAGCCTACAATACTGCAACAATCTATTTGCCTGGGAGAAGAAATTTGTCGGCCTTTTCCGGAAAGAATGGCATCAGCAGCGTCTGGAGAAGAAAAACCCATCTTGAACGCATTGCTGTCATAGGCAAATTCCGTCTCTGGCTCTGTGGTCCCTAAATCCGCACTGGGTAAGTTGCTACACTATCTCAAAGAACAATGGTCCTAAGCCTATCCGGACTGATGGACGAGTGGTCACAGGCGCGGACAAAGAAAAAAATTTTCGGAGCAGATGGATCATCTGATACTGTGGGGAGAATGTGTGGAAGAGATCCGGACGTGCTTATTTATATAAGGAGAGAACGGGAACAAGCCCTACGAAATCGAGTTGTTGCTGCGGCTGTATGTGCTACAAAATCTGTACACACTGTCAGATGATGGAACGGTGGCGGAAGTGATCGACAGCCGTGCGTTTTCAGATTTCTACGGGATAGATTCCAGTAATCAGGTACCGGACGGAGACACGCTGGGGCGGTTTCGGAATCTGCTGGTGCGCAATGGGATACAGGAAAAGCTGTTTGCACGGGTGGCCGGACTGCTCCTAGAACGTGGATTGATGCTGAAGAAGGGGACGATTGTGGATTCGATGCTGATTTCCGCACCCTCCAGCACCAAAATCAAGGAGAAGAAACGGGACCCAGAGGCCCATTTCACCAAGAAGGGGAACATGTGGCACTTTAGGTACAAGGCGCAGATCAAATGCCGTGAGCGGGAAAAAATCCTCTGTCAGAGCAAAAGTCGAGCATGTTTTCGCGGTAGTCAAGGGCAGCTTCGGATACCGGAATACAAGGTACTGCGGTCTGCAAAAGGCAGACCGCCAAAAAACTGAATATGGTGCTTGCTTTGGCAAATCTGATTCTAGCTGACAGGCCCTACTTGGCGGCTTGATTCACTTTACCCGGTAGACCCATTTCCCGGATGATTCTTCTGTATTTCCCTCCCTTCCACTTATCCTTTTTGTCCGATGCAAGCCTCAGGCCCTACACGGACATATCGCACCACAATGAGGAGCTAAAGTCACTCACGAGATACCGTTTTGATAAGGTAAAAGAACGAGCCAAATTAAAAACTTCTGTTTTCAGACTGGTTTGCATCCTGTTCCCGGAGTTGGAAGAACTGCTTCCGACACTTCACATGACATCTGTCTATACGCTGCTGTCCGAGTTTCCGGGAGCAAAACAGATTGCCGCCGCACACCTGACCAGGCTGAAAACTCTGTTGACTGATGCCTCTCAGGGCCGCTATGGACGGGATATGGCGGTGATTATACGGGACACCGCCAAACATTCCATTGGCTCCTCAATGCCCGCCAAGTCTTTGGAGTTGCAACACACCATCCGCCTCATCCGCGAGTTGGATGCCGAGATTGAAGAAATTGAGGCTGCGATCCAGTCCATCATGGACGAACTGCACTCTCCCATTACTACCATTCCAGGGATCAGCTACCGCATGGGCGCTATCATCCTGGCCGAAGTCGGGGACTTCTCTCGCTTTGATTCTCCCGACAAACTACTGGCATACGCTGGAATGTCCCCCTCTACTTAGGACCTGCTCCGCAATCCCAAAGCCGTTGAAAGACAAGCAAATGAGACAGAAAAATGATATAATAGCTGTAAGGAAAATACAGCAGCAAGGGCATAAAAGCTTGCACATAAGGAGGCGGAGCAGATGTATAAGGACACCAGCTAGCTGAGGATCGAAGATTTTGTATTCCCTTACGGGAACCTGGACGCGGAAATCGACTGGGTGAAGCTTGCGTCGTTAGTTCCGTGGGAAACGGCGGAGGAGCGGTACGCAGCGCAGTTTGCGGACAACGGGCATCCGGCGCATCCGTGCCGGATGGCGCTGGGCGCGCTGCTGGTCCAGCGGCGGCTGAAGTGCAGCGATGAGTGGCTGGTGAAGCATATCGGGGAGAATCCGTATCTGCAATTCTTCATTGGGATGAAAACCTATGGGCCATGCCCCTTTGGAGCATCTACATTGGTGGCGTTCCGGAAACGCTTCAGCGAGGAAGATATGGCGGCGATTCTGGAGGCATCCATCCCGCAGTCGGAAGAAGTCGGAGACGAGGAAGATTCCAACGACCCGCCCAACGGCGGCACGCTGGTACTGGACGGCACCTGCTGCCCCGCGAGTATTGCTATCCCCAGGACGTGAACCTGCTCAACCAGGTCCGGGAAAAGCTGGAGAAAACAGTGGATGAGATCTGCAAAAGCACCGGTGAGAAGAAGCCGAGGATGTACCGCCGGCGTGCCCGCCGGGATTTTCTGCGGCTGTCCAAGAGCAAAAAGCGCAGCGCGAAAGCGATTCGTTCTGCTGTCAAAAAGCAGCTACAATACATCCGGCGGGATGTGGGCTACATCGTCCAGTTCGTACAAAGCGGCGTAAAACTGACCGAAAAGCAGAAAAACCGCATGAATCTGGTGACTACGCTCTACGAACAGCAGCGTCTCATGTTCGAGAGCGGGACCCACAGCATTCCCCGGAGGATCGTCAGTCTGGCCCAGCCCTGGGTGCGCCCCATCGTCCGCGGAAAGCCCCATGCCAATACCGAATTCGGGACAAAGCTGCATATCAGCCTGGTGGACGGCTACGCCCGGATCGAACGGCTGGACTTTGAGGCGTACAATGAATCGGAGGATTTCTGGATCGCCGTTTATCGTTATCGCGACCGCTACGACTGCTGGACGGAGCGCGTTCTGGCAGACAAGCTTTACCGGAACCGGCAGACTATTTCCTTCTGCAAGGAGCACGGGATCCGTCTGTCCGGCCCGGCCCTGGGCAAGCCTCCCAGGACCCAGGAGCTGTCTCACCAACTCAAAAAGCAGGAATATCAGGACAGCTGCGACCGCAATGAGGTGGAGGGCGTCTTTAGAACCGGCAAGACCGCTTACGGTCTGGGCCGTATTTCAGTGTGCCTGGTACAAACTACACGCTGCGTCATCGGCGTGGCCCTGCTGTTCATGAATCTGATGAAACTCCTGCGTTCCCTTTTGTGTGCGCTTTTCCTCCATCTTTTCTGCGAGGTGTTTCCCTCGTGGATTCTTCCGCATTTTTGGTGGGTTGTGGAGTAGGCCCTATTTACAGTACTAACCTCATATTTATATATGAGGTTAGTACTGAATAAAGCTGTTACATTTCGCCCTAGATCCCAGCTTTTTCTGTTAATAAATCTTTAAAACAATGTTTACAGACCAATAGGAAAGAATCCACTCCACTCCACCTATCTTATCCCTTAGCTGATTCTGCTCCTGCCGAAGATGCAGTATTACGCAGAACCGTATCATTTGCCGAAAACCCGTTAAGTCCAACTTGGTGGGTTGGGGCAATTGGACAGTTGCATGGTACTTCGGGGCAACTGCATAGACATACGCACCCGCTACTGGCTAAGGCAAAAGTCTCTTCTCGCACGGAAAGGGATTTTCTTTTTAGTTTCTTCATTGTTAAGGTCTTCCTTTCATTATCAATTTAAATGCACCTGATTAACAGTATACATTTATTCCGATATATATATTTCCATTTGATTCTGCGCGTTTTTCAGAGTTTCCTGAAAGTCCGAATTTTCATACACATAAGAATACATCGCAGCTTTTGGAGACAAGTGGTTGTTATAATATGTTCCTGTGATTTCTTGGGTAAAGCCTACGAACTGCTGAAATTCCTCATGCGTTGGCCAGTCGATACTCTCGTTTGGATTGACCGTTCCGGTGAAACCATTTACTCCTGCTTCAATATGGTGATTTTTCCCCTGTGAAATCTTTTCATACAAAAATTCATTTGCCGGATTCAAGACAGACAGTTCCTCCAAACCAATAGCACTCTGAACCTCAAAGCTGAGAAGAATTTTGATATAGTTGTAAGCATTTTGCAAATTTTCGCTGTTTGCACGAACGGCCACAGGGTATCGTATTTTTGCTTGAATCCCTCCCTCTATATCACGTATAGGCATCATAACCGCTTCGTCTATCGTTTTAAGGGCAGCAAAATTGGTGAAAAAATTGCTGAATGAACCAGTAAGAGCTGGTGTCCACAACACATCCCCATTGCGGATTGCCGCTGCGCCGTAGAGAGCAGAGTCGTTGTGAAAATCACAATAATCCGTTGGACAGCTTTCCATAACAGCTTTGTACCATTGGAAACCAGCGTAAAGCAACGGTGATGATAAGTCAACATTCTTGGTATCATAATCCGCAATAGAAATTCCAGAAAATTCTACAACATCTGTAACAGAAAGAGCGTTGCGAAACAACTGCCGGGTCTGGGAAAAATCCTGCATGTAGCGTGTGGTTTCATCTAAGAAGCCCTGATAATCTTTGCATGCGTCTACATTAAAGCCAGTTTCTTTCAAAGCTGTCTGACTGGTAACAAGTAATGGGAAATCATAACTGATAGGTATGATGAATCGCTTTCCATTCCAAACTCCCCCATCCAGCACAGCTTTGTTGTAAGGCTCCCAGTTGAACTGGTCTTCCTCAAAAAAAGGTTCCATATCTGCGAAAATCCCTTGACGCACCAATTTTTCCACATCCATAATTATATCATCAACGATGAAAACATCTGGTCCCTCCCCAGCCATAATCTGTGCAGCAACATGATTATATAGCTCGTCCCTCAAATCAAAACTTCCAAAATCATACTCCGGTTTGATTAGCTCCACTTTTATATCGGGATATACTTCCTGATAGCGATCCAACGCCAGACGCATCATTGCGCTATCCTTCAAATCACCCAAACAGAAAACAGCCAAGCTCTCGTTTTTTTGTGCAGTAATATTCTGCGATGAAGTAGACCCACAGGCAGATAGTAAAATAATTAAAAATGCCCAATATATTATTTTTTTCACGAAATAACCACCTTTCACCAACTCATCATCTAATTTCAATACACAAAACACCAATAATTAAATAGATGCGACAAATCAATGTGTACAATCCTAGGGAGAACCGCAAGCGAGAGTTGTATCCAGGGAGATCGTCCCGACTACAGATTTTCCACCAGCGAAAAATGGCGTTCATCTTTGGCAACATTTCTCAAAGGAGCAGTAATCAGGATTATGGGGTAGAAGACACAGTTCACTGAACAGTTTTGACACGGTGAGGACACATATTGTCCATCACGCCTTGGGATAGAGAAACAGGAAGAAATCAAGAACAGTCCTCAGATCTCTGCCATTGAATACCGCATCAATCGCAGGCCGGGCGGGACTGCCCAAGGTTTCAGACAACGCCATTGACTGGGAAAGGTATATTGAACACCAAAATCATCTGTGCATTTCAAAATGGAACAACCTACCGAATCATGAAAAACATCTTCGGTTTCCGAAAGACCGTTTACAGAGGGTTGAGAAAGAATCTGAACCGATTGCATGTACTTTTCGCCAGCGCAAATCTGTAATATGCTTGCCAGAGCGGGCGACTCTCTATTCCACGCTTAGGGTATTTGCGCCCTTTGGTCTGGATGAGGTATAGAAAACGAGGAAATCATTCTCTATTTTGTTCCTTTATTTGAATCTTATCTTCACTTTTGGCTGTTTGCTGGTATTTTCCTTGATTTATTCATTGCTTCCTAACAAGAAACTGGCGTTGTATAATATGAATATCTCACAACGCCAGCCCCATATCAAACACTTTTCAGCTAACAGATTTTCTTGCTATTTAGAAACTGTATTTACAACTGTGGAGAAAGATACATGCAAAAGATATCCGGTGCATTTTTAGATGCCTGTTGGTATCAAGCCTTCAGCTTAGCCGAAACTATTGACTGCCTGACAAGAAAAGCCCTCGTCCTTTTGGCATCCTCCAATTATAAATACAGGTTCTTAGATCTAACTATGGCTACCCGCATTATGTGCTATATTGATAGAATAATGGCTGAACCATATCATGCACTCCTTTAAAAAATCACCAATTTCGGCGTATCGCTCCTGCAAGATTTTTTGATATGACCCATAATTGCCCGCTTCTCCTCCTATTTTTGTCTTATTCTATATTCTAAATATTATCGTTGATCCTAATTTACGTATGTTCAAGTTGTAATTGCAACAGACTTTTGAAATAATCATGTAAATATAAAATGGCCGCCTTTGCCACTTCCCTAGATATACACTTATTGAAATGTGTACGCTGGCCACCATCGTTACATGTGTAATGGCAATAGGAACAACGAAAATTACAATTTTGTGTCAATTGTACAGTTCTCGTTTCTCTTAGCCGAAGAACGCTGTTTTAAGTGGGTACTCCCCGGACCCTTATTATCTTATTTTGCTTTAGATAATAATCCATTTTTTACTATTTGTCAATACGCACGGAAATCAATTTTGCAAAAAAGTGAGACAGGTAGTAAAATAGAGGGATGAAAAACATGGTCGATAAGATTTGTCGAGTGAGACAGCAGAAACAGAAAAAAAGCGAATTCTGAGAGACGATTATGCAATACCGCTCACAGAAAGGATGGAAAGGAGCCTGACAGAAATGTGTAATTTGAGCCAAGGCGTGGAAGAAAAAGGGATCGCCAAGGGACTGGCCAGAGGTCGCGCTGAAGCTACAGTCACCCTTATTCAGAATCTAATGGACAGCGCAAGTATTTCGATTGAAAAAGCAATGTCAATGTTAAAGATTTCCGAGGAAGACCGTGAAAAATATATCGAACTGCTGGAAAAGCAGTAAAACAGAGGAAACGATTGCCGGTTACCTGACAGGGTGACCGGCAATCATTTTACGGAGGAGGGATACTGATATGTCCAAGTCGGAGAAACCCAATTGCGATACCAGAATGACAGTCACAGTTCAGGGCCGTGAGGTAGCGATGCAATTTACTGAGAAACCGAATCCCCAAGTCGCTCTCCAAGTCAAACAGGCGCTTATAGGAAACTACCTGGCAGTCAGCAGTAAATGAGCAGAAATTGCCTGCAACTCTTCAATGTCAATTTACAATTTATTTTAGTAGTCAGTTAAGTCTAAAAATGGGCTGCCGTTTCACAGCTAATAACGCTAAACCAAAACTGAAATATTTTTGTCCCGCCATCAAGGTTTAGGTTTTACAGACTATTAGATAAGAAAGGGAAATCAATATGTCAAGAAAAGTTTATTGTTACTACGAATGCCCTGTTGCGGAGCAAATTTCTCAGAATCCGATGGCTAATTGTGAAATAGTTATACAGCGAGCAGCGTGCCGGGAGTTCTCCAAAAAGATGGGGTGGAATATTGTCAGAGAAATCGAGGGATCTGACGTTGCTTCTCCCGCGGTTTCACAACATACCAGTGAAGGATTGCCGCAGCTCAGCGCACTGCCTGATTTGAAGGATGTTGACATTCTCCTGGTTTTCATGTCTGACCGCTTGATCCATAATGTTGAACAGATTCCGACAGTTCTTGAATACTTCGCTCATGAAAACGTTGCTGTGTGGAGCGCCACAGAAGGCGAGATAGGAGGCGTTGATCACGCAGACCGGCTAATGCAGTATATTTCTTTTTGGCGGGATGCATCCGGAAAGCAGGATTGATACCATGCAAAACATCAAATTCAAGACCTGCATTATTAACGGGCAGGAGCGGTACGCTTTCGCTATAATTGACGAAAGCGGCCAGATGACGCAGATGCCTGCTCAAATGTTTCCTGAATCCCTGCTATCCTTCATGGATATTGACATAAACAGAGTATCGGCATTGTTTTCAGCAATGAATGACTGTGTAATTTCTTTAAAAGATATAGCAGATAAAAAATATTTGGACGAACTCCTGCATATCCTGGAAGCACTTGCCCAACAGCATATTTATTTTGAACTTTTCCGCTTGGACTGGACCGGACGTATCCGACAGGCACAGTCGGCAAACGCGGTGAAAAGTCAATGGCGGAAATGCAAAGTTCGCTATACGCCCAAAGTCCTTGAGGATATACAACATCAGCTCAAGGAGATATTTACCTATGTCCTGGATTATGACAGAGGGAATGGAACTGTTCTGGAAAAAGCAACATCATATTATAAGATGATGGACGGAGCGGCATTTTCGTTTCGTCCTCAATTTATGCATTTTGAACTCTGGGATAACGCTGCCTTCGCAGATGTTCTATATCCCGAATCAATCTGTGACCTGATCAGCTATCACATCCAGGAGTGCGTCAAGCAGGAACTCAGATTTCGAATTTGCAAGAACTGCGTGCGATATTTTTATATGTCCGGGCGCAACACCGCCATGTATTGCTACCGGCCCTATGACACAAAGGGACACATTTGTAGGAGAATCGCTCCAGTGCGGGCATGGTCAGAAAAAAATCAGAAGGATGAAATATTCCATGAATACCGCAGAGAGTACAAATGAGGCGTCAGTCCAAAACAGGCAAAAATAATTTGAGGAGGATCTACTGCAATGGTCAAACGATACGCAAATCTGGCTCTCTTTTACGCGATTGCTGCCATGGTCTTTGGGGTCTTTTATCGGGAATTTACGAAGTTCAGCCACTTTTCCGGGCAAACAAGTCTGTCCTTCCTGCACACTCACTACTTTATGCTGGGTATGTTCTTTTTCCTGGTGCTGATGCTGGCGGAAAAAGCCTTCTCCTTCTCCGGCAGGAACACCGGAAAGCTCCTGGCCGCTTATCAGTTTGGACTGAATATCACCGGCCTCGGTTTCCTGATGAGAGGCTTGATCCAGGTCTGGGGAACGGAGCTGAGCCGGGGGCTGGATGCCTCTATTTCCGGAATTGCGGGGATCGGACATATTTTGATGGGCATCTCTATCATTCTCCTGCTGCTGAAAATCAAAAAGCGGGCGCTTTGACCTGGAGGAGCTGATTCATGCGCATTATCATTGCCCCCGCCAAAAAAATGGCGGAGGATACGGACAGCTTTGCCGCGGACAGCCTGCCCGCTTTCCTGGAGCAGACGGAACGGCTGATGGAAGTCCTGCAGGGGATGTCTCCCGAGGCGCTGCGGGCCCTCTGGAAGTGTAACGATGCAATCGCACGGCAAAACGTGGAACGGCTGGAGCATATGGACCTGCGCCGCAGTCTTACTCCGGCCATCCTCGCTTATGAGGGTATCCAGTACCGCTATATGGCGCCCGGGGTGATGGAAACGGCACACCTGGATTATCTTCGGGAACATCTGCGCATCCTCTCCGGTTTTTACGGACTGCTGCGGCCCTTTGACGGGGTGGTTCCTTACCGGCTGGAGATGCAGGCCAGGCTGGCAGTGGACGGGTGCCGGGACCTGTATCAATTCTGGGGCGGCCGTCTGGCCCGGCAGCTGGCCTCGGAGACGGACCTTGTGCTGAATCTGGCATCCAAGGAGTACAGCAAAGCCGTGGAGGCCCATCTGCCCAAGTCTGTCCGATGGATTACCTGCGTATTCGGAGAGGCAGAGCAGGGCAGAGTTATTGAAAAAGGGACCAGGTGCAAAATGGCGCGGGGGCAGATGGTGCGCTGGCTGGCGGAAAACCGCGTCACGTCCCCGGAGGAGCTACAGGCCTTTGACCAGCTGGGTTACCGGTTCCGGCAGACGGTATCGGAAAAAAATCATTCTGTATTTTTCTGGGTGCAGTCCGGCGGGAGCTGAGCAGCTGCGCCGGGAGAAAAGCGCTCCGCAAATTTCCTTGCCGGGGCCGGGATATGGACAGTTGAACAAACAGATATGGAGAAAGAACATTATGGAACAACAGGAAACCCTTTTGCAGTATTTTGAGTGGTACCTGCCCGCCGGCGGCGGGCACTGGCGGCGGGCGGCGGCGGATGCGCCTCATCTGGCCGCCCTGGGTTTTACCGGCGTGTGGCTCCCTCCGGCCTATAAGGGGCATCAGGGACAGGCGGACGTGGGCTACGGCGTCTATGATCTCTACGACCTGGGAGAATTTGACCAGAAGGGAGGCGTTCCTACCAAATACGGCCTTCGGGAGGAGTATTTGGACGCCATCCGGGCTCTTCAGGCCAACGGAGTCCGGGTTTATGCGGACATCGTTCTCAATCACCGCATGGGCGCGGACGAAGCCGAGGAGGTCTGTGCCCGCAAGTCCGCCGGGAACGACCGGAACCGGGACGTCTCCTCTGCGGCACCCATTACCGCCTGGACCCGGTTTACCTTCCCGGGCCGCAGGGGCAAGTATTCGGATTTCCAGTGGGATTGGACCTGCTTTGACGGGGTGGACTGGGACGACAAGCACGACGTTCCGGCGGTCTATCAGTTTGAGGGCAAGGACTGGGACGGCCAGGTAGACGGTGAAAACGGCAATTACGACTACCTTATGGGGGCCGATCTGGATATGAACGCCCCTAGGGTTATCGAGGAGTTGGACAGGTGGGGAAGATGGTATCTGGAAACCACCGGCGTGGACGGCTTCCGGCTGGATGCGGTGAAGCATATCCATGCCACCTATTTCACCCATTGGCTCCAAATGCTCCGCCAGGCATCCGGAAGGCCCCTTCCGGCTATGGGCGAATACTGGAAAGATGATCTGGGGACGCTTACATATTACCTGGACCAGTGCGGGCAGGTGATGCGCCTGTTTGACGTGCCCCTTCATTTTCAATTCCACCGGCTCTCCGGCGCAGGGGGCAGTATGGATCTGCGCAGCCTGTTCCAGGGCACGCTGGCGGGGACCCGCCCCCACCAGGCGGTTACATTTGTGGACAACCACGACACCCAGCCCGGGCAGGCACTGCAATCCTGGGTCTCCGGTTGGTGCAAGCCGCTGGCCTACGCCTGTATCCTGCTCCGGCAGGAAGGGATCCCCTGTGTCTTCTATGGGGATCTGTATGGGATTCCCCACGACAGCATTCCGCCGGTGGAGGCGCTGCCAAAGCTGCTTCTGGCCCGGAAATTCTGCGCCCACGGCACGCAGACCGACTATCTGGATGATCCGGATATCATTGGCTGGGTACGGCAGGGTGAAGGTTCTGCAATGGCGGTAGTCCTCACCGACCGTTCCGGCGGGAGCAAGCGGATGTGCGCAGGCGCTGGGATGGCGGGAACGGTTTTTGTAGATCTGCTGGGAGGACAGAAGGAGCGCATTGTGATTCCGGAAAATGGCACGGTGGATTTTCCGGTTGGCGGCGGCTCTGCTGCGGTATGGATTCCCGAGAATACGGCGGAGATAATCCATCGGATATTGAATGCTGAAAGCGCTTTTTAGCTGTTGGGTAAAAAAGGCGGACCGTCTTGCGGCGGTCCGCCTTTTGGTTTTGCAGGAGGGCTTTCGTACTTTTTCCGCTGAAACGGCGTTACGTAAACCAGATTGTTAATTTTCAAATTTGCGACTCTACTTCCGGTAAAACTATCCAAAAACCACTTGATATCCCCAAATCCACCAACCCAATTGTAAACTTTCTATGAAAACGCTACCAACCTGCTACCAAGCCTTCCGATGCCGCTACCAGCTGCAAACCGGTGGAAAATAACCAAATTTGTTGACATAATCTGTCCTCCTGCTACCAAACCGCAAAAAT
>OFGC01001124.1_pt1 | contig 20532 bp, 11 predicted proteins | sample 1521691 | NCBI WGS metagenome assembly OFGC01 (sample SAMEA3504121, study PRJEB24116) | mouse gut metagenome | biome: mouse gut; feature: mouse-associated habitat; material: faeces | place: Denmark | collected 2011
CCACCGAAGGAGCCCACCCATATATTTCCGTCCGGTCGCACAAGTATAGTCCTTATCCATTCATCCGACAGCTTTCCATCCACGGTATACCTTTTTCCCTTAACTTTTCCATCCGGTGAAAAGCGTATTAATCCCTGACCATTTCCGGCAAGGATATCACCCTCTGGAGTCTCGGCAAAACATCTTACATCTGAACCGGGCACAGCATCAAGAATTCCCGGAATATTTGAATCCGCAGGAATCACTGCCACACTTCCATCATATGTCCCTATCCATAACGTTCCATGGCTGTCAACCATAGAGGCGAGCACCGATTTCCCTTTGAGGTGATTCAAAGCATTACCGGCTGAAAAATCTCCTCCGCCAAGTGACAACACATCCAAACCGCCTCCATCGCTACCCACGAAAAGAGTATTTCCTCTCAATGCAAGCGATGTCACAGGATTTCGTGTCGCGCCGTGACCGAATGGCAAGGCAGTATGACATATCATATCAATCCCGTCTCCGTAAGTGCCGATCCATATATTGCCGAAAGAATCCTCAAACGTGCAATGCACAGTTTTATTTGATACTTTTCCGCCATCTCCTCCTTCAGGAAGCATATTGACAAACTCCACTTCAGATGGTGATTTCATCACCAGACTTTTGAGATCAAGAATGCTGACTCCTCCGTTTTCAGTCGATACCCACAATCTGCCATGCGAGTCCGTCATCAGACCGTAAACACTGTTGGACACGAGCGATGATCTCCTGCCTTCTTCATGACGGAAACATGTGAATGTTTCCGTCTCCGGATTGAAAAGGGCAAGTCCTCCATCAGTTCCTACCCACACATTTCCATTGTTGTCAGGCAATACAGCCCTGACACCATTCCCTGGCAAAGATGCCGGATTTGCCACATCGTGCATGAAATTCCGAACGCTCTTTTTTAGCGGGTCAAACACTGAGAATCCGCAGTTGACATGCCCGACATAGACCATTCCTGCATTTTCCCTCATCGTCCACACATGATCATCCGGCCATCCATCGACAGTCCGCGAATTAAAATGACTGAATTTACCACTCTCAGGATCCATCAGATCGATACCATCCGTATAAGTGGCCACCCATAACTTGCCGCCGGCTGCCGGAGCTATATCTGTGACTCCTGGGCTACCTATGGCATCCGGATTGCCTGTATCCGGGCGATAATGGGTAAATGTATAATCGGAGCAGTCAAGCCTGTCAAGCCCGTGGCGTTGGTTTGCAATCCATAGCACATTGGCGGTGGTGTCAGCGTAAATGCGGTTTAATTCGTTCGACATAGGTGAATTTCCGCCCCCTTTCCTGAAAGGGCGGAAACGTGTGCCGTCAAACCGGTTCAGGCCTGATTCTGTAGAAACCCACACAAAACCGTTACGATCCTGGGCCATCCCCATGATATAATTATTCGACAAGCCCTGCTCTGCCCCAAGCCGCGATATATTGACGGCAGCTTGCACAGCAGCGGCAGTCAATCCGAATGCCAGGAAGCAAAGAAGGAATAAGTTTCTAAAAGTACGTTTCATGCGGATATGGAATATTTTTATGCAAATATAACCATTGATTGCTTAAAAACCGACCTTCAACCCCTATCTGACCCCATTTTGACGAATTTCGACCATCGGATGACGAAAAACAGCCCGCTCTCTATCAAGTTTTAACATAAATTTGCAAACGTAATAAACCAGAAACTAACTAACATTATTAACCAAACCTGCACCATGAAAAAGAAGCGCTTTATGCTTGGCATTCTGGCTGCGTTAGCAATAGCCACTTGCCCCTCATGTGATGACAAAGAGACATGGCCCCAGGTCGACGGTAAAGAGCCCGTTATCGCTCTTGAATCGTCGGAAATAGGGTCGCGTGTCGGACGGACATTCAATATCAAGGGCAAGGTGAGCGACGCCGACGGCATCAGTTCAATCAAACTTGAATGCCTCCCGCTTTATCTTGACAAAACTATCGACATCATCTCCATTTACGGTGAACCTCTTAAGGAGTACGATCTGGATTACAAAGTTACCTCAGACCTTACTGAGGCCGGAGATATTTTCAACATCCGCATCACCGTTACCGATGTCCTCGGCAAAACGGCATCAGAAATATGCAAGGTGGATATGAATGGAGATATTGACGCTCCCATATTCACAATCGCACCGGCGGAAGAGATGACGGTGCTTCTAAAGGATGACGCCGTTCTGGAATTAAGTTTCTCTGTCACCGATGACCGCGCGCTCGCCAAGATTGAAGTGGCTGTTCCCGCCATCGGTTTCAACGATGAGATAACCACATTCGAGAATCCCCGCGCCTACAACTATTCCCGCACTTTGACTTTCCCGACAGTAAATGCAGATTACGACCTTACTGTAAAAGCTACCGATATGGCGGGATTGACATCTGAGCGTGAATGCGTTATTCATGTGAACGACACTCCCGACTTTGCCAAGATGTGGCTCGCGGATGTCGCCACAGCCGAAGAACTTAACAGCGATGTCATGGGTGTGCCTATGCTTATCGATCATGTCGGTCAATTCTGCTACGAGGCCCGTTACTATAACGAGAAGGCAGGAACTGAGATATTCTTCATTCCACAGCGCACGGACTTCCGCCCCATCTGCTATGGTCTTGACCCCAACGACAACACACGCATCACAGGCGAGGTCGACAATGCAAAACCATTTGTGCTTGATCAAGCCAAGATGTATTACCACATCACCTTCAATATACTCACCAAAACCTACACCATCGAAACCTACTCTCCATCAAGCGCAGTTGTGCCCTACCCCCACAAATTCGGGGCTAAGGAGATGGATCTCTGGGAGAACGGATCAGAACTTGCCGACTTCTGGTTTGGATACACCACGGAAGGACCTAAAAACATCAGCCGATTCACTCAGGATCCCGACAACCCCTGCCGATTCTGGATGGAGGATAAACTGAGTCTCAAAGCCGGCAGACATTCCGGATTCATCATCCATAACTATCATTCCGACGGATGGTGGAACTATTGCACCTGGCGAGCAGACAATGAACAGGATCCCGAGCGTGCCGGATATTACGGCAAAGCATGGAATCCGGCATGGAAGCAACCTATGGCAGACGACCTCTGGTTCAAGCCTCCGGTGCCTGCCGACGGCAACTACCGTCTCTATTTCGATGCCCATCTGGGTCATATTAAAATTGTTCCGGTAAAATAACAAAACCATGAAAAGATATATAATCGTAATACTCACCGCCCTGATGGCTGTCTGCGCACATGCGCAGACACGCATCAGCGGCACAGTGACAGACCAGCAGGGAGAACCGCTCATCGGAGCCACGGTATCCACTGCCGGTGGAGGCGCGGTCACCGACCTGGAGGGCCGCTACAGCATCACAGCTCAGCCCAAGGGATCCCTCACATTCTCATATGTGGGATATAAAACCCAGACTGTAAAAATTGAGGGACGGACCACTATCGACATCGTAATGGAGGAGAACTCGGAAGTGCTCGAGGATCTTGTCGTTGTCGGTTACGGTGTTGCAAAGAAGAGCGACCTCACCAGTTCCATATCAACTGTAAAAGGAAGCCAGATCACGGAAGTAACCACAGGAAATCCTATGGATGCGCTCCAGGGTAAGGTAAACGGTGTGCAGATCACCTCAGGCGGTGGTCCGGGCACCGCTCCCAAAGTAATCATCCGAGGCATCACTACCGTCAACGGAAGCGCTCCGCTTTATGTAGTGGACGGTGTGCCTATCGGAACTGATATCAACTTCCTCAATTCCGGTGACATCGAAAGCATGGAAGTACTTAAAGACGCTTCCTCCGCAGCCATCTACGGCACACGAGGCTCCAACGGTGTGATACTCATCACCACCAAGAAAGGCTCCGAGGGAAAAACAAGATTCAATCTTAGCGCCTCCGTGGGTTTCCAGACATTGAAGAAACCGGCCATGGCTGGTGCCGGTGAATATGAAAAGGTGATCAACGCCCGCTATACCAATGACGGCAGTTCTCCACTCTGGAACAGCCCCAAGACCGGTTACACCGATGGAGAAGGCACCGACTGGTGGGACACCGTGGTCAACAAGACCGCCCTTATCCAGAACTATCAGCTCGGCATGTCGGGAGGTTCAAGCAAATACACCTACAACCTCAGCCTGGGATATTTCCACAACGCATCCCAATTTGACTATGGCTACTGGGACAAGCTCAACATCCGACTCAACACTGAATATAAATTCAACAAATATGTTCTTGCCGGAATCAATCTTGCCCCACGCATGGAATCTTGGGACGACAGTCCGAGTGACTTTGGCTCTATCCTGGCAATGGACCCCACCACACCGGTATTCAAGCCGGAGGATCAGTGGGTGCATAATGTATACGACAATTACCAGCGCAGCTACAACAACTCGACATGGAACCCTGCCGCCAACATAGCTCGCAGCAACGGTCATTCGCGTGAATTCGGCATGTTCCTTGACCCCTATATCCAGCTCATGCCTGTGAAGGGATTGACAGTGCGCACGCAGTTTGGTGTAAACGCACGTTTCCGCCGCACTGATGGCTTCACACCTCAGTTCTTTATCGACCCGCAGGAACAGGAGGTATATAACAAGGCCTCACGAAAAATGACGCAGAACTTAGACTGGAACTGGACCAACACTGTCAACTATACAAATACTTTCGCAGAGAAGCACAACATCAATGCGGTAGTGGGCTTCACTGCGGAGAAATTCGCGGATTACTGGGTTTACGGCTCTCGCGATGCTGTGCCCGGAAACAGCGATACTCTACAGGAGGTGCATGCCGGAACTCTAAACCAGAACGCAGACGGCAACACGTCATACAACACTTTAATCTCTTACCTCGCACGTGCGATGTATAACTTCGATGGCCGCTACTACCTCACGGCATCAGTACGTGTGGATGGCTCTTCGAAATTTGCAAAAGGCAATAAATACGCCACGTTCCCTTCCGTTTCCGCAGCATGGAGAATCAGCAACGAGGCATTCATGCGCAATCAGGATGTAGTCAACAACCTCAAGCTGCGCCTTGGCTGGGGACGGGTAGGTAACCAGAACATCGACAGTTCAGCGTATCTTACGCTGCTCGACAGTAAAGATGCTGTCATAGGTGGCGTCCGTGTGCCCGGAACCGCGATCTCAAGCGTGGGCAATAACCAGCTACGCTGGGAGACAGTGGAAGACTTCGACCTTGGTCTCGACATGAGTTTCCTTGACTCGCGTCTGGAGGTTACGGCAGATGTATACCGTAAAAAGTCGCACGACATGCTGTATAAGAAAGAGAACATCCTGTCATTGGGCTACCCCAACTGGAACGGAGCTGTGACGATGAATATCGGAAAGATGCAGGCCACAGGCTGGGAGGTATCGGTAAGCTGGCGCGACCGTGTGGGTGATTTCTCCTACAATGCTGGTGTGAATCTTTCCGGAGTAAAGAACAAGGCTGTGAAACTCTCCGGTGACGGACCAGTGCTTAAATCGGACTTCAATATGGACAAGATCATCCGTAATGAGGATGGCGGAGAGATAAGCCGTTTCTATGGATTTGTGGCAGACGGCATCTTCCAGAACTGGGCGGATGTGAAATCGCACACCGATGAACACGGTAATCTTATCCAACCCAATGCCCGGCCGGGTGATATCCGTTTCCTTGACCTCAACAACAATGGAACAATCGATGATGGCGACAAGACCTATATCGGTAATGCTTATCCGAAACTGATGCTTGGTTTCAACCTCGCACTAAACTGGCGCAACTGGGACTTCTCAACCAATTTCTACGGCACATTCGGCAATGATGTCTTCAATACCACCAAACGCCGCTATTCCGGCGCAGGCAACGACAACACATGGGCCGGCGCATGGGAGAAATCATGGAGAGGAGAAGGGACATCCAACGATCTTCCCCGCCTGTCGGCATCCGACCCCAACCAGAACTACAACCGTGTGTCAAGTTTCTATGTGGAGGATGGCTCATATTTCCGGTGCAAGATGATGCAGCTTGGTTATACTATCCCCGAGAAACTGCTCAGAGGTATGAAGCTGCGAGTTTACGTCTCGGCACAAAATCTTTTCACTATCTCACGATATTCAGGCATGGACCCCGAACGTCCTCAGAACGACGGGGGTGCAATAGACACCGGTATCGACTGGACTTCTTATCCCAATCCCCGCACTTTCCTATTCGGAGTGGACTTCAAATTCTGACAACAATATGAAAAAATTACATATCTTACCTTTCCTTCTCCTTGCATTCAGCCTCGGAGCCTGCAACGACTTCCTCGATGAGGATATCCGCGGACAGGAGAACCTCGACACATATTTCGTTGACGAGGAGAGTGCAGAGGCTTTCATAGCCGGATGCTATAACACAGTGTCTAACTATACATGGTGGACAGCAGAGAGAATGTGGATTCTCGCTGATATGTGCACCGATGATTACTGGATGGGCAATACCGGTCAAAATCAAGAGGAATACATATCTTTGGCACACTATCAGGGAGTGGGACAGAGCAACGGCAGTATCTCCGACTTCTGGCAATACAGATACAAGGGGATTCTGAGCTGCAACATCGCTCTTGATCGTCTTCCCGGTGTCGACATGGATCCCAAACGCAAGGAGCGTCTTATAGCTGAGGCTAAGTTCCTGCGTGGATACCTCTACTTCGAATTGGTGAAGAATTTCGGAGGTGTGCCACTCGTCACAGGTTTCCTACTCCCCCACCAGGCGCAGGAAATCACACGGTCGAGCATCCAGGAATGCTATGCATTCATCGAGAAAGATTTCTCCGATGCTGCGGCTGCCCTTCCAACTCGCGGTGAACTTGCAGCTTCCGAAATCGGACGCGCCACATCTGGCGCCGCTCTCGGATTCCTCGGCAAAGTGCAGGTATACAATGGTGAATTCGCGGCAGCAAAGGAGACTCTCGGCAAACTCATACTCACAAAGCAATATAAGCTTATGCCTGACTTCGGCCAGGTATGGAATATCGACTATGAAAACAATCAGGAGTCACTCTTTGAGGTGCAGAACATCTACGACGAGACGTATAAACTTGGTGGCAACATACCGATGATCAGCGGCAACCGCAACAGCGGCGACATGGATGGCTGGGGATGGGGCGTTCCTACCTCAAACCTTGAGAATGCCTTCATTGAAGCAGGTGACACAGAGCGTCTTGCCTGGACAATAATCAAAAGCGGTGATAAGACTGTCGCCGGCGAAAGTAACCTTGCCGGCCTTGTAGCCAAGCAGGGCGACCGCAACGGTGACGGAAGTTATTATGTCAATCCTGCCGACAACAAATCCCAGCGTGTTAGCCGAAAGTATTACATCCCTTTCGACAAGCGTCCTGCAAAGTTCGACAAAGAGGGATTGTCGCCTCTTAACCATATCATCCTGCGCTATGCCGATATCCTCCTCCTTTACGCCGAGGCTTGCAATGAGACCGGTGACGATGTCAACTCCCGCAAAGCCCTCAATGAGGTAAGGGAACGTGTGCATCTCTCAACGGTAACAAGCTCCGGCACAGCGCTCCGCGATGATATCCGCCGCGAACGTCGTCTCGAGCTTGCCACAGAATCACAGCGTCTATATGATATCCGCCGCTGGACAGACGACAACGGCAAGAAGATGGCATGCAATCTTTTCGGTCCCAACGGCACTTTCGTCCTATGGAACACCGGATCAACCGCTGATGCCGCAGAGGCTGCCAATCAGAAGGAAGCGTCCGACAAGGGAATATCTTTCAATGAGAGTCGCGATCTTGTTTTCCCGATTCCACTTTATGAAATCACCATGTCGGAGGGGCGCATTGTCCAGAATCCCGGATGGCAGTAAACAAGAGTCCGTATAATATAAAATTTCAGACACAATGAAATCATTCAATATAATTGCTGCACTTTTTGTAAGCACAGTCGCCATGACCGGATGCAGCGACAATGCGTATGATCCGGGAGATCCGAAACCCGGACTTCCGGCAGAGGCATATGCCGTAGATAAGGATGTGACCATCGATGCCACCAGAACATATCAGACAATAGCAGGTTTCGGAGCTTCCGACTGCTGGATGTGTCAGTGGGTTGGACGCGATTGGAAATCCGGACGTCAGAGAATGGCGGAACTTCTTTTCTCACAGGTTGTAGAAGATGGACAGCCCAAAGGTATAGGTCTGTCAATGTGGCGCGTTAACGCCGGAGCAGGTTCTGCCGAGAAGGGAGATGCCTCCGGAATAACCACTGTTCACCGTCGTGCGGAAAGTTTCATGGGGTCGGATGGGAAATATGATTGGAGCAAATGCGAGGGACAGCGCTTTTTCATGGAGCAGGCAAAAGCTATGGGAACAGAGAGATTCGTGCTTTTCAGCAACAGTCCTCTGGTACAGTGGACCTATAACGGGCAAGGACGCTCCGACCGCGGCAACAACTCCAATCTGCTCAATTCCCGCTATGACGATTTCGCTGATTATCTGGCAGACGTAGTAGCGCATTTCAATGCGGAGGGATACAATTTCACCCATATCTCCCCTATCAATGAGCCACAAGGCACCTGGAACGGTCATGACCAGGAGGGTTCCGGATGGACAATAGAACAGTCAGCCAAGCTTGCCCGTGAGCTTGACCGCGCTCTTACCGACCGCTCACTGAACACCGATATCCTTCTTGCCGAATGCGACCGCTGGCGCTATTTCACCACAGAAGACACTTGGCAATGGAGCGACAAAGACATGGCCGACGCATACTGGAATCCATCGTCAAGCTCATATATCGGCGACCTGAAGCATTTCAAACGCCTTATCGGCGCCCACAGCTATTGGACCGACACATCTTGGGACGAGATGAGAACCGTACGCGCAAGCGTAGCACGCAAGGCTGCGCAATATGGCGCCGAGGTGTGGCAGACTGAATGGTGTATGCTGGGCGACGAGCACGATCGGGATGAATATTCCGGTCATGGAAGCGCATCAGACATGGAGCGTGCGCTCTACATGACCCGTATCATCCATAATGACATGACTGTGGCAAACTGTGCATCCTGGAGCTATTGGGTAGCCATGGACCAACGACTGCAACACAGCAACCGCTGGCTTCTCATATACCTTGACATGGTAGGAGGCACCAATGGCTCAGTATTCGATGGAGAAGGCACATTCGCTGCCGCACACACATTATGGGCTCTTGGAAACTACAGCCTCTTCGTGCGCCCCGGGTTCAAACGTGTCGACCTCACCACTGCTGAAAACCGCAATTTCTTCGGTTCTGCCTATCTCTCGGCAGATGCCAAGCGTCTGGTAGCTGTTTACACCAACTACAGCGAGAAACCGGTAAGGCTCCATACATCCCTCGAGGGTATGGCTGGAAAACCATCGTCACTGAAATCCTACACCACTTCCGCTTCAAAAACACTTACGGAAGCTACCTTGACACCCGGCGAGGATCTCATCCTTGATCCTCAGAGCGTCACAACATTTGTTTACGATCTATAAAAAATCATGGGTAAAAGAAACGTTTCAGGTTATCACCACGCCAAAAGCCTCCGCGCGCTGTCAGCCTTTGCGCTGACAGCCGCCATGGCTCCGGCAGCCCTCGGTCAGCTTTCATTCGGCAATGCTGAAAATTTCAATTCCGGATGGAAGTTTGAACTGTGTCGCGATTCCATCGCTCCGTCAGAAATTGAATTCGACGATTCTTCATGGCGGGGACTCTCCCTGCCGCATGACTGGAGCGTAGAGAGCCGTCCGTCACCTTCGTTACATTCTTGCACGGGATATTTTCCGGGAGGAATGGGATGGTATCGCAAGCACTTCACAGTCAGCGACAGCATGCCTGTGCATTACATCTGCTTCGAGGGTGTCTACAACCGCAGCGAGGTCTATGTAAACGGCACACTTGTTGGTAAGCGTCCGAATGGATATGTCTCTTTTTATTATGACATAACACCTTATCTTCGTCTGGGCGACAATGTCGTGGCGGTGAAAGTCGACCATACACGCGAGGCAGATTCCCGTTGGTACACAGGCTCGGGAATCTATCGCGATGTATATCTCATCTCAGCGGGTGATACACACCTGTCGCCATGGGGACTGGGATGGAAAGCAAAGTCTATCACACCCTCCAAGGCTACAGTCGAGGTGGAATATTCCGCTGATATCAAACCCGGAACAAAGGGATTGGCTGCTGAGATTTTCATTAAAGACAATGAAGGGAAGATAGTGGCCAAAGGACGCAGTGCACTATCCGGCGATGCGGGAAAGATGACTGTAAACATCTCCCGGCCGCAATTATGGGATATAGATTCCCCATATTTATATTCACTGGAGTTGAATCTATTGAAAAATGGGAAATGTATTGACAGCGCATCATGCAATTTGGGATTGCGCACTCTGGAGTTTGATCCCGACAAAGGATTCTCTCTCAACGGACGCAACCGCAAAGTCAAAGGGGTATGCCTCCACCATGATGCAGGGGTGTTGGGTGCTGTAGTTCCAAAACAAGTATGGAAACGCCGTCTTCAGCAACTCAAGTCGGTAGGAGTAAACGCCATCCGCATGAGCCATAACCCGCAGGCTCCGGCTGTCTACGACCTTTGCGATGAATTAGGTCTTTTAGTGATGGACGAAGCAAGCGATGAATGGGAATTCCCCAAGCGTAAATGGCTTGAGGGATGGAACAAAGGCACACCGGGTTTTCAAGGTTCTTTCGATTTCTTCGAGGAATGGATCGAGCGCGATGTGGCGGATATGGTGCGCCGCGACCGCAACCATCCCTGCGTGGCGTTCTGGAGCATCGGTAACGAAGTTGACTATCCGAACGACCCCTATTCCCACCCGATTCTCGACAACGCGAGCATCAACCAGCAAAACTACGGTGGATATGACCCGAAAGCCCCTTCGGCCATGCGTATCGGGGAGATTGCGATGAGACTTGCTCCGATAGTCCGTGCCATAGATGACTCCCGACCTGTTACAGGCGCGCTTGCCGGTGTAGTCATGTCAAACCAGACTGCATATCCTGATGCGGTGGATATCGTAGGATATAATTACACAGAAGACCGCTACCACACAGATCATGAACTTTATCCCAAGCGGGTGATCTACGGCAGCGAAAATGGTCAAGGTTACAGCCAGTGGCTTGCAGTCCGCGATAATGACCATATCTTCGGTCAATTCCTCTGGACAGGCACCGACTACCTCGGAGAAGCCGGAGCATGGCCATCACGGGGATTGGGGACAGGTCTACTTGATTTCGGAAGTTTTGTAAAACCGCGTGGCAAATTCCGGGCCGCTCTATGGAGAGAAGATCCGGTTGCATACTTAGGCACTTACAGGCGCGGAGAAACAGACCCCGGGCTCTGGATCGATGCGCCCAGTGTATGGAACTACGAAGATGGTGACTTTGTGCGCGTGGTATGTTACACCAATGCACATTCAGCCCGGTTGCTGCTGGACGGTGCAGAAGTCGGAGCGATCAAACCATATAATGATACAGAGGGCATAATCCACTGGGATATACCCTACTCACCCGGACGCCTCACTGTGGAGGCAATGGATGCCGACGGCAAGGTAATAGCAAGTGATGAGCTTCTCACAACGGGACATCCGTTCGCTCTCAGAGCCACAGCAGACACCGACATCCTTGACTCTGACAATCCACTCGCACACGTGACTGTGGAAGTGGTTGACAAAGATGGCAATCTTGTTCCTCTGGCCGACAACATGGTCTCTTGCCACCTCACGGGAGACGGTTCATTGCTGGGAGTGGAAGGCACAGGCAATCACGACATGTCGCATCCACGCGACAGAAGCAGACGCGTCTGCAATGGCCGACTTCTGGCTTACGTTAGCCGCAACAATTCGGCAGGGGAAGTGAAGCTCCGTTTCTCTTCGCCAATGCTTAAATCAACAGAAATCACTTTAACAACTAAATAAAGAAAATTATGAGAAAAATTTTCCTTACCGCCCTCGCGGGCATCGCAGTGGCTTCGGCCGCAAACGCAGTAGTAGCAGACCGTCTTTGGATCATCGGAGATCCTGCCGGTGGCTGGGATCCTACCAAAGGTATCGAATTGACCAAGACTTCTGAAGGTGTGTTTGAATACGACCTTAAAATCACTTCCGAAAAAAGTGGCTTCGGATTTGTTGACCAACTCGCGGCAGAAGGCGACTGGACCACTCTTAATGCTCACCGCTACGTGGCTCCTTCAAGCGGATATATGCCTGTGATCGGAGAGAATTCAATGGAATACGCCACTTCCGACTATTGCTGGGATCTCCCCACTGGAGAGTATAAGCTGACTGTCGACACAAAAAATATGAAACTTATCCTTGCCGGTGATGAGCCTGTCGTAAAACCTGCCGCTCTCTATTTCCTTGGAGATACAAATGATTGGACCGCCTCTCCCGAATATGCGTTTACTTCAGATGACAATGTGGTGCATACATTCAAAGCGACTGTGATACGCAGTGCGGAAGACTGCACATTCAAGATCGCGACAAATGGCTGGGCCACTGAATATTCCAATGGCAAAAAGGATATGAAAGCCGGTAACACCTACCCTATCGGTCCCGGCAAAGGTGTGGAAAACATGGGCTTCGCGGAAGATATCGAGGATGCTACACTCATCCTTGACACCAAGGCAATGACACTTACTGTCCTTTCCGGTTCTTCCGCTGTCACAGAAATCGCAGCAGATGAAAATGCTCCTGTCGAATATTACAATCTTCAGGGTGTACGCCTCTCCAACCCCAAGGGGCTTGTAATCCGCAAGCAGGGCTCCAACGTGACAAAAACCATTATCCGCTAAATCTGACTTATCGAAAAAAAATGGGCAGCCCGGATTGAGCTGCCCATTTTTGTATCCTGAAAAATCTCAGAAGAGACCGTTGATTCCGCTGAATATGAGAACCAGATAGCCTAACACAAGGCCGATGACACCCATGATCAGACCGGTAATCACCATATATTTCTGCTTGATGAAACCGGTGGCGTCGGCAAGTGCATTCGGAGGTGTTGAGATCGGAAGCACCATAGCAAGCGATGAGCAGATTGCAACACCAATCAGAAGGGTTGCCACTCCGCCAAACGATGCCAGAGAGTCCGCCATGGATGTGCCGGCAATAGCGAGAATAGGCACAAACAATGCAGCTGTCGCCGTGTGGCTGATGAAGTTGGCCATGAGATAGCACAACAGTCCTGAACCGATGATGACAACCAATGGAGACCATTCGCCGAATGGGATAGCGGCTATAAGATGCTCCGCGAGACCTGACTGACGCATTGCCACGCCAAGGGCGAAAGCACCCGCGATCATCCAGAGAATACTCCAGGATATCTGCTCAAGGTCGCGTTTTGTGATCACGCCGGCTATACAGAGCACTCCCACAGGAAGCATTGCCACAACATTGGCATTCACTCCGGTGATAGAGTCTGTGAGCCAAAGGCCTACCGTAACGGCAAATGTAATATACACAACAACATCCCTCCAACTGCTCTCATGGTGAGATTCAATCTGAAGATGGATAGTCTTCTGCTTGAATGGGAAAAGCTTGCGGAGCACCATCCACGCGATAAACAGAAGCACCAGTGTGAAAGGCACCATCACCATCATCCATTGACCGAAACCTATTCCGAGATCCATACCGGCAGGATCGTTTAGAAATTTAAGGGCGATCGCGTTCGGAGGTGTACCGATAGGAGTGCCGATACCTCCGATATTGGCACCGACCGGGATAGCGAGAGCAAGACCGATCTTACCTTTGCCGTCGGCAGGAAGGGCCTTTAATACCGGAGCGAGGAAAGTAAGCATCATCGCAGCTGTGGCGGTGTTACTTATAAACATGGAGAAAATAGCTGTCACCAAAAGGAAGCCAAGCAATACATTCTCGGATTTCGTGCCGAACGGAGCGAGCATCACCTTCGCGAGTTTCACATCCAGACCGCTCTTTGTGGCAGCGATGGCAATGATGAAACCTCCGATGAAAAGCATGATGGTAGGATCCGCGAAACAGTGGAGAATAGCTGTGTTGCTGACAAGATTACTGAATTTCACTCCGGCGGCATCCGTCTGGAAGAACCATAATCCGCTGTCGGAAGTGCCGAAAAGCAAAAGAACCACCACAACAAGGGAAGTTGTCCATGCCGACACCACATCAAAGAGCCACATGAGGGCGGCAAACGCGAAAATCGCGATCACGCGGTGCTCAACAGGGTTCAGATCCGGCAATCCGTACCAAGCGGATGGAGCGATCCAGAGGAAAAGAGGAATCGCGATAGCGAAAAAAAGTTTCAATGCCTTAAGACCCAGAGGATTCTTGTTTTTCCTATGGTCTTTTTTCCATTGATGATAAGCCTCCACAAGGTGGAAGCCATGAAAAATCGTAAACATGACTTAGGATAATTAAATAAAACTATATGAATATTAGGTTATAATCGCTTATAATGTTTGGTTATAATCACTTATAATGGTTCAATACAGTCCGCTATCGGAAGGTATTGTGTCGGAGAGTATATCGCGCGTCGCTGCCGGAGATGCATCACGTCGGCTTGCAAATCTCCCGGATCTCGCTGATTTCGATAATCTCGCTGACTTGGAGGATTTCGCTGACTTTGCCGAGCCGTTTCTGTTGCGCGTCCGCCGTTGAGTGGCGGCACTTGCAGTGCCGCGGGCATCATCCCCAGCCACGCTATCGGCATTCATCTCCAATGTCTCCACCTTGGCTGGCAACTTCTCATCCTCGCGCATCCTCCTCGCTCCGAGTCCCCACACCAAGGCACCGAACAGAAGCACACATATCAGGAGCGTCCACGCCCCTTTTCTCTCATTAGCACGCACGATAAAAATTTTTATGAAAGCAAATCCGGACGCAATCTGCGAGTCCTCTCCACCGCCTGCTCATGACGCCACTCGGCAATCTTCGCCTCATGACCTGACAGCAAGATGTCCGGAACCCTCCACCCTTTGTAATCCGCAGGGCGCGAATACACCGGAGGTGCCAACAGATTATCCTGAAATGAATCTGAAAGTGCCGACTGCTCATCCCCTATCGCACCGGGAATCAACCTCACCATAGCGTCGGCAATGACAGCGGCCGGCAGCTCGCCGCCGGTGAGCACATAGTCGCCGATCGAAATCTCCTTTGTTATGAGGTGTTCGCGCACGCGCCAGTCAACACCCTTGTAGTGCCCGCATAGAATAATCACATTATTGAGCATCGACAGACTGTTGGCCATCGGCTGGTCGAAAGTCTCACCATCAGGCGAAGTGAAAATGACCTCATCGTAATCGCGCTCCGCCTTAAGTGCGGAAATGCAGGCATCGATAGGCTGAATCTGCATCACCATTCCCGCCTCCCCGCCAAACGGGTAATCGTCTACTTTCCGGTGCTTGCTGGTGGTATAATCGCGAAGATTATGAATCACTATCTCCACAAGCCCCTTATCTTGGGCACGCTTGAGTATGGAGCAGTTGAAAAAAGGCTCCAGCATCTCAGGCATCACTGTCAACACATCAATTCTCATATGATTCAGATTGAGACTGCAAAATTAACTATAATTTCTTTTAAGCGCAAACCTGGGTCGTTAAGAGTCGGCTTCATAAAATAGGCCTTAGAATACGTTATCTCTCCCCGAAAAGCGTTATAATTAATTTTTTTAGAGAAAAAGAAACTTCGTTATACATTTTTTAAAATATTTTTATTAACTTAGCCGCTGAAATATTTTTGAGCACCATTTATCAATATTTTTAACATTTTGAGAAGTTAAAAAGAATGATAAATTAACATTTCACATAATATTTCCAGTTGCATTACATTTTGACAAAACGCGAATCTTAAATAATAAAAAATACAACTTAAAGAACGCTTATGGGAATTTCTACCAAACTCATTCTTGCGCTCGCGCTGCCTGTTTTAGGGGCATCTACCGCTGACGCAAAGTTCTGTGCAAATCAATCTTTCGACCCCTCCGGTTTCTCTTTCAAAGGAACACGCCATTCTGCATTCAGAGGCCCGCGTCAACAAAAGATTGAAGAAATCAATTCGATACTTGAAGGACGTAAAAACAGCCGGAAAGCAGATGCCAACAAGTACAAACCGGCAACATCCATTTCCAACGTAGATCATTTCGCAGACCTTGACGGTCCAAACGATGAGACATGGTTTTACAGTGCGAATTATACTTTCAAGGATGAGTTTGTCAATGAATATTTCACTGACCACATAATGCTGGAGTATAAATTCACCATCTATAACACCAATATGGATATAGTAGGCACAATATCCGACAAGGTGAGATATGAAGACGATGAGGTGCGTATCGCAGGAAACGGAAGCGCCGGATGCCAGCTTACACCCGTAATCACCAAACATTTTTTCAACACAGATGATAAATATGAGGTGCTTGTAGGTCTGTCGGTCAACACCAAGACACCGGGCCTTAACCATTACCGCAACCTTGTCTATTCACTCGGAGGAGAAAAGGAGACACTGCCGGTTCTGGATCCGGAGAGCGGCAAGACTGTCAACAAGGAGTTTGACAAACCGATCAATGTCATCCAATCCTCTATCGGTGATGTGCTTGATGCATCGAGAAATGGAGTGGAAGAGTATTACATGACAGTATATGATGAGTCTCTTCCTGAAGATTATGAAGTGCCGGACGGCGCCACCGTGGAGGAAGCCGGCAAATTATTCTGGGATGCTCTTACCAAGGCAAAAATCTCAATCAAAATGCTCGGCAAAGCTGATAAAGATGGTAACCTCAAGGAGATACATGAATTCTCATTCCCTCTCCTCTGCACTCCCGGTAATCAGGAGACCTCTCCGTTCATGATGTCATTCCGTAAAGGTAATGATGTATATTTCATCACCCAGAGATATAAAGAGATATTCTGGAATCCATATTACAGTCCCGAGGAGGATATGACCATGCGCTAGAGCAATGCCCTCGTTGTCAACCTCTACAAGATTGTTGACGGCGGTGCCCAACTCGTTAAGACCTCGGAAATTCCATTTGTAAAGGATTCAGATGCAGATGTTCTTGCTTCATTCCACTCCGTAGGTGACCTCCGTTACCGTGAGGACGTAAACTTCGGCGGATTCGATTTCAACAAGGATAACGGAATGCCGGCATACTATGTGACTAAAGACAACTACCTCGTAGGGGAAGGAAACGCGTATTCCTTTTATGTCTATGACGCCGATGGCAATAAACGCAAGAAAGTATTCGAAGGAGCAGAGAGCACACTTTCACTGTCAAATGTCGAAGGCTTCGAGCCGCAGCAATTGTTTGTGGAATTGATGGGTTCAACCTACGTATTCAATATGGTTGACCTCATCTCCTGCAAAAAGGTCACATCATTCCCGCATATGTTCGACACCGGAGATCCCGACAACCTCGAGTCTTTGACATCCAACCTCGACCGAGTGGCTTACGGGGATTCCTACTGCTATGTTGACGAACTCAATTTCGCAATGCTTGGTGAAGGCGAGGATGGAGATGATATCGACATCGTACGTTTCGAATGGATTGACAACAAAGGCCAACACATGCGCACACATGAAGTAAACATGGGTCCCAACGTGCAGTATTCACAAGGATATGTTTCAGCCGATGTCCTGAATCCGAAAGTATACGACAGCGATGACGTCTATGAATACATGCTGCTTACAAAACGTGGTCTTGAGGACGAAACAAGTCAGGAAGAGCTGATAATCGGCAAAGTAATGTGCGATGAGTATCCCTACGGAAAGACTCTCCTCAATCTCACACCCGGAGAGAAAGGTATTATCATAAACGTCCTGCCTCCCTATAATTCTTCCAACATTTTAGGCATAACATGGAAGAATAATGACAAATACACACAGGATATGTATTTCCTCCCCTTCGATTCTCCAAACTCAGCCGTAGAGGAGATAGAGGCTTCAGGGGATGCCAGCTTCTCATTTGATGGTTCCTCGCTCCACGCTGCAGGTGAGCAGATTATGGTCTACAACCTCCAGGGCATATGCGTTGCCTCCGGATTCGAAGTTGTCTCCACGACATCACTTTCGAACGGACTTTATATCGCCACAGCAGGAGACAAGGTTCGCAAATTTATAAAGAAATAATACGACGATAACAGAAGTGCGGCAAGTCCACGCGGCTTGCCGCGCTTATCCTAATCCCGCAATATCCACAACACTAACAAATCAAACTGCTTATGATTAAAAATTACCTCCTGGGGATAGCGGCATTATCCATGCTCACAACTGGATCTGCCGTTGCACAAAACAAAGTGACTTTAAAATGGGATAACCCCGGCAGTGTCGTTCTTATCCCCGAAAATATCAATAATTCCCCGATAGCAATTGACAAGAATGCGACAGAATATGTGTTTAATGGCTCCGGCACCCTCTATATCCTGACACCGACAGGATACACATTGACAGACGCAAGACTCGAAGGTTCTGCCAAGTCTCAGTCGACATCCGCAACATCGATGACCGACAACTACAGCAGCCAATGCAGTCCGTATATCAGCAGCAACTACAATGGCAAGACCTTCATCATCAAGACAGAGAAAGTAGACAACGACATGTCTCTGCCTATAGACGTGGTAAACGGCGCGCAATATGTCAGGGCGGAGTTCTCTGCCACATGGTATGATGCGCAGAATGTGAGACACGGCTACAAGACCATTGTGCCACTCAAAAATGGTGAAAATCAGGCTCCATACTCATCGAAATATTCCGACAATCTAACCATCAGCCTAATCAAGGGTGGCTCTGCCGATGCAATCTACAGTGTCAAGAAAAACGGCACTGCGGTCAATGGCTCTTTCAATAATTTCTCCATAGGCAAACTTGCCGCTGACGACAAAGTTTCCGTACGTGTGTTTGAAAATGACGAAGTAACGGTAGAAAATTGCATCCTCACTTTCGACATTCCGGAAGATCTGAAGGATTGCATCATGAATATACGCGACTGGAAAAAGAGCGCGTTCGTCACTCCCACCGATGGCAAACTTGAGGTTATCAAAGGCAGCGAGATCCAGGTGAATTTCAATAAGGACTACACCTTCACAAAATTCATGCTCGGCGATAAGGACATAACTGACACCTACAAGGAATCAAATAATTCTATCAAATTCAAGGTCGAGGACAACACAACATTCTCCGTTGCAGGCACACTGACAACATATGAGGATGTCGAGTTCACCGCATATGTAATGAATCCCGAGGGTATACTCATATCCACCGGACAGTACGGCAGCGTAAAGAACGCGATTACTTCAGTTAATTATGCTACCGAGATCACCAACGGCATGACAGGCGATATCCAGCTGCCTGAAACCGTAATCAACTCCAAGGACGGATCTTCAATGAAGATTTCAGGAGCATTGATGACTCCGGAAAACACAAAAGTCTACCGCATCAAAGTAAGCAGCAAGAATCCCAATATCTATTTCGCTCCCGTAACCGGATATTTCGTGAAAGCCGTATGGAATTCTTCCCGCACTGAACCTTTAGGTTACGTAACCTATGCTGCAGATCAGAAAACTGTCTACGTTGTTGCCCAGAAATTAGACAACAGCTGCTCGGCAAATGTGATCCTCAATGGCGACAAACCAATATTTTTCCAGCCTTCGCAGGCATTCTCGATGATGTGGGATAACCGTCCCAACACATTCGGTCTCATCCAGGGCGAGCAACAGATCCACTTCGATGCAGAATATGACTGTCCGTTCACCTTGCGACCCAATCCTGCTTTTGCAAAATTTGCGGCATATCTCGACGGTATGCAGCTATCTCCCGATGACAACGGTCTCTACGCTGTTAATTTCTACACCGGAAGAACCGATATATCAGTTGAGGAAGGCGAGGATATAAATAAAGAGGAGCCCATCACCCGCGCTCAGACAGAAGAGACTACCGGCAAAATATCTACCCTCACTATCTTCGCTGATGGCGTAAGCTCAGGCAAAACCGGTTCTGTAAAAGTTGTGACATCCGACGGCATGACTGCTGAATGCTATTACAGCGAGCTGATGCACAAGGCTCCTTCAAACAGCTTCACTGTGCTTCAGGACACTCCCGTTACTGTAGAGCCAAAAGGTGAGAAAATGAGTGTAGCGCTTAACGACGAACTCCTCTACGGATATGAAGGCGACAAACTTGTAAACAAACTTACCGACGGCAAATACACATTCATCGTTGGATATAACAAGACTTATAAGTTTGAGGTTTCCAAAGATCTCAATGCCCCTGACACTTCCGCAGTGGAAGAGATAGTCGCAGCCGCTAAAGCTGATGGTAAGATCTATAATATCCACGGAATCTATGTGGGCGAAGAGCTTGAAACGCTTCCCGCAGGTCTCTACATACGCAACGGCAAAAAAATTATCAAGAAATAATATCGCATGTCTCCCCATTTCATAGAGACATTCCAAAGACACGACATATGAGATTAGCAACATATTTCATGATGTTGTCATTAGCAACGGCGGCCGCATCAAATGCGGCC
>OFGC01001125.1_pt1 | contig 20522 bp, 30 predicted proteins | sample 1521691 | NCBI WGS metagenome assembly OFGC01 (sample SAMEA3504121, study PRJEB24116) | mouse gut metagenome | biome: mouse gut; feature: mouse-associated habitat; material: faeces | place: Denmark | collected 2011
TCCAGACCAGCCGCCGTCATGTACTTGTGCCCGTAAATTTCTTTCATTTTCCGCCAGGTGCCCCAGGGTACAAAGCCGAACACATCACCAATTCCCACGCATACCCCGGCCATTGCGCCTGCTGCCCAGTGCCGTTCTAAGCTGTCCCACTGGGTCTTTGTGATCACGGACTGTAAAATCCTGTCCGTGCTGGTATACTTCGCTTCAAAGCATATCGCCTGGCCGCCCCGCAGGGTGCCCATGAAATCCGGCTGCGCATTCGCAATAAAACGGCCCGTGAAAGTCCCGTCCCTGCCCGTGCCTGTCGTTCTGAACGGTTCCGGGATTTTCTCCACGATTGCCCGCCCGGTGTCCTTGTAATACCCACAAGCGCCGCTTATGTAGCCTTCAAAGAAATGGCCCTGGGCATTATTCTTCATTGCCTGCCAGCTTTTATTTGTCCGTGGTTTGCGTCTGTTCATTCCGTCTTTCCTCCCTTCCCGGCCAGCCAGGTGTCTTCCATGTCCGCCAGATGGACCATGACGGCCAGCGGGTATTTTGCCCAGGCGTCAGAAAGACTATGGCTGTCCGTCCTGGCCCTGGCGTCAAAACCTCCCATGTGCCAGTTAATGGCCATGATCTCTTCGTCCGTCAGCTGTATATAGTGCATAATCAGCATAACCGACTTTTCCCCGTGCCCTGCCGGGAACTGGTTATCATACCCCCAGCACTCCACCTGCTGCCATTCCCCGTTTGCGTCCTTCTGGTTCTTTGTATACTTCGTGTAGAAATCCGCCTTGCACACGTCATGCAAAAGCCCCACTATTGCGATACTGTCCAGATCATACCCCACGGCACGTTTTAACAGGTTTTCATATACAGCCAGGGAATGTTCCAGCAGGCCGCATTCATGCGCCCCGTGGTACTTCGTGCTGGCCGGGGCCGTGTAAAAGTCCGTTGCTTCCAGCCAGGCCAGCAGGTCTTCTATGCCCTGGCGCTTCACGCTCCGCAGAATAGCCCTAAAAGCCATTATCATTTCTTCTTTGCTGTGTCCTCTCACTTTTCTACCTCCGTTTTCAGATACTGCCACGACTGCGGCGGGCGGCTTATGCCGTATGCTTCCAGGGGGACGGGCTTTTCATACTCCTGGACTTCGGATATTATCCAGCCCCACATGGGCCTGCCGCTGTCCCCTGCGTACTTTTTCAGCTGTTCTTTTTTCAGACAGCTGGCCGCCTGTACGTTGTATTCCCCCGCCGTGCCGCATACGCTCTGCACCTCCGGCAGGGTCCTGATCTTCTGCACTCCGGGGCAGTTAAATTCCCCGCATACCCCCACGCCGCCCGTGATATACACCAGCACCCGCAGGGGCCATTCCTCCGGCGCTATATGGGGATACGTCTTTCTGATTTCCAGCAGCTTTTCCCTGGAAACCATTTTCTTCCACCAGCGATCATGTAAAGACAAGATCACCGTTATCCTGCTGCCCACTTCCTTTTTCCTCCTTCCCGGCCTTAAATTCTTCCAGGTCAAGCCCCGGCCCCTTCATCATGCCTGCCCTTCCAGAATAATCCTGGTATAGATCAGCATTTCCAGATCACTGAACTGGAAATCACTGATACTTTCCGCCGCCACTGCCGTTTTCGGTTCCTTCTGGCCTCCCAGGTACTTCCCCCTGTTCTCTCTGCGGAAAATGTCCGTTTCCAGGCCGAACTGCTTCACTTCCCTGGCGGGGTCAATCTCTCCGTGGTACTGCATACATGCCACATAGCCCCGGTATATCTCCCGCCCGTCCGCTTCCCGTATGATCAGACGGTCACTGTGTACCGCCCTTTTCAGCATTTCTCCCAGCGTCACTTCTGCTTCCCTCCCTTCCCTTTCGGTTTTTTCTTTTTCGGCTTCTTTGCCTTGCGCCACATTTTCAGATAAACATGCCACCCGGTTTCCTCATAAAATTCTGTCTTGACTTCACTGATCGTATAATCCGGGAACTGCTTTTCAAAATACACCTTCCCCAGATCATTGGACTTTGCCAGTTCTTCCACCCTCTTTTTGCTGTACTTGTGATCTGCGTCCGGCTGCCTCACTGGCCGTTCCAGGTTCCGGGAAGAGGACCAGCGCTTTTTCCCATTGGGGTTCTTTGTCACATACATGCAAAGGGCCTCTATGCCGTTTTTGTCCACTTGCAGACGGTCCGCATTCACCCACCCCAGCTTCCCCACCTGGTCCATATATTCCGGGTCCGTGTCGTACTTGTGCCAGTTTATCCGCTCTACGGTCCACATCATTTCCACTTCGTCCCGGCTCATGCCTCCATTCATGATTATGTGGTGGTGTATCCTGGTGATCTTGTCCCCGTCCTTGCTGTACCCGTATTCCGTCACCAGTATGTATTTTAAAGGGGGCAGTTTCAGCTTTTTCCGCCTGTAGGCAATCCGCCGCAGGTAATTCCCCACCACCCGTTCCGCCTCTTCCTCTGTCTCCGGCAGCGTCCCCTTTGCGTATGTGCAGGTGACATGCAGATCACCTATGCCAAAATTGCCATTCCCCAGCTGTACCAGATACCGCCTTGCATTTTTATCATTCAGATTTTTCTGCTTCGGCTCTGTAACCTTCTGCCGCTTCCCCCTCTTCCCCTTGACTGCCCTTTCCGCATTGTCTGTCCTGGGTATTATGTCCACTTCTCTGTAATCCCGGCAGTCCACTTTCTTTTCCCGATAAAACATTTTCTGCCTGCCTTCCCTTGTACCAGGGGCAGGGGTATTCTTACCAGGCCAGCAGGGGGTCTTCTCTCCCCTCCTGTACTACTCCCTTATATTCACCTGTTGACAGTCCGGCTTTCATGCCACTATATTTTTCTGGTATGGTAAGAATGTTAATACCCCATACAAGCCCGCTTTCCGGGGCATTCTCCCGGATTTTTGCTTGCCTTTTTCCTGCCAACATGGTACAATATAAGTGTGATTTATATATCTGTTGGCAAAAAGCCTTGACCGTGTTTCCCGGCACTGTCAAGGCTTTTTTCTTGCTTCCCGGCTTCCTGCGGGGCGTTATCACGCCCCGATCAGTTTGCCAGTGATCTGTTTCCAGTCTTTCACGTACAAAGCGGAACGGAAACCAATGTTCACATCGACGTCAGAACGGGGGTAGAACAGATAGACAGCGGACGCCCCGGCGTTGGAAGTGCGGTGGAAACCCGACCCCCGGAACGGCACAGCTTCTGCCAGTTCGCTGTCCACATATATTCCGTCTTTGCGCTCTTTGTAGTCCGGCGGCAGGATAGCAAGGTCAAAAATGATCTGCGGTATGCTTTCCAGGCCGTCAAGCCGTATGTCCCGCATGTGCGCCCCGTCCCAGTCTTCCTTTGCCTGGTCCGTGGTGATCGTCACGCCGTTACCGCCGGAAAGATAGATGGTCTTCCCGTCCTCCGTCTTCGCCTGCTGCCAGGCGGCGCTGTCGCTGGCCATGCTTACCACTGCGGCGTCATTGTTGGGGATATAGTCCACCCGGCCTTTTTGCAGGCGCAAGCCCGTTACCATCTCCCAGACGTTCCCTTTCAGCCCATACACGCCGTTTTCCGTGTGGTCATGGCTCCACGTCACCGGGTCAAGCCCTGTCAGCGTCCGGCGTCCGTCATATGTAACGCCGCATTCCTCCGGGAAATCATAATCCCTGCCGCCTTCCGTGTTCCCGTGCGGCTCCGTGCCCAGGTCCCGGCTTTCCGCCAGCAGATAGGCATATTCCGTATTGGTCAGCAGGTGCCAGCCTTCCCCCTTCGCCCGGCAGGCCCTGGCGGCGCTGTCCAGATCAATCTTCGTCCAGGGTTCCCGATACGGCAGGGAATGCGGTATGCCCTCTATGTTGGTGTTGTGAAACTGTGAAATCAGAATGGCGTCCACAACCTCCCCGCATACCACGAACATGGGCGGGGCCTGCGCCGGGTCCTTGCTGCCGGTCCAGGAGAATGCCGCCATATAGTTGGGCACCCCTCTTTCGTCCTTGATGATCAGTTTCTGTCTTCTTACCATTTGTCTTGCCCTCCATTCATTTTTTATCTGAACCCCTGGCGGGGTATCATTCTGTTACAGTTTTCTTTCTCCCCGGCCCGGCGTCTTCAAAACGGTATGTGAAGCCGTCCAGGGCATAGGGGTTCTTCACTTTCCCGTTGCACCGGTCCAGTACAGTCTGATAACTCATGTGGTTAGCTTTCGCCGCCTCCCTGGCCGATCTGTAAACCTCCACTTCCCTGCCGTCTCTGTCAACTTTAAAGACGGCTTTCCTCTTGCTGCTCATGTGCCCCGTAAGCCTGCCCAGGCTCACCCGGTCAATGAACCCGATATTTTCCAGGCGATTGTCCCAGATATTCCTGTTGATATGATACGGCACCTTGTTTTCCGGCCATGTCCCGTACCAGGTCACGGCCATGATCGTTAAAAGCTGTACTTCCGTGCTTTTCCCGTCCTTCGTCAGCTTGACAAAAAGCCTCTGCCGGAATTTCTTTCCGCTCTTCCTGTATGCGGCCATATCCCGCACCAGGCCGGAAGGGAAGACACGGCGCACGTCAGCTATTCGGTTCACCTGGTATTTCCCATCATATCCGGGAATATCCCGCCACCAGCCCGGCCCGGCGTCTTCTGGTATGTATGCCTTCATGCCTGCTGCCCTCCTGGCATTAACATGGCCCGCCCTCTGCCCCTCCAAACGCTCCGGCAGGGAACCGCCAGTTTTCTGTATACATGCGTTCCGCAGGGAAAACCCCTGTCTTGATTTCTTCTATGGCCTCCCGGTCCCAGTAGACGCAACTTTCAGCGCTGCCTATATAGGTTTCCAGGTCTTTTTTGTTATCCAGGGTGAAGCCCAGCGTTTCTTCATCACGTTTTACTGCCTCCACCTCTTCCGGGAATATGTCCCGTATTCCCGCCCAGTGTTTGGGCAGGGAGAATATGCACATCATACAGCTGCACCTATTCCAGCCCGCCCTATAGCAGGAATGCGGGGTCACTTTATGCCTTTTGATGATCTCCCATATATCCCTTTCGCTATGGTCTATCACTGGCCGCCACTGGTGAACCAGCCGCCGGGCCTTTTTATATGCAAACGTGCGGTGCAATTCCATTTCATTCAGTTTGGAACGGCAGCTGCTTTCCCCTCTCCGCTCCCCGGATACCACCAGGATTTTGGTATTCGCTTTGGTCTTCTCCAAATTCGCCGTGACGCTGCCTTGCACCTGCATTTTCAGCGCCCCACTGCACCAGCGCCCAGACTGCGGGCTGCTCTTTGCAGGAAACTTCATTCTTTTTCCTAACAGTTCCAGATCAGAAAGACTTTCCAGATTGCGGATAGTGCTTTCCGCCACCATGACTTTCAGATAGGCACTGCACCAGCGTGTTGCCAGACTCCCGGCTTTCGCTGGAAATTTCATTCTGTAGCCGTATCCTTTCAGTTCCTGTATGTCCTTTTCTTCTGCTATCCCTTCCAGTATCTTTTCCCGCAGTTCGTCACTTCTCTTTTGCTTTTCGGTCAGCGGCACCGTGGCCGTCTGCCCTTCGTCATCTTCATACTGTACAGGCCAGGAAGCGCCCTGGCGGTACACTTCGCCCCAGAACCCGTTTACCCTCCAGGATTTCCGCAGGTGGACCCCTTCCGCCTTCGCAAAGGCTTCCACATAGGACTGGGTGACTGGCCAGTCCATGCGCCTGTCCGGGTGCCCTCCGTCAATATCATGGTGCCACAGTTCAATTTTTTCTTTGGGCACTCCCCATTCCAGCAATTTCAGATATGCCGCCAGGCTGTCTTTGCCGCCAGAAAACAGGACAATGATCAGATCATAGTTTTCCAGCGGTAAAAGCCGGGGCAGGTATGATTTTTTGTCCGTGGCCGTCTGCCGTTTCCCAGGGACACGGGGACGGAAGCGCACCTGGCGGCCATATATGGGGCGCTCCTGCCAGCCGTACACCACCGGGGTGTCTTTGGTGCAGTCAGCGTCTTTTATGAAATTCGCCTCCGCCGTATCTTTCCCTTTCATGCCTTTTATTCCTCCTGCGGCTTCTCTCCTTTTTCATAGGGGACGCCGATATATTCCAATACTTTTGCCCAGCCGTATTTCTGCCCGTTTTCGTCCGTACAGCATTCATACATCCAGAACCGCCATTCTTTTGGGTTCCTCTCCCTTAATTGGTCAAATCTATGCGGCGGCTTTTCCAGGTGGATACCAAAACCGCACATGCTGCACCCGGTTCTTTGCGCTTTGGTGGTATATAGGCTTCCGTCTTCCCGCTCCGCAATCTCCCCGTAAATTTCCGGGACAATGCTTTCCGGCATTTCATATCCTTCCGGCAGGTATCCTTCCCGGACCCCCTTCTGGTAAAACTCTTCTTTCCACCCCTCCTTCCACTTTTTATCCATTTCCTGCGCCAGGCGCAAAAGGTCATTGCGGTAGAAAATGGCAAACGGGGCAGACCGTGTGATATGTACTCCAAAATAATTGCAGCCATTCACCATTAACCCTTTGGCTCTTAATCCGCCTTCGGACGCCATAATCCCTATAAACGGCACGCTGCTATGTTCTTTTGCCCAGTCATCACACGGCTTTTCTTTCAGATAGTAACAGCACTTTGCAGATACCCTGAAATCCGGCTTGTCATAGTTGGTCCCTTCCACTTCATTTGCGTATCCGCCGAACTTTTTCAGCCATTTCTGGGCCATTTTCATTTTCTTGCTTATCTTGAAACCGCCACGCTCTCCCGTCTGGCCTGTAACTATGGCGTGTCTGTACCCTTTATTTTTTTCTGTCGGGTTTGCCAGGGCCTCAATTTTTTTGGCTGTCTCTTTTGAAATTACAGGGAAACCAAATTCCTGTAATATCCTGGGTTTTGTCCATGGCACCCCTTCATCATCTTTTGCCGCTCCTAACCGCTCAATTCCCAGCGCACGGTGCATTCTCTGGATACTGGTATCTTCCAGGGACGAAACGCTAATACCAGGGGCGTCAATCCCTATGCTTTTCAAGAAGAGAAACAGTGTAATGCTGTCCAACCCCCCCCACGGAAACATGGAAATTCAGTCCCCGTTTATAGCATTCATTTTCAAATTCGTGCGCCCGTATCCTGGCATATGCTTTTTTAAAGCTGTATCCCTGCTGCTGTTTGACCATAAAATCCGCTTTTTTCTTTTCCTGGCTTATTTGATCTTTCCCCATTCCTCCTTCATACCTCCTGCCTATTTTCCGTCATTGCCTTCCCCTTTCAGTCCGTCCACCTGGAAATCCGGGTGTGTACTTCCCTCTAACCAGGCATTTTCCAGGGTCACTTGCGGGCAGCCGGTCCTGTCATATGTAACCGACACTTCCCCATAGTATCCCCAGACGGTGCCGTCATTCAGATACACGGTGACGGTGCCCTGGGTGTCCTCCTGCCCTGGAAAGCGGGAAGACAGTGCCGCCCTGGCGATCTGGCCCAGGAAGACAATTCCCAGGACCGAAAAAATCCACAGGACCAATACGGCCACTTTTTCTTTCACCCTGCCGCCTCCTATCCTGCGGCCCGCACTGGTTCTGCGGGCCGCTCTTTCTCTGTCACTGTTACCGTTATTTTCACCCGCTCCCGTTTTGACAAAATCGCCGCCAGGGCGGTGAAAAAAGCCTGGGCATTGAATGTGCCCTTTACTTCGATTTCTGCCATGCCTGCTGCCCTCCCTTACCCTGCCACGGCAGTACCAGCCCCCATGCGCTTGCCAAACTGTACACCCCGCAGGAAAGCCAGCATTTCTTTTTCTTCGCCGTCTTCCAGCGTCCGCAGGAAGTCCAGCACTTCCACAGCTTCCTGCCTGTTGTCCTGGGGTATCATGGTTTCTGTCTGCCCAGCGCTTGCTATTGTGTTTGCCTCATTCTTTTTTACCATTTTCTGTACCTTCCTTTCTGGCACTGCCGCTGCCGCTTTCACCTTAAAAGCCGCCTGCCCGAAAACCTGTTGACCGACCACATGCTTTATAGCTGGCATGACCGCTGCCATTTGCAGTGCCTTTTCTTTTGGGTGGCGTCCCTATTGCCCCCGGCGGGGATTGAACCCGCTCCGCAGGCTTTCACGCCTGCTGCCCCTCTGGCTCCCGGTGCCGTCTCTCTATATCTCAAAATTGTTCGTTGCTATGGCAAAATTTCTAAGCGCTTCCTTCTGGCCCTCTATAACGTGGTATTCCCTGGCCAGCTGTAGGGGCCTGTATCCCTCCCCTGCCTTCACCAGCGTTTCCACCAGCTTTTCCAGACAGCACCAGCGTTTCCCGTCTCCCTTTTCCTGGCATAAGTCCTGCAACTCCTGGAAAATCTCTTTTTGCTTCTGGTCCAGCGCCGTGATCTGTCTATTCCATTCCGTGTACTTCTGCTTTAACTCATTCTTTGTCATGTCCTGCCCCTCCCGGTTTTTAATCCTCTTCTTTTTATTTCCCCTTCCCTCTGCTATACTGTACTTGCCAGCCATGCCGGGCCGGACTATAGAGGGAAGGGGGTGCCATGATGACCGATAAACAAAAACTGATTTATGACTTGTCTTTACAGGCCGCTGCGTTGCATGTGCAACGTGGTGAATGTACTGGGCATTATCTGGAAGCCGATCTGTTGGACTGTTTTACTTCCAGCCTGCAAGCCTACAGCGTTATGGACAGCAGTGCTTTTAATGAAGCGCTGGAAGCTCTTAAAACGGTTTAAGTCTCACCGCTGCTTCTTCTACTGCTAATTTTGTCAGTTCTTTTTTTGCGCTCTGTAGCTTTGCTGAAAGATTTAGCAGTAATGCGTCCATTTGTTGGAATGAAAGCCCTTGTTTCTGACATTGCTCTATAATGTCATTTGCAAGGGCTTTTGTTTGTTCGTCCACCCTCTCACCTCCTTCCTGTAGCTGGCCGCATTCTCATACTGCTGCCGCTGCCAGCTTCGCCTTCTCCATTTTTTGCCTATCAGACAAGGCGGTCATATATGTCCTGGCCAGCACTATGGAATTTTCGTCCAGCGTTTCAAGAATTTTCGCCACTTCCCTTGTGTCGGAAGAAAGCATTTCTTTCCTGGTTTCCTCTGTGGGTTTCATGTTGTCCCCCCCCTTCTATGTAGGTTGCTCTTTTTTGTAGTTACATTTCTCCAAAATTCTGTTATACTGTCTTCATTAGCCGTTACTGTTACAAACTAAAATAACAATCTTATGGAGGTATTAAATGAAAAACATCAGCCTTTCTTTCAACAGTGAGGACGTTAAAGCTATTTCCTGCACCCTTTCTGTTCTGCCGTCTTATGATGCGTTTGACAGCTTCCCACCGGACCTTATTTATATGCCTGCAAATGTTATTAGGAAACTAACCAAACAGGAACAGCTTGACCAGCGAGAACTTTACCTTATTGCTGTCTCTGTTGACTTTGCCTATAAGGCGCTTCGTGGGGAGTTAACGATTGAAGATGAAGCCCTTTCCAAATTACGTATGTATTTTTTTACCATCAACAAGCTCCACCCTTCGTTTTCCTCGCTTTTAGGTTCCGAATAATTTACTGTAACCTCAATCTCTGGAATCTTTCCATTTGCAAGCCGTCTGAAATATTCAGCGGCTTGTTTTTTTAAGTCCTTCATGTTGTCCTCCCTTCTATGTCGGTTGTTGTTTCATGACTATGGTCTTAATATATATGACTTTGGTCAGTTTGTCAAGATATTTTTGCTTTTTTCTTGACTATGGTCAGTTTTTTTGTTATTCTCTGTTTAGGCAAGTCAGAAATGGGGGTGATAATTATGAATGAACGACTAAAAGCCATTAGAAAATCTTTGTCTTTAAGCCAAGAATCCTTTGGGAAAAAATTAGGAGTGACTGGCACAGCAATTTCCCGTATAGAAATTGGAAATAGGGCTGTAACTGAACAAATGGTGCTTGCTATTTGCCGGGAATTTAACGTGCGAGAAGAATGGCTGCGAAACGGCAGCGGAGAAATGTTTCTTGATTTCACGGAAGATGAATTTGCAAAAGCGGCTGCAACACTTTCCAATGACGCTTTTGTTAGAAGTCTGATTGTGGAATACTGGAAACTTGATGATGACAGCAAAAAATTATTCCAGGATTTCATACATAGGCTGTCAGACAATATGCGGGGCCAGGAATAAAGCCCCACATATCACCAGCGGAACTACTTACTATTTCAGATACTTAATGAACGTGTAAATCTTGATTAAAATGTTCATGTCTGAAATAGCGTCAACCATTCTATGAATGGCTGCTTTTAACTCGTTTACCAGCATTGTTCTTCCCTCCCTTCTCCCTGCGTAATGCCCATTTACGGCATTGTAATTTTAGGTTGCCGGAAGAACACAATACACACATACCATGGAGGTGCACAATGAAAAGATTATCTTCTATCCTTATGCTTTTAATATGTCTATTGCTTTGCTCATGCGGCTCTGTTACCCCAAAATCGGCAGAACTCACCGAAAAATATGATTTTTACAAGTCCAGCATTTCCGGCTTAAAAACTGCAACTGGCGTTACTGCGGAAGAAGCAGACGAAATTTTTATTACCCTCGCTTCTGAATGTGGCGTAGACAGTTTCTTTACGGTATCAAAAAATACTTCTGGCGGTTTTTATAATGTTAATTACGGGCTTAATACCTTAACGGTATATCTTGATGGTGTCTCTGTTTCCCAGGTCTTTGACGGAAAAGATCAAATATACCCGGAAACCATACCCCATAATTTCTTGATGGATTTTGAACCGACTACAAAAGACGTGATGAATGGTTCTGGCGATACTGTTTTGGGTCAATATGCCTTTATCCGTATAACGGATGATAACCTTGAAAAAATCACGTCTGAAATGTTAAGGGAATTTGCCGACAATGTAGTTGCAAATTCGGGCTATAATTGGGTATCCATAATAACTTATTCAGACACTGGTATATGTTTTTCTGGTTCTGATGTCTCATCTGCTATTTATGGTAAACTTGATAAGGATGGCAGTGTACTTGAATCATATGGGCTTTGGGTCCGTGACGAAAACGGTAATTATAGCTATACCGAGTCTTGATATTTTCTCGACACCACAAGTAATTATATAATTGCTATAGAGGGGGTATTATGGACAATTTACGTTATGAATGGAAAACCCGTGCCCCGGAAGGCGACTGGCAAAAGACGCCTGCCGGAAACTATACCACAAATGCAATTTACAGGACTGTTATAGGCAATTATATTGCTCTATCCCTGTACCAGACAGACGGCGGGTGCAAATACGGCCTGTTCCTCTCCATAATGGTGTGGAAGGAAGACGGCTGCAAAGAAAACAAGACGTGTCAGGCCCAGCGGGTGGCGTCCTTTAGTACCAAACTTTCGCCGCCTGCTGCCCTGGCCCTGGCGGAAGAATGGTTTTCCGGCTTTCTTCGGGACCAGATCAGTTTTTCCGGCCTGGGTCTTGCTGAACTGTTAAAATAAAAAATGTCCGGGGGTGCTGCGAACACTCCCGGACGGTGCAGAAATATATATATCCACCAGATACAACATACCGCTGCTCCTATAGTATACCACATAGGGGCGGGAAATGACAGGCAATCAAAAGGTGATCTTATGAATAAAAAAGCTGAAAATGCCGCCCTCCGTGTGGCTCTATATATCCGGGTATCGGGAGAAGAACAAAAAATTAAAGGCTTATCGCTGGAAGCCCAGCAGGAGCGGCTGGAAGCATACGCACGGGAACGGGGCTGGGTAATCGTTGGGGTCTTCGTTGACGCCGCAAAGACAGCCAGGAAGAACATTCACAAAAGAACGGAATTTCTCCGCATGATGGATTTAGTCAAGCGGGACGGCGTTGATCTCCTGCTGTTCTGCCGCCTTGACCGCTGGTTCCGTTCCGTGGCGGACTATTACAAGGTTATGGAAGTGCTAGAAGCCCACGCCTGCGGCTGGAAAACCATTGATGACGGGGAAGGATACGACACCACCACCGCCAGCGGGCGGTTATACATTAACCTGCGGTTATCCATTGCCCAGAATGAAGCCGATCTGGACGGGGAAAGAATTGCCGTTGTGTTTGACAGCAAAATCAACCATGGCACCGTGGTTTCCGGGTCCTGCCCCTTCTGGCTCCGGGTGAATGACCAGAAACGTTTTGAGGTTATCCCGGAAAAGGCAGCCATATTGCAGGACGCCTTCAACCATTTTGAGGCCACGATCTCCCAGCGGGCCACCGTGAAGTATATCCGGGAAACCTATGGGGTGAACTGGTGTGACGCCACTTTCCGCCGTATGCTGCGGGACAAACTGGCCATTGGCGTATACGACAAAAACGGCAGGTACAATGAAAATTTCTGTGAAGCCGTGATCAGCCCGGCGCAATTTGAACGGGTCCAGAAACTTCTGGGGAACAATGCGAAAAGCACCCCCACTGGCCGGGTATTCCTTTTCACGTCCCTGCTTGTCTGTGAGGAATGCCGCCACAAATTAGTGGGTGCCTTCACAAAAGGCTATTATTATTATCGTTGTAATCAATATTTTCAGCGTGGGCGTTGCTCTCATAACAAGTTTATACGGGAAGACGTGGTGGAAAAGTGGCTTTTTGACCACCTGGGGGAAGAACTGGAAAAATACCGCCTGGCGTGGGAAGTGCAGGAAGAAAAGCGCCGGAAGGCTGCCGCCTCCGTTGACCGGGCCGCTGTCCGCCGGAAGCTGTCCAGGCTTAAGGATTTATATGTCAATGATCTAATCGACATAGAGGAATACAAACGGGACTATGACAAATATAACGCCATGCTGGAAGAAAAGCCGGAACCCGCCGCAGATCAGCGCCCAGACTTTGCGGCAATAGAGAACCTTCTTTCCCAGGATTTCAAAACCATCTATGACGGCCTGGAACGGGAAGAAAAGCGGACCCTCTGGCGCTCCGTGATCTCCGAAATCAGAATGGACAATGACCAGCACATCACGGGCATTTCTTTTTTGTGATCATAGTTGTACCAACTTAACAGTGCCCGTCGGTTCATCCGCTAAAATAACAGGAGTATCAGAAGCCAGGGCGCGGGCGATTGCCACACGCTGTTGCTGCCCTCCGGACAGTTTCATTACATTTCGTTTTGCTTCCTCGGCTGTCAGCCCAAGCCGCAGGAGCAGGGGCAGGACATCCTTTTTCGCTGTCAATGCCACATTTTCCATTGGTGTCATATAGTCAATGAGGTTGTAGCTTTGAAATATCAATGAAACGTGGCTGCGTCTGTGACAGGCAAGCCCGCACTGTGAAATATTTTCACCACTAAAGAGGATTTCACCTTTTTGCGGAATATCCAGCCCGCCGATCAGTGACAGCATAGTTGTCTTGCCGGAACCGGACGGTCCAAGAACAGCATACATTTTCCCAACTTCAAATTCAGTATTTATGTCTGACAATATTGGCCTGCCTTTCTCATAGGCATAACATATCCCTTTCATTTCTAATACAGCCATTTTCTATTTTCTCCTTTTCCTTAACTCATTTTTGACAAGATTTCACGGGGTTTCAGGCGCATTACCGACAACGAGGAAATTCCCACTGAAAGAATGATAACGATAATGCCTATAAGATAGAGCTGCAGCATATTGTAAAAATCAATCGTAACGCTGATCTGCTCCGTGTCTGCCTCTGCCCCATCTACCGAAACTTCAGCGTCCGGGACAGTATCCTGACCAGATGGCATATCAGACAGGGCTGCATCATCTTTTATGCTGACCACCACATCCTCACTAAATCCATCCTTTTTTGTTATGGTCACTCCCGCGGCCTGTTCCTCGCTTACCGAAATATTCTGCTGCATCAGTCCATTTGCAAGCCGCCCTGCCACCAAGTTGCTTGTAAAATAAGAGCATCCAAAGGCGATTACCGCAATCATCAAAACCTCAGCAAGATACTGCCCGATAATCCTCATCTTTCCAATGCCAAGGGATAGGAACACACCTGTCTCGTGGATACGGCTTCTTCCCCACATGGTGAGTATCAATGAAAGGATGACAACGCTCACCAATGCAATCACCCATATTGTGGATGACACCAAAGCCTGCAGTTTCTGCAATGGTGCGGCGGCATCCAGATAAGTCTGGTTATCTGCCGCCACTTCAAAAGCCCGCCAGTCAATAGCAAATAAACCTTTCACTTCTGACATAATGCTGTCAAGCTGTGCAGGATCATATACGGAAAATGCCACCTCGTAAAATCCCACCGGCATATCCCCAAATAAATCCTGTAAGGCGCTTGTGTCAATAAAAATCTGGTTTTCCAGTTTTTCATAAGTGACAATACTCGCATATGCTGGATCTGGCTTTCGGATTTCATAAATACCAATAATCTTAACTTTTGCCTCCTCATCGGCCTGTAAGGAAATGCTATCACCTATCTGCAGGCTGTTCTGGTCTGCCATATCCCTGCTGATAACCGCTGCATTACTTTCATTTCCCGTAATGTGTTTTCCTTCAGTCAGTTCCATTATTCCCGACTGAAAAAAGCTGTTATTTTCAGTTCCGGCGACAGTCCGGGCATATATCTTGTTATTAAGCTCCCCTTTCAAAGGAACATTACCGGGAAAGATTGTAAGGTTTGTAGAAACAAGCGTCTGGGCTGATGCATCATATTTTTCAATGCCGCCTATTTCCATAATGGCATTAATCATATCCCGTGTGACGGGAAGCTCCGTGTAAAGGTCAAGAGCGCCTTCCCCATCATCAACCCTCCTGAAATAAGGATTGCTTTCCGATAGTTCAACTGAAACATAGAATTCACCGCCTAAAGCCTCCCGCAGATTCTTTTGTGCCTCCTGCGATGCTTTTTGGGTAGAAAGCCCGGTCAATACAAAAGTTGACATGATAAGAAGAATGAAAAAGAGCAGGATACTTTTCCCCTTTTTCCGTGCGACGTAGAGAAACGCCCGTTTGATAGTTCCCATTTTGATACCTCCGTTTTCTGGTGTTATTCATTCTGACGTTGATATCTTACACTCCCAATATGGAACCAGTATGAAACGTATGTGAAATTGAAAAGAAATTAAAAAACTCCCCGGTCTGCCAGAGAGCTTTTCCTATTCATGGTTTTCATTGAATTGTTATAAATGAATTGTAAATCTCATTCCCTGCGGTTCTTCCATCGGGCAGAATGAGTAAGAAATGTCCATTGTCTTTAATAATGTGTCTACAATATACAGCCCAAGCCCGTTCCCGCCCTTGTCACGGTCCCTTGCAAAATCAGGACGATAAAATGGCTCGAATATATGCCGCAGCGCTTCTTTGGATATAGGGACGCACTCGTTTTCTATAAGGATATCGCGCCTGTCAAAATATACGGAAACTGTTCTTCCCGGTTCTGTGTATGCCACGGCGTTGGCAAGGATATTTGACACTGCTTTTCCAAACATCTGAGGCGGCAGCACTGTTTCAAAACTGTCCGGCAGCCCAAGCCGGAAGATGATTCCTTTTGCCTTAGCGATCAGCATATACGGCTCGCATAAGGAGGAAAGCATCTCTGACAGATCACCTTCCGCTACCTCTTCATTTTCTGCGATCATCCCTGCCTTTGAGGTTTCGAGGATATCATGTATCATATCTGCGAGGTGTCCTGTCATTTCCCTGCACTCCGGCAGATAAGTGTCATAATCCTTATATTTCCCGACACCGAGTATCATGTTTTCCAGCGTGGCATTCAGCGCAGTGACCGGCGTCTTCAATTCATGGGAAGCCACCCGCAGGAAATCAGCCTTTGACCTCTCGCTCTCGCTTACACGCTGTTTCTCAATCTCAAGGCTCTCGATAGCCGACAGCAGGCTTTGGTATAAATGGTTGATATTATCTGCCAGTATGCCTATTTCATCTTTTGAACTGATTTTGCAGGCAGCATCCCTTTCCATCCGTGCCATCTGCTCCGTCACCGCCCCAATCTGTTTTATGGGAACCGTGATCTTTCGTGAAAATACAAAAGAACAGGCTATGGAAATAACCACACAGCAAATCAGGGATAGTGGCAGGGCTTTCAGAACAGTCTGCGTAACATAGTCTGCCACATTCAAACTTGTGTCGAGGGACAATTCATCGTGCGGGCTGACTGAGATCACAAGCCATTCCGGTTTCGTAAATAAATGGAGCAGTAAGTGGGCAATCCCGACGATAAAGAGCATCAGCCCTAATGTATAAAAAAAGGTTTTAGGGAATAACTTCATCTTTTTCATTGCTCCACCTCGTATTTGTATCCTATGCCTTTGACGGTGACAATACAGTCAAGCCGGAGCTTCTTCCGCAGGTTTTTAATATAAGTATCAACCGTCCGGTCAATGATCGGGTAGCTGTCTCCCCACAGTTCATCCAGTATCTGTGAGCGGGTAAGCACCAGCCCTTTATGCTCCACAAGCAACCTTAGCAGATCTATCTCTTTCGGGGTAATGTCAATCCTGCCATTTTTGTCCTTTGCCGTGTAGCCGGAGAAATTTACCGTTACATCCCCAAAAGTCATGATGTCAGATACCGCTCCTTTTCCGCACCGCCGTAAAAGCGCTGTGATGCGCCGCCCCAACAGAATCATGGAAAAGGGCTTTGTGATGTAATCATCCGCCTGTTCATCAAAACTTGTCACCTGCGTATATTCATCTTCAAGCGCCGTAAGCATAAGGATGGGCACTGAACTTTTCTGCCTTATCTCATGCAGGACGGAAAGCCCCGATGCTTTGGGTAGCATGATATCAAGTACAACAAGGTCAATACCCCCCTTTCCAAATATCTGCAATGCCTCGTCACCGTCATAAGCGGGAATGATTTCATGTCCTGCCGATCTCAAATATTCACATATTGCCTCGTTTGTTTTTCCGTCATCTTCCACAATAAGCAATGCCGCCATATAAGCCCCTCCCGATATTTTGAGTTTACCATATCAATGTGGAATGTATGTGAAATCATTTGATTTTGCAGGACTTTTCATTCCATCTCCCTAAACGTACCGGCCATTTCCCCGACAAAACTCCACTGGCGCTGCATATAGGATTTCAGATTTTCCGTGCTTTGCCTATATGCCTCCCAGACTGTTTCCCATTACTTCGGCAGAAAGCCGCTCCCTCTAAAGTAAAAACTCTCTCTGAATTATACCATAAAAATTTTCTGTTTTTCACCCGATGGCATGAAACGACTATTTTTCGGGAATGGAAAGCAAAAAAGAGCCATCAACCAGCCCTTGTCCTCCCGCTAATATTTTTCAATTTTACTGTATACTATCACGCAAAACCCCATATTATCACGGAAACTCATATACAAACACGAAAACTCTGAGCAGTTTCCGTGCTTGTATCATATCCCCCGTTTTTCAACAGCATTTTCAGCCAAACCGCTACCCTTTTCCGCAAAAACCGACAATACCCTACACCTTTTTACCTTTCCGCTTTATACTATCACGGAAACCCCTGACTTTTGCGTGATAGTATACTTTTGCCTGATAGTACGATTTTTTCCCCTATCGCCACCCTATCAGCGGCATCCAAAAACAAAAAAATGGGGGCCCACCATCCACCGTGATGAACCCCACCAAGCCTTAAAAACCTTGATTTTAAGCCATTCTTCAATACTTTCGCCTGCGAGTACCCCAAATCCTATGGCATCATTTGGAAATAGCCGCCTGTGCCGCTGTTAGATTATGATGACTTTTACCCCGGGGTAAATAATTTACCCCCTTTTACCCCATAGTCTAACCAAATGAAAAATCACCCAATAAGCGCAGACATATTTTCAAAAACAATATCCTCTATATCTTTTACATTATAAAATTCTTCAAAAGCTTCATATATCATTTTCAAATGCATCGGTTCTGCAATATTACCATTAAATTTTGAAAATGGCCCATCTGTTTCAATTAATATTCTATTTAAAGGTACTTCTTTTAATATTCCTTTTCCTTTATTCGTCCTTAACATTGTAGGATTTACAGAAAAGTAATACCCCGCCTCCACAATCTCATGCACTAATTCTTTGGAGCCAGTGTACCAATGAAAAATTGCATTCTCAACTTTATACTTCAATAAAATATCCAATACATCTTCTTCTGCTTGTCTACTATGAATTGATAATATATGACTATTTACAGACTTACATATCTGCTCAAAAATCCTTTTTTGTTTACTCCGACTTTTTTCAGTTCGAGCCACTGAATAATCTAATCCTACCTCTCCTACAAATTTCGTGCTTTTAAGTGCATTATAAAATAAACTTTGCTTAAACTCATATTCGTTAAATAGTATTGGATGAAATCCAACTGCTAAAAAAATTTGAGGAATACCCTCAATTGCAATTTTTTGCTTTTCATACAGTTCTGGTAAATGCGTTACAAAAATTGCATAAATATCCTCACGCATTATTTCGCGAATAACCCTAGCTGGCTTATCGTAAAAATCAATATGGATATGTGCGTCTATCATAAACATCACCCTCCATACTTTTTTATGAACACCTCAAATTCCACTGAAAATTTTTTCAACATTTCAAATGTCCTTTCATAATAATCTACATTATGATAATATCTTTGCTTTATTACTAATTCTGAAAAAATTTCCCCGGACTTAATATAATCATAAAAAGTTGTATAATAATTTAAAGATGATCTATACTCTTCCTCATCCATATTGCCTTCATAGGGTATGTCATACTCATTATCGTATTTCTCTAAATCATAAGCCGCCATTGATATTTTTCGTAACAAACACGGAACACAAGTTCCGCATGATACTTTTGTACTCGTATCATAACGAGGGTCATGCATAGACCTACTACAAGAACGTGTATCCTTTATATGTCTTTTATAATCTAAACTTAGTAAATTTACCATTTCTCCCTTCGTCATAAAAAGAAAAGGGTGATTTAGTTGCACTCTAATTCCAACATTCTTCAATATAGTTTGATACAAATAAATAGTTTTAGGATGAGTTGTCTTAGTCGTTCCTCGCGACTGAAAAGACGGATTTAATGTCATAATTCCATTCTCGTTAATATTAACAATTCCAATTCCTTCTTTTACCGCTGTCATAACTGCTAACGAAAAAAACAACAAGGATCTTGTCCTTTGAGTATATGTAAACTTTTTCTGATTTACTCTTGAATAAGTTCGAATACCCAAATTTCCAATCCTATTATTTAAAAAATTGGCTACATTATTTATAGCAGAAGTATCTACATTGCTTGTCTTATAACCACAATATAAAGTTTTTTTGCCTTCTATTTCATTTCTATAAGCACCACAAAATGAATCCAGACCTCCTGAAAGTAAGGAAATATTATCCGCCGTGGTTTTGATAAAAGATAATTGCTGTGCCTCAAATTCATACTCTACAGGCTCAATATCTATTTGCCATTTATCTCCATCACCTTCTGTGACAAATCCAGCTAATTTTTCAATCAGTTTAGTGTTTTCTCGCCATATAGGGCAATTTTTTGAATCAACGTATGCTATAATTTGTAGAAAACGTGGATGATCTGATTGTCTTTTAAATGAAATATCTGCCACATAAATCTCTAAAAATATATTCAGCAAATCTATAACCATAGTATTATCTATTTCTACAAAAGACATATCAGATATTAATTGATTTAATCTAAGCTCTACAACACCATCTTGAGTATGAGCAATAATCATGTTTATCACTCCCTACTTCTTATTCAATGTATCTTGCAACTTTTTTATCAATTCCTCAATTTGGATTTCTCCATTGCTACAATTTTCAATTAGTATCATAAAATTTTCTTTAACATACCTTTTAGAGAACTCTTCAATACTTTTGTTAAATGTTTCTGTCGAGATATCTCTAAACATACTTGTTAACGCTTCATTTGCATCTTCCCTAATTATCATACTAATAAATATTTCACAAAAAATACTCAAGAACTCTGTAGGCTCAGTTAGTTTGCCTAATAGCATATTTGCCATAGCACTCTGAAAAGCAGATAATATTAATATCGAATCAATTTCTCCATTCTCTTCTTCTATTCTATCCAAAATAACCTCTATTATTTTTTGAACCTCAATAACAGTCAATTCTTCTCTTTGAATATTATAATCCTGTAAAAATGTATCTAATCCAACTTCTTTTACTCTCTTAAAACAGGCAAATCCGCCACCTGCAAGCACCACAAAATCTTTATCCCCAAAATAACCCTTAGTCTTCTTTGAACGTAAAGTTTCAACAGCAACCTGCGGAATTACTTCTTTGCAATCTACTGATGGATTTAATTCTATCGTGTCTTTCAACAATTTCTTTATTTTTGCAGAAGTCTTTCTAACCGATGAGCCCATATCATTTGACGTTCAAAATCTAATAAATTGATTTCACAACTCCAATTATTCCCTTGTATACAATAATAATAATTTACCATCTCTTGCTACCTTCCTCATCAAAATAAAGCCATCGTTTTTCTATACATACTGCGTTTTTCGTTTTATCAACAAACCCTCTTGCTTTTGTGTGCAATCCAGCATAAAATGATTTCAGCGGAACGCTCCGCTAGGGTAAAGTTTTTGTAGGAAAACAGAATAGAAAGAAATAGGAAAGCACCTT
>OFGC01001149.1_pt1 | contig 20053 bp, 10 predicted proteins | sample 1521691 | NCBI WGS metagenome assembly OFGC01 (sample SAMEA3504121, study PRJEB24116) | mouse gut metagenome | biome: mouse gut; feature: mouse-associated habitat; material: faeces | place: Denmark | collected 2011
TTCGTAAACCAATATCAGTACGAGTGCGCTTCCTGCCACAATGCTGTTGTGGTCCGGCATTCCGATGTTCATTTCCTTCCAACTGTAATGTACGCCGAAGGAGAGGTGGCTGATGTAGTGGAACGCTTCGGCCATGGAGCCCGCCCGGAAGAATATCAGAGATACGGCAAAAAGTAGGTAGGTCCTTACGACGGATAATGTGGCATATAAGCGGCTTCCCAATTGGGCTTTCAGTCTGCGGTGAAATGCTGTGGTCTTCATCTCGTAGAAGATGATGACACCTTGAATTAGTCCGTAGACAGCGAAGTTCCATCCGGCACCATGCCAGATACCCAGTCCCGTGAAGGTCAGCGCCAGACTTAGAAATACGCCCCATTGTCCCCATCCACGCAGGCTCGAGGACAACGGGAGGTACAGATAGTCGCGTACCCAGAATGAAAGCGACATGTGCCATCGGCGCCAGAAGTCGGCAGTGGTCTGCGCAATGAACGGCCGGTTGAAGTTTGGGCTGAGCTTGAATCCCAGCATGCGCGCTCCTCCCAATGCGATGTCGGTATATCCGGAGAAGTCGGCATACAGCTCTATCGGATATAGGAGGCATGCCATCAGCAATTGCACGCCCGAGGCTGTGTATACCGACCCGAAGACACCGTCTATGTATGGGGCGATGGAGTCGGCCAGTATCAGTTTCTTTATCAGTCCCACGACAATCAGTCTCATTCCGTAGACCATGGATGTATAGTCCGTAGCTTTGCAGGACTTCAGTTGGGGGAGCATGTCACTTGCTCTTTCTATGGGACCGGAAAGGAACTTCATGAAGAAGAGCATGTATATCATGAAGTCGGGCAGGCTCTTTTCCGGTTCTTCTTCTTGCCAATAGATTTCTGTCAGGTACGAAATGGCCTGGAAAGTATAGAAAGAGATTCCCAGCGGAAAAAGGATGTGGCAGTCTGTAAGCCGGTCGGCATACCGGAATGCCAACCAGCTCACGACCAGAAAACACACACCTGAAAAATAAATTCCCTTCATGCTGCTTTCCCGCTTGGTCTGTCCTATCCATTTGCCAAGGTAGAAGGTGGTAAGCGTGAGGATGAGGGCCGTTATCAGAAAAGTGAGGTGGTAGAAGCCTATGAAGAGGCAGCTGGCTGTCAGTAAGGTCGCTTTTCTGAATCGTGAAGGAAGCGTATGGTATAGAATGAAAGTACACGCAAACAGTACGACGAAGTTCAGGGATATGAATGACATTTCTTAGTTGGTTTTGGTTAAAATGGCATGGCAGATGTCTCCCACGTTTTTGAGTTTTACAATATCTCTGAAGGTGAAGCGTACATTGAATTTCTTCTCTATCTTGTTTATCAGTTGCATGTTGGTCAGTGAATCCCATCCTTCTACATCCTGGGCGGTGGTTTCATTGTCAAGTACGATGTTCTCTCTTTTCAGTACCTCCCGAAAGATGAGGCTCATTTCATTCAAAATAGTCTGTGTATCCATTGTCAAGTTTAAATTAGTTCTTGTATTTTCTTTCTGTCTGTTTTGCTACTGGTGTTCAGCGGAAACTGTTCCAGACAATGCATATGCTTGGGAATCATGTAGTAGGGAAGCCTGCTACACAGATATTCCTCTATCTGCTGTTTGTCGAGCTGTTTCTTCTCTACGACGAGATGCAGTTCGCACTGGTTGTCGTTGTCGTATTTGGGAATGACGACTACACGGCATTCACCGTTGAAAAAGTTTTTTGCCACATGTTCAATCTCGCTCAGCTCAATGCGAAACCCTTGTATCTTTATCTGTGAGTCTTTTCGTCCGCAATAAATGATGTCGCCGTTGGCGTCCATTTGGCAGAGGTCTCCTGTCTTATAGTATACTTTTCCATTGGCGGTCTCTACGAGGCATTCCCCGTTTTTTTCGGGAGCATTCCAGTAGCCGCCCATCACTTGATTGCCGCTAATCCATAGTTCACCGGTTTCTCCGGTAGGCAGCGGACGGCCGTCTGCATCCATAATCAGGGCATCGATGCCTTCGAAAGGCTTTCCGATGGCGACCATGCCGTTGTGATGCTTGCAGGAGGTGACGGGTATCCGGTAGGCAGTGCAGTAGATGGTTCCCTCTGTCGGTCCGTATAGGTTTATGAAAGAGGCATTGGGGACACATTTTCTGAAAGCATCCAACAGCTCCGCGTCAGAAGCCTCGGCAGTAACCACTAGATATCTAAGTGCGGGGAGGTGTATCTCCGGAAAATAGGGACGTAGCAGCTGGAGCAGTGAAGGGGCCACGGCAGCGAAGGTCAGGTCGTATTTTTCCAGAGTTTCAATTACGTTGATGTATTTCACGCCTTCCGGAGAAACGGTGTATATGCAAGCACCCAGCGTCAGCGGATATAGAAAGGATACGATGGAAACGTCAAAAGTGAGTTCGAACATCTGCAGCATCCGGTCGTTCTCGTCCAGTTGCCAGCCGAGGCGGTGGTAGGAGGTATAGAAAGCATTCAGGTTACGGCGGGAGATGGGTACTCCTTTGGGTTCGCCCGTGCTTCCGGAGGTAAAGATGATGTAGGCATTTTCCTCTTCTGCCGTATGGAGGATGTCTTCTGCGGCATGGAACGTGGCGGAGTTCTCTGCCTGCTCTATTTCGGAGGTACATATCAGTTCCAGATTCCGGGTGTCGAGGTTCAAGACATGGATATTCTCGGTATGCAGCACGAGGCGAATGCCTGCCGAGTCGGCAATTCTGTCGTTCCTATGTTTGGGGTAGAAAGGATGGAGGATGACGTATGTCTTTCCGCAAATCAGTGCAGATAGTATGGATGCGTATGTTTCCAGTCTGTTTTCTGCGACGATGCCGATAATTTTGTCTTCTCTGTCCTTGAATAGGGAGGATATTTTCTGTACGCAAGTTGCCAGCTCTCCATAAGTACAGGCCGTGTCTTCGATGACGAATGCCGATCGGTCGGCATATTTGCCGAAGGCTTTCATGATGTCGCCAATCAAGTCATTTGGATACTTTTTCATTTAGTCCGTTATGTTATAGTTCAGTTTTTGCGGAAGCGATGTTTGTCCGTCGTTCATTAAAGACAGTGGTTTCCCGCAATCTCCCTACCGGGAAATCCTTAAGATTTCTAAAAAAGGAGGGATACTGTTCGGAATAAAAGAAACAGAGGGGGCAGAGGTACTCTTACTTTTAGGAAATTAATATCATGTTTGCACCTTATTTGTTTTGTGCAAACATAATATTAATAAGAAATGATACAAGCTATTAATATTGCAACTCAAAAGTGTGGAAGCAAAATGCGCTTCCATACTTTTGAGTTGCTTCCACAGCATCTGAAATGCCGTTGGATAAGAAATTTCGGCAGATGAGTGGAAGTGTGGAAGCAACTTATGCAAAAATCTTAGTGGTTTATTTTACTTCCCACGTATCATTCGTCATCAGTAATTCCTCGAAGTTGTGATACTTCTTCTTGGCAGACACCTCTTCGATTTGTTCATGAACAGCATCGTCGTAAGTAGGAGCTTCCACATCGCGGATAACACCGAGTGCAATCGGGAAGTCGGGACCTTCCATCAAGGCAAGTTTCAGTTGCAGGGTGTTGTCCATGCAGTGGGCATCGTGGATGAGGATATCCTTCTCTGTAATGCCGTTCTCACCGAGTTTCACGACTTTTAGACCAAAGCCTTCCTGCATCAGTCCGTATTCGTTGTTCTCGCCGAAGAGCATTGGTTCGCCGTGTTTCAAGTAGATAGCATTCTTGGCGCGGTCTTCCTTTTTGGCTACGGAGTCATGCGTACCGTTATTGAAGATAACGCAGTTTTGCAGAATCTCGCAAACGGAAGCCCCTTTGTGAGCCATGGCTGCCTTCAATATTTCCACTGTCCCCGGAGCATCGGTAGCTACCGCGCGGGCAAAGAAACGGCCGCGGGCACCGAAGCAAAGCTCTGCCGGGTGGAATGGATCTTCTACCGTACCATAGGGAGACGACTTGCTGACGAAACCACGTGGAGAGGTCGGAGAATATTGACCTTTGGTCAGACCGTAGATGCGGTTGTTCAGCAGAATCATGTTCAGGTCGATGTTACGGCGTACGGCGTGGATGAAGTGGTTACCGCCGATGGCCAGACCGTCACCGTCGCCGGAGATTTGCCATACCGTCAGGTTGGGATTGGCAACCTTGGCACCTGTAGAGATGGCAGCAGCACGTCCGTGGATGGTCTGCATCGCATACGTATTCATGTAATAGGGCAGACGGCTGGAGCAGCCGATACCTGAGATGACGGCATTCTCCCAAGGAGCTTTGCCGATTTCTGCCATTGCTTTGTGCAGTGAAGCCAGAAAGAAGTGGTCACCACAACCCGGACACCAACGGGGTTGTCCTTTTTTATAGTCTTTTGCTGTATATTCGCACATAATCTTTTTTAATTGATAGTTGATAATTGATAGTTGATAATTGGTGGCTGGTCATTGATAATCCGCATATTACGCATGGTTATTATCAATTGTCAACTGTCAATTATCAATTAATTTATTGAACGCTGCGACCAGCTCGGCAACGACGAACGGTTGTCCTTTGACTTCGTTGAACTGGTACGGGGTGAAGTTGTCTATCTTCATACGTAGATAACCTGCAAATTGTCCGAGATTCTGTTCGGCAACTACCACCTTCTTGTACTTCTTCAGAACGGTTTCCGTGTTCTTGGGGAGCGGATTCAGATAAGTGAAGTGGGCGAGGGCAACCTTCTTGCCTGCCTTGTTCATCTCTTCCATGGCCGAATACAAGTGGCCGTATGTACCGCCGAAACCGACAATCAGCAAATCGGCATCGTCTGCACAGCCTTGCACTTCTACATCAGGTACGGGGATTTTGGCAACCTTCTCGGCACGAAGGTGGCACATCAAGTCATGGTTTTCGGGATCGGTGGAGATGGCACCGGTATTGCTGTCTTTCTCCAGACCGCCGAGGATGTGCATATAGCCCTCTTGTCCGGGGATGGCCCAGTAGCGGGCACCCGTTTCGGGATTGCGTTTGTACGGAGTATAGTTGTCCTTCATTTCGGGAGTCACGTAGGGAGGGGTGATGGCGGGATAGTCTGCCAGTTTGGGCAGCTTCCAGGCGCCGGAGCCATTGGCAACAAAGCCGTCGGTCAGCAATACGACCGGGGTCATGTGCTCCAGTGCAATTTTGCTTGCCATGTAGGCTGCATCGAAACAGCTTGTGGGTGAAGAGGCGGCGATGACGGGCATTGGGCTTTCACCGTTGCGGCCGAACAATGCCTGCAACAAGTCTGTCTGCTCTGACTTGGTGGGCAGACCGGTAGAAGGACCGCCACGTTGCACGTCGAGCACAACCAGCGGAAGTTCTGTAATGACTGCCAGGTTCATAGCTTCCGATTTCAGGCAGACACCGGGACCGGAAGTGGAGGTCACAGCCAGCGCACCTGCAAAAGCGGCGCCGATAGAAGTGGCGCAACCGGAAATCTCGTCTTCGCATTGCACGGTCATCACGCCCAGAGACTTGTGCTTGGAGAGTTCGTGCAGTACATCGGTTGCCGGAGTAATGGGATAGGAGCCGAGGAACAGCTTCAAGCCAGCCTTTTCAGCTGCGGCGATGAAACCGTAAGCAGTTGCTTTGTTCCCCGTGATATCCATGTATCTGCCGGGAACGGTAGTCTTACTTTCAATCTTATATGTATGGGCTACGGAAGCATGGGTGTTGTGTCCGTAGTCATATCCTGCATGGATGACCTTGATATTTGCCCCGGCAATTTCGGGCTTTTTGGCGAATTTCTCGCGGATGAAATCTTCGGCTATTTTCAGATCGCGGTTGAACAGCCAGCATACCAGGCCTACTGCAAACATATTGCGGCATTTCAGCATGGACTTGTTGTCCATTCCGGTGTCGGCAAGGCAGTCTTTCACCATCTTCGAGATGGGGGCGGCGATGACATCCTGCTTAATACCCATTTCCTCTATCGGGTTATCGGTCTTGAAAGCGGCCTTTTCCAAGTCTGACTTCTGGAAAGCATCTGTATCGATGATGATACAAGCAGTGGATTTAGCAAACTTATATTGGGTTTTCAGTGCGGCGGCGTTCATCGCTACCAATACGTCGCATTTGTCACCCGGGGTATAGACTTTCTCTGCACCGATATGTACCTGAAAACCGGAAACACCGGTAAGTGAGCCTTGTGGGGCGCGGATATCTGCCGGATAGTCGGGGAATGTACTGATATCATTGCCCATGTTAGCCGAAACTGTTGAAAAGATGTTGCCGGCGAGCTGCATACCATCGCCGGAGTCTCCGGAGAAGCGGACTACCACTTGCTCCAGTTCTTTGACCATCATGTCGTTTGCCATAACTTACGAATTACTATAGATTATTTGAGGATTACTATTCCGTTTACATAGGCAGCAAATTTCGGAAAGTTAATCGGATTAACAAAACTTTTTTCGGAAAATCGGCAGAATACATTATCTTTGCATCCGTAATCAGCTTGCGTCGTGTAAAAATAGTGTAGAAGTTCTATAAATATTCTACATATTCCGCTGATTATCAGTTGAGGCTCTGTAGTTCAACGGATAGAACAAGAATTTCCTAAATTTTAGATAGGGGTTCGATTCCCCTCGGAGCTACTTTTCAAGCCCGTCTCCATTAAGGTGGCGGGCTTTTTGTTGCTTGTTGAATTCGGCTATTATTTCTTCCTTTTTTGTTTTTCTACGAAAAAACAAGAAATCAATCGTTCTGTGTTGAGTTGAAAAATATGGGATTTAAAATTGCGTGATTCTTGTCGTTACTTTTCGGAACTGCTCTTTATAACCGGCTAGGTTATAGCAAACCGGAATGGTACTGTTGCCGACACGGTATATGCCGAATTTGAAGTAATATCCTTCTTCGTCATTGCGGCCAATCAGTATCTCCTCATTGTTTACGATATGTTCTTTCACTTCCTTTTCTGATTGACGGTAGGACATGGTTACGTCAAGAAGTCCGGGTTTAAGAATGGTTTCTTTTTCTTTTCCATATTCGGTCCAGTCTATATTTACCTGAAAAGTTATCCAGCAATCTTTGGGGAAATTCTCGAATGGCATTTTATATGCTATTGTCGAGGTTTTGAAGGTAGAGGTGACTGGATGCATGATTTCTGCCTTGTCAGGATTGGCATTACAGCGGTCGGTCTTGTCCGTCAGCCATTTGCGGTCCGAATTGGCTTTGATGTAGAAATAACCTTGTGAAAAGCCGAAGGCAAGCGGGGGATAACCGCCTTGTTCTATCAGCCAACCGTTCGGTTTCCCTGCTCTGTAGAGGGTATCTCCTTGGGCGTTGATTTTGATAATTTTATCATATGCCGTATTTTTCTTGAAAATCATTCGCCTCTCCAGTTCCAGAAACTCCTTGGTACTGAGGCTCATTACTTTGCCATCAGGGTCGGACACAAGTGTACGGCTTGGCATGCCGTGCCATTGGGCAAAGATGGTAGATACGTTTTTGTCAAGGGTATGTGGAATGTAAACAGAGAATGTGTAGCTCATGGATGAACCTTGCGGGCAACTTCCCTTGCCATAATGATAGACGGTCTTCATCTTTTGAGCATTGGGATATTCATCTGCCGGATAGTTTTTGAAGTCGTCGGATACGGCATAGCAATAGCATAGTTCGGCGCGACCTTTGGTTTCTCCTTTAGAGTAGCCTTCCAGAGTGTTGTCATCTTGTTTCAGCTCAAAACGGTAAGAAGGCTGTCCTTGAAAGGGACGGGAGTAGTCCAGTTGTATGGCATGGGACTTATTGGTACCTACGGCCACCCAACAGCCGTCGACAATCTGTCGGATACGAGCAGAGTCGGCCTGTACATTCACACGTTCCTTGATGGGAGTTAATTCCGGCCATTCCATTATTTCGGGCAAACCTTTTCTTGATTTCACTCCATAGAAGTTGGATTGGGATTTGTTTTTTGCCCGGATAAGGCGTAGTTTGCATTTTGTTGATTTGTCAGGGGCCAGCGTTACGCTTTCTCCGGTTTTCAGGTCCAGTTCATAGGTCTCATTACCCAGCGGTTTGATGGAGACGGTACGTCCTGCAGATAGCTGATGGACGGCATCCCATCCGGATAACTGTATACGGCAAGGTTGTCCTTTTTCACTGGTCAGGCTGACCCATTCGGTTCTTCCGTCTTGGCGTTGAGCCGAGACGGTAAATCCTCCTTCCGTCCTGAGGGCATGGAAAGCACAATCTTTCCAATGGTCTGGCACAGCCGGGAAGATACGTATAGTCTCATCCCAGCTTTGTATAAGCAGCTCAGTAAGGGAGGCCGCAGCACTTAATGGGGTTTCTATTACCGGATTCTTACCTTGACTTTCCACATAGAATGTATTGGGTAGCAGAATGCTGATTCCGATTGGTTTGTTGATGAAATGTGCCAAGCGTTCGTAAGCCTTGTTACCGTTACCCAAATAGGCATATAGAGAAGCTGCTCCGGTATAGGAATATCCTGCTAATCCTTTCCCATCTTCTAAAGACAACCAGTGTTCGATGGATTTCTCCAGGAGTTTACGGTTCTCTGGTACATCGGGATGTAAAAGTCGGAAAGGGTAGAAGGCCAATAGGTGCGAATAATGGCGGTGGGACTTCTCCAGTGGTTTGTTGGCGGCAATCATCAGACCGTTTTCATTGGTGGGATATGGAGCCAGTCGTGTCAGGATTTCTTTCCAGCGTGCATAGTCGGGATGAGTGCTTGAAGTTCTGTCATGACATGCTATCAATGTTTGGAGCAACCAGCTCAGTGAAGCTAATCCGTAATTGCTGTCATTGTATTTTTGGAACCCTTCATATTCGGGAGACTCAATATGGGTGAGATGCCATGTGTTTTCTTTATAACACAGTATTTTATCGAATACGGCAAATGCGTCCAGTGCTTTTGGAACTACTTGTTGTTTGATATCTTGCCAGTCAGCACCGGCATATCGCAGGTACATATAATAGTTTTGCAATGCCCAGGTGTAGTCACCTATCTTGCATGGTTCAATAGAACGGACAAGTGAAGGAAACACTTCATCCATCAGTCGCTGGAAGTTTTTGCCTTGTTCCATCCTATTGGCTGGTCCTATGGGCATATAAGTCAGTTGTATATTTAGGTTCCACCAGAAACTGGGCCATGGGCTCAGTTTGAAGAAAGTGCCCATTACGTCCATTGCCGGGCCATCCGGATGAGAACAAGTGGCAAGTTTGTACATCTGTATGAAATAAAAGTTCTCCAGTTTTTTGTCCGGAATGGAAAGGAAAGAACGTTCGTGGTAGGCATTCCACCACTGGCGTGTCTTTTGTTTCAACAATTTAGTTCCTGTAATCTGTGCTGCTTCTACGGTCTTGATGGCTTTGGCAAGAGAGAGGGATGAAGCCGGCACTTCATTGGCTGTAGATACGTACAATACGGAACGTGGTTTTCCGTCCGGCACCTCTTTCCAGTAGGTTGCATAATCTCCTCCCGCCAACAAGGACTGTACCCAACTACCTTCTTTGTCTTTTTGGTTGACGACAGGTGCGGGGTTGTCCTTGTATTTTAATTTTTCTTTCAAATGGGGAAATACTCTTATGCGGGGAGAGCATGGGTTCCCGGGAATCCCCTTCCAGCGGTAAGGGACTCCGGAGGAAACTTCCACGATATTCACTTCTTCGGGTTGGGGAGTATAGGCGTGGAAAGTCAAGTCTCCTTTGTCTGTTTTTAGGTGTCCGGTCAGTTCGGCATTGTAAATGTCGAGATAAAAAGTGCCTAAAAGTATCTTCCCTTCAGGGAATAATAGCATTTTACCGACATCAAGCCTGCAAAAATCCACCATTTTATCTGCCTCTTCCGTGCCGATGGAGGTTTTTCGGTAGGGAGCTTTCCTATGATCTGTGACATCGGGACGTCCCAGATGGAAAACTAATGCATTGAGTGTGGAATCGGCATATACCATCATGCCGACCAATCCATTACCTAAAAAAGCACCTTCATTCCATTGCATGGGTAATTGTTCCCATATCAAGGCATGTTGGCGCATATACTTTTCCATGTCCGGAAACGAAGCTCCGGACATGGAAGTACATATGAAAAACAATAAAATTACGATTTTGATTGTACTACGCATAAATTTATTCCTTTTAGTTGGGCAACGGTATCATTGCTCTACGACCATAGTTAAATTTCAGACCTCTTTTATAAGCTTCAGGACCATACAAGTCTTGAATATCCATTTCGCCCAAGTTCACGAGAATCCCCCGTGCCATGAGTCCGGCATCTTCGTTTTCAAGGCGTGGCAGGGTTTCTGCGGCTTCTCTCAGTTCCGGCAGGAAAGGACGGATACAGTCACGCATATCAGGATCTAAAGATAAGCATTCTAGTGAAGAGTACCCTATTTTTCTGTATTTTTCTTCTGTGGGAATAATTAGGCGGGCAACGCTTTCTTGACTTTTACCCAGATAGGCTGCGGCATAGGCGGCTTCGGAAGCGATGTAGGGATTACTGTCTTGGAGGAGTGCCAACAAGGCTTGCGGACAAGAAGATATTTGCTTTTCTCTGGCAAGTTTGGCATATCCTACTACTCCCCAGAATCTCATTTCGGATAGCGGATTGGTAATTGCTTCTTCTAACATGGGCAGAGAGGCGGTGGTTGCTGTTCCAGCTGTTTCAACAAGAGTATAAAGTTCGTTCAGAGGATATTTCTCCTTGCGCACTTTGTCGTAAAGAATATGACCGGTGCGTGAAGTGGGAAGGAAGAACCCCAAATCACCGGTGACACGAATATGGTCAGATAGTGCTTGGCGCATTTTGGACAAGATTTCTGCATATTCGGGAGTACCGGATAAGTCGTGCAGTTCATCCGGATCTTTTTCAAGGTCAAACAGCATTTCTGCCGGATGGGCTTCGAAAGTCAGTTTCCAGTTAGGGTTGGTATTATGCCCTTCCAATACTAGTTTATCCCATGCTTTGTTGGAAGGCATTCCCCATTGATAATAATTGCGCAGGGCAAACTGACGATAGGGGATATAACTACGGATATATTTGAAACGCCCATCGGTAACGGCGCGTACCGGCATGAAATGATGCAATTGATTGGCTGCTAATGCAAATTGCATCTGGCGTTTTTCTTTGTTTGCAAACTTGCCGTAAAGTGCTTTGCCCTGCATCTGTTTGGGTGGTTTTACCCCTGCAAGACTAAGTACGGTAGGCCCTAAATCCGTGAAGTTGACCAAGCTGTACTCTTTGCCTGAAGCCTGCTTGGCCAGGTGTTGCCATTTGGGCGGGAAATAGACAATCAGAGGTACTTTTAGACCGCTTTCGTACAAATATCCTTTACCACGGGGTATACAACCGCCGTGGTCACTGAAGAAAAATATAATTGTATTTTCATCCAAGCCTTTCTCTTTTAGGTCTTTCAGGAAGAATCCCAGCCAGGTATCCACGTCTTGTACTGCTTCTAAATGACCGGCATAGTCGGAACGTACTTCCGGCAAGTCGGGAACATAAGCAGGCAATGAAAGCAGTGCCGGGTATATGCCTTCCCGTGTGTAATCTCTGCGTCCGTCTGTATGGAAAGTTCGGATGCGTCCCATGTGTGAGGTTACCGTGTTGAATACAGCGAAAAAGGGTTGGTTCTTTTTTCGTTTGGGACTATTGTATGAGGCTTTGTTGCTACATTCGTCCCAACATATTTTATTGTCAGTGGTAGAGTTGTAGTGTGTCTTGCTGTTGTTTGTACAGTAATATCCGGCTTCGCGTAATTTCTGTGGAAAGAAGATGTCAGCAGGTGTATCGTAGGGCACAGGATGGATGTCCATGCCGTAAGTGCTTGAATAGCATCCGGTAATCAGTGAAGAACGGGCAGCCGAGCTCTGGGGAGCTACGGACCATGCGTTCATAAACTGTATGCCGCGGGCGGCAAGGCTGTCCGCATTGGGAGTATGTACTCCTCTGTTGCCGTAGCAACCGAATTCGTATGCACTAGTATCTTCAAAGGTGAGCCAAAGAATATTGGGCTTTTCGTTTTTTGTGTCTGCCGCCTTTGTCTGTGTGGAATACAATCCGCAGAAGGCAGTACACATTAATAAAGGTAGGTGTCTCATAAGGCATTAAGAATTAAGAACATTTGTTTCCCGCAGCTAAAGTAGTCCGTTTGTGTTTAACCGAGACTTCCTTATGTTTAAAAGTGTACCAATATTGTTTTGGCAAGTGAGTTTTCAACAATATTAGCATTGATTCAACAATATTACAAGAGGTTTAAACGCCCATTGGCATGATATTGAATAAAAAGAGAGTGAAATACTGATAACAAAGGACTAACTTTGAGCATTAAAATCTAACCATGAAAGAGATATGAAAAACATGTTGTTTATGATGGTGCTGTTTTGTGTATCATCTTTGGCAGGACAAGCACGGAATGTAAATGCGAACTCTTTTGATGATTCATTGCGTAGTGAAGCGGATAAGCTGTTGACGGAATGGATGGATGCTTTTCTGGCTTATCAGTACACTTGTTCCGATTCCGCACTTGATGGAGGAGTCTTGTGCCCTGCATGTGCCCGTATGCATGGACGTATAGGTGATGCCGTACTTCCTTTGATGTATTTGGCAGAAAAGACCGGGAACCAAAAATATTTGCTCGGAGCCAAGCGCTTGATGGCGTGGATGGAGAATGTACACCGTCCGGACGGGTCATGGATGAACGATGTACATGTATCGGATTGGAACGGTACGACGGTATTTGCAGCGATTGCTCTTTATGAAGCTTTGCATTATCACGGACATCTATTGGATGATTCAACCCATCATCATTGGAAACAGCGATTGGTAGAGGCTGGTGAGTTTATGATGAACAATCCTTTCATTTATAGCCGAAGGCGAGAAGGCATGAGAAATATGAATGTAAATTATTCTGCTTCAGCAACCTATGCACTATATGCTATCGGTGAAATGTGCAATCGGCCTGAATTTAAGAAGGAAGCCGAAGAGATAGCTCTCGGATTAAAAGAATATTTTACCGTGAATGACTGTTTCTTGTATGGCGAGGGACCTAATATCGCCTCAGAAACTCCAAACGGTTGCCGTCCGGTAGATTTGCTTTATAATGTAGAAGAATCACTGCCTAATATGGCATATTATGCAGTGATGGCAAACGACATGGAACTATTTTCGCTTGTGGAACGTTCCATGGATACTCATCTTGAGTTTATGTTACCCGATGGCGCTTGGGACAACAGTTGGGGAACACGAAGCTTTAAATGGACTTATTGGGGCGGGCGTACCAGTGATGGCTTTATGGGAGGTTATTATTTGATGGCTGCTGCCCGTCATCCGGAATATTTGGAAGCCATTCGCCGCAATATCCGTTTATTGAGTAAGGCTACCCATGGTGGACTTCTTTATGGAGGAATGCATTATTTTGCATCCGGTGTTTCTCCTTGTATTCATCATACATTTGGGCATGCCAAGGCGTTGGCTTCTTTTTTAGAACTGCCTTCTGTGAAAATGACTTCTTTGGAAAAGCTTCCCCGTGACTCCGTTTACGGAGTGAAGTTCTTTAAGGATATTCGTACGTGGCTTTTATCCCAAGGAGATTGGCGTGCCACATTTACCGGATATGATGCCGAATATAAAGTGAAAGGGACTCATCCAATGGGAGGTGCCCTTTCGTTGTTGTGGCATGCTCAGGCAGGACCTATATTTGCTGCGACTATGAACCAGTATAAACTGATTGAAGCTCCCAATATGCAGGACAATGTCCGTAAATATCTGATGGGAGGTACCCCCCGGGTTGAATTGACTCAGGATGGAGTTGCATATAGTAATCTGGACGATTTGAATACGGACATTACTTGTTTTATAGAAAACGGGTTCTGCCGATTCAATGTAAATTCTCATTTGGTTAATATCAATCAACAGTCTCCAAAGCAGGGAGAAGTACTGGTAGAGGTGAACTATGCATTTTCAGAACAAGGAGTGAGCATAAGCGTGGAACGTTGCAATGACTCGGCTTACCTTGTGTTGCCAGTTATCGCGTCGCCCAAAGAAGAGGTGAGGATAAGTACGCGAGAAGCTTCCATAAAAAAAAATAAGGGGATATTGTACATCACTTGCGAAGCAGGATATATAGATGTAGCACCGACAGATAGTGATGGACGAATCTTTAATCCGGTTCCAGGATTCTCTTTTGTACCTTTGCGAATAATACCGGAAAGTATTGGCAAGAAAATACAGATTAATATTTACTTTTGCTAATATATTTTATTTATTTGCCTCATAATAGATTACAAACATGAAAATACAGCAATATTTGTTAGTGCTTTTAGAAGTATTATTCCCCTACATGTTGAATGCCGATATCACTGAAGATATTCACTTTTCCCATATTGGTTTGGAGGAAGGATTGTCGCATAGTACGATTTTTGCGATTAATCAGGATAAGGGAGGGAATTTATGGTTTGCGACGTATGATGGTGTGAATAAATATGATGGTTACAACTTTACTGTATATCGCCATCAATATACCCATCCCAATAGTATTGCCAGCGATATATCCCGTTGCATCACAATGGATGATTCAGACCGGATTTGGATAGGAACTCGTGAGGGGTTGTCTCTTTACAATCATTATAAAGATGAATTTTCCAATTATTATTATAAGAGAAATGGCTTGAATGTAGCTGTGACCAGTATTATCCCGATAAAAAAAGATTGGTTGATGTTGGGTACTGCCGAAGGCATTCTGCTTTTTGATGTAAAGAAAGAGTGTTTCCTTTCGGATACATTATCCTCTTCTTTGCATGGATTGCAGCCGGCAGCTTTGGTACGTCAGGATGATTGTATCTATATAGGTACTGAGGAAGGTGTATATATTTATACTTTGTCAAACGGTATTTTGGAGAAACTGGTGGATATGCCTGCCGGCATCCGGGTTCATGCCATTCTGTGCCAGATGTTTAATAGAATATGGCTGGCTACGGAGGGAGATGGACTTTATCTGTACGACATGAAGACAAAGGAGCTGAAGAATTATCGTTATGAAGATGGGAAATCAGGATTGAACTCAAACTATGTGCGTTCTTTAGCACTGGATACAGAGAATCGCCTATGGGTGGGAACCTATGGTGGATTGAATATCTACAAGGAGGGATCAGACTGTTTCTCGTCCATTAAAAGCTCTGAGATTCAGGAAGGAAGTTTATCGCAGAATTCGGTCCGGAGTATTTTCAGAGATTCGCAGGGTGGCATGTGGCTGGGTACTTACTGGGGAGGGCTGAATTATTATCATCCTTTGTGTAACCGTTTCCAGCGTATCAAACATGTCCCGTTCTTGAACTCACTCAGTAATAATGTGGTCAGTTGCATTGTTGAGGATAACAAGCATAATTTGTGGATTGGCACGAGCGATGGCGGTTTGAATTACTATGATAATGCCTCTCAGCTATATAAGAATTATCTATTCAATTCGGGCAATCTGGATGTACCTTTCAAGGATATCAAGACGGTGTATGTAGATGAGGTACAAGATAGAATATATGTGGGGGCACATGCCGGAGGAATGATGGTTTTGCATCGTAAATCCGGTTACATAGAATATTATAATCGTCACAATAGCAATTTGCCGAGCAATAATATCTATTCTATCATTTCAGACGGGTATGGGGGGCTTTGGGTGGCATCGCTGGAATATTTATTGCATTTTGATATAGATAAACGCAACTTTACGATTGTTGATGTAGATGAGGACGGGCACAAATTGCAGCAATACAATCGCTTGTTGTTTTGTGACTCAAAGAAACGTATATGGGCTGGGGGAGAAATGGGAATTTCTGTTTTTAACCAGGTAGGTACCTCTTTGCTCCCTAATACGGATTTTCAGATAGCTTCTGTGTTGAAGCAAGCGTTTGTGAATTGTTTTTATGAAACATCTTCCGGATATCTGTGGATTGGAACACGTAACGGATTGTTTGCTTTGAAAGAGAGTGATAAGCAGTTCCTGCAATATACCACAGAAAACGGTCTGCCGAGTAATGTTATTTATGGAATTCTGGAAGATGCTTACGGGCGTTTATGGATAAGTACGAATCAAGGGTTGAGTTGCCTGAATCCGGAGAGTGGGAAGTTTCGTAATTTCACGATTATGGACGGATTACAAGGCAACCAGTTTAATGCTGGGGCTTATTGTCGAAAAGACAATGGCTACATGTTGTTTGGTGGAGTCAACGGCATTACTTCATTCCGTCCTGAAACGTTGATTGATAATCCTTATGCTCCCAAACCTGTAATCAATAAATTATTTGTTCATAATAAGGAGGTATTACCGGATGATGAAACCGGAATTTTAAAGGAAAGTATTACATACGTGAATCGTATAACTTTATCTTCATCTCAGAATTCATTCGCCATTTCTTTTGTCGTTTCCAATTATATAGCGGGTAAACATAATACATTTACCTACAAACTGGAGGGATATGATAATGTATGGTATAAGCAGAATGATATCAGCCTTGTTTCTTACTCCAATTTGCCAGCAGGGGATTACACTTTTTGTATAAAAGCAGCGAACAATGATGGTAAATGGAATGAGGAACCCGCCATACTTCATATACATATATTGCCGGTTTGGTATTCTACTTGGTGGGCGCTTTCCTTGTTTGCTTTGTCGTTTGCTTTGTTGGTGTTCGGTATCGTACGCTTCTTCTGGCTACGCAAGAGTATGCAGGCTGAAATACGAATGGAACGGCTTGATAAAGAAAAGCGGGAAGAGATAAGCCAGATGAAAATCCGTTTTTATGTTAATATCTCGCACGAGTTACGGACTCCGTTGACTTTGATTGTTGCGCCTTTGCAGGAATTACTTGATCGTATCAGCGGGCATTGGGAGCATGAGCAGTTGCTTTATGTGCAGCGGAATACCAACCGCCTCTTGCATTTGGTTAATCAGTTAATGGATTTCCGGCGTGCTGAGTTAGGGATATTTGAACTCAGGGCTGTGTATTCCAATGCTTATAAGCGGATATTGAACTGTTTTATGAATTATGAAAGTTTGTCTAAAAGGAAGGATATAGACTATAACTTCTATACAGAGTTGCAAGATAAAAATGTTCTTTTCGATGAGAACTATCTGGATTTAATTGCAAATAATCTGCTTTCGAATGCCTTTAAATATACCGAAGTCGGCGAAAGTATCATTGTGAAACTTTACATAGAAGATGACAATCTTGTCTTGCAAGTAATAGATACGGGCATTGGCATCCCATTGGAGAAGCAGGAAAAGATTTTTGAACGTTTCTATCAGATAGAAAATGGACGTGAAGGGAGTGGTATCGGACTCTCATTGGTTCAACGTCTGGTGGAATTACATCATGGGCGGATTGTTCTACAGAGTGAAGTCGGTAAAGGTTCTACCTTTACGATTTATCTGCCGCAGGATGAATCCGTATATACGCAAGAAGAGTTGCTTGGAGGAAGTGGGAATGAAGGAGAACAACGTGTATATTCCACCAATGCAAATGACATTTATATCGGTGATGACGAAAAGTTCGGGGAAGAGGATAGTACGGATGAAGTAAACGGTAAACGTGGTACTATCTTGGTCGTAGAGGACAATAGGGAACTGAGACGGTACTTGGTGAACGGTCTGTCTGCGCTGTTTGATATGTTGGAAACGGAGAATGGGCAAAAAGCGCTGGATATTCTGAAAGACAAGGATGTAGATTTGATTATAACAGATGTCATGATGCCTATAATGGATGGCGTTAGGTTATGCAAGTTAGTGAAACAGAATCTACGTACTTGCCATATTCCGGTTTATATGTTGTCTGCCAAAGTAGATATCAAGTATCAGTTGGAAGGTTTACAGGTAGGAGCCGATGATTACATTGCCAAACCGTTCTCTATGGAAGTGTTGAGAACCAAGATTCTGAATATGCTGCGTACACGTTATCGTATATTCGAGCGATATTCCAATATGACGGAAATAAAACCGGAAAAGCTTACGAACAATACGATGGATGAGGAACTGTTGCGGAAGGCTATTGCTGTTGTTGAGAAAAATATGGATAATGTGGAATTTTCTACAGAACAGTTCGCGCGTGAGATGAATATGAGCCGTTCGAATCTTCATTTGAAATTAAAGGCGATAACGGGAAAATCTGCTATTGATTTTATACATAAGATACGGTTTAACCGAGCATGTCAGTTATTGAAAGAAGGAAAGTATACCGTTTCAGAAATCAGTTTTATGGTGGGCTATAACACTCCTTCTTATTTTGCGGCACGTTTCAAGAAGTATATCGGTTGTTTGCCTACAGAATATGGAAAGAAATGATATTAGTTACTTGGTTATGAAGGCATGTGTAATTGGGGCGTTAATAATTATCTCATGTTTATCAGTTTCGTGTGGGCAAACCTCTTTATGCCAGCTATCTGTATTTAAGAACAGTAGCATCCTTAGCGGAAGGGATACTGTAGAAATGTTTACATTGGTAAATGCGAACGGAATGTCTGTTCAAGTGACGAATTATGCCGCTTCGCTGACGGACGTCTTTGTTCCTGACAGACAAGGGCGTTTTGAACACGTGGTTTTGGGATTTGACAGTCTGGAATGTTATCTGGAAAAACATCCAAAATTGGGAGCTACGGTAGGAAGATTTGCCAATAGAATTAAAAATGCGGAATTCTGTTTGAATGGGCAGACTTATCACCTGGAAAAGAATAATAATGGGCATTCTATCCATGGTGGAACAAACGGCTTTAGTCATCGGATCTTTAAAACGGATACATTTTATGTTGTAAAAGATACAGCTATTGTGGTTTTTAAATATAGCAGTATTCATCTGGAAGAAGGATTTCCCGGTAATCTGGAACTTTCAATGGCTTACAAACTGACTAATCATAATGAGATTGTTCTGGAATATACAGCTACTACGGATAAGCCTACGGTAGTTAATTTTACAAATCATAGTTATTTTAATCTGACAGGTTGCACCAGAAACGTGTTGAATCATATTTATAGGATTTATGCGGATTCCATAACTCCTACCGATTCCATGGGTATCCCTACCGGAGAGTTAATGCCTGTGGTGGGTACTGTATATGATTATACTTCTCCACAATCGGTGGAAAAAAGAGTACAGAAAATGGGAAAAGGATATGATGTGAATTATAGACTGGATAAATACCCAGATTCGTTAGAGTTGGCAGCTATCGTAGTGGAACCTATATCCGGTAGAGTGTTGAAAGCATACACTACTGAACCGGGAATGCAATTTTATATTCCAAATTCAAATATGGATTATCTTATTGGTCATGGTGAAAAGAAATATGGCCGATATTATGGATTTTGTCTTGAAATGCAGCATTTCCCCGATGCTCCCAATAATCCTCAATTTCCTGCTACAAGTTTGTTGCCGGGAGAAATATATCGGCAGGTCACTATTTATAAATTTGAAACAATATCAGAATAATATATTTAATCAACTAAAGTTTACTAATTATGAAAAAGAAAACATGGAAAAGATGTGTATGTATGATTGGAGTAGTTCTTTTTGCGGTAACGGGTTTGAATGCCAATAATAGAGTGCCTGATAGTCCTATTAAGAAAACAAGAAGCAATACTTTTATTATAGAGAAAGAAAAAGCGTGGGAGCCGGCAGGTGAAGGTGTGGCCAGACAGATTATGGGCTATGATGGGCAAGTAATGTTGGTTAAAGTCAAATTTGAGAAAGGGGCTATAGGAACTCCTCACACGCATTACCACACGCAAACGACTTATGTGGTAAGTGGTAAATTTGAGTTTACAGTGGGTGATGAAAAGAAGATTGTGGAAGCGGGAGACGGTATTTATATTGAACCGGATATTTTGCATGGCTGCGTTTGTCTGGAGCCTGGAGTTTTGATTGACTGTTTTGCTCCGATACGAGCTGATTTCTTGAAATAAGCCTTGAAAAGATGTTTTGTACAATTTGTTTTTCGTGCAATCCAAGCAGATAAAGCTATTGCTTAATCGGATGATTTTCCTTTTGTGGTAATCTGTGAAGTTGTTTTTGCACAAAAATAGTGTGTAG
>OFGC01001154.1_pt1 | contig 20013 bp, 20 predicted proteins | sample 1521691 | NCBI WGS metagenome assembly OFGC01 (sample SAMEA3504121, study PRJEB24116) | mouse gut metagenome | biome: mouse gut; feature: mouse-associated habitat; material: faeces | place: Denmark | collected 2011
GCGCAGTTCTGCAACTACGGACACTTCACCCATCAGGACGCCCCCTGGGAGCAGACGGACCGGGCCGCCGTATTGGTGGACGCTGTGGGAGGTGACCGCTCCAATGGATGACGGAATGGATTATGATGTTCAGACCACAATACATTTCCGGCTGGACTTTGACGGTTCCGGCGAATTCAATATGCTGCTTCTCCCGGATGTGCAGAAGCAGTTTGTGCAGCACGTTAAGGAAGTCTATGAGCAGGACAATACCCTGGGCAGCGGCTATGTCTCCAGCGATCTGAATTTCCGCTTTGATGGCCGTATGGTGCATCTGGAATATACCTTTCACTGCCATGACGAAAACGAGGCTGAAGCGGAGAGCTTCTCCACCTACAGTGTACAGTGTGTTCAGGAGGCGCTGGAGGAGTTTGGCTGCAAGATCAGGAAAATCGAATGTAAAGCTGAGGAAGCGGACATGACGTGGCTGGATCGGCTGGAGGATGCGATCTTCGGCCCAAAGGACAAGGCACAGAAGCAGTCTCCGGCAAAGGATAAGTCCGGCCAAAAGACCGCTTCCAAGAAGAAAGCGCCCAGACAGGAGCGGTGACAGTGGAGCGGCCCAAGTTTATCGCCTCATGCTCATTCGGGAAAGATTCGTTGGCCGCCATTTTGCTTGCAAAAGAGCATGGGGAGCCTCTGGATGAGGCGGTCTACTGCGAAGTGATGTTCGACAAGGGCATCTCCGGCGAGGTACCGGAGCATCGGGACTTCATCTACGGCAGGGCCATCCCCGCACTGGAGCGGATGGGAGTAAAAATAATCGTCCTGCGTTCTGCCAAGACCTATGTAGACTTGTTCACCGGGCGGGTGACCCGCGGCCCGAAGAAGGGCATGGTGCGCTCCTTCCCCATCTGTGGGCGGTGCGCTGTTCAGCGGGACTGCAAGGTCCGGCCCATCCAGCGGTACCAGAAAACCCTGCCGCCTGGGACGGTCCAATACATCGGCATCGCCAAAGATGAGCAGGAACGGCTGCTCCGTCTGGAGGGCGGCAGGCAGGTGTCCCTGCTGGCAAAATACAATTTCACAGAACGGGACGCATGGCAGCTCTGCGAGGACGCGGGGCTGCTTTCTCCTGTCTACGAATTCACCGACCGGGGCGGGTGCTGGTTCTGCCCCAACGCCAAGCGGGCGGAGCTGCGCCACCTCTACGACTGCCACCCGGACCTGTGGGCCAGGATGCTGGAGTTGCAGGCCATCCCCGGCAAGACCACGGAGAAGTTCAACCGCACTCAGAAATTCTCCGACATCGACGCCATGTTCCGGCAGGAGGACGAGGAAACCGCACAGGCGGCGGCATAGCCAGGAATTGTTGGTATTGCCCGGTTTTCACAGTCCATTCTTGTTGGGTATCGTGAATAGCTTTTCCCGGAAAAAGCTGGTATCGTTGCGGCTGGCGCTGCAACAAAATTTTAGAAGGAGGCGATTACGATCACCGATTTGGAAAAGCGATTGGAGCAATATCTGCAATCGGATGACTTTCAAACGGATATTGGCGCGTTGGTCAATGACTATTGCGCGCAGGGGCTTCCAGTGCCACCGATGGAACAGCTCCGGGAGGAGGCCGCCGCCGAAGCTGCCGCCGTACAGATGCAGCAGGAGGAGGCCGCCCAGCCCAGCGCCAGCGAGTATTATAAGGATATCAACAACGTCTATTCTCTCCTGACGGTGGACCCCATCGAAATGGAGTTTGGTTACAGCCTCATCCCCATGGTGGATGAAAACAGCGGCGGCAAGCTCATTGGCCGTATCGTCATTTTCCGCCGCCAGTATGCGCAGGATATGGGCTTCGTTATTCCTTCCATCCGCTTTCACGACTCTTCCGCCCTGGGCACCAATCAGTACGTGGTGAAGATCAAGGGCGAGGAGGTTGCCCGGGGCGAGATTCTGGTGGACTACTATCTGGCGCTGGAGCCCTCGAATCCCGCTGGGGAAATCGATGGTATTGAGACCGTGGAGCCGGCCTACGGCATCCCCTCCCGGTGGATCCTGCCGGAGAACAAGGAAATGGCGGAGATTTACGGCTACACCGTCATCGACCCCCTGTCCGTTATGCAGACGCACCTCAGCGAGGTGGTCCGGTCCCACGCCTACGAGCTGCTGGGCCGGTCGGAGGTCATTCAGCTGGTAGAGAACCTCAAGCGTACCGCCCCCGAGGTGGTGGAGGAGGCCATCCCCAATTTCCTCACCTACGCCAACCTGGAGCGCATTCTCCGCAACCTTCTGCGGGAGGGCGTGCCTATCCGGGACCTGGGCACCATTCTGGAGACGGCCGTGGACGCGCTGGGCAGCACCAAGGATTTGGATATGGTGACGGAAAACATCCGCGGAGCCCTCAGCCGCACCATCACCCGCCGTTTCTGCGAACACGGGCAGCTGCGGGTGGTCACTCTGGACGCCGAGGTGGAGAAGCGGGTCATCGCCTCCCTCAGCAAGAACGAGCAGGGCATCTATCTGGCCATGGGGCCCGATCTCATGCAGCAGATCGTCACCCAGCTGGCGGAGCTGATGAAGAAGTTCAACGACCTGGGGCAGACCCCCATCGTACTGACCAGCCAGGTGATCCGGGTTTATTTCAGCCGGATGCTGGCCCAGTTCTATCCCAACCTGTACGTGCTGGCCTTTAACGAGATCACCAGCGACGTGCAGATCCAGTCCCTCGGCAATATTACCCTGGCCCGTGGTGAAAGAAAGGCGGCGGCGGTATGAGCGGCCAGATGGCGCAGTCCATGCCTGAGCTGGGGTATACACAGGAGCAGCTTGACGCCATGAGCAAGGAGGATTTGCTCCTGCTCTACCGCAGCAGCGGCTGTCAGGAGCTGAAATGGACTCTGGCGCTGCGCTATGTGGGTCTTGTGAAATCCATTGCCCTGCAGGTGCGGGGGGTTTACTCCAGCTTTGCCCAGGTGGATGATATCATCAACGAGGGCGTTCTGGCGCTGGTGGGCGCCGTGGATAAATTTGACCCCGACAAGGGCATCAAATTTGAGACCTTTGTTTCCAAGCGCATCCGGGGCGCGGTCATCGATCTCGCCCGCCGTCAGGACTGGGTTCCCCGCAGCGTGCGGCGCAAGGCCAGGGAGATCGATCAGGCCAGTGTGGAGCTTTACGCCGAGCTGGGGCGCAGTCCCACAGACGAGGAGATTGCCAGGCGGCTGGGAATCTCAAGCCAGCAGTATCAGGAGGACCTGGCCAACACTGCGCTCTGCAACCTTCTGAGTCTGGACTCCCTCTTTGATGACCAGGATCAGGGTGGGGTGGACGTAGCTGACAGCGTGGGCACCGGGCGTCCCGAGGACTCCCTGCTGCGCCAGGAGCTGCTGGATACCCTGACGGACGGCATTGCCTCCCTGCGGGAGAATGAGCAGATGGTGGTGTCCCTTTATTACCGGAAAAATCTCAGCATGAAGGAAATCGCGCAGGTGATGGAGGTCAGCGAGCCTCGCATCTCACAAATCCATTCCCGGGCGATCCAGAAGCTGAAATTGTATATGCAGCAGTACATGAACGGGGAGAAGTAGTCCCCGCCGCGAGAGGAGCGAATACATATGTTCAGAGGCTTTTACCAGTTGACTTCCGGTATGCTCAGCCAGGGCCGCCGGCTGGATGTGATTGCAAACAATATGACCAATGTCTCTACCGCAGGCTACAAGACGGACCGTTATACCGACTCCACCGCCTTTCGGGAGGTCATGCTCAGCCGGGTGGGCAACAAGGACAAGGTGAATACGGAGGAGATCGGTCCCTACGCCTATATTCTGGCTCCCGACCAGCTGTACACCGACTATACCCAGGGCTCTCTGGAGGAGACGGAGCTGCCTCTGGATTTCGCCATCGAGGGGGATGGCTTCTTTGCTATCGAGTGGAACGGCGAGGTGGCCTACACCCGGGCGGGGAGCTTTAATCTGGACGAGGAGGGCTATCTGGTCCTGCCGGGGCAGGGACGGGTGCTGGATGAAAACCGCCAGCCCATTCAGCTGCCCACGGACAATATCTACGTGGATGCGGACGGAGGCATCTATACCATGGCCAACCGGAATTATCTGGCCACCCTGGGGGTTTTCGCCTTCCAGGACAACGGCGCGCTGGAGCGCAACGACCACGGCCTCTTTACCGGCGGCCAGCCCCAGGCCGGAGAGAACTACGTTATCCACCACAAATGGGTGGAGCGCTCCAACACCAACATGGTTCACGAGATGGTTTCCATGATGAGCGCACAGCGGGCCCTGCAGAGCGCGGCGCAAATGAGTAAAATTTACGATCAGGTTATCACTAAAGATACGACGGAATTGGGTCGAATGTAATAGAGAGGGGCCCGCAGGCCCTTACCGAGGAAAGGAAGGTGCGTAAGAGATGAATATGTCTTTTTACAATGCCGCCGTGGGCGCCTATCAGCAGCAGCTGCGCATGAACGTTCAGGCCCAGAATATTGCCAATGTCAACACCCAGGGCTATCGTGCGGAGCGGGCTGCGTTCGGCGAGCTGATGAACCGGAATGTGGACGGCATTGACAACTCCCGGCTGCCGAAGGGCACCGGCGCAAGAATGATCCATACTCCCATTGATTTCTCCAGCAGGGGCTTCACCGATACCGGGCGGAACTTTGATTTCGCCATCAACGGCGACGGATTTTTTGCCCTTTTCGATCCGGATACCCAGGAGATTTCCTTTACCAGGGACGGCTCCTTCACCATGACCCAGTTCTGGATTCCTCCCGCTGAGGACGCGGCGCCGGAGGTGGACGAAAACGGGGAGGAGATCGAACCCCAGCCCACCTCGGTATGGCGGCTGAGCGACAACCAGGGCCGCTGCGTGCTGGACCCGGAGGGGAATTTTATTGTGGTTGACCCTGATAATCAGAAGGCGCCTTTGGAGCTGGGGGTGTTTGATTACGCCATCCACTACGGAATGCAGCACGCCGACAGTTCCCGCCTGCTGGCTACGGATCTCAACGGCCAGCTGTACCTAGGCACCGGAGAGGTCAAGCAGGGGCTGCTGGAGATGTCCAATACGGACCTGACCCAGGAGTTCATCAAGGTGATCGAATCCCAGCGGGCGTTCAGCTACGCACTGAAGATGGTGATTACGTCCGATGAAATTGAAAGCACCTTCAACAGCCTGCGCGGGTAATTTGGAGGACGGATATGAATATCAAGAGCTTTGACGAGCTGAATTCCCTGGAGCTGGATACGCTGCGCGAAATCGGCAGCATCGGCACAGGCAACGCGGCTACCGCTCTGGGACAGCTGCTGGAGCAGCAGGTGCGCATCACCCTGCCGGAGGTCCGGATCATGGGCTACAACGAGGCAATCGACTGGATCGGCGGCCCGGAGGCCGTAACGGCCGGCGTGCTGGTGGGCATGGGCGGTCAGATGAGCGGCGTGATGCTGTCTGTGCAGAAGCTGGAGTTCATAAACCTGGTGCTGGAGACGATGCTGGGTACCCCTGTGAAGGATTACGGAGAGTTGGACGAGCTGAGCAAGTCTACCCTGATCGAAGTGGGCAATATCCTGATCTCCACATTTATCAACGCGCTTTCGGGCTTGTCCGGCATTTCGGTCAACCTGACGGTCCCCGCCTTTGCGGTGGATATGCAGGGCGCCATCCTGGCGGTGCCCATGGCGATGTACGGAGGAACCAGCGACTACCTTATGACCATTGGAGCCAATTTTATCTGTGATAATCAGCAGGTCCCCTGCCACCTGCTGCTCTCACCTGATGTGAGGTCCCTTAATTTCTTATTAGCAAAGCTGGGCGTTACAGAATGAACGATAAAATTACTGTCGGAATTGCGGATATGAAAATGGCCAAGGGCTCTGGGATTTTGATTACCTATGCCCTTGGGTCCTGTATCGGACTTTGCTTTCAGGATCCGGCGCTGCATCTCGGTGCGCTGCTGCATGTGATGCTGCCGATGAATATGGAAGCAGGACGAAAGAACGCATTCAAGTATGCGGATACCGGCATTCGGGAGACTGTGCGGCAGATGACGTCTCAGGGGGCGCTGAAATCCCGGATTACGGTAAAAATAGCAGGCGGAGCCAAAATGTTTGAGGTCAAGGGCGGAGGCCTGGGAAATATTGGACAGCGGAATATCGAGAGCGTTCACACCATCCTGCGGCAGGAGGGCATTCGCCTGCTGGCGGAGAATGTGGGCGGCACGGTGGCCCGTACGCTGCTTTTTGATGTGGCCAGCGGTCAGGGGTGTATCAAGTCCTATGGCCGGCAGGATATCCTTTTCTGAGCGAGACTGAGGGCAAAATTTAAGAGATGGGAGTGTCAGAAAATGGCTGATACACAAAACAGCCGGATCCTGCTGGAGTCCGGTACCAACGAAATCGAGATCATGAAGTTTACCATCGCAGAGAATCTGTATGGTATCAATGTGGCCAAGGTCCGCGAGATTATGATTTCCGAGCCGGTAAAGCCCATGCCCCATGCCCATCCGGCGGTGGAGGGAATTTTCAAGCCCCGGGACGCGGTGCTGACGGTGGTGGACCTGCCCAGATATCTGGGCGTGGAGAGCGAGAAAAAGCCGAAGGATATTTTTATCATCACCAATTTCAACAAAATGTTCATTGCCTTCCGGGTTCATACGGTGGACCGCATCAGCAGGATATCCTGGACGGATATCCAGAAGCCGGACAAAACCGTCTCCGGCGGCGCTGAAGGCGTGGCTACCGGCATTGCCCAATGCGACGGGGAGCTGGTGACCATTCTGGACTTTGAGCGCATTGTGGCCGAAATCGCCCCGGAAACCAGCATTCAGGTGTCCGAGGTGGAGAACCTGGGCCCCCGGGACCGCAATGAAAAGCCCATTTGGGTAGCGGAGGACTCCATCCTGCTCAGCAAGATGATCGGGGACTCCCTGCGGAAGGCCAACTATGTCAATCTGCGGATCTTCCCCGACGGCCGGGAGCTGTGGGAGGCACTCAACGAGCTTCCCGAGGAGGGCGACCTGAGCCAGCAGGCGGCGCTGATTATTACCGACATCGAAATGCCTCAGATGGACGGACACAGGCTGACCAAACTGGTGAAGGACAGTCCCCGTTTCAAGAACATTCCTCTCATCATCTTCTCCTCCCTCATCAGTGAGGAGATGCGGATCAAGGGCCGGCAGCTGGGTGCCGACGAACAGCTGACCAAGCCGGAGATCGGGCATCTGGTGGACGTGATGGATCACCTGCTGGAGCAGTCTGCTTCCCAGAACAGATAGGAAGGAATAGCGCGCTATGGCCAAAATCCCAAAGACCAAATATATTGTCCGCCAGCCCATCAAGGACCTCAAGGGCTCGATCCTGGGGTACGAGATCCGCTATACCGGCGAGAACTACGGATATAATGAGGAGAACGGTCAGGATTTCCTGGCTGCGGAGACCATCTATAATTTCCTCACGCAGGCCGGAGACAAGACCTTGAAGGGCGGACTGAATTTCATGACCTTCACCACCAATCTGCTGATGAAAAACACCCCGAAGCTCTTTGCTCCGGAGGATCTGGTGATTGAGGTGTCCGAGAGCGCCATTATTCACCCGCTGGCCATGCGTTTTCTGGAGCGCTACCACCAGGAGGGATACATGATCGCGGTGAAGGACTTTCAGTTCGCGCCCCGCTATATCTCCAACCTGCGCCATTTTGACTATGTGATGGTGGATCTCCACCACGCCGAGGACAGCAGTGTCAAGCGGCTGACGGAGATGGTTCACAGCATGGGCAAGAAGTGCATTGTGACCGGCGTGGATGACGAGGACCTGTATCAGAAGGCGTTTATCCTGGGAGCGGACGCGATGTCCGGACGCTATGCCGCCGAGCAGATGTTTACCGCCGTTCATTCCAGCAGCTATCTGCAGAGCAATTTCTTCCGGCTGCTGGTGGCCATCACCAAGGATGAGCCGGAGGTGGGAGAAATCGAGGAGATCATCTCCATGGACGCGGCGCTGACCTACAGCCTGCTGCGGATTGTGAACTCCGCGTATTTCGCGTTGCGCAACCGGGCCACCAGCGTACACCAGGCGGTGACCATCCTGGGCCTGGGGCAGCTGCGTCAGTGGATTTATCTGATGGGATGCAGCACCGAAAAGGGGGAGCTGGACGAGAATCAGGAGGAGATGCTGAAGCTATCCTTCACCCGGGCCAGCTTTGCCAGCGAGCTGATGCGGTATGCCAAGAATATGCCCATCAACCGCAACGACGCCTATCTGATGGGAATGTTCTCTACCTTGCAGTTCCTGATTGCCGCTCCGTTGGAGGATATTTTGGCGGAGGTTGCCATTTCCACATACATCAAGGAGGCGCTGCTCAACCATACGGGCCGCTGCGGAATGCTGTATGATCTGATCCTGGCCTACGAGCGGGCGGACTGGTCCATTATCAACCGCCTGGGTGAGGAGCTTGGGCTGCCTATGGACCGGCTGCCGGAGATTTACTTCCAGTGTCTTGACAGCGTTAACCAGATTTGGCAGCAGCTCATGAGTACGGGCGCAGCTGCGGCGGAAGAGTAATTGACTTCGATCAAAAGCGGAAGGCCGAACCCCAAACAGGGTTCGGCCTTTTTCCGCGCGGAGGAAAAGAAGCTGTCTACAGAAGGGAAGATTCACGGTCATGCCGGGGGCTGTCCATGACGATCTTGCAGGCGCGGGTCAGCTGGGCAAAAATTGTGCTGTTGTAGCGGCTCTCGTAGACGGTAAGCATAGCGTGGGCCTCTGCCCGGCGGCGGACGATGTACGCAGGCTGGAGATTGGTCAGCGTCAGGGCTTTCACATCTGCCGCACAGCGTTCGCAGGGGCACAGCCCAAACATCTTAATATACCGGGGGGCCTTTTCCTCTACCAGGGCCTCCATTACATTCATGACCGTAAGATCGTTTGGGTTGGGTGCGGGCTGGCGGTCAGTGGTGGGTTCGGGTTCCGGCTCGGGTTCGGGTTCCGGCTCGGGCTCGGGTTCGGGTTCAGGTTCGGGTTCAGGTTTGGGTTCAGGTTCGGGTTCGGGTTCAGGTTCGGGTTCGGGTTCAGGTTCAGGTTCAGGTTCAGGTTCAGGTTCGGGCTCGGACTCCGGCTCAGATGCAAAAACAGCCTGCGGCTCTGCTGGGGCAGAGCCGGGCATGTCCCCAAGCGCGGAGAGAAGCTCGCTCTCCAAAGCATCCTTGATTTGCAGCGAAACTTGCTCATCGTTGCTGCGGGCTACTTCCAGAATAGGCGGCGCCAGGGGACGGGAAACGGCGGCCTCGGCAGGAACGGCGGCGTCCAGCGCGTCCTCTCCCGGCGCGGCTGACGGTTCGGCCTGGGAGACGGCAGGAGGACGAATGGTTTCGTTCTCCCCGCTCGGCGCAAGCAGATTCAATACATGAGCAGTTTTGCTGCTTTTGGCATTTCTCTTTGCGGTAGCCATGAATATGATCTCTCCTTAGGAAGTTTCTTGACGGTTTCTCCGGCTCTTTTTCCGGAACTATTGAAGAACAGGAAGCTCCCGGACAATCTCGTCAATGAGGGCGCGGAAATCCGCGGCGGGCTTAGAGGCCGGGGCATAGCTCAGCACGCTCTCCCCGTGGGCGGGAGCTTCCGCCACCGAGACGCTGGTGCGGATTTTGGCGTCGAAAACCGTGGTATCCAGCTGGGCGGCGATCTGGCCGGCCATGTCCAGCACCTCGCGGTTCAGGGTGAAGCGCTGGTTGTACTTATTGAGCAGAATGCCCAGCACCTTCAGCCGGGAATTGTAGCACCGGCGGACCGTATCGATGGTTTCCCGGATCTGGGCAACGCCCAGCAGGCTGAGAATTTCCGGGGCCATGGGGATCACCAGTCCGTCGGAGACCACGTAGGCGTTTACCGTCAGCACGTTCAGAGCCGGCGGCGTATCGACGATAATATAATCATAGTCGTCCTGGACCTCCGACAGCGCGTTTTTCAGGAGAAACTCCCTCCCAGGGCGGTTGAATTCCAGCTCGGCGGCACTCAGCAGAATATTGCTGGGCAGAATGTCGCCGCATTCCGAGGGAACGATGACCTCCCGGATGGGGCGGGTTCCCTTCATAACGTCATAGACGGTGGCGCAGTTGTCGATATCCAGTCCCAGGCAGAAGCCCAGGCTCCCCTGGGGGTCCAGGTCCACGCCCAGCACCCGGCGGCCCATCTGCTGCAGGCCTGCCAGGAGAGCGCAGGACGTGGTGGTCTTTCCCACGCCGCCCTTTTGATTGGTGATTGTGATAACAGCTGACAAAATATCCCCTCCACTCTGCAAAATCTTTTCAGCGGCTCTTAACTTTACTATACTACGTGACGATAAAAAAGTACAGAGGGATATTCTCTTTTTCTGCAAAATTTCAAAAAGATTACTCTGACTTTTTTCATAAAGGGGAGATTGACATGGCATCTATCGGCGGCGTCAGAGGCAATAATATGACCAGCAGCCTTTATAACAGCGCCAATGTTATCAGCGGCCTGGCCAGCGGCCTGGATACGGAAGGCATGATCGAGGGCCTGGTACAGAGCTACCAAACCAAGATTCAGAATCTGAGCAATAAGGCAACCAAAATTGAATGGAAGCAGGAGGCCTACCGGAGCATCATCAATAAGATGTACGGCTTCGGGAGTAAGTATACCTCCTACAGCTCCGCAACCAACCTGATGAGCGCCTCCTTCTTCAACAGCGCCATCAAGGTGGCGACTATGGGAGCAAACAAGGACAAGGTGAGCGCCAGCGGCCGCACCGATAGCGATATCAAGCTGACCAGCGTCAAGCAGCTGGCAACCTCCGCCCGGTACAGTACGGCCAGCAGCCTCAAGGGCGTCAGCGACGATTTCTCCTTGTCGGCAGAGGAGGCTATCAAGTTTGATGATAACTTCGATACGGGCACGCTCTCCGGCTCCCTGACCCTGAAGTACGGCGGTAAGACTGTCAGCGTGGTCTTCGATCCCAGCAAGGACATGATTGACAACAACCTCAGCGCCAGCGAGAAGGCGGCCAAGCTGGGAGAGATGATCGAGAAGAAGCTGGGTGATGCCAAGATCACCCTCTCCAGCGGCGAGACCAAGTCCGCCAGCGAACTGATTGGCGTCGATGTGTCGGGCGGCAAGATCTCCTTCAAGGACAAGTCTACCGGCGGCAACGAGGTGTATATCTCCGGGGCCAGCGACAGCGTGAAGGATACGCTGGGCCTGGATCTGGAAGAGGCGGATGAGAAGAAGCCCGCATCCTTCTCCGTCAGTGACAGCACCAAGCTGACCAAGACGGAGAAAATCGGCAGCTACATTTCCGGCGCAACGATGAATGTCGCCCTGGACGGGAAAACCAAAACCATCAAGCTGCCCACCATCAAGAGCAAGGATGACGGCTACATCCTGGTGAACAGCGATGGCAAAGAGGAACCGCTGACCGGGGAAAGCTATGCTAAGGCCGTGCAGGCCGCCTTGGATAAGGAGTTCGGCGTCGGTAAGATCACCGTGACCAATGAGGCAAAGGATGCCGATGGCAACCCGGATCCCAACAGCCTGCAGCTGAAGTTCAAGTCCCAGGCAAACTCCGACCTGGTCATCAATTCCGACGTGGGCAAGGCCTTGGGCATCGGCAACGTGGCCACCAACTACCTCAACACCAGCAAGACCCTGGGCGAGCTGATGGATGACAGCGCCTGGGATGGCCTCGAAGCCGTCAAGGGCAGGGGCGGTCCCATCGAGAAGGACGGCAAGCTGGTGGACCTGTTCGGCAATCCGGTGAATGAAAAGGGCAACCTTATCGACAAGGACGGCAACGAGCTGTTTGCGTTCAAGCTCAACGGCGTCACCATCGGGAACTACAGCAAAAGCACCAAGCTGTCCGACATTATGAGCGACATCAACGGCAACAGCGAGGCCGGCATAAAGGTTGGCTACTCCCAGACCACCCGGAAGTTCACCTTCACCAGCAAGGACACCGGCTCGGAGAATGAGATCAAAATGGGCGAAGGCCTGGCGGAGACCCTGTTTGGATCGACCGCGATCAGTGAAGAGAGTACGGCCACGTTCGGCGAAATCTATGGCGCGTCCTGGATGAAGGACGGCCAGGAGGTTGAGTTCAAATTCGACAAATTTGCTTGGACAGTCTCGGTTGGGAAGGACGACAAGATTGAGGATGTCGCCGAAAAGCTGAACAAGACCATCACAAGCAACGGATTTTCCGCCGCTTACAACAAGTTCTCGGGCCAGCTGGAAATAACCGATAAGAGCGGTGAAAAGATCGCTTTTGACATGTCCTTCAATGATGATATCATGGGACCCTCGAAGCTGGAGTTCAACGAGAAATATGCGCCTAAGAACGCCTATACCCCCGGTCAGGACGCTGTTTTCTCCGTGGTAATCAACGGCGAAGCGATGGACATGACCAGAGGCTCCAACAGCTTCAGCCTGGACGGACTGACTCTGACCCTGAAGGATACCTTCAATACCAAGGAGGATATCGCGGCAAACGGCGGGGAAATGACCGAGGCCGTCACCTTCCAGCGCAGCACCGACTCCGACAAGATCGTTGAGGCGGTAAAGTCCATGATTACGGACTTCAATGAAATGCTCGCGGAGGTCCGTAAGCAGTACGCCACGCTGCCCTACAAGTCCAACGGCTCCTTCCAGAGCTATGAACCCCTCACTGACGAGGACAAGGCCGGCATGAGCGAGAGCGCCATCCAGAAGTACGAGGAGAAAGCCAAGCAGGGCCTTCTTTTCGCGGACCGTAATCTCTCCTCCCTGTACGACAAGCTGCGCTCTGTATTCGCTCCCGGCGGCGCGGATGAGGCCCTGATGCGCCAGATGGGCATCAATCTCTCCTATTCCTCCACGGATGGCTCGGCGGCCGTCACACTGGACGAGAACAAGTTGCGCTCCATGCTCGAAAGCGACCCCGATGCAGTGACGGATATGTTTACCCGCACTGCTGAGAGCAGTGGTGGAACCAACGGCATCATGCAGCAGCTGAAGAACCATCTGGATGTCTATGGCAGCACCACCGGCGCCACAAAGGGTATTTTGGTGCAGCAGGCTGGTACGCCCCTCAGCTCTTTGACGCTGATGAGCAATACCTGGCAGGATCAAATTGATGATATCAATACGGAAATTGAGAAGTGGCAGGATAAGCTGAGTACTCAGGTGGATAAGTACACCAGCATGTTCAGCAAGCTGGAGACCCTGATCTATCAGATGAATTCCCAGAGTTCCACGCTGGCCGGCCTGATGGGCGGCTGAGGTACCCGGATGACAGAAAGGAGCGGCGCCTCGTATGGATAGGAGAGGCTATCAGCAGTATAAACAGCAATCCGTGGGGTCTATGACGCCCGGCGAGCTGTTGCTGTTGCTGTATGACGAATTGGTCAAGCGTGCGACGATGGCCTCCATCGCTCTGGACAAGGAGGATTTTTCCGCCTTTGAAGCCGCTGTCGACCGGTGTACCGACATTGTCAATTATCTGGATGAGACACTGGACCGCCAGTATCCCATCAGCCGGGATCTCAGCCGTATGTACGAATACTTCACCTACCAGCTGGGCCGCATCAAGATCGGCCGGAACAAAAAGGAGCTGGAGCAGCTGCGGCCCCTGCTGGCAGACATGCGGGACGCCTTCCATGCCGCTGAGAGAAACAGCGGCGTGCGCCAGGAGAGGGATGGGCAGCAGACATGACCCGGGATGATTGGTTGGAGTTGACAGTTCTGGAGCGAAAGAAGTATAATTACCTTACCGAGGTGCAGGACCTGACCCGGCAGCTGGCCGAATGTCTGGACCGTAACGACCAGGTGTCTGCCCGGATGCTGGTTGCCATGCGGCAGGACCCCATCCGGCAGCTGGCAGAGGTGGACAGCAGTGAGAAAGCCCGCCTGAACGTCCTCACTGAGGAGGACCGGAGCAGAGCGGAGGCCCTGCGCCGGGGGGAGCAGTCTCCCGGAGAGGACGGTGAGCGCATCTTCCTGGAACAGGCGGGCAAGACCCGGCGCCTGCTGGAACAGGTGGTGGAGCTGGACCGCCGGACCAGTGTGCGGATGGCGGGAGAGCAGTCCTTTTATCATAAGTAAAGAGCCGTGACTGTTCCACCGGCCGGGGCCGGCGGAACAGGCGCGCTTGCAAGAACAGGAGGCGGCGCCGCGGCATGGCGGAACTTCGTCTGGAACAAGTAGGAAAGCGTTATATTGAGGAGCGGCGTGCAGTTTACGCTCTGAAAAACATCAGCCTGACCATTGAGCAGGGGGAGTTTGTCTTCCTCATTGGCAGCAGCGGCGCAGGGAAAACCACTCTGCTGAAGCTGATGAGCGGCGAGCTGTCCCCCGATGAAGGGACGGTATTCCTCAACGGGGCCAATCTGGCCCGCATGATCGGCCCCTGGCGGGTTCGGGCGACCCGGACCTTCGGTGTGGTCAGCCAGCAGGGCCTGCTGATCCGTAAGCGCACGGTGGGGGACAACCTGCTGCTGGCGGCCAATGCCGCCGGACTGCGGCGCAAGAGCCAGGAGGCGGTGACCAAGGCGCTGGGCATCGTCGGTCTGCCCGGTGTGGAGGCCTGCTATCCGGCGGAGCTGTCCATCGGGGAGAGCCGGCGGGTGGAGCTGGCCAGGGCGGTACTCAACAGCCCCTCTATTCTGCTGCTGGATGAGCTGACCGCCAATCTGGATGACGATGTCATCTGGGATCTTCTGCACCTGCTGCAGGAATTGAACTCCCGGGGCACCACTATTGTGATGGCGACTCATGCCAGCCAGTATGTCAATATTATGCGCAAGCGAGTCATTACTCTGGTGGACGGAAAGGTGGCGGGAGACGTTAAAAAGGGGAAGTACGGCGACATCGTCTGAGGGCGCCGGCTGCCATAGATAGCAAAGACCCACAGCAATGCTCCGCATGACATCCGGCACGGCTTCTCTGCCGCCTCGCCGGGGGGCCCCTGGGCAGAGAGAAAAGCCGGGCATCCGGCACATGAGAAACCCGCCGCTGGCATGACTCCGGCTGGGGGAAAAATTAGGAGGAAAACGCATCATGAATTTCAAGAACATGTCCATCAAGAAAAGCCTGATCGTGGGGTTCGGAACCACAATCCTGGTTTCTCTGGCGATCATTATCGCCTCCCTGATGATGATGAGTTCCCAGAAGGGCGCCTATCAGGACATCATCGACCACTATGTAGAGTCCAACCAGCGGGCTTCCGAATGCCGCATCGACTACAATATTGCCGCCCGGGGCCTGCGGGATGCGGTTCTCTCCGGCGATATGAGCAATCTGGATACCGCCAAGACCAAGATGGCTGCCCTGGAGACAGCCATTACGGAGCTTAATGAAAGCTTCCCCATGGATGACAAGTCCCAGCTCAATACCTTTGTCAATACCATGACGGAGTGGGGCAAGGAGGCACAGACCATCATTGAGGTAGCCCGCACAGACCGTGAAAGCGCCGTTACCATGATTGTAGAGAAGTGTTCTCCCAAGCTGGCTGCCGCCGCCACGGCCGGCGACAATCTGGCTGCCCAGCTCCAGAGCGGACAGGCAAAGATCATTGAGCAGCAGAATACTTCTTCCACCATTGGCATTGTCGTCATTATTGCGGTGATGGTGGTTGCAACCTTGATCGTGGTGCTGATGGCTGCCAAGATCATCCGCAGCATTGCCGAGCCCAGCAATCAGGTCCGCGCCGCTCTGGTGGGCTTCAGCCAGGGCAACCTGGGTGTGCCTGTGGAGTTCAGCGGCAAGAACGAGCTGGGCGAGATGTGCGATGCCCTGCGTACCAGCCAGAAGGTCCTCCACAGCGTCATTCAGGACATTTCCGAGACCACCGGCCAGATGGCCAAGGGCAACTTCGATGTGGAGCTGACCGCCACCTTCCCCGGCGATCTGGCCCCCATCCAGCAGAGCGTGAACCAGTTCGTGATCCGTATGAGCGACACCATCACCAACATCTCCCAGTCCGCAAGCCAGGTGTCCGCCGGCTCCGAGCAGGTTTCCAACAGCTCTCAGTCCCTGGCCCAGGGCGCCACTGAGCAGGCCAGCGCCGTAGAGGAGCTTGCCGCCACCATCAACGACATCTCCACCAGCTCCAAGCAGACTGCCGCCTCCGCCGAGGAGGCCCAGACCAGCGTGGCCCAGGCTGCCGCACAGGTCAATGCCAGCAACGATTATGTCAAGCAGCTCAACGTTGCCATGCAGAATATTTCCGGTTCCTCTGAGGAGATCAGCAAGATTATCGCCACCATCGAGAACATCGCTTTCCAGACCAACATCCTGGCTCTGAACGCTGCCGTAGAGGCGGCCCGGGCCGGCAGCGCCGGCAAGGGCTTCGCGGTTGTGGCCGATGAGGTGCGCAACCTGGCCAGCAAGTCCGACGAGGCCGCCAAGGCCACCAAGGATCTCATTGAGAACTCCATTACCGCCGTCCGCGAGGGTGCCGACGTGGTGGGCAAGGTCACCGAGTCTCTGGAGCAGACCACGGTCCTGGCCAGCGGCGTGTCCAAGCTGATGGATCAGGTTACCGAGGCTGTGGAAAGCCAGACCACCGCGATCTCCCAGATTACCGAGGGTATCGATCAGATTTCCGCCGTGGTACAGACCAACTCTGCCACCAGCGAGGAGTGCGCGGCGGCCAGCGAGGAGCTGTCCTCCCAGGCCAACATCATGCATCAGCTCATGGCCGAGTTCAAGGTTGGCAACAGAGGCAGCCTGGGCGGCGGCGGCTTCAGCAGCAGCGCTTTTCCCACCGGCGGGGACGGCTGGGCGGAGGTTCCCTCCAGCCAGGAGCCTCCCATGCTGGGCGGCCGTAGCAATGATAACCCCTTCAGCGGGATCAAGTACTGATTTTTGATTGCAGCGTCCATTTTTGCAGTAAATACATAGTGGATATGGCGTCTCGATTGGTCGGGATGCCATATCCACTATCCCTGCCCATACCGGTTTAGGAATGAGGTGAGCGATATACCCCAGGAGTGGAAAAAGCAGGACCACGCGCTGATTTATGCGCTGGATATCGGGACCCGCAGCATTATCGGCGTAGCGGGCCGGGTGGCGGACGAGCGTCTGGAGGTCCTGGCCATTGAGAAGGAAGAGCATGGCCGCCGTGCCATGCTGGACGGCCAGATTGAGGATATCGATCAGGTGGCAAAGGTGGCCCGCCGGGTGACCGAGCGGATGGAGGCCAGGCTGGGCTGTAAGCTCAGCCGCGTATGCGTTGCCGCCGCAGGCCGGGCCCTCCGGACGGAGAAGGGGCATTATGCGATGGAGCTGCCCCAGGTTACCCGTATCGGAAGCGATATCATCAGCCAGCTGGAGAGCGGCGCGGTGGCGGATGCGGAGAGCCATCTCAGCGAGGAGCAGGACAGCCAGCGGCGCTCCTATCTGGTGGGCTATACGGTGTCCGGGTATCTGCTGGACCGGTATCCCCTTGCCACCTTGAAGGATCACAACGGTCAGCAGCTGGAGGCGGAGGTGGTGGCCACCTTCCTCCCCAGCGAGGTGGTGGAGAGTCTGTATACCGTGATGGAAGCGGCGGGTCTGGAGGTTGCCAGCCTGACGCTGGAGCCCATTGCCGCCCTGAACGCGGTGATCCCCGCAGACCTGAGGCTGCTGAATCTGGTTCTGGCGGATATTGGCGCGGGTACAACGGATATTGCCATCTGCCGGGACGGCGCGGTGGTGGGGTATACCATGGCTACCACCGCCGGAGACGAGATCACGGAGACGCTGATGCGCCGCTTCCTCATTGATTTCGCTACGGCGGAGCGAATGAAGATGCAGCTGAATGAACCGTCGGTTGTTTACCGGGATGTGCTGGGACTGGAGCAGAGCGTGGCCGGAACGGAGATTCAGGATACGCTCCGTGGCGCGGCCAAGACGCTGGCCCAGGAAATCGCCCAGCGCGTAACCGACATCAACGGAACACCCCCTTCGGCCATGTTCCTGGCGGGCGGCGGCAGCAAGCTGCTGGGCCTGCGGGAGCTGGTGGCTCAGGAGCTGGGCATGGATGAGCGCCGGGTTGCTCTGGCGGGCAACAACTACGACATCAGCGCCTTCTCCCGGGAGTACGAGCTGAATGACCCGGAGTATGCCACGCCACTGGGAATTGCCGTTTCGGCAGGACTGGGGCTTATCAGTGACAGCTATCGCATTCTGCTCAACGGCAAGCCTGCCAAGCTCTTCCGCAGCGGTGCGCTGACGGTGCTGGACCTGCTGATGATGAACGGATACACCTCTTCGGATCTGGTGGGACGTACCGGCAGGACGCTCAGCGTCACGGTGGACGGCCAGCGCCTGACCTTCCGGGGACAGAGCGCTACGCCCTGTGTCCTCCGGTGCAACGGGAAGGATGCCACCCCCTCTGCCCTGGTGTATGCCGGGGATTCCATTGAGTTTACGCCTGCCGTCCCCGGCGCCTCCGCGGAGCGGACGCCGGGAGAGCTGCTGGGTGAGGAGTACTCCGGCGGCGTGCTGATTAACGGACATCCGGCGGCGCTGGATACGCCGCTGCGCTCCGGCGATCAGGTGATATCCACCGTGAGCGCCGCCCTTCCGGCGGAGGACGAACCGGAGGAGCCGGAGGTTCAGCCGGAGGTGTGGACGGGCGCGGCGGAGCAGGCGGATGTTCCCGTGTCCCGCCGTCCCCTGTTCCTCTATCTGAACGGGGAAGCACTGGTGCTGCCCGGTAAAGCGGACGGGAGCGCCTACTATCTGATGGATCTGCTGGACCGGTCCGGCATTGATTTTGAGAAGCTGGACGTTCCGCTGGTGCTGCAGGTCAACGGTACGGACTGTCCCTTTACCCAGGAGCTGCGCAACAATGACCAGGTGACCATTCGCCGGGGACAGTGACATTCCGGGAGATTGGCTGCAGCAGTATGCAGCACCCGTCATAAAGCGAGGAAAGTTTTTCATGAAAAAGCAAACCAAAGTTCTTCTGCTGGCTGTGCTGGCCCTGTGTCTGCTGACCGCCTGCAAGAAGGAGAATGCGGCTCTGGAGGTATATACTCTGGGGGAGAGTGAAGCGGACGCAGTTGTCGCGCTGGACACGATTCTGGAGGAAGACGAAGCGGTCCTGGCCTCCATCGATGCGCCCACCGACCAGGCGGTCACGGAGGGACTGGAGATTCACCACACCTACCACTACCGGAAGATGCACGATCCGGCAGCTTTGGCCGCGCGCTATATCGCTCTCTTGCGGGAGGAGGAGCAGGGCTTTGCCGTCATAGACGGTGAGAACCGCAAGATACTGGAGGAGCCGGACACCGACCTGCTGTGGGGCACTGTTATACTGGGCAAGGCCGCAGCAGAAAATGAGGAGGCCGGCAGGCGGATTCTCCGTGTGATCGTAGGCTGGTCGGAATACGCGGTAGCCGTGCAGGTGGCCTATGTCAACGGCTCCATTCTCCCGCCCATTGTGGAGAAGGAGGAGGAGGAAAAGACGGAGGCCGCGCCCAAGCCCACCGATATTGCGCAGCAGGTGGAGTATTTCACGTCCCTCAATCCTCAGGCTCTGGGGCTGGAGGGCGATGATATGAAGGCATACATGGTCTTCCCCCAGCAGGGCTGGGTCATGATTGACGATGTTTCCTGCCGGGAAATCAGCGTATACCGCCAGGATGCCCAGACGGCCACCAATGTGCTGGCGGGAACCTTCTATCTCAGCAGCGATTTGACGCATATCTATAAGAAATCCGACAACGAGCAGATTATTCCGCTGCAGGTCAGCACAGGTGATTAGCGCCTGCTCTCTTCGGAAGCCCGCGCTGTCATAGAAGACAACAGGAAAGGAGATCATCACCATGATGGATAGCATTGCGGCTGCCAGCATGAGCATGAGCCAGATGCAGATGGCGACAGCTTATGACACGGCAATCATGAAGAAATCCATGGACAGCATGGAGAGCCAGGCACAGGCCCTGATTAACGACATGCTGGCTGCTGTGCCCGCGCCGAGTCAGTATGGCTTTGATGTATACGCCTGAGGCAGGGAAGAAATAGAAGAAACCAGGGACGGCGGCGCAATTGC
>OFGC01001155.1_pt1 | contig 20012 bp, 15 predicted proteins | sample 1521691 | NCBI WGS metagenome assembly OFGC01 (sample SAMEA3504121, study PRJEB24116) | mouse gut metagenome | biome: mouse gut; feature: mouse-associated habitat; material: faeces | place: Denmark | collected 2011
GGTGTGAGTCTGAATTTTTTTTACTTCGTTTTTTCGCCGATGGTGTAGTTTTGTTTGGTCAGGAAAGTCATATCAGAAATCTTCATAGAAATCCTTTCCGTTATCAACTTTCGTTTTTAGAAATTCAAAACTCTCTCGTATATAATCTGAATCTTCTTTTTTAGGGGAAAGATCTAAAAATTCTCCTGCCACCTCCATTCTCATTTTTATTAATTCATGGTTTTTAATGAATGTTAATGTACGCGGTGATAGAATATATGATGGGCTCACTTCACTACAATCCAGCCCCATTATATATTCAATATGAGCTTCTGCATCGAAATATACCGATTCTTCACAGATGGAGTCGTTTGAAAATTTAAGAAGTAATCGTGAACCTTTGGGAACGTCGGAATGACCCAGTATTGATAAAGTAAACACATAGTCCCTTATTTTATTGTGGGAATATATTACCTTGGTCGTTAACCGCGCCCCTCCATTTATGACTATTGACGAATCTGCTATGCAGATATAGTTATCCGCTGTTGAGGTTTCTGCCACACCATGCGCAGGAATTTCGCCATAACACTGACTAATCGCTACGGCGAGCATCATCATTGCGATTAACTTTTTCATTGTATTTATCTTGTTTATTTAATTTGTGCATTATTGCCGTTCATTATGTCGTCTGGCATCGGTATGCACGTTTGCCGATAAAACAAAAGCGCAGACTTTCGCCATACGCTGTCTTAGCCCACCACAGGCTACAATCTACTATGGGATAAGTCCGCGCCGTATGGCAGACTCCCAATGTAGGTTGTAAAAGCTCTTTCCTTGTTCGAGGTGGTGATTTAGACTGCGATTGAGCTAATATGTAAGGGTGTGAATACCCCAAAGGAATACCACACCGCAAATTTAAGCAGAAATCTCGGAAAGACAAGGGGATTATCTCAGTTTCTTTCAGTCACAATTTAAGAATAACCTGATTTTAGACCAAAATCCATCACTCCACGTCTTCATCGCTGTCCTCATAATTGCTGAAAAGCAAGGAGCGTGTGTCGCTTTCGATGCTCTCCGCTTCGCTCTTAATGTTCTGAATTTCCTCATAGATAGGTTTCAGAAGCATTTCCATGTTGTTGAGGATTTGACCGCCAATGGCATTGGCGAGGTCATCAACTGACTGCTCCGATAGCGTTACCACTATCTCTTTCTTGTTTTTCTCTTGTCTCATAGTCTATTTGAATTTAAGTTTATCATCAGTCCATAGGTCATCAAGTCTACATCGGTATGTGTAAACCCATTCTTCTTTTGATTTTCGGCTCGTCATTGCTGCAATCGAGTTTCGGCTTGCTCTTGGCCGATATGCTATAATATCGGCATCGACTTGCGACATCCCGAACCATAACATCAGACAGAACACGGCATCCTCTCTTGACATTTTCTTCGCTTCATCAAGTTGCGCAGGATATTTTCGAAGTTCCCATGCAAGTTCCCAAGGGGTCTTGTGGGTGCTTTTCTTGCTCTTATATTCATAGCTGAAAATATTAGATTGTTGTTGTTTACTTGATATTGACTTTTGTCGGCAAAATCCTTAACCTTTCGGAGCTATTTTGCTGACTTTCGCCATCAATCTTATTACATTCAGTTGAGGTTTAGAGCCGCAAGCGCAGGTGAACCGCAGTTGTCGATACGAATCCATTCCGGCACTTGCACTTTCGGCATACTCTTGGCAATTGTCTTCTTCAAGTGTTCAAGATTATAGCAACCGTTGGCTGCGGCAACATTATCATCAACTCGTATCTCGACCACACCGGTAATCGGGTCGAATCGGAACTGAATATCAAACCAATTGTCAAAGCTCATAGTTTTATATGTCCACATATTACAAAATTTTATCGTTAGACAATTTTCCATTCTCCATGATAGCCATAGCACTCGCATATTAAATCCCATATCGGCATATCATTCTTGACATAATGCAGAATAATATCATCGAATCCATCACCGTCTTGAATCTGATAGGCTATCTTGTGTGGGTGAAGTGTCAGCTCGCAGACGGTGCTTATATAGACTTCCTTACAGAATCCTTTGAGCATTTCACCCTTTGACTTCCATTCCTCAAATTTGCCGTTATCGGGGAATAGCACGACCTTTCGATTCTTTAAGATTTGGTGCTTGTCGAATCGGTTGAGCCTCTTGTCAAGTGTGAGGTTGAATCCCTGACATCCGCAGGTTGCCCTCGGAATGAAAAGATTCTTTTCGCCTACCCATGTCAATGCCATTGATAGAATGATTGCCGCTTTTGGGGATTCCATCAGCCATATAATCGGCTCGACATCTCCATCGATATTCATTTCCATGCGCTCGACATTTTTCAGAGCCATTTCCTCATCTGCTCTTTTGATAAGGTGACTTCCGAAAAAGCACTGCTCTAAATTGAAGTCGGGATATTGGTCGGACATCACGAAATGAACCCAATTTTGTTGCTTATGATTGCGCTTTCCAGTCGTAGCATTATATCCCAATATTTGACCGCTTCTTATATTCCAATACTGGTCTATTTGCCAAAACACGGTTGACCCTCCATATTTCGCAGATGTTCCTACTCCATATCTCTTGACGGTCAAATCAACAATATTTGGAATCTCCACGCCAGCATAAGCGTCAAATATTGAATGTAGGAATCTGACAAGCGGAGTCTGCTCATAGCCACGCATTGACTTCTTCCATACATCAGTTGATATGTAGCTTGACACGGTGTTTTTCGGTCGTTGAGGTTGAGGTCGGAATCTTGTGTAACTTCTTGAGTTCAGATGTTCATTATCCTTGAAATATTCCCTTGGCTTATATTCATACCTACATTTATCCTGCCTATCACAACGACCGCACACACCATCTGCAATAGGCGTTCCATCGGGATAAAGATAGTTTACAAGAGTCTTTTTGCCACATAGGGGACAAACGGACTTCCTGCTTGAAGTGTCAAGTTGAGGATAGTTTTTGTATAGTTTTCTATTCATACCCTTGAATCTTCGTTTCATTTGTTCCAAATGTTTCAGTGAAACAAATGATATAAATGAAACACGGATTATCCTTATCCATTTATTGATTTGAGGAATCTATTCACCTTTGATGTACTGAATCCAACCGCAGTTGCTATCTCGCGTTGAGGTTTCCCTTGCCGATACATTTCAAGTATTTTTTCCTTGATTGCATCTTCATCAGAATCTGACGCTTCTTTCAAGTGGTCAGATTCCCTGCAAAAACCGATTTGGCGAAGATGCAAATAACTGTCTGGCTCTTGAATCATATCGCATACTATCACATTATCTGCATTATATTCAAAAGGACCATATCGACATTTTATCTGCTTGAGAGACCTGGTCCCAAAGTATTTATCAACATTTCAAAAAATGCGGTTTTCCATAGCGTTCAGACGGAACTGTTGACTGGTACACTCTTAAAAACGAGAACACTGATTTGTGGGAATATTATCAAAAAAGAGATTCAAAGCACAGCTGCACATAAACGTTATATACAAATTGCTTGGCAAAGAGAGCAACCCTTTGATGAAGTTCATCTTCGACTTAAAGAAGTGGTGTCATTTGTTGCTACACTTTTAGCATAAAATAATAGAACCCATGATAAAGTCCTTCTTCTGAGGTATTACGCAGCGTGCAACTATTAGCGAAAAGTTGCAATGTTGCCGTTGAACTTTAGAAACCACTTCGTTTCATCATCTCTCGGATATTGTCAAGAGCTTTCTTTTGCGTCTCATCTTGGATGGCTTTATTCGTCAGTTCCGCGATACGTTTGTTACATTCGGATAAAGCGGACGAAAGGTCTTCAAGATATTTGGTACGAGTATTATTAGGTGAATATAATTGGGCAAAAGCCGCCAGCTTATATTCCGATTCAATACGGTTCTTAATAAAGTTGAGCGATGTGAGTTTGCCAAGGACATCTCCCTTTGAGACAAAGTCGGCTAACTCTCTCATAGGATTCCCTTTTGGAAAAAGAAATCCTATGGCTTTGATGAAGTCGGATTCTGTAATATTGCTACGTTATAAATATTGTTATTCGATACTGCGGAAGCAAGATTGTAGGATACAGATAATGCAGGAAAAACAATTATTGGAATAGTATATCCGATGTAAAGTTCGTATCAATCCCATATGAATATTCGTTTTCAGTCAAGCCTTCAAATGTCAGTATGGTCAAGAATATTGACTTATGAGCCTTGAGCGAGTTTTGCAATCTTGTACGTTTATTTTCAAGAGTTTCAAGATATTTCTTAGAGATGGCAAATCGACCCTTTGTGAACTTTATCTCTATAATATTGATTGCTTTGTCATTGCGATCGATTAGCAAATCTATTTCTGCACCTGGTTGTCTCTCAGAGGGCAGTCCTCGCCATGAACATTCGCTTGTCAACACTCCTTGTATTCCCAATGCTCTTTTTATGAGATGTGTATGTTGTAAACATACCCGCTCAAATGCATGACCACTCCAATTATTATATTTCGATGCACCTTGGATTTTTGACCAATAGTCTTCATCATATAGCGCCTTCTTTGATAGAAACCGGAAATGGAACAATGTGAAGTTGTCTATTAACTGAAATAATGCATTTTTTGTCTTCGAACCAATAGCATTGTAGCGTCGTATGAATCCACTTGATTCAAGTTCCTCCAAATAGATCTTTATCCGACCTGTATCCGGCAGTGATGTCTCACTTATTATTTCTTCGCGGGTCATACCAACTTTTTTGCTGCCAAGTGCAGTAATGATCGCCATATATGGCTCCGGGTTCTTAAACAATGAGGAATATAGCTCCTTGAATTCATCTTTAAGCTTTGCTTCTCTTACAAAAAACAGAGCGTTAATATTGGAAGCAAGACTCTGTCCTCGTTTTAGCAGAGACCAGTAGTAAGGTACTCCTCCCAATATCATATATGCCTCGACTAAAACCTTGCGTGGCATATTGAGCCGCTGAGATTTTGAATACTCCTCACACTCGCTCAATGTAAACGGCCGAAGATATATTTTATCAGAAAGCCTGTTATGTAATCCGCCTTTGTTGTGAAATATCTTTTTTACGATCCACGATGTTGCGGAGCCACATATTATAAGCAGAATGTCCTTCCTCGCAGACGCCCAGCCATTCCAAAAATTTTCAAAGGCTGGGAGAAAACTCGATTTTGGACCGTCCATCCATGGTAGTTCATCAATGAACACAATCTTCTTTCCCTTTGGCAAGCCATTAAGATAATCTGATAATTGACCGAAAGCTTCTATCCAATTCAATGGTATTTTCTTGGCTGTGGCTCCATGCTGTTTCAGCACCATATGGAAATTTTGAAGCTGTGCTTTTGTAGATACATTATAGATTCCTGAATAAGAAAATGAAAATTTACCATCGAATGTTTCCCTTACAAGAAATGTCTTGCCAATGCGCCTCCTCCCATATATTGCTATAAATTCTGACCTGTCCGATTTATACGCATCGGTAAGTGCCATTACCTCCTCTTTTCGTCCAATCAACATATCTTAGTCTGTTATTACTGTTCAACATGTGCAAAATTACAAAATACCATTTACATCACAAGACGGAATCGCGATTTTTTTTTAAGATTCCGTCGCTTGATGTATTTAACATTCGATTTATAGGTTTGCTCCAAAGAGTTTTCCGATAGCCACTTTAGGACATAACTCGATAAATAGGAAGAACACCTGTTGAACATCAGTTGACAGCCTCAGATGAGTATCTTCATAATGGTTGTCTGGTTTGGTTAGGGCAATATATATACCCGCTAAACCATAAACCTATATATAGTGCTGGGGAAAAGAAAAAACAGAAGCGTTATCCCAAAGATGGCACGATGAATATTTTCTCATTAAACGACTGCATCATAGCCGGGGTGACATTGGAAATGTATCCGGCGAGAAGGGACGACACTTCCGATGTGGCGTGACCTACGGCATAGTCCATGTAGGCTATCATCACTCCATGGTGAGCCAACGCTGAAATGAATGAGTTTCTGGCGTATTGAGGAGTGACGCATTGGATGCCTAGCGATTCGCATACATCTTTGATGTTCTTGGAGATGCGACTGTTGAAGTCGTGAACACGAATTGCTTTCTGTTCATCAGTGACAGCGTTTAGGAAGATGTCAGGGAAAACGAGTTCACCCGGGCTATATGGAGAGGCGTATTCATCAATCAGGGTACGCAACTGTGGAATAATCGGCACACATGTCTCATCAAGCTGCTTGCCGACCGGTTTGTTTGCACGGTCAATCTTGGAACGGATAAATACAAACTGAGGAAACTCCTTGTCGGGGGATGCAAGCCAATATTCCCATAACTTTAATACTTCCTCTACGGTCAATGCGTTAATCCTGTGCCGATTCCGGCATGGATGAGTCCTTTGAAGTTAGGCGCGGACATAGTGTGTCCGTCCTTATATGCCTGATTGAACACGGCACGAGTGGCACGGAGGATCATCATCTTCGTGTCAAGGGAAAGCGGCTGGTCAGTGCCGTTTCGAGCCTTCTGCTTATCCAGCCATTTAGAGAATTGCGTGATTATGGCCGTGTCAACAGCAGTCCAACATTCAATGCATTTCATTGGAAGTTGAAACAATAGCTCTGGCTACTTTATTTCGGGCAGTTTCAATAACTGCGACAGCCTGTCGCAGTATTTCATTATATTCTGATTCGCTTGAAAGCGAGATTATTGTTTCCATATGCAGAATTAGCAAATTCTTCTGATTTTCAGAATTAATCGCCATCAATCAAGGAGGTTGACCAATTCTTTCTTGATGCCCTCATTAATGTCTCGGTGACCACAGAAACAGACGCGAGTGCTATAAAAATTACTATAAAAAATATTGAAGTCACGTAGAAATCCGTTATATTGGGAGTGGTTTATGTTTCCGTCGGACTTGAACCCTGTGGAGAAGGCGGCCGGAAATAAAGATAAGGCATTGAAAAATGATGATGCCTTCGGGTGTGCGAGAAGTGCCCATTTCCGGGATTTCAAAAATCATCATTCTGAATATCATTCACTTAACCACAAACACATAATACACTTATAGTCTGTCTCATAAAAAATGAGTTTTAAGGAGGACGGACTCTTAACTAAATAATAGTTGATAAACAATGGAGGAGACTCTTTCATTCGTACTGGAAATGATAGGCACCATCGCTTGTGCCATTTCCGGTATCCGCCTTGCGGCTACAAAAAATTTCGATTGGTTCGGAGCCTACATCGTAGGGCTGGTGACTGCCATCGGTGGCGGCACACTCCGCGATTTGCTTCTCGACATCCCCGTGTTTTGGATGCACAACGGGTGGTATCTCGGCGTGACGGCGCTTTCGCTACTTGCCGTGATATTGTTCCGCAATCTTCTTGTAAGCAAAGACAGGATGCTCTTTCTTTTCGACAGCATCGGTCTCGCGATGTTCACAGTAATCGGTATCGACAAGACATTGACAATCGGGCTGCATATGTGGGTGGCTATCGTCATGGGAACAATCACCGGAGCCTTCGGCGGTGTCATCCGCGACATATTAATCAACGAGGTTCCTCTCGTTTTCCGCAAGGATATATACGCCACCGCCTGCTTGATGGGAGGCATCGTCTACTGGCTAATCTACGCCTCTACAACAGCAGCCTACGTGGCACCTATCTCTTGCGCCGTTACAATCATCCTGCTGCGCTATCTCACCCTAAGATACAACCTATCCCTCCCCATTCTCTCACAGAAGCCACGATCCAATCCTTTGCCACCGTCAAAATCGAGTAAAAACGGGGAGTAATCTTCAACTCCAAGGCATCTAAATGATAAAAACGCGGCTGCAAGGATGCGGCCGCGTTCTTATAGTAAGGAGTTTTAACCTTGGTTATCAATATATCACAGTCTCTGTGCAGGAAGCCTTTACTTTCTGGCTACCGATCGTAAATTCAAACTCACCTTTCTCCAGAATCCACTGTCCATCGTAATTCACGAAAGCCAGATCTCGCGCCGGAATACTGAAACTTACCCTCTTGGATTCACCGGGCTTAAGATTTACCTTGTCGAAACCACGTACACGCAGCACATCGGGAGTTATGGAAGCCACAAGATCGCTGCTGTAGAAAATGATACCTTCCTTGCCTTCTACCTTGCCGGTATTCTTGACATCCACGGATACGGTAACAACATCGGACGGTGCGAACTCAGTCTTGTCTACCGTTATACCGCTGTATTCAAAAGAGGTGTAACTCATGCCGAAACCGAAAGGCCACTGCACGTCAATGTCCGCACTGTAGTTGTACGCACCCTCCATAGTCTTGACAGTCTCGCACGGTTTGTGGTCGTAGAATGCTATGGCATTATGCCAGCGGGGATAAGTATAAGGTAGCTTACCACTGAAATTCCGTTTGCCAGATATGAGAAGCGCCAAGGCGTCTCCTCCATAGTTGCCGGGAAGGAGCACGTCGACCACAGCCTTCGCCAGCGGTTCTATCTCGCGAATGATGCGCGGACGGCCCTCGTTGAGCACAAGGATAATCGGTTTACCAGTCTCGGCAAGTGCCTTGACAAGCTGCTGTTGCTCGGGTTGAAGCGCGAGGTCGTTGATGTTGCCCGGAGTCTCGCAATACGAGTTCTCACCCACACAAGCCACAATCACATCCACACCCCGGGCCGCAGCCACAGCCTGTTGAATGCGAACATTCTTCACTTCCTCCCACCGGCCATAGTCCGGCACATAGTCCATGCCCTGCTCCAGCACCACGTTTGAAGCTCCATATTCGTTGCACAGAGCCTCATAGATGGTGTTGTACTGGCTGTGGAATTTCGGATCATCCGATCCCTGCCAAGTGTAGCTCCATCCACCATTCAGGCTCCGCATGGAGTTGGCATTGGGTCCGGTGACAAGAATACGCTTGCCTTGAGGCAGTGGAAGAATATTGTCCTCGTTCTTGAGAAGCACTTCACTTTCCACTGCAAGATCAAGAGCCTTCTGAGCGTGCTCTGCACTTGCGAACAACGGATAATCCGCAGGCTTAGTTGAAGGCATGTCAAAGAGACCGAGACGGAACTTCAAGCGCAGGATGCGCTCCACTGCGTCGTCTATGCGATCCTTCTTTACCTTCCCTTCCTCCACAAGCTCCTTGAGCAGTGTGCAGAACTCTGTGTCGTAAGGAGTCATCGACATGTCGATGCCGGCATTTATGGCGAGCATGATCGCCTCCTTATAATCGGCGGCGGCATGGTCACGCTTCCAGATATTGTGGATGTCAGCCCAGTCGGTAACAATCATGCCATCCCAGTTCAGACCCTCCTTGAGCCATCCGGTAAGCATCTCCTTGTTTGCATGGAACGGCAGACCCTTGTTGACTCCGGAATTGACCATCACAGAAAGAGCGCCAGCCTCGATAGCCATCTTGTAAGGTTGAAAATATTTCTCGAGCATATCCTGATCGGTCACAGACGACGGTGTGCGGTCCTTACCGCTTACCGGATTACCATAAGCCATAAAATGCTTGAGACAGGCAGCCACATTGCGTGGTCCCACATGGTTGGGATCCTCTCCCTGGTAGCCCTTCACCATTTCCACAGCCATTGCGCCATTGATGAAAGGATCTTCGCCAAACGACTCCCAGATGCGGCTCCAGGCCGGATTACGACCGAGGTCCATCACCGGGTTGTAGACCCAAGGAATATTGCAGGCACGGGTCTCATAGGCACATATGGCGGCTCCCTCGCGCACGAGCTGTCGGTTGAGCGATGCAGCCATGTTAATTTCCTGTGGGAAGATAGTGCCTCCGGTGGTGTAGGTTGTGCCATGATTCTGATCCACCCCGTAAATGTCCGGAATGCCGATATACTTCATCGACGCCTGCTGAATGCCATTGATTATCTCATACCATACATCAGGTGACTGCGCTTCACCCATCGGAGTGTTGAGAATGGAACCTACGCGGTATTTCTCAATCGCATCTTTAAGTTTCGCGCTGTCGAGCACCGGTCGTCCGTCTACCAGCGAGTCAGTCATCACCATATCAATAGTGAGTTCACACATCTGCCCTATCTTATCATCGAGCGACATGCCAGCCATCACCTTCTTGATTTTAGCCTCGATGTCGCTGTCAACAGGAATCGCCGGCTCCACTGTAGTTTTTTGATTGGCACATCCTACGGAAATCACCGTGAGCGCCATCAGTAAGAGTCTTTTCATTTAAGCTTGAATTTTATGGTTTTGCGTATATCTCCGGAAGAGGCACCGATTTTCGCAATGAAAACACCCGGCTCGGCTACCCATTCATGCCTTTCGGCATCGAAATATGAGAGATCGTCCTTATTAAGTGAAAAACGCACCGTTTTCGATTCTCCAGGCTGAAGGAAAACCTTCTGAAATCCCTTGAGTTCCTTATCCGGACGAATGACGCTGCTTTTCGGATCGGAAATGTAGAGCTGTATGGTCTCCGCACCGGCTGTCCTCCCGGTGTTGGAGACATCAAGCGATATGGAGATAGTATCGGAATCCGTCATCACGCTCTTGTCTGCCACAGGGTTACCGTAGGTAAATTCAGTAAAACTCAGGCCATGTCCGAACGGAAACAGAGGCTTAACTTTCTTAGTGTCCGCCCATCTGTAACCGACAAGGATACCCTCCTTATATTCCAGGTCTACAATCGGAGAGTCCACTCTCTTCACCCCGGGATATGCTCCCAGAGCATGAGCTCCGACATCTTTGAGACGTACCGGGAATGTCATAGGCAGTTTTCCTGAAGGATTCACATCCCCCGTGAGTACAGAAGCAATGGCATTGCCTGCCTCAGAGCCGAGAAACCAAGCCTGTACAATGGCAGGCACCTCGCCAACCCAAGGCATAGCCACGGCATTACCTGAAACGTTGACCACCACAAGATTGGGATTTGCCTTTGCGAGTGCCTCGATTAGCGCGTCCTGTCCGTACGGAAGTCCGAGTCCAGATCTGTCGGAATCCTCACAATCCTGACCCGCGGCCTTGTTGAGACCACCTACAAATATAACGTAATCGGAATTCCTCGCCAGATCCACAGCCTCAGCCATGAGTGCTTCTGGCGAACGGTCATCACGCAGATCCTGTCCTGTGGTCACACCGTTGTATTCCCCGGTCGGATCACCGACATATCCACGTGCATAGCTCACATCCGCAATTCCTTGCAGACGCCGTTTCAACCCCTCGAGCGGTGACACTTCGTGCCTAACCTTAAGCGACGAGCTGCCACCTCCCACTGTCATCATCTTCACCGCGTTCTCGCCTATCACTGCCACTTTCTTGGGAGTCGAAAGGTCGAGAGGAAGCAAGCTGCGGTCGTTTTTAAGAAGCACTATTCCCTCCTCTCCAATCTTACGTGCCGCCTCTAAATGTTCCGGTGAATTGAACGAGCCAAACGGGCGGTTGCGGTCCATGGTGGTGCGGAATGCAAGACGCAGAATTCGGTGCACCTTGTCGTCAAGTTCTTCCGTTCCCACCTCTCCCTTACGGATTTTATCAAGATACGGGTTAGCGAGATAATAGTTGTCGTATGCATTGCTGGCACCGTTGCTCAGACCATTGGTCCAGCTACCAAACTCCATGTCAAGACCGTTATGGATTGCCTGATCAGTGTCGTGTGTGCCGCCCCAGTCGGAAACCACTGCTCCGTCAAAACCCCACTCCCCTTTCAAGATATCATTGAGAAGATATTGGTTATGGCAAGCGTGCTGGTCCTTGTAAAGATTGTAGCTTCCCATAATTGTCCAGGCTTTGCCTTCCTGCACAGCTTTCTTGAAGGCAGGAAGATATATCTCGTATAGAGTGCGGTTGTCAACCACCACATTGGTCGTGTGCCGGTTCACCTCATTGTTATTGAGAGCGAAGTGCTTGAGACAGACAGCCACGCCATTGTCCTGTACCCCTTTGATGTATGGCACTACCATCTCGCCGGCAAGATATGGGTCCTCCCCCATATACTCGAAGTTGCGACCGTTGAGCGGAGTGCGGTATATGTTCACACCCGGACCAAGCAGAATGTCTTTCTTTCGGTAGCGCGCCTCCTCGCCGATGCTTTTGCCGTATAACAACGACATATCGGGGTTCCAGGTGGCGGCCAGGCAGGTAAGCGCAGGAAACGCCGTACACGAGTCATTGGTCCACTTTGCCTGCTCCCACTCATCCCACATCACTTCGGGGCGTATGCCGTGAGGACCGTCTGTGGTCCAGAACTCCGGAATTCCGAGCCTGGGCACTCCGGCGGAGGAAAATTTAGACTGGGCGTGAAGCATCGCCACCTTTTCTTCGGTGGTCATTCTGCCAAGAGCGTCCTCCACCCGTTCCTCGATAGGACGGCTATCGTCAAGATAGACCGGAATGGCGCCCATGACGGGTATTATCGCACACGCCGCAATTGCTGATAATATATATTTCTTCATTGCTGTAGTTTTTTTGGAATTCACGATTGATTCCGGCGATACAACGCTCAGCGCTGCTTGTCAGGATGCGGATTGAGTCCCATTGAGCTGATGTAGGACACCTGCGGAGTGCAGTTGTCAAACCTGCAGCTGTCAATGAATTTATCGAGAGCAACCTGTGCCTTGACACGGTCGGGGGCAGCCTCGCGGATCTCGGCAAAGGTAGCATGAGCGCCTTCCCCGAATTTGAGTATCTCCTCCCATTCCTCAGGCATGGTGATTCCAACCATACAACTGCCGTCTCGCTTCTTGTAGGGCCAGAATGTATAGCCTATATTGTTCTCCTTCATTGTCTTCACAAAATCTGCCTGCCACTCGTCAGAGTTATGCCCGATCTCGCCCATATACATCGGGAGTCCGCTCTTGTTGCGGAAGTCGATATATGAACGGATTGCTTCAGGTGTAGGTGCGCCTCCGTAACGATGACATGTGTACATTACCTGGGAACCGAAATCCACACCTTCAAGAGGTCTGAAGTTGCTGTTCCACTGTGGGGCACCAATCAGGATGATATGGTCGGGATCAACTTTCCGGATAGCCTCCACACCCTTCTTGTAGACATCCACAAGCCGGGCGTTGAGAGAATCCTGGACAGCTTCGAAATAAGTTGCCACAGGCTCGTTGAGCAGTTCATAACCCAGAATAGTCGGTTCGCACTTATAGCGGTCCGCTATTCGGGTCCATATATCGCAGAATTGCTGTTGGCTCTTTTCGCTCTCCATAAGCCACGGGTAGCCGTAAGAGTCATCGATGTTGTCACCGGTCTGTCCCCCGGGAGCATCGTGCATATCAAGAATCAGATAAAGATTGTTGGCCTTGCACCAGCTCACCACACTGTCTACCCGGGCGAATCCATCCTGCGATGAAGATAGTCCCATATAGTCCTCATCGGTGAAAAGCTTGTAGTGGAACGGGAGCCTGATTGTATTGGCACCGGTAGACGCGATGTAATCGATGTCTGCCTTGGTTATATAGTTGTCCTTGAACTTCGTCCAGAACTCCGCAGCCTTGTCAGGACCGACCAGCTTACAGATCACGTCATTGATCTGGCGGGGCGCGTTCATACGTTGGAATCCGAACATATAACCTTCTGGATTCAGCCAATTGCCGAGGTTGGTGCCCGTGATGTACAGTTTGCTGCCGTCAGGCTTGATCAGATCATGACCATCGACCTTGACAAACTGATCCTGCATCCGAGCCTCCTTCTCCTTATTTGAGCAACCGGCACCCCCGGCGGCAAGCCCAAGCAGGCCTGCCATACCGAGGGTGAGGGAAATAAGTCTTTTCATAATGCTTAAGAATTATGAAATTTATTATCAATCACGATGTTCCTGCACGATGATGTCCTTGACTGTGACCTTGGTGTCAGCGGGATTGCCGCCGAAGTCAAAGACTATACTCATCTTCGACATGTCTATACCCGGGATGTCCACCCACTTGTAAGTAACATCATCATATTCCGGCACCTCCACACGGTCGGCCATATAGAACACGTTGTCGTCGCCGTTGAGCACACACTTGAAAGTCACACCAGGAAGGGGTTTTGTGGAATAGAAAGTGACGCGGAAGTCATACCTCTTATCGGCAGAAGTCGCGATATCAGTGTGCATCTTGAACTGTGCCTGCCACTGGTCTGACGTTGCCTCCGGGAGGTCGAGAGTCCATGAATTTCCATCTTCTGTCATTTTCGGATCTGCAATCTGCGCCCAGTTCGGAGCATAGAAGAATTCAGTGGTGAACGTGCAACCTTTGAAAAGGTTGTCGGCACTGTTGACATCAACCCATGTCACGGGTTTCTCCGGCTCGTCAGGTTCGGTAGGAATCACTGTGCCGTCATCGTCGGAATGCTTCTTTATCACGATATTGGAGATCACGAATTCTGTATCAGGATAACCGGCAAAATCAAACGCAATCTTCAGTGTTCCGTCGAAGCCGGGGAGATCCGTGAAATAATAGCAGGAACCATCAGCCTTGAATTCAATCTGCTTGTCACCGTTGAGCGATACTCCGTCGTCTCCATCTTTCTGCACCTTCACCGTCACCTTTGCATCGGTAGGACAATCGATGAAGCATGAGAAGTCGTAGGTCTCGCCTGCCGAGAGCTGAATGTCGGTGCCGACATGCACCTGACCCTTCCACTGGTCATTACCCATTTCTGAAGGTGTCTTGACGGTTATCTTGTCGTTGGTCACCTCGCATACAGCAGGCTCAAGACCTCCGTTCCAGTCAGATCCGGAGAACCATGTGCTCTGGAGCGTCACATTTGCAGTCTTCCATAGGTTGAACTCGCTGTCATATTTGAAGCCCTTGAAAGTAGTGTCCTCAGCTTTAGGAGCGATTATGTATTGCCAGGATATCCCTTCGAGATCCTGCACAAGAGTGATTTCACTCTTGCTGAAATTCACGATCCTGTATTTAGGATTGGCGAAAGCAGCTTCCGAAGGCACATAAGGGAACGGTGTGTGCGGTGGAAGGGTGAGATACAGGTTGGCACCTTCGGGCACGAGGGCGAAAGTAGTCACCATTTCTGTAGCGTTCACACGGAAGTCCTGACCGTTACCAGGGTTATTCACCTCATATCCGGGCAGGGAGTGAATACCGGTATTGGCATAGAAAGTGCCGGCGCTTCCGGGGTTGAAATTGTATGATCCGGAAGTTTCGGAATCTGTGTAGGCAAAAGTCAGTATATTGTCATAGACACCTTCAGCTTCCTTGCATCCGGGCTCGCCGTTCCACCATCCCGATGGGTTGTCAGGACCCTCACCGCAAGCCATGTGACCCTGTTTTGTACCGTCAACAGCCCATTCCTTCGACGAGTTGTCAGTGAGACCACGCATATAGGGAGTAAAATCGAAGATTGTCTTGTCGACATGAATGGTTCCGGTAACCGTACCATCCGACACACCATTTGCATTGCCCACTTTCATCTCCACCGGATAGTCACCGGCTATTGTAATCAGATCACGATATGTGAGTGCAGTCGAGGGACGCTGGCTGCCGTTGACATACCATATCGGATATACGCCGGTAGCCGTAGCGCCATTCTTGTCAAGAATATTGAGCTCCACGTTGTTGAGGTCATCTACAGATACGCCTATCTGATAGTCGGAAGCCTGCGGAATGCCGTTGATCGACGGCTCGAAGATTTCTTCCTGGGTACAGGCACTCAGGGCGAGGATCGCACCTACCGCAATGCTGTTCCTTATTATTATATTTGATTTTTTCATTACGTTCTTCTTGATAAGGTTTACTTAATTGCTGAAATACTGGTCGTTCTGTTTGAGAGTTCCGTGGCAGACATCGATTTCCGACTGCGGGAAGGGGAGATATTTCTTGTTGTCGGTATAGTTGCCGGTACGGTCATCTGGAATTTCATTTCCTTTCACGAGTAGCGACTTGGCAAGATCAGTGCGGATAAGATCCCAGTAGCGTTTACCCTCGCCGAGGAATTCCCATGCACGTTCCTGAATAATGTTATCGAGCGTTGCCGGAACGGACTCGAGTCCGGCACGTTTACGCACACGGTCGAGATAATCCTGCTTATTAGGAGAGCCGAGTTCAGCGGCGTTGAGCAGCACCTCAGAAAAACGGTAAAGGCGCAGGTTATTGTTGTAGTTAAGGATTGCATCAGCGATCTGGCCAGCGTTTCCTCCGATCCTGCCTGCATATTTGCCGAGGAAGTAGCCTGTATCCTGATAACCCGGAGTATAGGTTCCCTCACCCGGTTCCCAGATGGAGACATCACGACGCTTGTCGGCGGGATCGTATGAATCGAATGTGGATTTGCGCACAGTGCAGAATCCCCAGCCTGTGTTGTCATGGATACCATCGGTGCTCTTGTAGCCACGCGGCAGGATCATGCCCGGCACCACGGTGCCTCCGCAGGTTCCACCCCAGTCCCAGTTGCGGTTGGCGAGATAATCACTATAGTTGATCTCGAATACCGACTCGCGGCACCATTCGCCACTCACTTCCCAAATGGCGGCAAAATCGTCCATCAGGTCATATTTGGTGGAGGTAATGATCTCCTCCATATATTTGAGAGCTGTAGGGTAACGCGACTGGTCTCGCTGATACATCACAACCTCGGTATACAGCATGTATACGAAGTGTTTGGTGACACGTCCGAGCTCGCTGCCCTCACATTTTTCCGGAAGGTTATCAGCGGCAATCACTTTCTCAAGATCCGCGATAATGAAACCATAAACCTCATCGGCAGTATATTGGACACCGAGGAAGTCGCCCGTGAGATTCTTGTCGTAATATACGATGTTGCCCCACCAGTGCCATAGATGGTTATAGTAGAATGCACGGAGCGCGAGAACTTCCGATTCATAGCGGGCACGGCTTTCAAGTTCCTGCTGATTGGAAGGCTGCCAGAAGTCGAACATATAGTGGATGGCATCGTTGCAACGCTTCACACCCGAATAAGCATTGGAATAGTTGGTATCGAGCACGATGGTGGCAGTAGTCTCGAAGTTGAACACAGACTTCCACTGATTCATGTCGTTCACATCGCCTCCACCGGGGAAGCATTGGTCGGCAAGCACCTCAGGATAGATATTGATACCGGTGTAGTTGTTCGCGTAATCAAACCAGTGAAGAGGATCGTAAGCCGCCACCACCGACTGGAATATATTGGCTTCGTTGGTATAGTAGTCCTCGATGGGGTCCTGAGTGTTGTTTGTTATATCCAGCCATTCCGAGCCGCAGGATGTAAGACCTGCGCCTATAGCTGCGATGGCTGCGTATGATATATATTTCGTTAATTTCATTGCTGTAATGGTTTAATAAAAATAAAGGTTACTGTCAAATCTGCACATTGAAGCCGATGGTGAAAGTGCGGGCTTCAGGATAGTTGCCGTAATCGATACCTATATTGGTACCGTCGCCCACCTCGGGAGTGAAACCACGGTATTTGGTTGCTGTGAACAGATTCTCGCCCATCACGAAGAAGCGGATATTGCTGAATCCTATCTTCTTGACGATATTGTAAGGCAAGGTGTAGGAGAGTGTCAGGTTGGCACAGCGCAGATAGGCTCCGCTCTTAACGTACAGGTCAGAGCTCTGCCAGTTGCGGGCATCACCGAGGCGGTAGATTGGAATTGTGTTGGATGTTCCTTCGCCTGTCCAGCGGTTGAGCATCCATTTCGGCATATTCTTTGCCGGAGTGTCGCCACGGAGTGAGGCATCATAGATCTGGTTGCCCCAGACGCCCTGGAAATAAGCGGTGAGCTGGAACCCTTTCCATCCTAAGCCGACATTGAAGCCGTATGTCCAGTCCGGTAAACCTTTACCGATCTTGGTGCGGTCGTCTGCATTGATGGTGCCGTCGCCGTTTGTGTCAAGGAAGATTACATCGCCGGGAGTAGCATACCATGAGGTCTGACCGGAAGTGAGACCATATTTTGCATTGTATGCGTCAGCCTCTGCCTGGTTCTGGATTATACCGCCGGTCTTGTAGCCATAGAAGAATGGGAATACCTCGCCATTCATCGAGCGGGCGATGTCGCCTGCCGTTGCATTCGATACCTCTGAACGCCATCCGTCTGCGTTACCAAGATTCACAAGCTTATTCTTGACATAGGATAGGTTACCTCCGAGATTGACCACCCATTCGCCGAATGTATGAACCCAGCGGAGATCCATCTCTACACCGGTATTGTCCATTGTGCCGACATTGCCTATAGGCTTTGATTCTCCAACATAAGTAGGAATCATCATGGTCATGAGCATACCAGTAGTGCGCTTCTTGTACCAGTCTATTGTAAACTGCAGTGAATTATCGAAGAAGCCTAAGTCAAGACCCACGTCAGTCTGTGTGGATTCCTCCCATTTAAGGTCAGGGTTTGGAAGACCTGATGCCTTGGATCCAAACGTCTGGCTGGATCCTTCAGGACCGAAGTAATAGTTGTTGTTTCCCGTGGTCAGCACAGTGTACGCGAAATCACCGATTGCCTCGTTACCGTTCTTACCCCATGAGAAACGCACTTTCGTGTTGCTCCACCATTGCGGACGGGATTCGAGGAATTTCTCGCTGGTCGGATTCCAACCTAAGGAGAAAGATGGAAAAGTTGCCCATTTATTGTTTGCACCGAATCTGGAGCTACCGTCACGTCTTACAGTGACCTGAGCCATGTAGCGACCGTCATAGTCATAGGATGCACGACCGAAATAAGAGAGGAGCTTAGGCCATGCAGAATTCGGGCCGGCGTCACCTGTACGGTTTCCGCCATCTTCCTCACCGGGACGGCCCTGAGCCACGGTCACCCAAGGTTTCGCGAAATTATAGAGCTTGTTGGCGGAGGCATTGATCCACCATCCAGTGCCCTGCTTTGCAGATTGTCCGAGCACTACGTTTACATGATGGTCACCGAAAGCCTTATCGTAAGTGATCAGGTTCTCAAGCTGCCATGTCCAGCCACGATTTGAAGATGAAGATGCTGAGGCATGGATAGCATCGGTATTGCTAAGGTTGCTGTAGTAGTTAGGTTCGGTATGGCTGTCGCTTCCCCAGAATGCGAGGTCTCCGCCAAAGCTGATACGATATTTGATAGCGTCCCAGATCTGGAGCTCTCCGACAAAGTTGGTCACAACCTTGTGGCTCCAGTTCTTGGCAGAGGGGAAAGACCATCCGTAGAAGGGGTTGGTAAGCTCCTGGTATCCTCCGCCGAAAGCCTCCGGCACAGTATATAGATTTCCGTTGGCATCATAACGGGGCACATATTTGTCATTGCCGGCGTAGTAATTGAGCTGATGATTATACTCATCCGAACCGGGAGCCAGAGTCGGGGTAAGCATCGGTGACATACCGAGTGCATTTGTGATTGCTCCTCCATAATATCCTCCTCCGCCGCCGAAGCCTTTGGGGTGGATACGTGCATAGGAGACGTTCGTGGTCAGGACAAATTTGTTGAGGTAGTTGCGTTTCTCAGACTCGTCAAACAAGGTGTATATATTGTTGGCGCGGAGAGTGAGACGGTTGTAGTTCGATTGGTCGTAGTTACCACCTATGATACCTTCCTGATCATAGTATCCGAAAGATAGGAAATAGTTTACCTTTTCGCTTGCTCCCGACACCGATATCTGGTGATTCATCACCGGAGCGTTGTCGTTGAATATAGCCTTCTGCCAATCGAATCCCTGACCATAGCTGTAAGGGTTGCCATATGGAGCGGGCTGCCCCGTGTTCAGATAAGCCTCGTTTTTAAGAAGCGCATATTCAGTAGCGTTGAGGATATCTATCGATTTCAGTTTTGACTGCCATCCATAGGAAAAATCGTAAGTAATTCTGGCACGGCCTTTCACGCCCTTCTTGGTTGTGACAAGAATTACACCGTTGGCTGCACGCGCACCATAGACAGCACCGGAGGCAGCATCCTTGAGGACCTCGATCGACTGTATATCCTGAGGGTTCAGATAGTCAATGCCACCGTCGATAGCCATTCCGTCAACAATATAGAGAGGATTTGAATTGTTGATGGTGCCGACACCGCGCACTCGTATCTGAGCCTGCGATCCGGGCTGACCATTGGCTGTGGTT
>OFGC01001181.1_pt1 | contig 19579 bp, 17 predicted proteins | sample 1521691 | NCBI WGS metagenome assembly OFGC01 (sample SAMEA3504121, study PRJEB24116) | mouse gut metagenome | biome: mouse gut; feature: mouse-associated habitat; material: faeces | place: Denmark | collected 2011
TAAAGTGGCTACAAAATGGCTATGATATTTTATTCCTGCATTATTTTTCTACTTTATATCCTTCAAATCAGCGGCTCTTTCAGGCGAAGTATGATTTTTCTTCAGCATTTTTGCATATTCAAACAGATCACGTCTGGTTATATCGTCTAGCACATATAAATCCGCAATCAATTGATCTACCATAGGCAGCTCTGTGTAATCAAACTTTTTCAAGATACGGGCAGTACGATCTGATATATAGGCGTTCTTATGGCTGTTAATATTCCACTTTTCATTGTCAGACGGAAGAGTTGGTAAGGTTTCGATATCGTCATAGGGATTATCTTTGCAGATAGAACTGATGGGGATATCCAATATATTAGAAATTCTAAGTGCAGTGTCAAAGCGGATGGCAGTGTCCCGCTGGATAATCGAATAAAGCGTTGTCGGTGCTATTTTTGCTTTTAGGGCAAGTTCTTTTACTGTCATTCCCTTGTTGTCTAAAATATCTTTTAGGTTTTGACCATAACCCATGAATTTATGTTCCTTTCTACTCAATATTTTTTATTTCAAACATAAACATTTCGTGCTTATCTGTATTTTCTCATAATAATCAAACGCATTTCTTCCGTTTTCTTAAATAAGTCATATGTCCTATATTCGTCATAATGTAATTTTGGGGCAATTGTTTGAAATGTTTTCTCTCGCTCATAATCATTTTCAATATAGATAAAATCTAAGTAACATTGATGACACCAATAATTTCTTATTTCCCTAATTTCATCTATTGTGTTGTATTCTTCTTCAGAAAATTCGGGCATATCATCACTATAGTCAAGTTCTTCAAGTTCTCTCGCTATCTTACCCAAGTTCATCTTCTCAACGGATCTTAAATTGTTGTTAAAATTTCCTTTGCGCATTGCTGCATATATTATCTTCAAATTATTTTCTACACATTGAACTTGTTGAATTAATTCGCTGTGTATAAGCTTAAACCGATTTCTATCCATACAATCATTCCCTCTGGCTATTTTCCTCATATAGTACACCTCAGCAAATCTCAATTGTCTCGCATGTAACATAAATAAGAAAGTCACAGCAATTTAATTTTTTAGGTATGCATCTTGTCAATTTCATACAGTTTACAGTTACGCTAAATCCTCATAAATGCCGATAAAATAAAGACTTTTCGGATGATTTGGTATTGCAATCCTCTCCCATATTTGTTATAATTTAGGTATGTTAATTAGGTATGCAGGAGGCGCATATGGGAAACTATTCCGTACCTGAATCTATCCGCCAATACAAACCAAAGGGCACAATGGTAAAGCGTATTTCAAATTACTACTATGTTTATGAGTACTCAAACTATACTGACTCAAATGGCAAACGGCATACGAAAATGGGTAAGGCCATCGGATCTATCAAGGAAGGCATCGGCTTTATTCCAAACAGCACATTTACCTGCGATTCTGAAATCAGTTCGCTGGATTTTGGCGAGTATGCAATTACTATGGCAAACTCCCGGAAAACACTGGCACTGTTAAAGGAATGTTTTAATCCCCAGGATGCTGTTACGATCTATACCGTTGCGATGATCCATTTTATCCAGGGCTTTACCTATCTCCGGGATATCCGCAGCTATTATGACATGAGCGTCCTTTCCATCAGGTATCCTTCCCTTAAACTCGGATACGGTTCGCTGTCAAAGCTGTACGATGCACTCGGCAGGCGGCAGGGCAATGTTATCAGGATGGAAGAGAAGCTTATTTCGGCCTGTTCACACCAAATGGCTATTGATGGCCATGTGATTGGATGTGAATCGGTTATGAATGACCTTGCAGAAAAAGGTTATAAATTTAAAAAGTTTGGCGAAGCACAGATGAATCTGCTAATGGCGTATGATGTAAATACCGGCATTCCGCTTATGTCAAGGATATATGAGGGAGCCAGTACGGACAAGGTCAGCATTAAAGACTTTCTTGGGCAAACCGAACTGAAGGATATGCTTTTCATCGTTGACCGTGGCTTCTACAGTGTTGATAACTTAAACCTCTTCAGCAGTAATGGCAATGCATATATCATTCCTCTCGGTAAGAACTTAAATACTTGTAAAGCTGCGGTTCACAGCCTTGAAATGCATGACCGTTTTATGTATCAAAAAGGCAGGAAGGCATCCGTTGTCGAATATAAGGAGGAAATCATCAACGGATACCGCGTCCTTACTTACCGTGACCTGAATGAGTCAGCATCAGAGCAGGAAAATTATCTGCGCCATATGAGCCGCGGGGATAAGTCGTACACAAACGAGGGCTTTCAAAAAGCGAAATACTATATGGGTGTCACAGTGCTTCAGACCAGTTTGGAGAATGCATCTCCAGGGGAAGTATACACTCTTTACAAAAAGCGCTGGACAATCGAAACCTTCTACAATTACTTCAAAAACAAAGCCGGATACAATTCTCTGCATGCAGAGGACTATTATAAAACGCAGGGACTTGCTTTTGTCATGCTTGTATCTGCACTGATCCATCAGGAAATGGAAGCTGCTGTAGCAAACATAGAGGGAAAAAATGTCAGCACATGTTTATTGGAGTCAAGAATGGTAAAAGCCCATAAACGTCATGATAACTGGATTGTATGTAATTGTCTGAAAAAACAGGTGGAACTGTTTAAGCAGTTAAACACCCCATTGGAGGTAGCAATGCCGCTACATACCTAAAAAATCGAAAAGGTGTGATTAGATAAGATTTCGTAAATATGGTAAGGTAGGAAATTAAAAAGATGAAAAAATTTTTGTCCCATGCTTGACATCAGCTGATGGCAATGGTCGGACAGGGAGGTTGTGGCAGTCGTTGATTTTGCAGAAATGGAAAGAAGTTTTTGCATGGATTCCGGTAGAAACACTTGTGCATGAAAATCAGGAGGAATACTATAAGGTACTGCAACAGTCTGATAATGTCGGGGATTCTACTGAATTTGTAGAGTTTATGCTTGGGATGATTCGTAATGCCTTAAAGGAAATCAGTGAAACACATAACAAAACAAATGTCGTAATAAATGTCGGCAGAAATGTCGTGACAAATGAGGAAAAAATAATAGCCCTTTTAAGGCAGGATGGCAATATGTCAGCTAATATGTTGTCTGCATCTGTGGGAGTTACCGGAAGACAGGCACAACGTATTTTGGCTAAATTAAAAGCGGAGGGAAAAATAATACGACACGGGGCAAATAAAAACGGTTACTGGGAAGTTATAGAATAAAAAATCCGAAACGGTGTTTCGGAAATTAAAAAGTGAAATAGTGTTTAGCTTTTTGGTGGGGAGATATCTAATATGCTTATGGGATATTCAATACCTTCGTGATAACACTATGATAACAAAAATTTGAAAAACGTCAGATACAAGGTGCATATCGCATAAAAACCCACCGAAAAAGCCCTGAAAATCACACAAAATTACCCTGATTTCTCCAACAGAAAACCGTGAGGGTGGACGTGCCGAGTGAAAACACGTCACCCTATCATTTATCAATCTGGCTGGGGGCAAGGCCATAAAACCGTTTAAAGGCTTTAAAGAAGGAATTATGGGAGGCAAAGCCGCATTTCTGCGCCACTTCCTGTACCGGCATTTTTTCCCGGAGCAGGTTGTAAGCCATAGTGAGGCGCAGTTGTTCAATATAGGCGGATACGGACAGAGAGGTTGCTTCCCTGATGAGCTTTTGCAATGTTCCGGAGGAAATGCCGAATACATCCTTAAGTTTGTCAATGCACAGGGAAGAATCGCCCAGATTCTTCTCAATGTAAGAAAGGATCTCCGAAGAGGCGGAATCGGATTCCGGCTTGGACTTGACCTGCATATGATCACAAATAATGCGGAAACAGGGCAGAAAATGCTCCAACAGAAGCTCCGCCCGACTCGGACACTGAAGGAATGGCAGCTCTACTGAAAGAAGCAGGGTGGGGTTTTCCAGCTTTAGCTGTACCAGGATGCACATCAGAATATTGTGAGTATGTTGTATGAGTATAATGTTCTGTCCTTCTGAAAATTCATCGATATATTTTTTCAGCGTACTGGCGGCCATGGCATAATTTCCGTTGCTCAAGGCGGAGTAGATGATTTGCAGAAAAGATATACTGAGGGGATGCCCGGTGCTTTCTGCTTTATCGGAAGAAACAGCGTCAAGGGCTCTTACTTGATGCCATAGGTTTTGATATGCCAGTACCAGCTTCTGAGGCGACTGGTAGGCGGTGCTGATTTTAAAGCTACAGGTTTCTTTGGAATGTTCCATGGATTTGCACAGGGCGTTGAGACGCTGCTCCCAGGCAGTTTCCAAGGTTATAGGCAATATCAACAGGAAAACAGTGCTGCTGACCGCATGGACGATAACGGGTTCAGGATACTCCTGCAGATGTTTGCGGATATTGTCCGTATTCTGCCATTGCAGGCGGGCTTCCCCTGCGGCGGTGAAGGCGCTCTGTATATCATAGGTAATGATGGCCAGCTGATAGTTTTCGGGAAAATCCGGAAAATGACGCTGAAACTGCGCCTGTCGTTCAAAGGTATACAGTCCGCTTTGCAGAGCAGAGCCTAAGACCTGATGCCGCAGCTGCTCCTGCTGCTGATCAATCAATTGGCAATATTTTTCCATCTGCAGATCGGCAGCCTGCAGGCTATGGGCAATGGCGGTGTAATTGGAACTGCGGGGGGCATTTGCTGTTCCGGGCCGATAGAATCGGCGTATATGCGTGCTTGTAAAAATCGCGTTGAGAATGGAATACAAGGGCCTGGAGGTACGGGAGGTAACCCAGGCTGTGGTCGCTATCAGTAAAAGCAGAATACCGCCGCCGAAGAAGTAGAAGAGCATGCGCACGGAGTGCATGCTTTTCTCGATAAATGCATTGGAAATACCCAGCTGGACATTTAATCCATACTGGCTGGTAGCTGCGGATAATATTTCATATTCTTCCTCCTGATAATACTCCGAGGCATAGAGCAGCGTACCGTTTGGATCTGCGATACGAATCCAGGAATCTTCACCCAGATCTGCCAGGAACATTTTTTCCAGAGAAGAAACGGGAAACGTGGCAAAGAACAGCTGGTCGGATGTATATACATTGCCGCGCTCGGTATAGAGCCAGTAGGTGGAATAGGTAATGGCAGAATAGGAACCGTAATCCACGCTGTAATAGTCCATGACCGGGAGGAATCTCTGCTGGTACAGCAGAGCGGTCCATTCATCATAGGTTAAATCACCGCAGGACAGAAGCTGGGGATAGTAGTCGAAATGCTCGTTTGCATTCAAAAAACGGGTTCGTGATACAATGGTTCCGTCTGAAAGAAGAATCGCCGCATCTCCCAGCAGGGATTCATTGATGAGCATATACTTCAGAGTATTTGGCAGGGATTTGATAATAACAGGATTACTTTCTTCACGCCGATATTTCAAATTGTCAAATTTAGGATCGGTATAGGTGCCGTTTACTGCCATGCGAAGAGCCAAAAGGCTGGAATCCAGGGCAGCAATATTTTTGCTGTATAAATTGCTGCAGGATTCAATGATGTTGCTGCGGGCATTGCTGCTGACATAGGCATAGATGGGGATATAGGTGAGGATTACAAGCAATGAAAACAAAATAAAATACATGCTGTGACGGAACAGCATACTGTAAACGAACCGGATATCTTTTTCATGAAGCCTTTTTTTCATTTGAAACTCTCTCCTGTGAAATCCTCTTCTGAATCCATCGCAGTTTTCTTTAAAATATTTTTCTTTGAAATATTCTTCCTGATTATATCATTTATATCAATTTTTCTTCAATGTCAAAGCCTGGGAATTGTCCATAATTCCATCTGAATATGCAATTTTCAATATCCGGGCTATGGAATTTCACGCTGTCTGGGGATATGTCACGCTGTATTTATCCAGGGGTGATGATATACTTTTTGTACCGGGAAATTTTCAAAGAATTCTGAAATTCAGAATATCATGCATGAGCAGAATGAAAAACAAAGTGGAAGAGAACCATGTGGAAGAGAAGGAAGAGAACCATGAAGAGGAAAAGGAGGATAAAGAATGCTAAGCCGAAAGTTTCATAAAAGACGACGGAGTATATTGGCCCTGTCACTTTCAACCATAATGTTGATTTCCTGTGCACCGACAGCTGATCCGGGGGCATCCGGTGAGACATCGTCCAATGCAGGCGGGCAGGCTATGGACGCGGAGATCGTCGAATTCAATCCTGGCGGAACTTATCCGATTTGTAAGGAAAAGGTTACGCTCACCATAGGGATACCGGACAATATCCGAATTGAAGACTACGAGACCAACTGGCTGACACAGCAATTGGAAGAGCGCGGAAATTTTGACCTTGTGTTTGAGATATATCCTTCCAGTGAATATGCCACCAAGCTCAATCTGATAATACAGTCCGGTACGGATAAATTGCCTGATATCCTGGTTACAAACAGTGTGGATGAGACAATGATCACTACCTGGGCGCAGGCAGGCGCCATCATACCGGTTACGGAATATTATAAGGATCCCAATGCTTCCTGGCACATCAGCAAGGCGATCGAAAAATGCGGCGTGGACATTACCCGGCAGATGACACAGCCGGATGGGGAAATTTATGCCCTGCCTTCATATGTACAGAATGCCGCCAATGAATATTTTCAGCGTCTGTGGATTTATGAGCCCTGGCTGGAAGAGCTTGAAATGGAAGTGCCTGCTACCACGGAAGAGTTTCGTGAATTGCTCAGAGCCGTGGTTTCTTCTGATTTGAACGGAAACGGCAAGGCGGATGAAATCGGTCTGCTGGGTGTTCCGGTAGGAGCAGGGGCTTATGAAGGCTGGTTCACTTATCTGATGAATTCCTTCATATATATCAGTGGAAACAGTCAGTTTTATGTGGATGAGACAGATGGCTCCTTTAAGGCAGCTTATATGCAGGAAGAATATAAGGAAGGGCTGAAATATATCCGCTCTTTATTTGAGGAGGGACTGATTCCCGAGGTAACCCTCACCCAGGATTCCAATTCCTTTAACACTATGGTAAACTCTGCCGATACCAGCGTCTTTTCCATGGTGTACAGCGCACCCGATGCCATTGCCACCACCCATGAAGCCTATGGAAAATATATTGCGGTACTGCCTTTGGAAGGTCCTGACGGCGTGAGATACATGCATTATAATCCGGCCAATGCGATTACGGGAATGGTGATAACTTCCAGCTGTAAAAATCCGGAAGCCGCATTCCGCCTTGGAGATTTGATGTGCAGCGAAGAATTAAGTATCGCACAGCGCTGGGGAGCCCACGGTGTCGATTGGGATTATGTGACCGATATTGAGGACTTTGACCCCGAATTGTATTCCCCTCAGGTTGCAGGCGCAGAGATGCTCTTTGTTCCCTATGATGATGATAACTTTTGGGGAGGCACGGCCGTAAATAATGGATCCTGGCGCAATCAGGGAGCGACGATACGTCCGGCCTACATTGCCCACGGAAGGACGGGATCTGCCGAATCCAACACAGAATATTATGAGCATTTCAAAGAGTCAATTGCGCTGTATTATGAGTCCGGTTTACAGAATCCCAATCATGTGGGCAGGATTAATTTAAGTGCCGAAGAAAGCGAATTGATTGCGGAACAGAAAGTGTTGCTGGATGACTATGTGGCTTCCATGACATCACAGTTTCTGGCAGGTGTATTGGATATTGACGATCAATGGGATACTTATTTACAGGAAATTGAGAAGCTTGGCGTGACAAAAATAATAGAAGTGTACAAGGATGCATACGAGCGCATGTACGGCGCGGAATGATGGTATTTTGGAAGAGCTGTCGGGGTATCATCTGTTCGGTCACCCGACAGCCCCCATAAAAAGCGAAGCGTGAAAGGGGGAGTTTGCCATTTGCCCGCCTTTCGAAAGGAAAAAGATATGAAATTGACCAAGGCGATAAAAAAGAATCTGAAAAATTGGCAGCTGTATTTATTTCTGTTGATTCCGCTGGCGTACATCGTCGTATTCTGCTACATACCCATGCTGGGGGCACAGATCGCTTTCCGGGATTATTCGGTAAAAGACGGCATTTGGGGAAGCAAGTGGGTGGGACTGAAAAATATAGTGAAGTTTTTGGACTCCCCCATATTTGACTCTCTTATGGTCAATACCCTGTCCCTTTCTCTGTATACTTTGGCTGTCAGCACGCCGCTCGCAATTATTTTCGCGCTGATACTGAACAGCCTGCCCTCAGCCCGTTTTCGCAAAACAGCCCAGACCATTGTCAATATACCTCATTTTATTTCCGTTGTTGTGCTGGTGGGTATGATGATGCAGGTATTCCATTCCCGTATCGGACTGTACGGAATAACGACATCCTTTTTTACGGGAAAATATCCGGCGGATCTGTTTGCCTCGCCGTCGGCCTTCCGGCACATGTATGTATGGTCGGGAGTATGGCAGCATTTTGGTTGGAATTCCATAATATACACGGCGGCTTTGTCGGGTGTCAGTTTAGATCTGCATGAAGCTGCGCAGATTGACGGTGCCAGCCGGTTCCAGCGGATCCTTCATGTGGATCTGCCGGCCATTCGTCCCACGATTACCATCACGCTTATTCTTTCCATGGGCAATGTAATGACAGTGGGGTTTGAAAAAGCATTTCTGATGCAAAATGGTTTGAATTCTTCTGCCAGCGAAATTATTTCTACCTATGTGTATAAGATCGGTCTGAACAGTGCCATCCCTAATTTTTCTTATTCGACGGCCATTGGATTGTTCAACTCGGTGATCAGTCTGATTTTGGTGACATTGGTCAACAGGATTGCCAGGCGGCTCAGCGAAACTTCTTTGTGGTAAAAGAGAACCATGTGAAATATGAATTCAGAATGGAGATTAGAATGATTAGAAATTTCAAACTGCATGCCGCGCATGTTAAGAAATCTGGCAGCGACAGATGTTTTTATATGATCTGCTACAGTGTTGTTGTGTTATGCCTGCTGATAGTATTACTGCCCATGATGTATGTGCTTGCCGCCTCATTTTCCTCTGCCGCAGCGGTCAATGCAGGCAAAGTATGGCTCTGGCCGGTGGATTTCTCCCTTAAGGGCTATGAGACCGTGCTGCAATACAAGAGCGTATGGATTGGATATAAAAATACGATTATTTACACCCTGTGCGGCACTTTGATTAATGTGGCGGTTACCATGCTCTGCGCTTATCCCTTATCCCGGAAGGAGCTTGGAGGGCGGACCTTCTTCACCTTTTTGTTTTCCTTTACCATGCTGTTTAGCGGCGGCCTGATTCCCACATATATTCTGATTCGGGATTTGAGAATGATCAATACTGTATGGGCCATGCTGCTGCCGGGGGCAATGAGCGTATACAACATGATTATCGCCCGTGTATTTATTGAAAGCAGTATTCCGGGAGATCTGCTGGAGGCATCCCGGCTGGACGGCGCATCCGATGCACAATATTTTTTTCATGTGGTTTTACCGCTGTCCAAAGCAGTGATAGCTGTAATTGCCCTGTATTATGCGGTGGGGCACTGGAATTCTTTTTTTAATGCTTTTATCTACCTTAATGACAAGGTGCTGTACCCGCTGCAGCTGTTTCTCAGGGATATTCTTGTACAGAATAATATTGACTCCTCGGATATCACGGATCCTGAGATGGCAGCGCAGATACAGGGATTGGCAACACAGCTGAAATATCCGATTATTGTCATTTCCACGCTGCCCATGGTCTGCCTGTATCCGTTTGTGCAGAAGCATTTTAACAAGGGCGTTATGGTAGGGTCTCTGAAGGGCTGAGATCAGGGGGGCAAGAGGAGTTTTGGGGTATTTTGCAATGGTTTGTTGTGCCTGTGCGGTGCGGGAAAAACATGCATGCAGATTCGCAGGTTACAGAAAAGGATGGAGATTCATATGGAAAAAAAGATAAGAAGCGATGAGACGGATACGGTCAGCCTTGCATTGGTGAAGCTTGGCCTGGGAATCCGGCAAAAGGACATTACTCCGGCGGCCCGAAGGGCAGCCAGAAGACTGATTCTGGACACCATGGGCTGTATGCTGGCCGGTTGGAATCAGCCGGGGGTGAGACCATTGCTTGATACCCTTGTTCAGCTGGGGACGGACGGTCCCTGCACGATACCGGTAATCGGCAAAAGGGCTCGTCTGGATGATGCCGTGACGGCAGCCTCCCTGATGGCGCATGCACTGGATTATGATGATGTACACTGTGAAGCCTGCCTTCACCTGATGTGCAAGCTGTTGCCCGCCGTGCTGCTGACGGGGCAGGTCTGCCATGCCGACGGTGAGGCGGTATTGGAGGCTGTGATTGCAGGTATGGAGGTTGGTGCGCGCATTGGCCGGCATTTTAACAGTTTTTCTTTTCTTAACAGCAATATTGCCGGCGGCTTTGGCGTGACCGCTGCCCTGTGCCGCCTGATGAAGCTCAGTGAGGAACAGAGCGTACATGCCATGGGAATTTATTATTCCCGCGCCTCCGGAAACCGGCAGGCGCTTTTGGAGGCTGCCATGGTGAAACGAATTCAGCCCGCTTTTGCGGCACAATCCGCCGTGTGGGCCGTGATGCTTGCCGGGAACGGTCTGACGGGGGCGCGGCAGGTCTTTGAGGGGGGTGCGGGATTGTTCGAAGCATATTGCCGCGGAGCAAAATGCCCTTCGGCGGAAGAATTTCTGAAACAGCAGCCCTTTTTGGAAATTGAAAGGAGCAGCATCAAATCCTTCCCCACCTGCGGTTCCCATCACGGCGCCGTAATGGCGGCCATGGATCTGCGCAAACGCCATGCCTTTACCCTGGAAGAAATAGAAAGACTGGATATCTTTCTGATGGAAGCCATGAGAATCGTCGGCAATGATTTTGTCATCAGTGAGCACCCTCAGATTAATGCGCAGTTCAGCGCGGCATATGCGGTGGCGGCAGCTTTGCTTCGGGACGAGGTGGTTTTGGACATGTTCAGCGATGAAGCCATATCCGGCAATGAGGACATAGCCAGGCTTGCGGCGAGGGCCCATATGTATTCCGAATATGACGGCGCATTGCCGGATGAGTACCCTGGACATATCATGCGCATTGTCAGGGTCCGGTTGAAAAATGGTACTACATATGAAGAAATGCGCCCTAACAATCCGAGCGCACTCTATCCGGACAGATTGAGCGACAGGGAGGTGGACGAAAAATTCCGGGGCTGCGCCCGATTTTCCGGTATTTGTAATGAAGAACGCTGTGAGAGGCTTATTGTAGCCATTCGCAGCATGGAGAAGTGCAGGGATATTGGAAGCTGGATGGAGGAGAATTTTGTGTTCGAAGAGGCGGGAAGATACTCCCTCAAAAAAGAGCGCTGAAGTGGAGAGACGGAACTGAAGAAGGTAAAACAGTCTCGAAACGAGCGGTGGTCGGGTGGAGAGACGGAACTGAAATAGGAGGAGAATATAACTATGAATAACAAACAGAATGAAAAATGGAACCCGGATGAGAAAACAAGGGAGTTCATGGCCAGAAAGGATCATTTTTTCCATGCATGCGGAGATTATCCCAATCGCATTTCGGGAGAATTACTCAGGCAGTATGAGATTCCCGCACGCAGCGGTATGGTGGGCAGCTATGGTTCGCCCGCAGGCATTTCCCGCGCCTTTGCCGATATGGCATGGGTGGTAATGCTCTATGAGCAGGAGCTGATTCCCCTGGATACGGCGCAGAAGCTGTTGATTGCGCTGGAGGAAGCAAAGAACGACAGTACCTACTGGGGGGAGGACTGGCTGCGTAATTATTTTAATGGCGACGAGCGGATTGCCAGTTCTGTGAACTTAGGCCGTACTTTGCAGGAGCCCATGTCCCGTATCCAGCTGCGCAATCGCAGCATAGAGTTTTTTGACGTGGCATTGGATACCATGAGCTTTCTTCTGGATTATGCAAAGGAGAAGCGCGATCTGGTATTTGCTGCCCATACCCATATGTCCCAGGCGCAGCCCACTACCTACGGCGCATACCTGGCAGCCATTTTCGACGCTTTGCTGCGCGGTATGGAAGAGGTGGAAACCGGATACAGGCATACGAATATTTCCAGTGCCGGATGCGGTGCGCTGGAAGGTTCCGGTTGGCCGGTAGATCGCAAAATGGTGGCGGATCTTCTGGGCTTTGACGGAATTATAGGTTCCTCCTACGACTGCGAGGCGGGACAGGATTACGCCACCAGTCTGCTCTTTGGCCTGACCAGCATAGCCGTGGTCATGAGCCGGACTTCCATGGACCATGAGATCTGGGGGACGGACGAGATAGGGTATTTCCGGGTGAATGGCTGCGTGGCGGGGCCGAGTTCTCTCATGCCCCAGAAGGCACATGCCGGAGGAGAACTGGAGAAGGTACGGTTTTATTCCAACGATGTGATGAATGCCCTGCATCGTGCACTGCTGTCTCTCAAGGGAGAGCCCTATGAGGATATTCTGCCCATTTATCAGGCTTGGGGGGCTGCCGAGAGCGGTCTGTATCTTTCCATGTTAACCTTCAGGCTGTTTCGGGCTTATCTGGAAAATATTCAATTTAACAAAGAACGCATGCTGAAAACGGCGGCCGAAGGCTACAGCTGTATGCCTGACATGGCTGTCTATCTGATTAAAAACCGGGGGCTGGCGGGAAGGCATGCCCACCGTATCTGCGCCACCACCACCTTCCTGGCCCGCAAAAAGGGAATTAAGGGCAATGAGATCACACCGGAACTGATGAATGAGGCGTTGGAGCTGAATCAGGATCCCTTGAGGGATTTGCTTACATTGGAAGAGATTCGGGAATGTCTTGATCCCGTAAAATCCATCCTGCGTCATAATAATATTGGCGATCCCCATCCAGATGAGGTTCTGCGTCAGATTGAGGAACGCCGCGGTCAGCTGGCGCAGTTTCGTGCGCGACAGGAAGAGCGCAAAGCGAAATTAAAGCAGGGCGATGATCTGCTCAATGGCAGAATCAAAGCCATTCTTGAGGCGTAAGGGATGGTATGGCAGTTTATGCTGTGCTTTCTGGTCATGGGCGGTGCGGCCATGGTGCAGAACCTGAGCGGATTCGGGTTCGGGATTGTGGCCATGTCGCTGCTGCCCTACTGGATGCCCGGCTATTCCCTGAGCGCTTCCCTGACGACAGCCATGATGTGCGTCACGGCTGCCGCGGCGGCATTCAAAAGTTATCGTATGATTCGGTGGAGACTGCTGCTGCCCCCGTTGCTTTCCTATCCCCTGGTCAATTACGCGGCGATTTCCCTGTCTTTCGCAAGTCCTGATATATTTCTGCAGCGTGCACTGGGCGTATTTCTCATATCCTTGAGCCTGTATTTTCTCCTTCTGAAACGAAGAGTTAAGCTCAGGGCTTCTGTCGGCGCAGGACTGCTGGCGGGAGCGCTGGGAGCTGTCATGAACGGACTATTCTCCATGGGAGGCCCGCCCATTGTGCTGTATCTGTTATCGGCATCGTCGGATGAAGAACACTATCTGGCATCCGCTCAGGCGTATTTCTGTATAACGAACCTGTTCAGCCTGATCATAAGGCTGAGGGCGGCGGAGAAGAGCGACGGTATTCATTATTATCTCTTATCGCTGGCGGCAGTTCTGCTGTTTGGGTTTCTTGGAAGAAAAATCAGAAGGAAACTGAACGGAGACAGCATTCGGAAAGGCGTATATTTTCTGATGATTATAAGTGGTCTGGTAATGTGCCTCAAGTCGTAAACGAGGCACATACCAGCGATCTACATTGTGTATCTTTTCTGTATTATGCAGGTCAGATAAAACAGAAACAGTTCTGATCAATTTGCATCGAGAAAGAATTTTCCTTCTGCAAGCTTCGAAAACAAATCCGAGGCCAGGCTGTCCCGGTTGATATGATATACATACTGGATAAAACGGCTTTGATCATAACCGTAAAGCCCGTCGTATTCAGGAATGGGCAGGCTTGTCGGCCGGGAGAACATGAACCTGTCGTTATCGTTTAACAGCCATGCAATGGCCGCCACATCCCACAGTATACGGGATACGGCAAGCCCGTTTTTCATGTAGCGGTCTATTTCTTCTTTTACACGGCCTACAAGGAAATCGCACAGGGGATTCTTTCCGCCCAGATGATGCTCCAGTTCGACATAGGGAACGGAAAAGCCGCTTACCACTCCCATGCAGGGAAGCTGAACCACGGGTGCGCCGCTTTTGAAGATTACTCTGGCAGCGGCCACGTCCTGATAAAGATTAAATTCCTTTGTGTCGTGGTATTCCCGTCCATGTCCGCCCAGCCATACGATAACGATTCTTTCTGCAATATCCGGCTCCTGAAGCAGGGCGGAGGCTACATTGGTGATGGCGCCGATTGCCACCACATACAGAGGGTTTTGGGCACTGTATTCTTTGGCCCGCTTTACCAGGTCTTCCGCCGCCGGAGAGGGTACCGGGGTATTCTCATCGGGAAGATAGCTTTCGGACCCCTTATAGGTTAAGGGAATAAATTCACGCCTGCCTGTCAGTTCCAGAAGACGATGAATCTCCTCATAGCTTTTCAGCATACCATCCCCGGGCGATTCCGAATGATGATTGTGAAACGGAGCCGCATACAGCGCCTTCAGGTTCAGCTTTTCCGGTGATGCCAGAAGATAGGCAATGGCAAACTGGTCGTCGACCTCATTGAATGTGTCCGTATCCAGAACAAGGTCAGCCTTTGTACTTGGGACATTCAGGTTGTTAAGATACTGTGCTGCATTCATGCTTTCAGCCTCCTTTTTAAATAATAATTTGAGAGATTCCTGTATCAGAATTTTGATCGCAAGATTTGCAAAGCGGTTTTGATGTGAAAAGTATAGAGGAAAATGGGATTGCGCGGAAGAGCTGAATGGGTCAATTTTTGGGATAAATAGGCTGCAAAGCGGATTTTTTCAGGACGCGGAAAAATAGACTGAAAGAAAGAGGAACATGACAAAACTTATTTTTTGCAATAAAGAATATCGGGCACAGGATTCTTTCATTGCGCCGCACTGCCATAATTGCAGCGAAATTGTATTCTATGGGAATACGGCGCATGGAGAGACGGACATTGACGGAATCAAATATGAGCTCCCTCCGATGGGGATTGCCCTGATCCGACGGGGCATCTTTCACAGTGAAAAACATCTGGAGGGGGCGAATGTCATATTTTTGGGTTTTGAATCCTCCGTACCCTTACCGGCCGGTGTCTGGGAGGATATGGCTCATGTGAAGCCCCTGCTTTATCAGATTGCGGAAGAGGTCAGAAACCAGGAATGGGGATATGACAGAATTATTTCCCTTAAAATTCAGGAAATTCTCGCATATATTGAGCGCAGAAAAAGCGGAGCCGGCAGGAATGTTAAGGATCTGGCCTATTGTAAAAGATACATTGAGGAAAACTATATGCGGAATGTATCTGTCAGTGAACTGGCTGAAATGACCTGTTACAGCAGGGACCGTTTCCGTCATCTGTTCGCGGAGGAATTCGGGATTTTCCCACAGAATTATCTGATTTCCGTTCGCCTGGAAAATGCCGGAAGACTGCTGCGCACAACGAAGCTTGGCTGCGCGGACATCGCACAGATGTGCGGATTCTCGGACAGCGGACAGATGGCAAAAATGATCCGAAAAAAATATGGCACAAGCCCGAAGGAATTGCGGACGGCACAGAAAGAAGAGCCTGCCTCCAGTTTTGCGGAAATTGCCTTTAAGTCATCAACTTTCGACTCAATGACGTTTTCTCCAAGCAACGCAAATTAACATTGTCTCCTTTTCCATAGGTTTGTCGAAACAGATCAAGATGAATAGTTATACAATTTGTAATCAGGAATAGAGCGCAATTCCCTTTGTCTTTGTGGTAAATGGGGAGTGGAAGTGATATAATCATATTTACAAGAGACTTTATGGTTGTAGCAAGTAAAAAATAACCTTCAGGATGTATAAGAGAGAGATTTATGCATAATATAGCTGAATTACCCCCAAAAATGCAGTTGCAGCAGTAGAGCCTTCAAAGGAAATGCTTAGTAATAGATGGGATGATTATGAGTATAAGCAAATGGTGGGAGATGTTTCAAAACTTTCGGAGTTTGAAAATGAGTATTTTGACCTGATAATTTGTCATAATGTCTTAGAGTATATCGACGATAAAGAATATGTTATAAATGAATTGTGCCGTTTATTAAAAGTTGGGGGTATGCTTTCTATTCTGAAACATAATCGTGCGGGTCGTGTTATGCAGATGGCAGTCCTTCTTGATGACATAATAAGAGCGAATGATTTATTAGATGGAAAAGACGGTATATCTTCACAATTTGGAGCAATCAGATATTATGAAGATGAGCAGATTGCGAAGTGGAATAAAAGATTAAGACCTATAGAAGTATTTGGCATTCGTACTTTCTGGCATTTGCAGCAAAATCAGGAAAAGCATGGGACGGAGGAGTGGCAGACACAAATGATGCAGCTTGAAATGAGAGTGTCAAAAATGGATGAATATAGAAAAATAGCTCTTTTTCATCATTTGCTTTTTATAAAAGAATGAAAACTTCTGGCGATCAACAAATTAAGCTTTTTTGAAAAGTGCAAAACAGTTTTGGGGAATGGAGGCTTGATATGAACCTGACAAATTTTTTAAAACAGACCGATGCCCTTACGGCGCAATGTTCGACAGAGCAGCTTATGACTTTTATTCATGAAATCGGGAGGGTTTTTCCGGAACATCGCAGGGAAGATTTTTTGGAAATGCTGAAGTCTGCAGGAAATAAAGAGGGAAAAGCATCAAACAAAAATGGGGCGCAAGACATTGATTTCAATGAAATGTATAGCCGTATCAGAGAAAATTTAAAGAGTATTGATTCGCAGGAAGTTACAATTACCGGAATATTGAATGAAGAATATGATGACTGGTATGATGACAGTGGCGAGGAATTTTATTATGAGGACAACAACGGTATTTCGGATATGCTGGAGGAGGCCTGTGGTTTCGTACATACTTGCATGGACATGGAGAGATATAAGGAAGGCTTTGAAGTTGGCAATCAAGTGTTGGCAATGGAAATTTTATGTGATAATGAATATGGCGATGAGGAATTTTCTCTCGGGGATATGGTGTATCATGAGCTCTTGCAATGTGACCTGAAGCAGGTTGTTTTTGATACGGCATATTGTGCATATCATGCTATGCCGCCTGCCAAACGCCCGGAGGCATTGTATGGAGTTATCGTAAATGCGAAAAAGGACGAAATCACATTAGAAGCAATTATGCAGTATGGAGATGAAGAATTACCTGCGCTTGAAGATTTTTTGCCGCTTTGGATTACATATCTTGGCGATAAGACAGGGCATGATGCTGATCGGCTTATTTTAGAAGCTGTTGGTTTGCTGAATGATGTTTCACTGGAGGTGCGGTATGCAAAAAAATATGCTGCTGTTCATCCGGGATTATATTTGAGTGTATTGGAAAACGATAAATATGCAACGGAGAGTTGTAAGTCATCCATAGGAGATAAAGCATCCATAGGAGATAAGGTATCCATAGGAATAGAAGCGATGAACACGATACCTGAGAAATATATTATGCGAAGCAGAGCGGCTTTGAAAACGGCTGAGTATGCCATTGCAGCAGAGAAAGAACAGGATTTACTGGAAAAGTGCTATTTTGCTGCATATGAATCTGACACATCTGCCTTGAATTATCTTCGAGTGCTGTTAAACGGCGGCGAAAATGAAAAGAAAAGGGAAGAACTTCAAGAAATCTTTATGAAGTTATCTGCACAAAAAAGCGATGGATCTTATGGTATGTATGAAAGAGGTTACTCACGCTCGGAGAGGGAAGAAAACAGGCCGGACGGCAATATGATTTTATTGCTCAGATTTTTAAGCGGACAGTTTGCGGACGTATTGGCCAAAGGATTGAATAAATCAGAAGCATTAGGCTGGACAGGCTCTTTTATGAAACAGGGAATTGCGTTATATCTGTTATATTTGCATGAGGGGCAATGGAACGGCAGGGGAATCACAACAATGGCGGAAATAGCAAAAAGTGCAATGAAATTTTCTGCAGAAGAATATCGAAAGGGCACCTGTGGACTTGAGGAGATTGGTGAAAATGATTTGTTTTGCCAATTATTTTTAAAATGGAAGTCTATGGTGCCAATGGAAGCCGATATAAGAAACAGTGCAGTAAAAAGAATCACAGCACTGATTGAAAAACGGACAGCAGGGATTATGGATGCAAACCGCAGAAACTATTATGGGGAATGTGCAGCGTATATCGCCGCTTTGGGCGAGGTGTGGGAATCCATGGGAGAGATGGGCGCAAAACAGAGACTTATGACATCGTATAAGGACAAGTATACACGAAGGACTGCTTTTCGCGAAGAAATGAGAAAGTATGGTTGGATAGATACTAAGAGAAAATAGATTGCGTTTGATGTATCTGTGCCGGGAGGCCGCAAGGGTATCTTTGAAAAGAGCCGAATGGAAGGACGGATGGACAAATTGGTGCAAATTTGAACCGGATTTTAAAAGGATGATAGGGTACAATTAATACATCCAGGGAGGATTAGATAAAGTGTCGATTCAACACATCCAACAGGCAATATTGTATATGGAGGAGCATATTTATGAAAACATAAATTATGCTGATGTTGCCAAAAGTGTGCACATGTCAAGCTACAATTTTCATCGCACGTTTAGTTTTATTGTGGGAATGACGGCTAATGAATACATTAGAAAACGACGTCTTACGTTAGCCGCCAGGGACCTTCAAACAACGGATATATCGGTGATTGATGCTGCATATAAATATGGCTATGTATCTCCGGAGAGCTTTTCTAAAGCTTTTTCACGATTTCATGGCTCTACTCCTAAACAGGCAAAAAGAAAAGGTGCAAAACTTCATTTATTTAATCCTCTCGTAATAAAAATCATATTGGAAGGTGGAAGTATTATGGATTACAGAGTGGAACACAGAGACCATCAGCAGTTTATTGCATTGGCAAAATCTTTTCCAAATGAGATCATTAATGATGATAATGATCACAGTATTCCTGACTTTTGGACAGAATGTTCCAAAAAGAACCTTATTGAACCTATGAAATTACTTCGTGCTGAAGGAAAAAGAGATTTGTATGGTTTATGCAGCCCTGTTAAGGATAGTGAAATGCATTTCTCTTATGGAATTGGTGTTTTAATCGATGAGAATACCGACGTTTCCAGGTTGGACGAGTTCATCAAAAGCGGTTACTCCATTTGGAAGACAGAACCGATTGACTACGCTGTGTTCAAATGCTTTGGTTCTGATGGCAATTGCCTGGGTGAAATGTGGAGCAAGTTTTACAAAGAATTTGTTCCCCAAACGGGTTACACACAAACCGATGATACAGATTATGAAATATATTATGAAAATAGTGAAAAAAATTTGTTCTGTGAGCTTTGGATTCCTATAAAGAAAGATTGTGCGTAACTTTTCAGTTACTTTTCACGGGACGCAATAAAGTACGAAAAAGAGTATATTGTAATGAAAACTTGTGAGTAAAAAGTTTGCGCTGCTTAAGAAGCCCGTGAACCCCAGTAGGTTC
>OFGC01001184.1_pt1 | contig 19532 bp, 13 predicted proteins | sample 1521691 | NCBI WGS metagenome assembly OFGC01 (sample SAMEA3504121, study PRJEB24116) | mouse gut metagenome | biome: mouse gut; feature: mouse-associated habitat; material: faeces | place: Denmark | collected 2011
ATTTCCAAATTTTAGGTAGCTGTTTAATTTGAATAGCTACTTACATTTTAACTCATTTCTGAGATTTGTATAAAAGAGCAAAAAAACGAACCGGGATACCCACGTAAGGCACCCCGGTTCTCACTCTAATCAAACACAAAACTAACATTCTTTTCTGTCAGGCAACCATCTTTAATGAAGTCGAGTCTTAGACGGACTATTCATACCTTATCGCCTCTATCGGGTCAAGTCCCGCGGCTTTCTTGGCTGGATACCAACCGAAGAATATACCTGTGATGGTGCAGACTGCAAATGAGAGCAATACCGAATATAGCTGGATATAGACAGGCCAATGGGCTATGATATTCACAAGCCATGTGGCTATGCATCCGACAAGAATTCCGATTATACCTCCGCTCACACTGATGATCACAGCTTCTATCAGGAACTGGGATAGAATGTCGACTCCTCTCGCCCCTATCGACATACGCAGACCTATCTCACGGGTGCGTTCCGTTACAGAGACATACATGATATTCATGATTCCGATACCGCCTACAAGCAACGAAATACCTGCTATACATGCCAGCAGCACTGTCATCATGTCGCTTGTGGAATTCATCATCTGGCTAAGCTCCTGCTGGGAACGTATCTCGAAATCATCATCAGCTCCCTCCTGAATTCTATGGCGGGTACGCAACACTTCGGTAATCTGGTCTATTGTTTCTTCCGTGCGGTTCTCATCCACGGCGCTTGCAAAGATACCTTGGATGTAGTCAATGGCGAGTATGCGCTTCATAACCGTTGTGTACGGGGCTATCACCACATCATCCTGATCCATGCCCATGGAGTTGGTGCCCTTGGATTCCAACACACCGATAACGGTCAACGGTATTTTGCCGAATCTGATGACACGCCCTACCGGATTATCACCATTTGGAAACAGATTGTCAGCAACGGTTTTTCCGATTATACATACTTTTGCGGCAGATTTTATATCATGTTCGGTAAACATCGCTCCATCTTTCACCTTCAACTTGCGGATGTCAAGATATTCAGGAGTAACCCCATATATTGAAGATGGCCAGTTGTTGTTACCGTTTACCAGCTGTCCTGCGGAGTTCACGGAAGGAGAGATGGCGGCAACACCTTTTACCGTCCTGAGAGCTTCAAAATCAGCAACCTCAAGCGTCTGCATGTCGTCAGCACTTTGACGCACGCCTCCACGCTGCATGTTTCCGGGATGAATCATGATCATATTAGACCCCATCTCCGATATCTGCGCCTTTATGCTGTTTTTGGATCCTTGGCCGATGGCGAGCATGGTTATGACCGAGGCAACGCCGATTATTATGCCGAGCATCGTGAGAAAACACCTCAGCTTATTATTGTTGAGAGCCTTTAAGGCTATCTTGAGCAGATTTCCTATATTCATTGTCAGTCGTTCTCTTTAGGAAGATTTTCATAAGCCTCGCGGGCTGATGCCGGAGCGGGGTTGACTGTGTCGGATACAATCTTACCATCACGCAGCACGATATTTCGTGAGGAATATTCCGCCAGTTCCGGATTATGGGTGACAAAGATTATTGTCCGTCCCCGTGCATGTAATTCCTGAAATAGGGTCAATATGCTGAATGACGTGCGCGTGTCAAGGTTTCCGGTGGCTTCATCGGCAAGAATGATTACAGGATCATTTACCAACGCCCGGGCAATGGCCACACGCTGTTGCTGACCTCCCGACATCTGGTTGCTCTTATGGTTCAGGCGGCTTCCGAGTTCCACCGCTTCAAGAGCTTTGATGGCTTTCTCCCTGCGTTCCTTTGCTGAAACCGAAGGATTATACAGTAGGGGCAGCTCCACATTCTCTATGGCGGGCAGAAGATTATAGTTCTGAAACACAAATCCTATCTTGCGGTTTCTGGTTACGGCACGCTGGTTCTTACTCATGTCTGCCACAGAAATGCCGTCGAGAAAATATTCTCCCGATGTGGGGGTGTCAAGACAACCGAGAATATTGAGCAACGTGGACTTTCCGGAGCCGGATGTTCCCATGATTGTCACAAACTCCCCTTCATTTATGGTGAATGAAACTCCGCGCAATGCCTTGACCTTCTCTCCGCCAACAATGAACTCGCGTCTAAGCTTTTCAACTTTTATTATCTCTTTCATTTTATCTGTTGGTTCGGTTTTATGAAACAGACTCTTATTTCTTCTTGCGGCCCGGAGGCTGCGGAGCGAACGGACTCCGGTTATCATCTCCGGCGGCTGTCGCGGATGGCATGGAGGAGTAATCTTCTGCTACTATATCGCCTTCTTTAAGTCCAGATATTATCTCTGTTTTTATGCCGTTGCTCAATCCTGTCGTTACAGCGGTAGGCACAAGTTTGTCTCCTTTCGCAACCCATACGAGTTTCTGGTTTTCCCCGAGTTTTACGACTTTTCCATCTCCTTCCGGTTGCGGTAGATTCTTTTCATCACCGGAGGGTTTTGGCTCGAATGTGAACGCTTTGTTTGAAAGCAGAAGAATATTTTGCTGACGCATTACATATATGGTCAGATTTGCCGTAAGACCGGGTATAAGCTTGTGTTCAGGATTTTCAGCGGACACAACCACTTCGTAGGTCACAACATTGTTTGTTGTGGTTGGATTCAGACGCACCTGTGTGACTGTTCCTTCAAACAATTGGTCCGAATATGCGTCTACAGAAAACGTAACAGGTTGTCCGACCTTTACCTGGCCTATATCAGCCTCATCGACGTCTCCGATCACCTGCATATGGTCAAGATCTGCTATCGTGTATAGATTGGCCACACTCATGTTGGATACGACAGTTTGTCCGACTTCGACATCCCGGGAAATAACGATTCCATCTATAGGTGAATATATCTCGGCGTAATTAAGGTTCTTTGCGGCGCGTACACGGTCGGCTTTGGCTTTGTCATATGCGGTTTTGGAGACTTCCAGATCTTTCGTGGATGTCTGGAATTCATAGTCGCTTATCAGTTGTTTGTCATGAAGAGCCTTGTCGCGCTTGTAATTGGTGAGATTATATTCATATGTAAGTCTCGCCGATTCCACATTTGCCTCAGCGCTTTTCAAATCGCTCTCAAGCATGGTCTTTTCTATCTCGGCGATCAGTTCACCCTTGCTTACAATGGAATTGTAATCCACAAGGAGTTTGTCGATGATTCCGGTCACTTGTGTTCCGACATCTACTTGCGTCACCGATTCCACCGTTCCAGTGGCTGTCACAGTTTCCGTCAGCTCACCGCGTTCCACCACGGTGGTCTGCAAACTCACTTTTTCTTTCTCTCCGCAGGCCGTGAATATAATCAGCATCAAGCCTGCCAATAAATTAAAGTTTAACTTCTGCATAGCGATAGAATTCAATCATTTTATGTCCCAGCATAGCCATATATTTTGCCTGTAGCAGCGAATGTTGTGCTTCTATAAGGGCGTTATGGGCTGTCATCAGCTCCACTGTATTCACATATCCGAGGGCAAATTGCTCGTTGGTAAGTTCATCGGTAAGTCTTGCCGATTCAAGCGAAGATTGTGCCGCTGTGAAGCGTGCTTGGGCCGACCGCGTGTCGATATACCAGTTTTCCACAATCTGAGCAAGCTCCGTCTGTCTCTGATCAATATCGAGTTGTGCGTTAAGCTCCTGAGCCTTTGCACGTGCCACGGCGGTTTTTGTCTTCTTATTGTCAAGAATCGGTATGGATAGGGAAAGTCCTATCTGTTCATTCAAAGCCTGTTTGATACCTGTCCCGAAGTTTCCTCCAGGAGCATAGTAGCCGGTGCCGATACCTGCGTTAAGATCTATTTTTGGAGCGCGTCCTGCCTTCGCGATCTTCACATCAATTTCCGAGGAGTTTTTTTCCAGTTCAAGTCCCTGGATTTTAAGATCGGTGGCTGTGGCGAGCCTGTAACTTTCCTCCATCGGCGGAAGAGAGGCAAGCACCTGTTCCGCTGTCCATTCCACATCCGCAGGATTTATATCTGCATCGATTCCGAGTTCAAGCAGCTTTTTGAGTTCCATCCATCGGGTGTCATAGGTGGTCTGGGCATTCACAAGAGAGTAATGATCCTGTTCATACTGGCTGTTGAGGCGAGTGTAATCCACCTTCGACATTTTTCCGGCTTCCATAAGCTGTCTGGCTCGTTCCGCCTGTGCTTTGCTCACTTTCTCAGCTTCTGAATATATGCCTATGGATTCCTTTGCATAAAGGATATTGATATATACCTGGAGCAGATCTGTCTCAAGAGAGCGTAATATGTCGCCTGTGTTCAGACGTGCGATCTCGGTCTGGAGTTTGTCTCGTTTGATGGTGTTTTCCCGGATTCCTCCATTCCATACTGTCCATCCGGCATTTAGACCGTAAGAACTGTTATATGAATTCTTGTCTCCCTTACCCCATGGATTATTTGTATATCCGTGAGATGTCGCGAAATCAAGGGAGGGTTGCCACTGCGCCTTGGATTCTTCCAGATCGTATCCCGCCGTCTGCTCCGATAATCTTGATTTCTGTAATGATATGTTATGCTGTCGGGCATAATCAAGACAATCGGAATAGCTCCATATCTGAGCCGTGCCGCCAGCCGCGATAAGCAATAACGCGATAGATGTCAGAGTTGTCTTAATCATATAAAAATAATTTTAGTGCAATATTAAAGCAATCAGGGCAATTGATGAATTTTATTCAACCAATCGCCCTGATATTCCAATGAAACGGACTCTTATTTTCCTATTTTTGCGTCTTTCCGATGGAATGATTTGTCAGATATTGCTGGAAGGCGCCTTTATAACTGTCTCCGACAGGAATATAATTCTCCTCATCCATTATTATACGGTTGCGTTCTATCACCTGCACATGATCCATATTCACAATGAATGAGCGGTGCACCTGTAGGAAATTCTCTGACAGACGATTCTTTATGGCAGCAAAAGAACTGAGTGTGACCAGCGGATTCTTTTGTTTGTCTACAAATATGCGCAGATACTCTCCATATCCCCGGATGAAACGTATGTCAGCGAGATTAACACGTATGTAGCGGTAATCAACCTTGATGAATATTGAATCGGATGGCGAATCAGACTGTGCGCTACTGTTTTTAGATATGCGAATGTCAAGAGCCTTCTGTGCTGCACGACTGAAATCCACATAGCTGTATGGTTTCAATAGATAATCCACTGCAGATACACGATAGCTGTCAACGGCATAATGGTCGTATGCCGTTGTGAATATCACCATCGGAGGATCGGAAAGTGACTTTATAAAATCCATGCCGTTGAGATCCGGCATGTTGATATCTGTGATAACAAGATCAATATCAGCGGTGGCGAGATATTCTATAGCCTCAAAACCGCTCGAACACGCGGAGGCAAGTTCCATAAACGGAGTCTTGTCAACATAGCTTCTAAGTTTCTCAAGAGCTATAGGCTCATCGTCAATTATAAGAGTCTTTAGTTTCATTCAGAGGTATTGTAAGGGTTACGGCATATTCATTATCATTCTCGCTTATTTTAAGGGTAGCTTCAGGACCATAGAGGAGATTCAGACGCTGGCTTACGTTGCGTAACCCGATTCCGTCACTTCCTTTGTTTTCCTCATTCTTATGCCTGCTGTTGACGCAGGAGAAAAATAATTGGCCCTCTTTAATCGTAATGTCGACATTGACTATGGATAATTCCCTGTAGCTTATGCCATGCTTGAATGCGTTTTCCACAAACACAAGAAACAACAAAGGAGGTATGTTGATTTGTGCTGTCTTTTCAGGATTCGGAAAATTCCGGATTATCTTTACTTTATCTTCCGGGAAGCGTCTCCTCATGATCCGCAGATAATTCCGCAGAAAATCAATCTCATTCTCAAGGGGAATTCGGGTCTGCGAACTGTCATAAAGCATATAGCGCATAAGTTTCGACATATCTATCACCATCGATTGAGCCTTCTCCGGATCAATCTCAATCATGCCATGAATATTGTTGAGCATGTTCATATAGAAATGAGGATTTATCTGCGCCTTGAGGTAAGCCAGTTCGTTTTCGGCATTGGCTTTCATAAGGCTTTCGCGCTCCAGTTTGTCCTCAAATCTTTGGAACAGAAGAGCTATTGCCATATTCCCACCCATCAAGAGAAGAGCGTATGTAAAATCGAGAAGCAGAGGCATGGGTAGCAGCGGATGAGGATGGTTGCGCGAAGCTGGTTTCGGTTTCATATCCTCTGGTATCGAATTGAAGAAATGGGAAAATTCAAAAAACTGGTAGATCCACATAGCAGTAACCAATGCCCCCGCTGCAAGGAAATAGGATTTCACCCTGTTTCTGAGAAGAAGTCTCGGGATGAGCAGCCAATTGTTTATACCGAAAAGTATCATGAAAGGAATCAGGGTTTTCACCATCCTCGGCAGCATGTTAACATCAAACAGAGGCCCGTTTACCTCCGCTCTCCCCTTTATGATATTCAGCGTATATATTCCTATGGCTATCAGCCAAAGAAACAGATACACCACATTTTCAGTTCTTCTGCTTTTAAGTCGTAAATTTAAACAGTTTCCAAAAGTCTTGCCCATAAAAAATCTCTGATGCTTTTCGCAAATTTACAAAAAAGCATCAGAGATTTGAATAAAATTCAGTAAAAGGCTTGCTTTAACCGATAAAAAGCCTGTTTATTCCCACTCGATAGTTGCCGGTGGCTTGGAGGATATATCGTAGACTACGCGGTTGATGCCGCGCACTTTGTTGATTATCTCGTTGGAGGTCTTTGCAAGGAATTCATATGGCAAGTGTACCCAGTCGGCTGTCATTCCGTCTGTAGAGATTACCGCACGGAGTGCCACGCAGCTCTCATAGGTGCGCTCATCACCCATCACTCCCACGCTCTGCACAGGCAGCAGCATCACGCCGGCCTGCCATACCTGGTCGTATAGTCCTGCTTCGCGAAGGCCATCTATGAAGATCTTGTCAGCCTCCTGGAGGATGCGTACCTTCTCCGGTGTCACTTCACCGATGATGCGGATGCCGAGACCGGGTCCGGGGAAAGGATGACGTCCCAAGAGACGTTGGTCCATATCCATTGCTTTGCCTACGCGACGAACCTCATCCTTGAAAAGAAGACGGAGAGGCTCAACAATCTTAAGATTCATCTCTTTGGGCAGTCCGCCTACATTATGGTGGCTCTTGATGGTAGCAGATGGTCCTTTCACAGAGCAGCTCTCGATCACATCCGGATAAATGGTGCCCTGGGCAAGCCAACGGGCGTTCTCTATCTTCTTTGCCTCGGCATTGAATACCTCGACAAAATCCCTGCCGATAATCTTGCGCTTCTGCTCAGGGTCTGTTATCCCCTTCAGATCGCTATAGAAGCGTTCTGACGCGTCTACACCGATAACATTAAGCCCCATGTTCTTGTAGGAGTCAAGAACGTCCTCAAACTCGTTTTTGCGGAGCAGACCGTTATTGACGAATATACATGTCAGGCTGTCACCGATAGCTTTGTGGAGGAGCATTGCGGCAACAGATGAGTCAACACCGCCTGATAATCCAAGAATCACGCGCTCGTCGCCAATTTTCTCCTTTAATTCGGCAACAGTTGTCTCTATGAATGAAGCTGGACTCCAGGATCCGTCGCATCCGCATATTCCGAGCACAAAATTGGATAGTATCTTTGTGCCATCGGTTGAATGGTAAACCTCGGGATGGAATTGTATGCCCCATGTCTGTTCCCCTTCGATATGATAAGCTGCGGCACGAACGTTTTCCGTTGAGCCTATAACTTTGTAGGTCTCGGGAAGGCGGGTGATTGTGTCGCCATGGCTCATCCACACCTGTGTGTGAGAAGGCACTTCCTGCATCAATGCATCCTGCGGATCAACCACGGTGAGCATTGCCCTGCCGTATTCACGGCTGGGAGCGCCTTCAACTTCACCACCATATTCATTGGCAAGAAGCTGCGCGCCGTAGCAGACACCAAGCAAGGGTAGTTTACCCTTTATGGCACTCAGGTCAGGCTTAGGTGCATCCGCATCCCTTACCGAAGATGGGGAGCCGGAAAGAATCACGCCCTTCACGTCCGCATCAAGAGCTGGAATCTTATTGAAGGGGTGTATCTCGCAATATACATTAAGCTCACGCACCCTGCGGGCTATGAGTTGGGTATATTGCGAACCAAAATCTATGATAAGTATCTTTTGCATATGGTTATCCTCTTGAGTAGTTGGGAGCTTCTTTTGTGATGGTCACATCGTGGGGATGGTTCTCTGTCACTCCGGCGGTGGTTATGCGGGTGAATTTGGCGTTGTGTAGAGCGTCAATATCTTTTGCACCGCAATATCCCATGCCTGAGCGTAATCCGCCGGCGAGCTGATATACAGTCTCGCTGAGAGTGCCTTTGTAAGGCACTCGGGCTACGATTCCCTCGGGAACAAACTTGCTTGAGTCAACTTTGTCTGATTGGAAATAGCGGTCTTTGGAGCCTGCTTCCATTGCATCAACAGAACCCATTCCGCGGTATGACTTGAATTTACGGCCATTATAGATGATTGTGTCGCCGGGAGATTCCTCAACGCCTGCGAACATTGAGCCGCACATAACGCAGTCGCCTCCGGCGGCAAGTGCCTTCACAATGTCTCCGGAATAACGGAGACCACCGTCTGCAATCACCGGAACGCCATATTCTTTTGCTACTTTGGCAGCATCGAATATAGCGGAAAGCTGTGGCATACCCACGCCTGCCACGATGCGTGTGGTGCATATTGATCCGGGGCCGATTCCTACCTTGATACCGTCAGCACCGGCTTCGATAAGGAAACGCGCTGCTTCTCCTGTGGCGATGTTGCCCACCACCACGTCAAGTTCCGGATAAGCGGCTTTAACGGCTTTGAGTGTCTTTGTAACGTTGGCTGAATGGCCGTGTGCCGTGTCGATTACAACAGCGTCCACACCTGCCTCAACAAGGGCTTTTACGCGGTCAAGAGTATCGGATGTAACGCCAACACCGGCTGCTACACGCAGACGACCTTTGCTATCCTTGCAGGCGGAGGGATAATCCTGAATCTTGGTAATGTCACGATATGTGATGAGTCCCATCAGTTTGCCATCCTTGTCAACAACAGGGAGTTTCTCAATCTTGTTCTTTAGAAGAATCTGTGATGCCTCTGCAAGGTCGGGATTGGAAGTGGTGACAAGATTCTCTTTTGTCATCACTTCTGATATCGGGAGTTGCATATCCTGCTGGAAACGGAGGTCGCGGTTTGTCACGATTCCGATGAGGTGGTTGTCAGTATCGACAACCGGTATACCGCCGATATGATTGTCGTGCATAAGCTGCAGAGCCTCTCCTACTGTCTGGTCTTTGGAGATGGTCACAGGATCGTAGATCATGCCGCTTTCGGCACGCTTCACTTTGCGTACCTGGGCAGCCTGCGCGTCAATCGACATATTCTTATGGATCACTCCGATTCCACCTTCGCGGGCTATGGCGATTGCCATATTCGCCTCTGTCACGGTGTCCATTGCTGCTGATACAAACGGAATGTTCAGTGGTATGTTACGGGAGAATCTGCCTGCCAGATTCACCATATTCGGAGTAACTTCCGAATATGCCGGAATCAGGAGCACATCGTCGAAGGTCATGCCTTCCTGCACTATTTTTTCATCTATGAAGCTCATGTAATCAGAAATTTTTAAGTTCGGGGGAGATTGTGATTGTCTGGGTGCGGTCCGGACCAACGGAAATCATTCCTACAGGCACTCCGGTAACTTCCTCAATCTTGCGCACATAGGCTTTTGCCGCCTCGGGTAGATCTTCAAAACTCTTCGCACCGGTGATATCCTCTTTCCAGCCCTCGAGCTCAATAAGGACAGGTTTGCATTTGGCGAGTTTTGAAATTGTAGAAGGGGGTGTGTCAAGGATTTCTCCTTCGCATTCATAACCGGTGCAGATGCTTACTTTGTCAAGTCCGGAAAGGACATCGAAAAGCATAAGCGCCCAGTTGTCGATTCCGGAGAGACGCGCTACATAGCGTGCCACAACAGCGTCAAACCAACCGATGCGGCGTGGACGTCCGGTCACGGTGCCATACTCATGGCCACGCTCGCGGATCTCATGGGCGATATCGCCGAAGAGCTCAGTGGGGAATGGTCCCTCGCCTACACGGGTGCAATATGCCTTTGCTACGCCGAGAACGTTGTCAATCCATTTGGGGGAGATGCCTGCACCTACCGGAACACTTGCGGCAGATGGTGTGGATGAGGTAACGAAAGGATATGTGCCGTGATCTATGCAGAGCATCATGCCCTGTGCGCCCTCGAAGAGCACCTTGGCGTCTGTAAGCAGAGTGTCGTTTATAAGTTTTGACGTGTCTGTGATCATATGGCCGATCTTGCCGGCGATGTCCATATATTGGTCATATACCTCCTTGAAATCGAATTCCGGAAGTCCCAGCATCTTAAGCTCGCGGTTTTTTACATCGAGGGCAGCCTGCAGGCGCTCTGCGAAATATTCGGGTTCAAGAAGATCTCCCATACGGAGACCTACACGGCTGTATTTGTCGGAATATGCCGGACCGATACCTTTCTTTGTTGTGCCGATGAGTGATTTACCTTTCATATTCTCATAGGCACCGTCAAGAGCGGAATGCCAGGGCATAACCATTGCCGCGCGGTTTGAGATAAAGAGCTGGTAATCGGTGATTCCCTGCTGATGGAGCCTGTCAAGTTCGGCGATAACGGATACCGGATTGACTACCATGCCATTAGCCATCACATTGATGGTCTTGGGATTGAAAATTCCGGAAGGAATGCTCTGTAGTGAGTATTTCTTGCCATCGAACACTACCGAGTGGCCAGCGTTGTTACCACCCTGATAACGGACCACCATGTCAGCGCGGCATGCGAAGTAGTCGGTCATCTTGCCCTTCCCTTCGTCGCCCCACTGCGATCCGATTACAACTAATCTTTGAGACATATCTTGAATATATTTTTAATTCTAACAACTCCCAATTCCTAACTCCTAACCCCTAACTCCTAACCCCTAACTCCTAACTTATTTAAGTCCGTTGCGCTGATAAATATAGTCAACGTTCTTCATGTAGTAGTCGAGTGTGAAACATCCGTCAAGCTCCTCTTCGGTGAGGGCACCCATTACAACAGGATTCTGTTTGAGAAGCTTCTGATAGTTTGCACCTGTTGCCATAGCCTGCATTGCCACCGGCTGAACGGTATCGTATGCCTGTTCGCGGACGAATCCCTTTTCGATAAGTGCGTTCATTACGCGCTGTGCGAAAATCACACCGTTGGTGAGATAAATGTTTGACTTCATTTTCTCGTCAAACACCACGAGGTTTTCAAGAATACCCATCATGCGGTTGAGCATATAGTCGAGAAGTATGGTTGCATCCGGCATGAGGATACGCTCTGTAGCTGAATGTGAGATGTCGCGTTCGTGCCAGAGAGCCACGTTATCGTATGCTGTCACCATGTATCCGCGGAGCACACGTGCGCAGCCGCATATGTTCTCGCTGGAGATTGGGTTACGTTTATGGGGCATCGCGCTGGAACCTTTCTGTCCTTTGCCAAAAGATTCCTCCACCTCATGCACCTCGGTGCGCTGTAGATTGCGGATCTCGAGAGCCATCTGCTCAAGGCTTGCGCCTATAAGTGCGAGTGTGCCCATGTAGCAGGCGTGACGGTCGCGTTGGATCACCTGGGTTGAGATGTCGGAAGAGTCAATGCCGAGTTTTTCGCATACATAGTCCTGTACAAACGGAGGGATATTGGCGAAATTACCTACAGCACCGCTGATCTTACCAACTTCCACACCACGGGCTGCCTCACGGAATCGTTTGAGGTTGCGCTGCATCTCCGCGCGCCAAAGCACCCACTTCAATCCGAAAGAAGTGATGTCGGCATGTATGCCGTGTGTGCGTCCGATACAGGGGGTGTATTTATATTTCTCAGCCTGGCGTCCGAGCATATCGATATATTTCTCCAGGTCGGCGAGCAGGATTTCGTTTGCCTGCTTGAAAAGATAACCGTTGGCGGTATCCACAACGTCAGTTGAGGTCAGACCGTAATGCACCCATTTGCGCTCCTCGCCGAGTGACTCGGAAACTGTGCGGGTGAAAGCCACGATGTCGTGGCGTGTCTGGAGTTCGATCTCCTTGATACGGTCAATATTGAATGTGGCTTTCTCATTGAGTTTTACCACATCTTCTTCGGGAACTACCCCGAGTTTGCTCCAGGCCTCGGCGGCGAGAAGCTCAACTTTGAGATAAGCGTTAAACTTATTCTCCTCTGTCCAAACCTGACGCATTATGTCGCGTCCATATCTTTCTATCATGATTGAATTGTCTTCTTTTGATTTAGAGTCCGTATATTGCCCTGAATTATTTGTTTATTGCCTGATAACCGATATCCGAGCGATGGAACAATGCCGGGCAGCTGATCTTGGCAATATCGCGGATTGCGGCATCCCGTGCCTCGGCAAGTGTCTCTCCCTCAGCAACCACCATCAGCACTCTGCCACCGGCGGTGATCAGTTTGCCCTCTTTTTCGGTTGTGCCCATATGGTAGGCAATGCCGTTGATTTTATCAAGTCCCGTAATCTCCGCTCCCTTCTCATATGAGCCGGGATAACCTTTCGAAGCAAGCACTATGCCGAGCATTGACTTGTCGCTCCATTCGGTTTCGAAATCCTTGCCATCTATGGCAGCATCGAACAGTGAGTATATATCGCTTTTGAGACGTGGCAGGACCACCTCTGTCTCAGGATCTCCGAAGCGCGCATTGAATTCTATCACCTTCGGGCCATCCTTTGTCAGGATAAGACCGCCATAGAGAACTCCAAGGAAGGGTACACCCTCTTTCACCATCCCTTTGGCTACGGGACAGATGATTTTATCAAGGGCTTCCTGCCGTACATCCTCACCGATGAATGGTACAGGAGAATATGCGCCCATACCACCCGTATTGGGCCCTTTGTCTCCATCGAAAGCGCGTTTGTGGTCCTGGGCAATGGCAAGAGGATACACCTTCTCTCCGGATACTATGCACATGAATGAGAATTCCGGTCCGTCGAGGAAGTCCTCAACCACTACTCTTCCTTTGCCGAAAGATTCGTCGAGCAGCATGTCGCGCAGAGCCTCTTCCGCTTCTTCGTAGGTAAGAGCCACTACAACACCCTTTCCGGCGGCAAGTCCGTCATACTTGATTACAGCGGGTAACGGACGGTTTTTTACATATTCCCAAGCCGGTTCAAACTCATCGAATACGCGGTATGCAGCTGTTGGAACATTATATTTATCCATCATCTCTTTCGCGAATTCCTTGGAGCTCTCTATGCGTGCCGCGTTTTTGGTCGGTCCGAATATTCTGAGACCGGCTGCTGCAAAACGGTCGGCTATGCCTGCAGCGAGGGCTGCCTCGGGACCGACAACGGTCATGTCAACCCCTTTGCTTGCTGCAAAATCCGCCAGGGCATCTATGTCTGTGACTCCGATAGCCACACATTCCGCCTTTTCTGCGATTCCGGCATTTCCGGGTGCACAATATATTTTCTCAACCTGTGGCGAACGGGAGAGAGCATCCACTATCGCATGCTCTCTGCCGCCGCTGCCTATTACGAGTACTTTCTTCATATCAATGTTTGAAATGACGCATTCCGGTGAAGAGCATTGTCATGCCCTTCTCATTTGCTTTCTTGACAGAATCTTCATCGCGGATTGAACCACCCGGCTGAACGATGGCTGTCACACCATATTTTGATGCGAACTCTACTGTGTCGTCAAATGGAAGGAATCCGTCGGATGCGAGTACAAGACCCTCTGTGTGTCCGGCAGCCTTAGCCTCTTCAAGTGCTATCTCCGCTGAACCGACACGATTCATCTGTCCGGCGCCGACTCCAACAGTTGCGCCGTTCTTGACTACAACTATGGCATTTGACTTGACATGCTTCACCACTCTCCAGCCGAAATTCATGTCTGCGAGCTCCTCTGCTGTGGGTTTACGCTCGGTTACAGTCATTTCCTCTGTAATCTCCTTGCATTCGAGATCTGCGTCCTGCACAAGCAGACCGCCTGTTACGCCGACATACTGTTTCTGCTTAATGTCGCTCTTCTCCATCTTGACTTTAAGAAGACGTAGATTTTTTTTGGATGCGAACACCTCAAGCGCTTCGGGTGTGAAATCAGGAGCCATGACGATCTCAAGGAATATCGGTTTCATCAGTTTGGCTGTTTCTCCGTCAAGCGGACGGTTTACTGCCACGATGCCGCCATATATGCTTACTTTATCAGCTTCGTATGCTTTTGTCCATGCTTCGGTGATATCCTTGCCTGTAGCTGCGCCACACGGATTCATATGTTTCAGACCGACAGCGAATGGCTCGTCAAACTCACGCACAATCTGAAGTGCGGCGTTTGCGTCCTGGATGTTGTTGTAGGAAAGCTCCTTGCCACCGAGTTGCTTCGCATAAGCTACAGAATAGGGCACTTCTACCTCTGAACGGTAGAACATGGCCTGCTGGTGAGGGTTCTCTCCGTAGCGGAGGCTCTGCACCTGATCGAAAGCAAGGAATAACTTCTCGTCAAGACCTGCCTGACGGCGCATGTATGTGGCGATATGTGAATCGTAAAGTGCTGTGTGGGTATATGCCTTGGCTGAGAGTTTCAGACGGGTCTCGAGGTTTGTATTGCCGTTGGCACGGATCTCGGACAAGATGGTATCATAATCCGAAGGATCGCAGACCACAGTCACATCGCGGAAATTTTTCGCCGCGCTACGGAGCATTGATGGACCGCCTATATCGATATTCTCAACGGCATCCTCCATTGTCACACCCTCTTTAGCTATTGTAGCCTCGAAGGGGTAAAGGTTGACGCATACCATCTCTATGGTCTCTACGCCATTGGCCTCAAGCTGTGCCATATGGTCGGGAATGTCGCGGCGACCTAAGAGACCGCCGTGCACTTTGGGGTGCAGAGTCTTGACGCGGCCGTCGCAGATTTCAGGGAAACCTGTGATGTCGCTGATGTTGATCACTTCAACGCCGCTTTCACGGAGTTTTGTCATTGTGCCTCCGGTGGCAATTATCTGCCATCCGAGTTCCTGAAGGGATTTGGCGAATTCCACCACTCCCCTCTTGTCGCTTACACTGATTAATGCGCGCATGGATTATGAAATAATCTAATGGATTATGAAATAATCTATATGATATATAGTGTTGTCTATAAGTATTATCTATATCTGATTCAGAGCTGTAATCTGTATTTGAATCAGCCTGTGAAATTAATTTCACAGAATCGTGACTCCCTCGCCCTCGATAACTTTGCCGATGACAGAAGCTTTCTCCCCTGCTTCGGTAAGAATCTCAATGGCTCGTGGAGCGTCCTCCTCATTCACGGCAAGCACCATGCCTATGCCCATATTGAAGATATTGAACATCTCGCGGTGAGGAACCTTGCCATATTTCTCGAGAAGACGGAACACCGGAAGAATCTCCCAGCTTCCCTCTTTGACCTCCACTCCCTGTCCGGGCTTGAGGATACGGGGGATATTTTCATCGAAACCGCCGCCTGTGATGTGTGCTATACCGTGCACATCGATCTCATCAAGCACCTTGTGAACCTGCTTGATATAGATTTTGGTTGGGGTGAGCAGCATCTCGCCGAGTGTCTGGTCGCCGGTTTCCTCATATTTCTGGTTGAATTCAAGGTCTCGGTCAGAAACAATCTTGCGCACGAGGCTAAATCCGTTGGAGTGCACACCGGAAGAAGCTATACCGATGAGAAGGTCACCGGGCTTCACCTTGGAGCAATCTATCAGCTTGCTTTTCTCCACTGCGCCTACAGTGAATCCTGCTATGTCGTATTCTCCAGGGGTGTACATACCTGGCATCTCCGCGGTCTCGCCGCCGACCAATGCGCAGCCTGCCTGACGGCAACCTTCTGCTACACCGCTTACAATAGCCTCAACAACCTCAGGATGGTTTTTGCCGACGGCCACGTAATCAAGGAAGATCAGAGGCTTTGCACCCTGAGCCAGAACATCGTTAACACACATAGCCACAGCATCGATTCCGATAGTGTCATGCTTCTCAAGAGAGAACGCGATCTTAAGCTTGGTGCCGACACCGTCTGTGCCGCTGACCAATATGGGATGTTCGTAACCTAATGATCCGAGATCAAACATGCCTCCGAATGATCCTATATTACCCATGGAGCCGGGACGCTCGGTGCTCTTAACATGTTTCTTGATGCGGGAAACTACTTCGTAGCCTGCTTCAAGATTCACACCGGATGCTTCATAACTTTTTGCCATTATCTTAATTTTTATGAAACCGTTACTAAATTATTTTTTGAAATACCTGACGGCATTGGCGAAGAGGTTCTGGCGTTTGTTGCCATGTATGTTCTTCATCAGACCGTCTGCGTAGCGTTCTGAGTGACCCATCTTGCCGAGTATGCGGCCGTCAGGGGAGATTATGCCTTCGATTGCCTCCGTAGAGCCATTCGGGTTAGCGGGGGATGTCATTGTAGCGTTACCTGCTGCATCCGCATATTGGAATGCTATCTGACCGTTGGCACGTAGTTTTGCAGCCAATTCGGGTGAAGCCATGAATTTACCCTCACCGTGAGATGCCGCTATGCTGTGCAACTCTCCTACCTCAAACCCTTCCAACCAAGGTGATGCCACAGATCCGACGCGTGTGCTCACTATCTGCGAGATGTGACGGTTGATATCGTTATGGAAGAGCGTGGGGCTTTCTGCTGTCAGCTCCCCGATTTTGCCATATGGCAGCAGTCCGGATTTTACAAGAGCCTGGAAGCCATTGCAGATTCCGAGAATCAGACCGCCTCTCTCTTGCAGACGCTTGATTGCGCTCTTTACAGTATCGTTAAGAAGAACATTGGCTATGAACTTACCGCTGCCGTCGGGCTCGTCTCCTGCCGAGAAACCGCCCCTGAGGGCGAGTATGTGGCATTCATCTATATTGCGTGCCATCTCCTCAACTGATTTCTCGATATCCTCCGGAGTAAGGTTGATGAATACGCTGCTTCTGACTTCCGCACCCTCACGCTCGAATGCCTTTGTCATGTCGTAGTCGCAGTTGGTGCCGGGGAACAAGGGGAGGAACACTACCGGGTGTTCTGTCTTCTCTCCTTCCCATATGCTTGTGTTGAACGAGGAGGTGGCATTTTCAACGCTTCCCTCGACGCCACTGCAGTCTGGATACACTTTTGTGAATTTTCCACGGTTGGCCTCAAAGCTCTCCCCTATCCCAATCTCTTCGCCATTGATGACAAGATTGTTACCGGTGGTTTTGCCTATGAATTCCGCATTCGGGAAATCCAATTCTCTCTTGCTTTCCACAATGATGGATCCGTGACCGAAATCAAACAGGTCTTTCTCATCAACCTTTACATCGGCTCCTATGCCGTTGCCAAAGCTCATCTTGGCGAGACCTTCGGCAACTCCACCGAAGCTTACAGACCATGCTGAGATGATGTCCCCGCTCTCGATTCCCTTGAGGACGTTCTCAAAGTTGAGGATCAGTTGCGCGGTGTCGGGAGTGAGGTCTTTCTCCGGGGTGTGACAGATGATATATACATTATTCCCCTTCTCTTTGAATTCAGGGCTGATAACCTTGCGGGCATCTACGGTGCCGGCGGCGAAGGCTATCAGTGTCGGGGGCACATTTATATCGTTGAATGTGCCGCTCATGGAGTCTTTACCACCGATTGCGGGGAGTCCGAAAGCGAGCTGCATCTCAAGTGCTCCGAGAAGAGCCGCAAGAGGTTTGCCCCATGCCTCTTCGGAGTTCATGCGCTCGAAATATTCCTGGAAAGAGAAGCGCAGACGACGGAAATCAGCACCGGCGGCGGTAGCCTTTGTCAGCGCCTCGACCACAGCGTATGCGGCTCCGTGGAACGGGCTCCAGCTGCTGATATATGGATTGAAACCGAAGGTCATTATGGAGGCTGTATCGGTGTGGTGGCTTCCTACAGGAAGTTTCTGTACACTCACCTGGCTCTCTGTGCGTTGTGTAGCCCCGCCGAAAGGCATAAGGACAGTGGATGCACCGATAGATGAATCGAACATCTCGATAAGACCTTTCTGTGATGTCACGTTATCATCTTCCAGATTTTTGAGGAATTTCTCCTTAAGGGTTGTTCCTGTGATATCGCGGTTGAAAGGATCTTTCTCCTCAATGCCGCCCACGCGCACCTTGGCATAGTGGCGGGCACCTGCTGAATCGATAAATTCACGACGCAGGTCTGCCACAAGTTCTCCGTTATAGAACATTCTCATGCGACCGGAATCCGTGACATCAGCCACGTGGCGCACCTCGATATTCTCTTCGTGGCAATATCTTTCAAATTCCTCGCGGTCTTTAGGCTCGACAACAACCGACATACGCTCCTGCGATTCGCTGATGGCAAGCTCCGTGGGATTGAGACCGGAGTATTTGGTAGTCACGCGGTCCAGATATATGTCCAGACCATCGGTAAGCTCACCGATAGCCACGCTGACACCTCCTGCACCGAAGTCGTTTGATTTCTTTATAAGGCGAGTCACTTCAGGACGGCGGAACATACGGGAGATCTTGCGCTCCTCAGGTGCGTTTCCTTTCTGCACCTCGCTTCCGCATTCTTCAAGCGATGACTCGTTATGCTCCTTGGATGAGCCTGTGGCTCCTCCGATGCCGTCGCGGCCTGTACGCCCACCGAACATCAGGATCACGTCTCCGGGCACAGGGCGTTCCCTGCGCACGTCGGATGCTTTCACGGCACCTGCTACAGCACCTACCTCCAGACGCTTGGCAACATATCCGGGGTGATATATTTCGCGGACATGTGTTGTGGCAAGTCCTATCTGGTTACCGTAGGATGAATAACCTGCGGCTGCCTTCAGTGAGATCACGCGCTGGGGTAGTTTACCTTCCATTGTTTCCGATACCGGTTTGTAGATATCTCCGGCGCCGGTCACGCGCATTGCCTGGTAAACATAGCTGCGTCCGCTCAGCGGGTCGCGGATGGCACCGCCAAGACAGGTGGATGCCCCTCCGAAAGGTTCAATTTCCGTGGGGTGGTTATGAGTCTCATTCTTGAATTGCAGCAGCCAACGCTCCGGTTTGCCGTCAACGTCAATATCCACATATATGGAGCAGGCGTTGTTTTCCTCGCTCTGCTCAAGGTCTTCGAGCAGACCCTCCTTGCGGAGGTAGCGGGCTCCGATAGTGGCGAGGTCCATGAGGCAAAGGCTCTTCTCCTCTCTGCCAAGTTCACGGCGTATTTTTTTCCATTCCTCAAGAGCATCGCGGAGTGTGGCGGATACCGATGATTCCTCGATGTCGATATCGGTGAGTTCGGTAGTGAACGTGGTGTGACGGCAATGGTCGCTCCAATATGTGTCGAGGATGCGTAGCTCCGTCTCATTGGGGTCACGTCCCTCCTGGGTGAAATATGCGACAACCTCCATAAGGTCGTCACCGTTCATGGCGAGACCTTTCTCCTTGCAATATGCCGTAGCTTCATCTTTGGAGATATT
>OFGC01001187.1_pt1 | contig 19476 bp, 18 predicted proteins | sample 1521691 | NCBI WGS metagenome assembly OFGC01 (sample SAMEA3504121, study PRJEB24116) | mouse gut metagenome | biome: mouse gut; feature: mouse-associated habitat; material: faeces | place: Denmark | collected 2011
TCCGCGCCGGAGTGCGCTACGAGTTCTCGCGTCTGTCGGCCAAGTTCCACACAGGTAATGAAAAGGATTTCCACAGCGACCTTAACGACTGGGTTCCGAACGCGGCGATCTCCTACAACATCAACAACAACAATTCGGTGCGCCTCTCCTACAGCTCAAGCATCCAGCGCCCCGGCATCAACTACCTGAACCCGACGGTCAACGCGGGCCCGACATCGACCTCGCAGGGCAATCCCGACCTGAGCAGTCTGCGCAACCAGTCGGCCAACCTCAACTACAGCTTCTTCACCAACAAGCTCAGCATTGACTTCAACACGAGCTTCGGCTGGAGCAACAACGCCATCATCTCGGTTCAGACCTCGCGCGACGACCACCTTTATTCGACCTACGCTAACGCCGGGCGCAACCGCTATTTCAGCAACTTCCTCTACATTATGTGGAACATCTCGCCCAAAACACGCGTGATGGTCAATGGTGGAGTGGATTACAACTACTACAAGAATCCCTCGGCAGGAATCAAATTCGACGGATGGAGCCAGAACTGCTATATGCGAATCCAGCAGCGCCTCCCATGGAAATTATATCTGACAGGTTACGGCAGTTACTACGGAGGCAGCAAGTCGCTCTATCAGGTGTTCACGCCGGTAGGCATGTCGAAGATAAACTATGGTTTCGGTCTGCGCCGCACCTTCCTCAAGGAGGACCGTCTGACCGTAAACCTGCAGTTCAACAATCCTTTCGGACCGCCACATCGCGAATACCGCAGCTATCAGGTGAACGTTCCCTATCAGAGCGTATCGCGCTCGGAAATGTGGAACAACACCAGAGTCAACATAGGTATAGCCTATCGTTTCGGCAAGCTCAACGCACAGGTCAAGAAGGTCCGCGGAATCTCGAACAACGACGTTGTCGGCGGTAACAACCGATAAGTATTCTGAAAACAGAGTTTCCAATCACACATATTTTCACTTCGGACGCGCCCGGCTCAGACGGACGCGTCTGTTTTTTTGATTTGTTATTTACCGGAAAATCATGTAACTTCGCGTTCATCAAACAAAAACACTATCATGAAACGCATTGCAAGTTATATTTCACTGGCCGCAGTAGCATTGTCGGCATTATCTCTTTCGGCAAAATCTCCGAAAACACCACAGATAACGCCAAAACAGAAAGGTTACGAGACGATCAACCGCATCACCGCTGAGGGCCATATCGGATTCCTTGCCGCTGACGAACTTGCCGGACGTGAGGCCGGTTATCCCTCCGGAAGAATAGCAACCGCTTACATCGAGGCTTATTTCCGCACACTCGGGCTCGCACCATGGAACGGAGAATCATACCGCCAGCCCTTCGAGGCCTACCGGAAGGAGCGACAGAAGAAAGGGCGCTACACGGTTCATCCCGATTCGATCGCCGTGCTGAAAAAAGAGGTTCATCAGCGCCTTCCGCTGACAAACGTCATGGCCCGTATCGAAGGGAAGAATCCCAATGAGATAGTTGTCATGGGCGCGCACTATGATCATCTCGGAGTTGATCCGCTGCTTGACGGCGACAAAATCTATAACGGAGCCGACGATAACGCATCGGGCGTGTCGGCCGTTCTTCAGATTGCCCGCGCTTTTCTCGAGAGCGGCGTCAAACCTGAGCGCACGATCATCTTCGCCCTATGGGACGGCGAGGAGAAAGGTCTGCTCGGATCGGAACATTTCGTGCTGACCTATCCCGACCTTTCAAAAATAAAAGGCTACATCAACTTCGACATGATCGGCCGCAACAACAACGAGGCGAAACCGAAACATGTGGTCTATTTCTACACCGAGGCCCATCCCGCTTTCGGCGAATGGCTCAAAAACGATGTGGAGAATTACGGGTTGCAGCTCGAGCCGAATTATCGTCCCTGGGACCGTCCGATAGGCGGCGGCGACAACGGATCTTTCGCGAAACGTGACATCCCCATCATCTGGTATCATACCGACGGCCATCCCGACTATCACCAGCCTTCGGATCACGCAGACCGAATCAATTACGAAAAAGTTGTCGAGATCACCCGCGCGGCCTATCTGAATCTCTGGAACATGGCCAACCTCCCAACCTTCTGAAGAGTTCTTCATTCTCCTCTCTTCTCCTCTCTTCACCATAAACCTCAAAATCCCTCCCTGCCATGAAAAAAATACTCAATATCCTATTGAGCGCCTCGGTTTCGTTAGGCGCGTGGGCACTCCCCGGTGAAATTGAAAAAATAGCATCCTTGCGAGAAACCGCCGACAGTCTTCACGGCATAGGCCGCACCGATTCCGCCGAACTCGTCATAGAGGAGGCTATCTCGCTTGCGGAAAAAATCGGCGACAAGACGCAGATCGTAGGGACACATTCCTCGCAGGGAGTTTTTCTCCGTTCTCTCGGCCGCATAGATGAAGCGCTTGCAAGCTACGGGAAAGCGCTCGAAATTGTGACCTCCGGCCGGTTCCGCGAGAATCCCGATCAGGAAGCCGTCGAAGAGATTGCAGCGCTATACATAAATCTCGCCACTCTTAACCTCGATATGCAGCAGAAAGAGAAAGCAGCGATGAGTGCGGAGCTTTCGGGCGAATGGGCGGCGAGAAGCAACGACGCCGGTTTCAGGAGCATGGTTTTCGGCGCTGCAGGCTCGGTGCTCACCGGATGCGGGATGTATGAGAAGGCTCTCCATTATCAGGAACTGGCTTACAAAAACGCTACGGAAGCCGGAAACAGCGACAGCGCTTTCCGCGCGGCCGTCTATACGATGCTTGCGGCCGACCGCCTCGGCGACAAGGCGAAATCCGCGGCATGGCGCCGGAAATGTCAAGAAATCCTTCCGCAGATCGAATCGGCCATGTCGATGCTGACCTATTATCAGGCGGAATGCTCCATCTCTCTTAAAGATAACCGTCCGAAAGAAGCGCTTGAGTATTTCGACAAAATTCTCGGTCTGGAAGGAATCGAAAATCTTCCTTTCGTTGTCTTTGACTGCTACAACAACATGCACATAGCCTACGCTTCTCTGGGCGATTACCGCAACGCCTATCAGACACTGCTGAAAGGAAACGAACTGCGCGACACGCTCTGGGCCCGCGAAAAGGCCGAGAGTCTCCGTGAGCTGACAGTCAAATATGAGACGAAGGAGACCGAGCTCGCTCTTGCCCGAAGCGAGGCGCGGAGCGCAAACAGGCTGATGTGGCTTTTCGCCGCACTGGGCCTTCTGCTTGTCATTGTCGCCGGTTTTGTCATATATGCCTCGCGTCAGCGCCGTCGCCGCCTGGCACGCGAGATAGAATTCGCCAATCTGCGTGCCGACATAGGCCGCAGACTGACGCAGCAATATGTCGAAGGGCTCGAAAACGAGCGTGAACGCATGGCCCGGGAGCTTCATGACGGAGTGTGCAATGATCTGCTGGCCATAAGGATGAACATGGCGGAGGGAGTTCCGGCCTCTGAAACGGCTGCCCTTATCGACACTTGCCGCGAATCGGTGCGCCGTATATCCCACGAGCTGATGCCGCCTGAATTCGCCTATGCCAATCTCGATGAGGTCGTGCGTTATTATCTGATGAAACAGCAGGAAGCCTGCGGCGACGGTGTGTCGATAGTCTATTCGGCCCCGGCAGGAGACTGGAGTTCGGTGCCCGACGGAGTGGCGCTGGAGATATACAGAATAGTTCAGGAAGCCGTAGGGAACTCGATCAAACATTCAGGGGCTACGAAGATAGATGTCGTCATGTCAGTGACTGACGGAAGTCTGACACTCGAAGTGGCCGACAACGGCACCTACTCACCTTCGGGAAAGCGTGGCATCGGACTGAATTCAATGAAGCGCCGGGCTGCCGCTGTCGGGGGCACGCTCACTGTTGAAACAGATGCCGAAAATGCCATGAGGGTGGTTTTGAATGTAAATATTGGCAAATAACTCTGAAATATATTGAAAAACTACGGAAAACCGTAATTGATGTGCTTTGTAAGAGACGGTAAATTTGCATATCGTATTAAATGAATGCAAAAATCGTCTTAAATGGCAAATGAATCAAGATTATCACAGATGAACATCGCTATCGTTGATGACCATGATCTGATAAGGGAAGGGCTGCATGCCGTTCTCGCTATCAGAGGGGTCAACAGCGTGGAGAAGTTCAGCACTGCCACTGATCTTGTGTCGCGGCTTGACAAGGGGGAATGCTTTGATTTCTATGTCATAGATCTTGAACTGCCCGACATGGACGGCTTCGTCCTGATCGAAAACATAAGGGCCCGTTATTCGGAGGCCCGGATTATCGTCAGTACGGTTCACGACGAGATTTGGACGCTTCGCAAGCTTCTGGCACGCGACGTGAACGCCATAATCTACAAATCGGGAAGCGGCAACGAGATTATCGCGGCTATGAACGAGATTCTCGATGGCAATAAATATTATTGCGAGGCCGTCCACAGGGTGATCGACACGGCCGCCGACAGTTCGTCGCACCCCACTTCGCGTGAGCTGGAGGTTCTGAACCAGATGGCGCAGGGCAAGACCTCGCGGGAGATCGCCGCAGCTCTGTTTGTGTCGGACAATACGATTGAAGCCCACCGGAAAGCTCTTTTTCACAAGCTCGGGGCTATAAATGCCGTTGACCTTATAGTCAAGGCTGTGGAAAAAGGATATATCAAGAAGAACGGCTCAATACGTTGATCCGGTCTTTTGTAATTGAATCATTTTTGTCTTTTATCATCATACAAGCAATAATTATGAACAGATTGACCCTATCCCTGTGTATTTTTTTGATGGTACTCTTCTCTGTCACGGTGTCGGCGCAGAAGAAAAAGGCCGCTTCTAAAATCCCTGTGGCCGTAATGATAAATTTTCCCGGAGGAAATGATGTTAAAAACATGGCGGCTGACAGCAGAAATGTCTATGTCTCGCTGAAATGGTGCAAGTTCCTCGCGGTTATCGACAAAGCCACAGGCGCCGTTTCTAAAATAGACTCGCCCAAGGAAATCACCTCAGTTGCCGTGGCAAACGGAAAGTGTTACTATCACATGGTTTCAAAAGGAATTTTCAGCTACGATCCGGTCACAAAGAAGTCAGCCGGGCCGCTCTTCGGAATAGAGTCGCCGGATGATTCCATGTATTCTCCCGACATGTCAGTGTCGCCTGACGGTCACTATCTGCTGTGTGACCGTTACGTGATCGATCTGATTGCCGGAGCTGTCGTCGGCAAAGTATTTGAGGGCAGTTCGGTGAAAGTTGTCAACAACCTCGGGTGCGTATATGTGGGGAATCCTGAAGCCCGTTATTTTCCTTTGGGAGCGGACGGATATTTGCTGACGGACAAGGTTGTGGTCCACAATATTTTTGCCGATCCCGTCACGGGCAACGCTTATTTCGCCTGCGAGCAGGGAGTAGGGTGGACGCCCGAGGTGCCTGTCGCAGACGCCGGACTGAAACGGATCAAGGAATTGCAGGAGTATCAGGTGGATTGCGTGGGCCGCGATGACAAAGACCGATTCGTTTTCGGCCTTAGAAACGGCATGGCGATAGGAGGCGTGACGCCCGAAGCTCCCCTGAAAGTCTATACTCCCTTGAAAACCGGCATCATCCAGTATGGAATGGACCTCAAACTGGATCACGTTGACCGAGTGGGCCGCGACGGTCAGGGAAATATCCTGGCAGCTTCGATGAATATTCTTGTCATTTTCAATCCTGAAGGTGTCAAGGGATATTCGACCATTCGCGGCAAAGCCATTCAGATTGACTGACCATGAAAAATATTATCCATTTTTAATCATTTAAAACAACAGATGAACCAATGAAAACATTCACTAAACTTGCAGCGCTATGCTCTCTTTCTCTTTTCCTCGGCTCTTGCGGCGGATCTTCTTCATCGACAGGCTGTTTCGGCGACATCCCGGAAGCCGTGGCCAAATATGAACAGGAATCGGAGGAGATGACGTCTAAAATGACTCAAGGCAACTATTCGGAAATTCAGGAGAAAATCGACGGTCTCAAGGCCGAAACCAAAACAAAGGTCGAAGAGGAGGCCAAAGCTCTCAATGGAAAGGAGATCAACGCCACGACCGATGAGGCGGTGCTGAAGATAGAACAGCCTCTGACTCTCGTATTCCGTAATCTCAACGGAATCCGCGCAATGTTCGGGCTTGAGGGAAAGGTCGTGGCCGCAAAAGACCTCACGCTCAACGCTACTCCCTCCGATCTGCAGGCCGAGACATTGCTCTCGGGCAGCAAAATCACGGTTTCAGTTAAAAAGCTCATAGATATCGAACTCCTTGACAAGGATGGCAACGTCGTTGATACGCGCAAGGGTTTCGGCTATCTCGCTGCCGAGAATCTCGGCACTTCGGCCGTAGTGAAAGCCGGCACACCCGTTGTGTTTCAGGATGACGTGTTTGTCGCCGGCGAGGATCAGGTAGGCGTAGAGTCGATCCGCCTTGTATGCGACCTCAGCAAAGCGCCTTATTTTTCCCGCAATCTCGACTAATCTCCACGAATATCATAAAAAAAGATATGGAAGTCATTTTTCTTTCGTCCATTATTCCATATATCCTCGTTTTTGGGGCGATGGTGGTTGCTATGGTGCTCTGTTTCCGCTATCGCGCGCCCTTGACAGCGGATCCCGACGGCAACGGAACAGAAATGCCCGGACGCACAGTAACGAAACAGCTGATGTATGCCGTTTCAGGTCTTTGCATTTTTATCGCTCTGTTTGAAATCGTTGCCTATCTGAGCGTGGGGACCGAATGTATCTGGTGGTGTACGGGCAAGGAACTCGGTTTCTTTGCCAAACTGCTGAGGGCCGTGCCGCTCATTCTGTTCCTTGCATGTCAGTTGCTGCAGATTCTGTTCTACAAGCAGTTTATGGAGAATTACCTGAAGAAAGATCTGTCGGTCAAGCCGACAGCCATAGGCTTTCTCTGCGTTTTGCCTCTTTGCATAATACTTTATATCGTGCTTTCCTGCATAGACGTGACGCCGCCTGTGCGTGACATGATATTTTATGTGGCTCTCGGCGTTCTCATGGTGGTGGCGATCGGAATCTCCCTGTTCAGAAACATCAAAATGTGTGGTCCACGCACGGGGCTGATTTTCACATCGGTGACTTCGATTCTGCTCTGGGCCGCTCTTATCTCGCTGCTTCTGTTTGTCGCAGCCATTATTCAATTGCTTTTCCAGACCTTGATAATCGTCGTGGGGCTCTATTTCGCCAAGTCCGTGTTCAAAGGATTCAATAACGAGATGATTTATACCAGCAGTCAGAAAACAGTCTATCGCGACATGAACGGCGACCTTCACTACACCCGCTTTGGCGCGGAGCAGGCTAATGAAAAAATATCCCGTAAATGAGTATATCCAACGAATTGAAAACTGTATGAAAAAGATTCTTATCCTGATTTTGCTGGGGGTGGTCGGTCTTTCGGCACATGCCATACCCCTGTTCCCGTTCTTTGTGGATGTGGCCGGGGACTATGATGAAAAGACTCCGCCCGAACTGGCCGTTCTGCAGATTCCCTTCATGTATTCCAAGAAACCGGCTTCTTTTTCCACTCTTGCCTCTGCCGACGAATTTCTCAAAGATGTCCTTCCGTTCTCATCCGAGAAAATCGACCGCAAGGAAGAGGTCATGAAAAATAAGGTGAAGAGAGTCACATACTCCTCGCCTATGACTGACGGACGGATTTCCATCCTTTATCTTGTCGAAATACCGGGAAAAGGCTTCTTCGCAGCTTACAACGAAATTCCCGGGAAGCAGGAATGACGTCCTAACGGTTGATGCGCTCATAGAGGGCGCGGTAACCTTCGGCGGTACCTTCACAGATGAGCATGTCGGACGATTCGACATGCTCGTCTTCATAATTGTCAAGAAGTTCCTCGTGTGACCGCTCTATTCCCATCACGTTACGTGACTTTTTGGGCCGCGTCACTCCGAGGAGTTTGAGGTGAAAATCTTTATCGAGGTCGAGACTGCCGTAGGTCATTCCCGTAAAATGGTCAGGCACGCGAAACTTCATTATATAGACTTTGTCGTCGATTCTGAGAGAGGATATGTGGGAGTCAACCCCCATTTCGTTGACAAGATCGAAGGCGGCGCGCTGCTCCGGAGTCAGTATGCGGTCGATTTCGAACGATTCCAGAATCGATTCATGAAGTTTGTCTATGGCACGGGCATATATATGTTCGACTCCCAATTTTTTGAGCAGCGCGACGATCCGTATCGATGCTCCGAAATTCTCTCCTATAGCCACTATGACGAGATCGACGTTTTTAAGAGGAAGCGCGGTGAGAGCCGTCTCGTCGGTGGCATCGACGATATAGGCTGTTGATATGTAGTCTTTGATCGCATCCACAAGCGACGGATTCGAGTCGGCTCCGATCACTTCATGTCCCATGTCGGTCAGATCGATCGCGAGATTCGATCCATAGATTCCGAGTCCTATTATCAGATAGCGCATATTGACGGGTGTTTTGTCAGTTTATGATTATGTTGTTTGAAGGATATTCCACGTTGGTGTTCTTTGAGCGTTTGACAACTCCGATGAGAAGCGAGATGATGCCTACGCGTCCCAGAAACATGGCCACGCACAGAAGAAGTTTTGAACTGTCGGCCAGCTCTCCGGTGATCCCGAGGGAGGAACCGACGGTGAAGAGAGCCGAACAGGCTTCGAACAGAACGGAACGCGCCGGCAGTTCCGGCTCGATTCCGAGCAGAAGGAAAGAGAGCAGGAAATAACTGAGAATCGATATGGCGACCACGGCGTTGGCACGGCGTATGGAGTCGGTGGCTATGGTGCGCTGGAAGGCAGTCACGCGTGGCGAACCGGTGACAATGGCGCGGAGATTGAGCCATATTGCTGCCAGAGTATTGACCTTTATTCCGCCTCCCGTTGACTGCGAGCCTCCTCCGGCCCACATGAGGAAGAGTATCATGACAAGCGTCACATTGAGAAAACCATCGGGGTTGACCGAACTGAACCCGGCGCTTCGGGGAACGGCCGAATTGAACACTGACTGGGTTATTTTTTCCATCAGGGTCATGCCCCGCAGGGAATTGGAGTATTCCAGCACGAAAAACAGCACTGTCCCGGCCACAAACAGAAGCATGAAAGTGAAAAGCACAATCTTCGTGTTCATGTTGAACTGATGTACGGCTCTCATTTTCATGCGCTTTCCGTGAAGCCGGTTCAGGAAGCCGCGTATGTAGCTGACAAATGCGTCTTTTGTATTGACAAGAATTGGAAACCCGATGCTCCCCGCGATTATAAGCATTGTCATGATCCAGTAGATGGAGATGTTGTGGTGGAGAAGAAGCGGATTCGACATCCCTCCCGGAAGATTGGAGAAGCCGGCATTGCAGAAAGCTGACAGGGAATGGAACGCAGCGAAGACTATTTCCTGTTCGATATCCATGTCGAGGGTGCCGTGGACCGAGGCGAATATCAGCAGTGCTCCGAAGATCTCTATTCCTATGGTGAAAGCCATGATATAGAGCAGGGTGGGGATAAGCGAATTCATGCTGCGCGAGTAGATGACGTCGCGAAGTATGAGCTGGCTGTAGATCGAGGCGCTACCGCTGAAAAACAGTGCGAAAAAGGATGTGAAAGTCATGACGCCGAGAGCGCCGAACTGGATCAGCATGGCCAGTATGGCGAGCCCGAGAGGAGTGAATGTCGTGGGGACATCGACTGTGGTCAGCCCGGTGACGCATACAGCCGATGTGCTGACGAAAAAAGCATCCATGAAATCTATCCCTCCGACGGTCGATTTAGGGAGCATCAGCAGGAATGTTCCGAGAATGATGAAAACAAGGAAGCTCATCGAGAGAAGGAGCGAGGGATTGGTGCGCCGGTCCACCATCCGGAAGACGGCGTAGCTCAATGTCACTATGGAATAAGCGACGAGTACGGTGTTGAGGAAAACCGGCGAGTAAAGCACCGATTCAAGCCACGGAATCCATGGATGTATCGGCCGCGGATAGATTACCGGCAGCAGAGAGACCAGAAGCGCTATATCGACTGTCCATTTGAGCCAGCGGTTTTTTTTCAGCGTCTCCGCCAGATTGAATGTCAGTCCGAAAATGACATTTGCCCCGAAAATCCACTGCATGGCCCTCAGAATCCTGCTGATAGTCTCGAACCCTTGAGGCGAATGCTCGTATCCGACGTGGATGACGAGACAGACAATGCACGTGAGCGCCGCGATTCCCGAGATCACCATCAGAAACTCAGCTATGTTGTGGATGACGTCCGAGCCCCGGTGAAGCATGCCTCTGACTGCGAAGCGGATATTTCTGCATCGTGTCTTTATAGTCTGTATGAAGCCTGTTTTTTTCCGGGGCATGACATGAATGGATTCTCTCTTCCCTATAGAATGCTTTAGGGGGTCTGTTTGTTCCGAAGATGGTTTTTCGCCATGTTTTCATGGGAGAAAATCGTATCTTTGCAAAAAAGAATCATTCCTGCACATTTCGTTCGTAATGAAAAGGTCACCACAGATAATTTTGCTTCTGATTATTATAATGTATATAATTCCCGTGTCGGCGAAGCGGACTCCCGTCATGGGCTGGAGTTCATGGAACACTTACCGGGTAAACATCAGCGATTCGCTGATATTGCGTCAGGCCGAGGCGTTGGTCGGGCTCGGTCTGGATACGGTCGGCTATCGTTATGTCAATATCGATGACGGATATTTCGGAGGTCGTGATCTCGCTTCCGGAAAACTCAAGTTTCATCCGGTTCGTTTTCCCGCAGGCCTTAAACCGGTTGTTGACGGCATACATGCGCTCGGGCTCAAAGCCGGAATTTACAGCGATGCGGGCCGAAGCACATGCGGAAGTTTCTGGGACAATGACACTATAGCCCTGAATGTGGGGCTCTACGGCCATGAAAGCCGCGACTGCAGGCTGTTTTTCAAGGAGCTGGGATTCGATTTCATAAAGATTGATTTCTGTGGAGGGGATGCGAAGCAGAACGGCGAGCACCTCTCGCTCGACCCCCGGAAACAATATGGCATTATCCGCGACGCAGTGCGCGCCGCCGGCCGCAATGATGTGACGGTCAATGCCTGTCGGTGGGATTATCCCGGAACATGGGTGGGAGATGTGGCCGATTCGTGGCGCATATCCCATGATATCAGTCCCTCGTGGGCATCCGTCAGAAATATCATAGCCCAGAATCTTTATCTGTCGGCCTATTGTGACGAACGGGGCTACAATGACATGGACATGCTTGAAGTGGGACGTGGAATGAGCGCGGAGGAGGACTGGACACACTTCGGAATGTGGTGCATGATGTCGTCGCCGCTGCTCATAGGGTGTGATTTGACTACATTGAAACCGGAGACATTGCAATTGCTTAAAAACCGCGAGCTGATTGCCCTGAATCAGGACACGCTCGGATTGCAAGCCTACGTGGCCGTGCGCGACGGCGATTCCTACATACTTGTGAAAGATGTCGTGACGCTTGAGGGGAATAAACGGGCCGTGGCTTTCTACAACCCTTCGGACAAGGCAAGAATCATGACTCTCTCTTTCCGAGATGTCCAGCTCGGAGGCAAGGTCAGAATGAGGGATCTTTTCGCGCAGAAACCCGTGGGGAGCGAAAAGGATCCGTTTTTCCTCGATTCTTTCACGGTTGCCGTTCCCCCTCACGGTCTCCGGATCTATCTCGCGGAAGCTGACCGTCGGCTTGAACGTGAGGTATATGAAGCCGAGACTGCTTTCCTGACAGATTATCAGGAAATCTACAACGCACTGGCCACCGGGACTCCTCTCCTCCTGCAGGATTCGGCGTGCAGCGGAGGAATTAAGGTCGCCAACCTCGGATACAGGCCGACCAACGACATTGTCTGGCGCAATGTCCGTTCGGAAAAAGGAGGGGAGTATAACGTGTCCATGCGCCTGAAGTCAACTGCGGGCGGCAAAATGTATCTGAAGGTTAACGACGGCCCCGGAGTGACGGTGGAATATCCCGGCTCCGCGGAATGGCAGTCGGTGTCCGTGCCGGTTGTTCTGCGCTCCGGAGGCAACACTGTGCGGCTCTACGACGATCATTCGGCAATGCCTGAGATTGATTTCATGGAAGTCGGGCGGCGCGTCAGCCAGTAACGGCGTTCATCTTCCGGAAGTTTCTCTATGGCGTAACGGAGAGCCGTTCGGGCCATTTTCCCGTGATTCGCTTCCAGAAAGTCGCGAAGCAGGTCGGTGTCACGCTTGCCGACCTCGCGCAGCATCCATCCCGTTGCCTTGTGGATCAGATCATGGGGATGCGACAGAAGTTTTGTCGCTATTCTCAGAGTGTCGTCAAACTCTCCCGCGCGTATGAGCGTGAATGTCGAGACGATCGCGATCCGTTGCTCCCAGAGATTCTCGCTCTCTGCCAGCCGGTCCAGAATTTCGCGCGAAGGCATCGACCCGTCGGGGAGGGGATAGAGGAGCCACGTCCCGAGAATGTATTCACATGACAGATCGACGAGGTCCCAGTTGTTGGCCCTTGCGGCATGCTTCAGAAAAAACTCCGCTATGGCCAGGCGTTTCTCGGCGTGGGTTGTCGGAGCTTCTTTTTTGCGCGGTATGCTGAGTTTCATTTCTTCGACGAGGAGCAGCAGGCCACAGAGCTTTGCTTCGTGCCAGGGCGAATGCAGGAGTTTTTCTATCTCTGTTTCCGGAACATCCCTGCGCGCGGCCTTTACGATTGATCGCGTCTGCGGGACCTTCAGGCCCAGAAAACAGTCACCTTCTCCATATTCTCCTTTGCCCGTTTTGAAAAATCGGCTCAGAATTGCTCTCTGTTTTTCATCGGCCAGCGCCTGCAGTTCGTCAAGAATTTCTTCAGCGGTTGTCATATTTAGAGGTTGTTTAATAACAAATGTGAAGCCGGAGTGGATGGATTTTTTGAGCTAACCTGTTCATAATCTGAAGGAGCAGTGCAGTGGCACTGTGACTGAAAATTAGGGACAGGTTAGCCAAAAATCCATCCATGCGACTTATGGTAACACAATTTTTCTTTTTTTATATATTTAAATTTCGGTTTTGCGGTTGTTTAAAATGCTTCTTCGCATCCATTCTCCCGGGCGTCTTTCGTACTGAATTTTAGTCATAATGCTACAGCATTACTCCTTCAATTCATTCCGAAATCCACCTCCGGTGAATGGACTCCGGCTTTCACATTTGTTTTTAAACAACCTCTTAATTTTAATACAAAAGTATAAAATATTGTCTGTTTTTGCACATATCCACATCTTTTGATTTAAATTTTTGTTTCTTTCTTAAAAGATGTTTCAAACAGAAAATATAGCCGTTTCAATATTAGGTATCACTATATGCTGTAACATTGAGGTTGACTATAACCAAATCATTCAAGTTTAATAATATTTATTTAAATGCTTTATTCTAAAACCTATGAAACTGTCTAACCATTTCCTCGTCGCAGCCCTTCTCGCGACTGTGGCAGTGCCGTCGGCCACCGCGGCCCTCGACAGTATCCCCTCTCTGAAAATCGATAAACTAACCGTTACGCCGGCCGGACGCATCCTGCTTGACGGCGCTTGTTATTCACCAGAAGGCGACGGCCTGAATGCCGGAGTGGCTCTGCCCGACATCCGTTTCGGAGCAAAGGTCAGCTATGGAAAATGGGCGGCCAAGATCGACGTGGGATTCGGTTACGGCAAAGTCGGAATGAAGGATGTCTATATACAGTATAGTTTCAATGAATCCAATCTTCTGCGAGGAGGATATTTCGTTCATCAGTTCGGCCTCAATGCCGCAACGTCGAGCTCGATGAAACCCGCCATGGAAGCGCCGACGACCGATGACTTTTTCCATGCCACGGGTCGTAACCTCGGACTTATGTATGTCTATGACCGAGGCAAATTCTTCGCCGGAGTCAGCGCGATTATAGCCGGCACGTCACTCACAACTCCGGCCAACGAGCAGGGAAAGACCAGCTACGGAGGCGCGACCCGTCTCGTCTTCCGTCCCTTCCATTCTACCGGTCTCATTGCTCAGGCAGGCATTTCGGGATGGGTTCAAAGCGCGCTTCACAAGGCTGTCACCGAGGATGACCAATACAGCGTAGGAGACGGATATTTCGATTTCGGCGCGAATTTCCCCACGCGTGTCTGCAAGACAAAGATGCTTGGCGCTGACGTGACTGATGCCCGTTCCGTTGTCAAATTCACTCCCGAGCTGCTGGTCGCAAAAGGTCGTGTGGCTCTTGAGGGACAGTACTACTATATGAATGTGAGCCGTAAAGGAGACCTCAAGTCCTATAAGGCCAGCGGAGCCTACGGTCTTCTGCGAGGAATCCTGATCGGCGGCGATTATGGATATTCCCATGCCGATGCCGGCCTTGCTACCCCCGGACCCAAGACTCTCGAATTGGTTGCCGGATACAACTACACGGACGGTTCATGTCATGAGGCCGGAATTTATGGCGGCCGCTCGAACGACGCCTCCGTCACGCTCAACTATTATATAAACAAATACATGATAGCCCGTCTGCGCTACTGCTATACCAACGTATTTGACAGCGACGTCACGCCCAACCGCCACGTCAACATAATCCAGGCCCGCATCCAGATAAAATTCTGAACCACGACATAAATATCAAATCAGGGGGAGAAACCTATTTCGACGGTTTCTCCCCTCTTTTATTGACTGATCGATAAGTCGAATAAGACAAATAAGTCGAATTGGACGAATCAATGCGGTTGAGTTAAGAAATCTATGTCACACTTTCCCATCGGAGCCCGTCAGGGCGTGCTGAAAGTAACCGGCCATGGAGCGCAGCGGAGTGACCGGAAAGAGTCAATGATATATAATAATTGAGTCGCGGAGGGACGATTCTGTGGTATAGGATATTGCATCAACCACTGAGGCATCCCTCCGCGACGCCGAGGATATTGGGCAGTCTTTGTCCGTGCACTCCGCTGCGCTTCATACACGGTTAGGACACAGTGCGCCCTGGGGGCTTGATGACAAGTCCGGAGAGACTTGTCTCTGATTTTTATAAAAATAATCGGATTTATTACAGTAAACCTATTGACATGAACTGCAAAAAGTTGTAACTTTGCGGTTGATGGGAGTAATCTCGTCATGACATTTTGATAAATAAGAAGCGTTATGCTTATCTTGTGTTTGGAAACGTAGGAACTTTTCAAATTGAATACAAGGATCAGCATAGTGGTTCTCACGCTATGGCGTGGGCTGCTATAACTACATCTGTATTCAAGGTTTCCTACGACCTCCAAACAAAGACGTGGCATTGCAGTTCCACGCTTTGTGTTTTTATTATGTCTGCTTGAGGAATTGTGAGTAGAATAACATTACCAATCTAAAGAATCACATGAAAAAATTATCTAAAATCATAGTTATCATTGCTTTTTTAGGATTATGCTCTTGCGTACCATCTAATGAAGAAAAAGCCCAACAAATGGCGGCTGAATACCTTAAAGGAGAGTTATATCATTTTGATAGTTATGAACCAATACAAATAAAAATAGATAGTTCTTTTGTCTCTCTAACATCTGATAAGGAAGCCATTTCGCTAACACAGGAGATTATACATCTATGCCAATCGTTACAAGAATATGCGCAAAATATTGAAATGGCTGAAAGTTCTATGGATATTTGGACTCCTGATGCATATTCTCTCTATTCACATGGAGAATATATGCGAGCGAAAAATGAACGAGACAAAAACCAACGGTTATTAAATAAAACGTTTGATCGAATCCAAACTTTGATTGAAAAAATAAAAGCTCGTCAATCAGATATAAAGGAAGGCGATTTTAAAGGTTGGAAAGTGTATCATAAATTTAAGAGTTTGAATGGTGAAGGTTCAATGGCATTATTTGGAGAATTCATATTCTTTTGTGATAAAGATTTTAATTTGGAATTCGCTTATTCAAAAGAAGATATGGATGCTATATCAAAAGTTATCGAGGCTGTTTTGTCTTCTGATAATCTTCATGAATTTGGCGAACAATTACAAGAAAGTTATTTATAGTTTGTAGATATGGTAATAAAAAAACAACCCATTATTTCATGGTTGCTCAAAAAGGATGCCAGTGATTTTATAGGGAAAATAGGAATTGCAGAAGTTCAAAATTGCCTACATTCCAAGTATTTAAATGATGGCATTAGATTTTTGATAAATGTACAAAGATCTGAACCAAATTGGGGGCTTCCCGAACTTGTCATGCCATCTTTTGAAGAGGTGATGAAAAAGAGCGCAAAATCATTCTATAATATTGATCACCAACTTTTCCAAGAATTTTATAAGGAGAATGAGTGTGGAATTTTGATTTCTCAGCATTGGGGAACTATTGTGTATAGTTTTGGTGAAGATGTGTTATATGTGTGGTTGTTTATTACCCACAAAGATGGCAGCAAATTATATCTGTACTTTTATATCAAGTCAACAGAAAATAATACTCGACAAATATATACGTGGCCAACGCTAATTAGTGATGATGAGTTGTTTTGTGGCAATATTGTGGATCGTCAGCATATCTACGAATATCTTACTAATTTCTTGATCAGTTATTTGGCAGTGAAGAAATATGTTGAAGTTGAGACCGTAGAGATTCCAATAGGAACTGTTACGATACTTGATGATACGGTTCTTCCATACAAAACTAAAGAGAAAATTCGGAATGATTCAGGACAAGAAGTGATTGTAATGGATTCTCGCTGGTTCCGTAAGATTATTAACGACAATGACATATTTGTTCGTGGTTTTTTCCGGCTTCAAAACAAAAAGAATGTTGATGGAGAATGGTACAAAGAACTTATTTTTGTTAATCCTTTTGTACGCCATGGTTATCATAGGAATGCTAAGATTGAAGAAAACATATAACAATTAAAAAATTATATTTATGCAAAAAATTATATTTTTACTATGTGCGACATTTTGCACATTTAGTTCATCCGCTCAAAATGAATTTTCTACAAAAAACAATATTGATTCAATATCCTCATATATTGCGAAATTGATAGAGGATATAGATGTGAGACTTTACAAAAATGAGTTAAATGACCGTTATAGATTTTATCCAACAGAGAACATTTATAACTTTCTCAAATTGGATATACGAACTGGTCGAATAGACCAAGTTCAGTGGTCATTGGATATTAGTAAAGAAGGAAGTCTTTCCATTAATAGTGATGATCTTTCTTGGGGACGCGGTAGTTTATTTGAACTATATCCAACTAAAAATATGTATCAGTTTCTATTGTTGGATAAATCTGATGGTAGGGCATGGCATGTTCAATGGGGATTTAAAGATAAGGAAAGATGGATCCGAAGAATTTATTAAAAATATATTAAGAAATACGTATGACATGAAATCAGCCGTCCGGGGGTTGGCCGGGCGGCTGATTCAGTTATAAAGGTGGAATAAAGGGGGGCGTTATTTTATGTTCTCATAATCGCGGAGAGCCTGCTCGAAGCGTTGGTTGACATCTTCCATGCTGTAGAGCCCGTCGGCGTTTTTCTGCAGTCCTGAAAGTGTCAGCGGATAGATCATCGGAGGATTGTCAAGATCGAGCAGTTCCATGTTTCTAAGCTGATCGACGCTCTGATAAACTATGTTGATGTCGGCATATTCCTTTCCGTCAGGGCCTACGAATTTTTCGATGACGATTTTTGAGCCTATGGGAGTCTTCTTCTCTATGGCGTTGGGCAGTTCATAGTTCTCGACTCCGAGGGCTGTGGCTACGGAAGAAAGATTGCTGTCATGACCTACAAGGAAGGTGAATTTGCGGGCCGGCGAGCGCAGTTCGTCGTAGATATACTGGATGAGCGGATGGGCCACGTTTGACGCCACGATCGGCGCCGTGAACAGTACGTCCTGATATGTGTCCTTGACATGCGCTATCTTTTCCCAGTCCTTGCGTGTCAGCTTGTGACCGAAGGCAGCTTTGACGGTGTCGGGCTGTTCGTAGTATTGAAGAATAAGGGCGTCGCTCGCCGAGTTCAGTTCCTTCAGGGCCGAGCCGCTCTTGAGGCGCGGTTCCTGATAGAGCTCCCAGAGAAGTTCAGTGTCATAATTCTTCAGAGCGTCAAGTTTCGGATTTTTTGTCTTGGCCATCGGCGATTCATCGACGTCGAGAATATCGGTTATGACCGCGTAGTCAGGCGCGATAGCCTCGTTTATTCCACGGATGCCTTTCTTTCCGCCCATCGCTTTTATCTGTTCCATGGCGGTGGCTATGAATTCAGGCGAAACCTTGGTCAGCTGCGGATTGAACAGCGGGTCCATCTTGCTCGGCATATATCGGTGGTTGACCGTTATCCCGCCTACGGGCATGAATCCTGACGTGAAATAACGGGCCGTGGCTATGCAGCGCTGCATCGAGTTGGCTATGACATTCACGTCGTCGGCATCCGGAGTGTGGTTCACGGGGAATAGACCGGCATCTTCGGCCCATTTGCGGAAATACTGTCCCATCTGGGTCTCGAGAACTCCTCCGCGGAGTGTCAGCTCGCTTTTGGGAGCGGTCCATTTGGTCCATTCGTGAGGTGTCATCTGGCCGAGATCGCTCTTGCTGTCACTCAGCGGAGAACGGATGTTGTGGCGGCTGAGCACGACCGCTTCCTTGAGTTTATACTTGTCTTTGAATTCCTGTGAACGTTGTTTCTGTCCGAAACATGTCTGCGGCAGAAAGAAAGCGAGGATCAGCGCTCCTGCTACTAAAATGCGTTTCATGTTGTTGTGGGTTATGTTTAAGGTGAAATATAAGATGAATGTCAATGAAAGTCGAAACGGATGCCGTTCTATTCTTTAACATTGATGCCGTTTTGATTGTTTCGTCAGATTGGAGAATCTGTTGGTCTGTAGTTCCTCAAATGGCACGGATATCTTATATGTCACCTCAACCCACCTACTGTTCGGCCCGATATGTCGGGGCATTCTTCGGCGCCGTCCCTTTTATCACGTTGTGGTAATAGGAGTAGGTCATCGGCGTGCCGGAACCTTTGACTGTGTCGATAAGACGTGCGATCACCAGCACGTGCGTGCCGCAATCGACATAATTCTCCGCTTCCAGAATCAGACGTCCTGAAAAGCTGCCGTTGACACACGGAACATAGTCGATCACCGAGAAACCGAAACCCTCATATTTGTCAGTGTCGCGGCTGCTGTAGAACCCGAACCGGCCGATTATCGCGGGGTCCGATTCCTCCGACAGGATTGAAACCGAAAAACGTTTGTTCTCTTTTATCGCCTCGAGGGTGAAATTGTTTTTATTCAAAGAGACTGTCAGAACCGGATTCTGGCTCGTCACCTGAAAACAAGTGTTGACTGTACATCCTACCGGACGTCCATCCTTGAACGCACCTATGACATAAAGCCCGTAGCTCAGGTCATATAAAACTGAAAGATCCATATCGATAGTTTTTAGAATTGAAATATATTTAGAGGTTGTTTAATAACAAATGTGAAGCCGGAGTGGATGGATTTTTGAGCTA